>Ga0075028_100000810_pt1 | contig 11126 bp, 11 predicted proteins | sample LitLauG_LLR_2014_FD_71390 | JGI IMG/M metagenome (GOLD analysis project Ga0075028, IMG submission 71390) | Freshwater sediment microbial communities from Pennsylvania, USA - Little Laurel Run_MetaG_LLR_2014 | ecosystem: Environmental > Aquatic > Freshwater > Creek > Sediment | place: USA... | reverse complement strand
CACCACTACATCGTGGCACGCGCGAAACGATCGGGACAAACCATCGGTCTGTGCGAGTGGTCGGCGCGGGAGACGTTCATCGACGGTGAGGTCCGATTGCTGCCCTATCTCGGCGCGCTCAGGATTGCGGCGAGCGACCGCCATCGGATCCGGATTCTCCGGCAAGGTTTCGAAGCAGTCCGCCGCCTGCCGCGTCCGCGCGGCGCAACGCCCTATGCCCTCACCGCGATCGGGGCCGAGAACCCGGCCGCGCTCCGTCTGCTCGGTCGCAATCTGAGCGGCATGCCGACCTATCGGCGAGTGGAACCGTTCGCGACCTTCGCGTTGCGGCCGGCGCACGCCCGCCATTCAATCGACGTCGAGCGTGCGGGCGTGAACGATCTCGCCGCGATCGCCGTCTGCCTGGAACGAACCTATCGGCAATTCCAGTACGCGCCGGTCTGGCACGCCAGCGACCTCGCCGATCCGCAACGATGCCCCGGCCTGCGGCCCGAGGATTTTCTGATCGTCCGACGCGGGCCGGGAATTGCCGCTTGCGTCGCGCTTTGGGACCAGCGCGCGTTCAAGCAGACCGTCGTTCGCGGCTATCCCGGCTGGCTCGAGCGGTTGCGGCCGGCGATCAATGTCGCGGCGCCGCTCCTGCGCATGCCGCTCCTGCCCGCGGTCGGACAGCGACTTTGCCAGATTTATCTTTCTCATCTCGCGGTCGAAGGAAACGACGAGGACTTGTTCAGGTGCATCGTCACCGCCGCGTTGTCGGAGGCGCGGCGGCGAGGATTTGTGCTCGCGTTGCTCGGGCTATCGCCGCGCCATCCGCTCGCCGCGGCGCTCCGCCGTTCTTGGCGGCATCGCGAATACCGCGCACTGCTGCACCTGGTCCACTGGGCGGACGGGGCCGCCGCCGTCGCGCGGATCGCGCCGAGCATTCCTCATGTCGAGATCGCGGTGCTCTGACATGCAACATGTCACTTTCATCAGGCCCAATCTCGGTGAAGGCTGGTCGACCGATGCCATGACTCCGCTGGTCTTCTCCATCCTCAAGGCCCGCACGCCGGCGCAGATCGAGACCAGGTTGATCGACGAGCGCATCGAGCCGCTCGTCGTCGCCGCCGACACCGACCTGGCCGCGATTACGGTGGAGACGTTCACGGCTCGCCGCGCTTATGAGATCGCGGCCCTGTACCGGCGGGCCGGCGTCCCCGTCGTCATGGGCGGACATCATCCCTCGATGCTGCCGGACGAGGCCTCGCGGCATGCCGATGCGGTGGTCGTCGGCGACGCCGAAGGCGCTTGGGAACAGGTGATCGCCGATGCGTCGGCGGGCGCGCTGCAGCGCCTCTACCGCTCGCAACCCGGAGCCGGCGGAAGGCCGGCCTACGACCGCAGCATCTACGCGGGCAAGCGCTACACGCCGATCTCCCTCGTGCAGGCGGGGCGCGGTTGCCGCTTTGCCTGCGATTTCTGCTCGATTCACGCTTTCTACGGCACCTACCGCGAACAGCGCGAGCCCGACGATATCGTCGCCGAAATGCGCGCATTGCCGCGCCGGCGTCTGGTGTTCTTCGTCGACGACAACCTCTATGGGCGCCGCGACCAGTTCGAGCATCTGATGAAAGCGCTGGTTCCGCTCAAGATGCGCTGGTGCTGCCAGATCACCATCGACGTCGCCCGCGACGACGCGCTGCTCGATCTGATGGCGCAGGCCGGCTGCGTGCTCGCGCTCCTGGGTTTCGAATCGCTCGATCGCGGCAGCCTCAAGCAGATGCACAAGAATTGGAACGGCGTCGCCGGCAGCTACGAGAACGTGATCGGGCGCTTTCATGCCCGTGGCATCATGATCTACGGCACGTTCGTGTTCGGGTACGACGCCGACACGCCCGCAAGCTTCGATCGCGCCGCCGCGTTTGCGCGCCAGCAGTCGCTCTGCATCGCCAACTTCAATCCGCTCACCCCGATGCCGGGAACCGCTCTCCACGACCGTCTGCGCCAGGAAGGCCGCCTGATGCGTGAGCGCTGGTGGCTCGATCCGACTTACCACTACGGCGATGCCATCTTCCTGCCGCGGGGAATGTCGCCGGGTGAACTTTCGGCGGGGCCCATGCGGGCCCGGCGCGCCTTTTACGGCTGGGGCTCGATCGCCCGGCGGGCGCTTCGTGGCGCCGCGATGGGGCATGGTCCGTTCAAGCTTTCGACCATGCTGCTCGGCAATTGGATTTCGCGGCGCGAGATTGCGCGCAAGCAGGGCCGTCCGCTCGCTGCCGCAAGCCCCCGCCATCTGACGGAGGTCAAGGCATGAAGGTCACGCTCATCAAGCCGACGATCGGCCGCATGACGCATAGCCTCTATGTGGACGAGGCACGGATGGAGCCGCTGAACCTGGGCGTGCTGGCAGCTCTGACGCCCACGGACGTCGATGTCGTCATGTACGACGATCGCATGGAGCCGATCCCCTATCATGAGCCGACCGATCTGGTCGCCATCACGGTCGAGACCTATACGGCGCGCCGGTCCTATGAGATTGCCGACGAATACCGCCGTCGCGGCGTGCCGGTCATCATGGGCGGCTTTCAACCGACCTTTGTCCCGCAGGAATGCGCGGCGCACGCCGACTCGATCTTCATCGGCGATGCGGAAACGCTGTGGGAGACCGTGATCGCCGATTTGCGCGGCGGCCGGATGAAGCCGTGCTACCAAGCGACACCGGGCCGCCCGCAGACCGGCGTGCTCACGCGCCGCGACATCTATCGGGGCAAGGGCTATCTGCCGATCAGCCTGCTGCAATTCTCGCGCGGCTGCCGTTTCGTCTGCGATTTCTGCGCGGTCACCAGATATTTCGACAAGAAGCACTACCTGCGCGCCATCGACGAGACCATCCAGGAGGTCGCCACCCAGGGCCGCAAGCTCCTGTTCTTCGTCGACGACAACATTGCCTCCAACCGCGTGGCGCTCAAGGAACTCTGCCGGGCCCTGATTCCAATGCGGGTCAACTGGGTGAGCCAAGCCTCGCTCGACGTCACGTCCGATCGCGAGATCATGCAGCTCATGGTCGATGCCGGCTGCCTGGGCCACATCATGGGCTTCGAATCGATCACGCGCGCCAGCATCAAGGAGGCGAAGAAGTCGCCCAACATGCCGAAGTTCGATCAATACGCGACGCAAATCCGCATCTTGCGCGAATATGGATTGCAGACTTGGGCCGCATTCACGCTCGGCTACGACCACGACACCGTCGATTCGGTACGCGCCACGCTCGATTTTGCGCTTGAGAACCGTTTCACCTTTGCGGCCTTCAACATCCTCATGCCCTATCCCAATACCCCGCTCTACGATCGCCTTGCACGAGAGGGCCGCCATCTTTACGACGGCCAATGGTGGCTGCACCCGAAATACCGCTTCAACGATGCTGCGTTCGTGCCGGCGCGCATGACGCCCGATGAGTTGACCGCCGTCTGCTACGAAGCCCGCAAGGAGTTCAATCGGATCCCTTCCCTGCTCTGGCGGTTCTCCGACCTCAAGACCAACATGCGCACGCTCACGCGAATGGCGACGTTCTGGCGCTTCAATCCAGTGTTCCGCCGCGAAGTGTTCAAGAAGCACGGCATGCTGTTTGGTCACTTCGGTCATTGTTGATCCCATGCGACGGGCATTCGAGATATATCAATATGTCGCGCCGGCGATCTTGACGCCGCTCGCAGCCTGGCTGTGGTGGCGCCACTACGACGGCAACGGAGCGCTGGCCGCGATCGCGCTGCTGGTTCCGATCGCGCACGCTTATGTGGTGCCCGGCATCGGCACCAACATCCTGCATGTCTGGGAATTCGACACCCGCCTGCGGCTAGGACGTTTCCGTCCCCACCACGGATTCGTGTTCGGCAGCGCCACCGCGATGCTGATTCTGCTTGCGATTGGGAAGCCGAACGCAAGTCCCGGTTTCGCCGACATCTTGCGATGTGGACTGCTGGCGGCCGGCATCCTCGCTCCGGTCAACTGGCTCTATGACGTCGCTGCGATCCGCGCCGGAGTCTTGCGGGTCTACAATCAGCCTTGGGCCGAGGGTCGTGGATCGATGCAAATCGTCAACGATTACGCGCCCTGGTTCTTCGGCGGCTTCGGCCTGATCCATGGCGCTGGCCTGAAGCTCGCCGAAGGCCTGCTGCTGAACCAATCGGGCGCCGCACCGGCACTCGCAGTCGGCGCCGCGCTGCTTGCCGCCACCACCACGCTGCCGACCTTCAGCTACGTGATCTGGTCCTATCTGCGGCACGGCCATCACGGCTGCCGACCGGTCACCCGGCCAATGGGAGACTGACCGTGGGGCAGTGGCTCGATCCGGCGGAGATCGAACGGCTGGCGGCCGATCCAGCCCGCAGAATGCGGATGCCTGCGATCGATCGCATCGATCTGACCAAGCCGTTCGTTCCCGAGGATTACACGCAGCTCTACTACACGCCGGTCTATCGAAGCCTGCATCGCGAGCATCGTCTGCGCTACAATCAGCTCTTCGGCGTGCGCATCAACGAATACATCATGATGCTGGAGGCCGATCTGGTGAGTCGATTGCTGTCGCCGTTGTGCCGCCACCGCAACGTCGCCGGCAATCCGGCGCTGGTGCGCTGCCTCGACACCATGATCGCGGAGGAGCAGCACCACTATGCCTGCTTCGCCGCGCTCAATCGCGCCTGCTGTCCGGCGATCTATGCGGGCCGCGAACGTTATTTCTCCGAACTGCCTTGGCTGCTGCGGGGGCTGTATCGCGCCGTCGGCCTCATCGCCGGCCGGCTTCCGTTTGCGCTCTGGTATCTCATGGCGATGGAGGAATCCTCGATCGCACTCGCGCGCGACCTCGGCCGCAGCGTCGTCACCGACACACTTGGACCGCTGGAGCCGAGCTTCGCAACCGTTCACCGCGAGCACATGAAGGACGAGGCGCGCCATCTGCAGCTCGACGGCATCCTGATCGCGCTCACGCTGCAATCGTCACGGCGCGGCGCGCGCCGGCTCAACGCCGCTTTGTTCAAATCGATGTTGGGAACCATCACGCGGCCGTCGCGAAGCGGTTCAGGCGTCAAGGTCATCTGCCAGCTCGTACGCGAGATGCCGGAACTGGCTTGGCGCGAGGCCGAGATGATCGACGCCGTGCTGGCGCTCGAGCACGATGAGACGTTCCAGACGAGTCTGTTCAACCGCAGGGCGATGCCGTTGACCTTCGGCGTGTTCGATCGCACGGGCGAGTTCGACGATCTGGCTCAATCGATGGTGGGCTATGACCGCAGTTGAAGGCCCCCAGGCGATCGGTCGCGGCAAGCTCACGGGCTACACGCTCGCGCTCAACTATCTGCCGGTGGCGCAGATCGGACTCGGCGCCGCTCTGGTCGCGTCGCAGGCGACGTCGCCGCGATCGGCCTTCGTCTGGATCGCCGTGTGGATTTTCTTGCTGCCCCCGCTCGTATGCCGCTTGACGCTGTGGCTGTTCGGAATCCCGCAAGGGCGCGGACTGACGCAAGCCGACCGCGCCTACAAGGTCTGGTGGTTCGTCCACCAATGGCAGATCCTCTTCAACCGGCTACCCTGGCTCGAAGAGCTCCTGCGGCTGGTGCCGGGCCTCTACGCGCTGTGGATACTCCTTTGGGGCGGCCGCGTGAGCCCGTTGGTCTATTGGGCGCCCGGTTCGCTGCTGATCGACCGCTCGCTGGTCGTCGTCGAGCCCGGGGCGGTGATCGGGGTGGGCGCCGGGATCGCCGGGCACGCCGGCACGCTTGCGCCGGACGGGTCATATCGCATCGACATTGCGGCGCCGAGGGTCGGACGCGGCGCCATGATGGGGGCGCGCTCGGGCCTCGGCCCCGGGGCCGAGCTGGCGCCGGGCACAATGCTGCCGGCCGGCCGGCTGGTCCCTCAATTCACGCTCTGGGACGGCGTCGCCAAGCGCCGCCTCGCCGCGATCGGAAATCCCGATGATTGACCGCGCGACCATTGCCGAGGGCCCGTCCGCTCCTGCCTTGCCGATTCCGGCAACGGCCAATCTCATGATCGCGATCATCGCGATGGCGATCGCGGCGGCGTGCCTGTGGCTGGCGAGCCATGCGCGTTGGCCGCTGGCATTCGCCGCCGCCTTCGCCTTTTCATTCGCCAACAACACGATCTTCTCGCTCCTGCACGAGTGCGTGCACGGCAGCTTTCACCCGCGGCAGCGCATTAACGATACGGCGGGAGTTTTGCTCGCGGCGTGGTTTCCAACCGCGTTCACGATTCAGCGAGTCAGCCATTTCGGCCACCACCGGCGCAACCGTACCGATCTCGAGCTCTACGATTATTATCTGCCACACCAATCCCGCTGGCTGAAGACCTATTGGATCTATTGCCTGCTGACCGGATTCTATTGGGCGATCATCCCGGTCGCCGGGCTCGTCTATCTGGTATGTCCGTTTGCATTCCGCGACCGCTGGTTTCAGGACGGCCCGGCCACGTGGTGGGGGTTCCGCGAGTTCGTACGCGACATCGGCGATGAACATATCGTCCGGGTCTGGCCGGAATCGCTCTTTACATTCGGGCTGCAGACCTTCCTTTGGCTCAGCCTCGATCTCACCTGGACCGGCTGGCTCGCCTGCTATTGGGCCTTCGGCCTCAACTGGAGCTCCTTGCAATACGCCGATCACGCCTGGAGCCCGCGCGACGTGCATGACGGCGCCTGGAACCTACGCTTCTGGCCGCCCACCCAGGCGCTGTTTCTCAACTACAACCTGCATCTCGTGCACCACCGCCGTCCGGATATTCCCTGGATTCATTTGCCCGATTTCGTGCGTGACAGCGATCCCCATCCTTCGTTCTGGTCGATCTACGTTTCGCTGTGGGCGGGAGCGCGACCAGCACCGTCCGGGAGAGGACCATTGCCCCTCGCCGGCGCGGTCCGGGCGCCCAACGAGGCGGCGTCATGAGCGGGATGAACGGTCGTCCGCTCACCTGGCCGTCCTGGGACCGTCTCGCGGCGGGCTTGTCGGGTGGGTTCGTGGTGGCGCTCGCGTTCTTTCCGATCTATTTCGGCTGCGGCGTCCTCGCTGAATCCAACGCCAGCCCGTGGCGGCTCTACGCGGATTGGGAACTCGCGATCCCGTTCTGGCCGTTCATGGTCGTCCCTTATCTGTCGATGTTCGTGCTGTTCGTGGTTCCGCCGCTCCAGCTCGAGGCGGTCGAGCTGCGCGATCTGGCCCGACGCCTCGTGGTCACGAGCCTGCTCGGCGGAACGGTGCTCCTCCTGCTGCCGACCCAGATGGGATTCACCGAGCGAACCGATGCCGGGATCTGGCAGGGGCTTTATGACGGCATCTACCGGGTCGACAACCGCTTCGACATGGTTCCGTCGTTTCACGTCATCTACACCGCATCGATCCTGCTCAGCTTCATCCAGGTTGCGACCCGGCGGCTGCGGTTCGTTTACGCGGCGTGGCTCGTATTGGTTTGCGCCTCGACCGTGCTCACCCATCGCCATCACCTGCTCGACGTCGGCGCCGGCCTGGTGATCGCGGTCTCCGCGCTGGCTTTGGTGCCGCAGCTCGGGCCATCGGACATTCAAGGCGCCCTGGCGCAAGGAGGCCCCCATGCGATCGATCGTCCTCGCAATCGTGTTCTGTCTCTGCTCCGGCGCGGCGCTCGCGCAAGCTCCGTCGGATGCAGCCGACCATGATGCCTTGCGCCGGCTCAAGACCGACGTACTCGACGCGATCAACGCGCGCGATCTCGGCAAGGTCGACACGCTTCTGCACAAGCCGTTCATGACCACGGTCATCACCCAGGACAGCTTCAGCGAGGTCGGCAAGCTGAAGAGCTATTTCGACGATCTCTTCACGCGCAAATTCCTGCGTATCAAAAGCATCACCATGCAGGCCGAGGCGGACGAGCTCGCGCGGATCTATCGCGGCGCGACCTTCGCGGTCGCGCGCGGCACCACCAGGGAGCGCTATGAGCTCGCCGACGGCCGCAGCTTCGACATGCCCGGCCGCTGGACCGCGGTCGCCGTCAAGGACAACGGGCAGTGGCAGTTGCTCGCCGTCCATAGCGGCACCAACTTCCTCGACAACCCGGTTCTCAATACGATCGAAAAAAGCACGGTGCATTTTGGCGCAGGCGGCGCCGCGGCCGGAGCGGTGGTCGGATTCGGGCTCGGCTATCTGCTCTGCCGGAGACGGACCCGAAAAGGCCGATTGTAAGCTGCGCCAACGTTTCCCTTGAAATAGACAGCGCCGACAGGAAAACCGGATTCCGCATTTCCTGAAAATGCATTAGTTGGTGTCTGGACCGCCGCACCCGTCGCCCGCGCTGGGATCGGCGGGCGGTGGCGACGGAACCGGATCGCATTGTTCTGCCCATGAACCCCGACCTCGCACATTCCGCCGAAGATCTCTGGGTGTTCGGCTATGGCTCGCTGATGTGGCGGCCCGGGTTCGATTTCCGCGAGCGCATCGAGGCGCGTCTGACCGGCGCGCACCGGGCGCTTTGCGTCTATTCGTTCGTTCACCGCGGCACCCCCGAGCGACCCGGCCTCGTGCTCGGTCTCGACCATGGCGGTGCCTGCCAGGGGGTCGCCTTTCGGGTGGCATCCGCCGACCGGGCCAAAACGATCGCCTATTTGCGGTCGCGCGAGCAGGCCACCGGCGTCTATCGCGAATGCGTGCGTCGCATCGCGCTCAAGGGCGCGCCGGCGCGCCAGGTCCCCGCGCTGTGCTACGTGGTCGACCGCAGCCATGTCCAATATGCCGGCCGTCTTCCGCTGGCCGAGCAACTTCACCACATCCGGCAGGGCCACGGTCAGTCCGGCCCCAACCGCGATTATGTGATCGCGACCGTGGCGGCGATGGAAGCGCTGGGGTTGCGTGACTCAGACCTGCATCTCTTGGCGGCGCGACTGAAGGGAACGCACGAAGTCTAAGCATCGTGGGGAACACGATGTTAAGCCATCATCGACCAGCACCCGGTCGACGGGCGTCCGGCTGCTCGGTGACCGGTGGACCGCCAGACGAATCAGCGCGCCGGTCACGGCCGGTTGCACCAAGTTGGCGCTCGCCCTCCCCGATCAGCCGCGCGGTGGCGGTTTCGATGACCTGCTGCAGGTGCTCGAAAAAGTCCTGCTTATCGAGCCCCGGTGCGATCGGATCGAGAAACTCGGCGACGATCGTGCCGGGGAAGCGGCGGATCGAGCGGCGCGGCCAGAACAGGCCGGAGTTGAGCGCGATCGGTAGACACGGAACCCCGCTCTCGGCGTACAGATGCACGACGCCATATTTGTAGCTCGGCGCCGCGCCGGGTGCTCGGCGCGTGCCTTCCGGAAATATGACGATCTGGCGGTTGCGCGCGAGCTCGATTTTGGCACGGGCGCTGATGGCGGCAAGCGCTTGCGAACGCGCGCCGCGATCGACCGGGATCATATCGGCCTTCCACGCGTACCACCCGAAGAACGGCAGCCACATCAACTCGCGCTTGAGGATGAAGGCCGGATCAGCGAACAGCGGCACCAGCGCGAAGGTCTCCCACAGCGACTGATGCTTGGAGGCGATCAGCAAAGGGCCCGGCGGAATCCGCTCCAAGCCGCGCAGTTCGAACGTGACGCCGCAAATGGTCCGCAGCAGCCAATTGTTGCTGCGGGCCCAAAATCGCACGAAGCCCAAGATGGCACGCCGCGGCAGCACCAGCGTCGGCAACGCCAGGAACAATAGCGCGCACAGGTTCAGATAGAACAGCACGTTGAAGAGCAAGGAGCGGATGATCACGAGCACGATTGAGACCTGCAGCGCCGACCGTCGATCAGGGGCGTTTTTTGAGATTGGGATATGCTCAGGCGGCTGCGGCCGCTCGGGCAACGGCGGCCGGATCGAGCCGAATACGCATTTGGGCGACCACGTATTTCAGATATTCGGAAAACATCAACTTCATCGTGGTGCCATGCGTCCACCAAGGCTCGGCGTGCAGCTTGTCGGCGATCACCGGGAACGGCAGCAAGGCGACGTCCGGAAGCTGGTGGGCGATCTCGGCGATGGCGCGCGGCATATGGTAGTTCGACGTGACCACGATCAGCGAGCGGAACCCGCGGCTCTCCGCCCAATGCTTGGTTTCGATCGCATTGCCGAGCGTGTTCAGCGAGCGATCGAAATCGACGCAGCAGCTGACCATGCGTCCATAGTCGGGAATGAGGCGCGATATCTCGCCGGACGTGGTCGCCCGGTTGACGCCGCTGATCAACAGGCGTTTGCCGCGCCCGGCGGCGAGCAGCTCGATCGCATCGGAGATGCGCGAGGCGCCGCCGGTGAGCACGACGATCCCGTCCGCATCGCGCTGAAGCACGATCTCGTCGGCGGGCAGGCTCCACAAGAACAAGGCGAATCCCCCCGCCAGCACCAGCAGCGCGATCGCGCACATCGCGATCGCCGACCGGCCCAGGCGCCGCAGCAGCCGGCGGGCGGCGCGGCCACGCCCCCACCGGCGCCCGGATGGCTCCAGCCGGCCAGCCGTGCTGCCGCCATCGGTCTTTGATTCGACCATCGGCATCGATCTTTCCACCCTTCGAAAATCATAGCCTAAAATTCGGCGTCGTGGTGGCAATGTGAACCGTCATTGAACCGCTTCGAGCGTGCGATTGACCGTGTGGCGCGAGGTCGCCGCGGTCACCAGCGCGGTCAAGACAATCTGTGCCAGCACCGCCCCATAGCCGGCAGGCCCGATCGAGAAGGTGCCGAACAGGGCGGCCAGCTGACCGCCGGCGGCGCTGCTCAGAAGCCAGCTGTTGGCGAAATCGACGAGCGCGAACAACAGGAGGGCGAGGCCGCCCCCGATCGCACCGCCCTTGAGGCCGAGCAGCAGGAAGTGCCGTTGGAAATGTCCGGCGATGAAGCTGTTCCTGGCGCCGATGAAATGCAGCACTTCGATGACCTGGCGGTTGGTCGCCATCACGCCGCGGGTTGCAAATGTCACCGACAGCACCGTCGCGATCATCACCAGCGCGAGCACGCCGGTGGCGCCCGCCACGATCGTGCGGGTCACGGCGCGCATGTGGTCGACAAATTCGCGATGGTCGTCGAGGCTCGCGGGCGGGATCTGCTCGGCCAGCGAACCGCGGAGCTGTTCGAGATCGGGCAATT
>Ga0075028_100000809_pt1 | contig 11145 bp, 8 predicted proteins | sample LitLauG_LLR_2014_FD_71390 | JGI IMG/M metagenome (GOLD analysis project Ga0075028, IMG submission 71390) | Freshwater sediment microbial communities from Pennsylvania, USA - Little Laurel Run_MetaG_LLR_2014 | ecosystem: Environmental > Aquatic > Freshwater > Creek > Sediment | place: USA... | reverse complement strand
TTGGCTGGGAGGCCTGGACTCGAACCAGGATAATCAGAGTCAGAGTCTGATGTACTGCCGATTGTACGACCTCCCAGCCGAGGGAGACACAAGAAATGGGCCGTGGCGAGCCAGGAATTGGTCCCGGCCTCACGACCCAGCACCATTACTTTAGACAGGAAAATGGCCCACGTCAACCGGCCTTGCAGCGCGATTGGCGCGGCGTTTCGGGGCAGATTCACGCGGCACGCGATGAAGAAATGATTGCATGGCGCTGTGTGTTGAAGTGTTTAACAACGATCAGCCGATTCGATGCTGTACAGCAGACTTTTGCGCTTGAGCTGGCCGTTTCCCGCCAGTACCATCTTCCCCCAGCGTTCCGCAATCCTCCGCGGGCGCGCGCGTTCAGGAGAGCCACGCACACATGCCGCCCGAAGCGATGGAATGGATCAGCCTCATCCTGCGGTGGACGCATGTGCTGGCCGGAATTTACTGGATCGGGCAGACGTATTATTTCACCAAGCTGGAAGGGCGCATGGCGCTCGACGAAGAGCTGGCCAAGCACGCCGGGCGATTGCCGCAGGTGTGGCTGGTGCACAGCGGCAGTTTTTCGCTGGTGGAAAAACAATCTTCGCCGAAAGCGATTCCCGCGAAATTCTACTGGTTCCGCTGGGAGGCGCTGGTCACATGGGTGTCGGGCTTCCTGCTGCTGGGGCTGCTGTATTACTCCGGAGGCCTGCTGCTGGACGATAGCGTCTCCAGCATCGGTATTGGCGCGGGAACGGCCATCGGACTGGGCACGCTGTTCCTGGGCTTCGCGGTGTATGAAGGTATTTACCGCTCGCCACTGGCACGAGTGCCGGTCGTGGCCGGAACAGTTTGCTACCTGCTAGTCGTGGCGGTTGCTTACGGATTGACTCATCTGATCAGCGGGCGCGCCGCGTACATTCACGTGGGCGCGCTCTTCGGCACGATCATGGCGGCCAATGTATGGATGGGCATCCTGCCGGCAACACGAAAAATGCTGGTGTGCATTCGCGAGGGCCGCCCCATCGATCCCAAAGTTTCTGAACGCGCCAAGGGACGCACCATCCACAACACCTACATGACCGTGCCGCTGATTTTCCTGATGATCAGCAACCACTTTCCGACAGCCACGTACGGCAGCAGCTACAACTGGGTTGTCTTGTCCGCGCTGATACTGGTGGGAGGGATTTCCGCGAAGTTTATCTACAAGGCGTCGTAAGCGCTGCGAGAACACCGCTCACTTCACCAGCCGGAAAGTTATTTCAAGCGGCACAATCGTGGCGACAGGCTGGCCATCCGGCCCACGCGCCGGCGTGAAACGCCAGGTCCGCACCGCAGCCACCGCCTCCTCATCCATTCCATTGCCAATGCTTCTTACAACTTCCACATTGGTAGCAGCGCCGTCCGCGGTGATGATCGCTTTCAGCACAACCGTCCCTTCAAGGCGCGCGCCGCGCGCCTTGGACGAGTACCGAGGATCAGGACAGTAGACGCAGCTGGGATGGCCGACGCCATCGACATCAGGCAGCACCGCCTTTTGCCCAGACGATCCTTCAGCCGGGAATCCCGGCAAATCATGCACGTCCAGCCAAATTTCATTAGGAACTGTTGCATCGACGGAAGCAATATCGCTGTTGTCCGCGCAGCGAATCGTGCCCCCGTCGAGCTCCATATTCAGTTCCAGCGGCTTCACTCCGGACTTCACTTCGAAGGAATATCCTCGTTGCGCCGTCGAGTCCGCGGGTACCTCACGCAGGGTCATTCCCACGGGGCCGCCAATGTATTCGAATCCAAAAGAAGTTTTCAGCTTGGGCGCGAAGGAAGCGCAGAGCGGCGTATCGCCGGAATTGCGCAGGGACACCAAGATCGTGATGACGCTCTTGTCCGCGTTACCTGCCATCACCACCGTATAAACGTTCGTGGCCGTCACGGAAAGCCGGCCGAAACTCCCCGAATGGCCGCGAGCTTCGCCGGTTGGCGGCTCCTTCTGCACGGCCTGGGCGGGACGTCCCACCGGCTGGGCTGGCCCCAGCAGCACCGCCGGCAGCAGCTTCAATTGGGATTGCCGCTGGAATTCCTCCTCCGTCGTCAATACAAGGAAGGCATGCCGCTTGACGGTATCGGTGATTGCGATGCGGAGATATGAGTTCGCCCCGGGAATGACATCGACGGTGGTTGGCGGGCCGTCGGTCGATTCCGCCACGCACACGTAACGGCCGGCCTGAGCGGTCGCTTCCAGATACGCGCCATTCTCCATTCGGGCAAGCTCCGCTCCATTGCAAAAGATCTTAGGTTTGTAATCGGACGTTAAGAAATGCGGCTCGCGATAGAAAACAATTTTGCCGGTTTGCTGTTGGGCAGCAGCTCCGGCACACCAGCAGAAAAGCAGCAGCACCGCGGCAGTCTTGTAGACCATAAATACGATCGCCTCCGACGGCTACGTCAGAATCTACAGTTTAACTTCAGTAAGCATAAATGATTTGCAGGGCTGCCAACAACCTGGGAACGGATCCCAGGGAACATTGCAAGGAATCACTAGCCGCGCCCGGAGCGCGTCTCGACGGGAACCATGCGGCCCTTTTCCAGAGTAAAAGAGCTGCCGCGCCACTCGATGCGATTCATCGCGAAACTGGCCAGCCAAACGAAAAACGAAAAGAAATCGCGCACAGGCAGCAGCCAAATGCGTCGCCGCAGCACCGGATCGCGCAGCCCCCAGACTCCCACCGCCCAGGCCATCGCGAATCGCAATACTACGTACGCGCCAAGGTACGCGGCAGCGACAGCGGCCGAAGGTGCGGCGCACGCTGCCGCAATCGCCCACGGCAAGCCGTGCGTGAAGAGCATCCCGAAATGCCCGCCGGGGCGAATGTTGCGGATGCCGATGGCCCAGCGCAGTTCGTGCCGCAAGTACGCGCCCAGGGTTTGCGAGGGGAACGCCATCCAGACGGGTTCGGGCAGCAACTCAATGCGGTGGCCTTGCGCGGCGATGCGGTGGCCCAGTTCGTAATCGTCCGAGTGGAGGTCGACCATGGCCTCAAACCCGCCGATTTCGGCCAGGTGCTGCCTGGTGGTCGCCATGGTCGAGCCCATCATGAATTTCAGGCCCTCCAATTCGCGCGCCACGAGCGCCGCTCCGCAGAACGCCGCCGATGATCCCACGCAATCCATGGCGGCCACCCATTGCAGATTATCGCGGCCGCGATAGAGCGCGGTCACACCGCCAACGCCGGGATCGCCAAACATTTCCGCGACGCTCCGCAAATAGCCGGGGTCGACTTGGACGTCACTGTCGGTAATCACCAGCAGGTCATAGCGCGCTTCGCGCACCAGGCGGCAGACGTTGGACATTTTGGTGTTCGCTCCCAGTCGCTCGGTGACCACCACCAGGCGGATCGCCCGCCCGGGAAAATCGGCGATCAGCTTTTCGATCACCGGCACGACCGGGTCGGAGGGATCGTTCACCGCAAACAGAATTTCAAACTCCGGAAAATCCTGGCGACAAAAGCTGGCGAAATTTTCGTAGGCATCGGGATCGAGTCCGCGCACCGGCTTAAGAACGCTGACTGCGGGGAGCGCACCGCTCGCGGCGCGCGACGAAGCCGATTCGCGATGCGCCACGCGGAAAAACCGCCACGCGGAATATATCCCGATCACGTAATAAACCAGTGGGCCGACCGCCAACGCCAGAATCGCCCAGCGCACCATCGTGAGCGCCGGCGGCGCGTGCAGCGTGGCCGGCAGGTCATCGAACCACGCGGTGCCCACGCCGATGCAAATCAGCCCGATGCCGGCCCAGCGCGTGGCATTCAATTGCTCCCCTAAAAAAAGTTTCGCGCCGAACGCCCCGGCCACGTAGGCGAGCGACGTCGCGGGAATCACGAAGCTCACCGGGAACCACGCGAGCATTGCCAGGAAGGAGAAAAACGACGCCGTCATCAGCAGCACGCCGAACCAGAGCCAGCCGACACGCAGGGCGCGCAGCACAAATTCGAAAATCGCACGAGGCCGGAAATCATGGACCTCGCCCAGCAGCTTCATGGCGTGCGTCAGACAGATTTCTCCGCCCGTGCCGGTGACCACCACGAAAATCAGGATGAACGCGGTTCGCATGTCAGTCGGAGGTTCCTTGCGGCGTGGTGCGGTGCGGCGTGCGGTTGATCAGCACGACGCCGAAAACGATAAGCACGATGCCAATCCAGCGCGCCGTGGAAACCTGCTCATGCAGAAACAGAAACGCCAGCAGGGGCACCAGCGCGTAAGCCACGGCGGAAAACGGCATCACAAAGCTGTAATCAGCCCAGGACAGCACCAGCATGTGGCACACCATGAACGCCAGCATCATGGCAATGCCCAGCCAGATCGTGCCGCTGGTCAGCACGTGCGTGGCGCCGGCCATGAGCGAAGAAATGTGGGAGATGTCCAGGTCTCCGGCGTCCTTCATGCCCTTGCTCAACAGGGTGTTGCCTACTGAGCCGAGAACGACCAGGAGAAACAGGAGGACATAGGTTTTTGTCTTGTGAGTTTGCGCGGAGGTCATTGCAGAAAGTCAGTGGCACAGGCTCCAGCCTGTGGCTTGCGGTCGAAGTTTGTCATTCTGAGCGAAGCGAAGAATCTCTCTCCGATCGAAGTACGAGCAGCCAAACAGAGAGGGATTCTTCGCTTCGCTCAGAATGACAATGCTTTACCTTTTTCCCGCAACCTGCGAAGCCGGTGCTACTCGAACCCTAATCCCCGGAACTGGGCGCCGCGGCTGTGCTGGACTGCGCCATTTCGCGCGCCGTAGCTTTGCGCTCGTGCAGGAACTTGAAGAACTCCACGCCCTCGCGCGCGCGCCGCTTCATCACTTCCGGATCGCGCAACATTCCGCCGAACAGCGAGAACATCTTGCGCGGGCGGAAATAGAATTTCCTGTACAGTTCCTCCACCGAATTGAAAATCACGGTGGAGCTGAGCTTGGGATAGTTCATCGCGGCGGTCTGGATGCCGTGCGAATCCACCAGATCTCCGGATTGAATCTGCAGCCAGCCTTGTTCCTGGGCCTGGCGGTAAAGCTCGGTGCCGGGATACGGCGCGGCAAGCGAAACCTGGATGGTTTCCGGATCGATGTCGCAGGCGAATCGAATCGTCTGCTGGATCGTTTCGGTGGTTTCGCCGGGTAGTCCCAGAATAAACGTGCCGTGAATCTTGATGCCCAGGTCGCGGGCGTTGCGCGAAAATTCACGCGCGATGTCGATGCGCACTCCCTTTTTAATATTGATGAGAATCTGGTCGTTTCCGGATTCGTATCCGACCAGCAGCAGGCGCAGCCCGTTGTCCTTCATGATTTCCAGGGTTTTGCGCGGCACATTGGCCTTGGCGTTGCAGGACCACGTCAGGCCCAGCTTGCCCAGGCGCCGGGCAATTTCCTCGGCGCGCGGCAGATCATCGGTAAAAGTATCGTCGTCAAAAAAGAACTCACGCACCTGCGGAAAGTATTTCTTGGCCAGCGCCATTTCCGCCGCCACGTTTTCCGGGCTGCGCACGCGGTAGCGATGCCCGCCCAAAGTCTGCGGCCACAGGCAGAAAGTGCACTTGGACCGGCAGCCGCGCCCCGTATAGAGCGAAACATAAGGATGCTGCAGATAGCCGATAAAATAATTCTCAATCTTCAGGTCGCGTTTGTAGACGTCCACCACGAACGGCAGATCGTCCATGTTTTCAATCGTGGGCCGCGGCGGATTGAGCACCACGCGTCCATTGTCGCGGTAGGCGATCCCGCCGACATCCTTCAGCGGACGCCGCGCGGCAATCTCCGCGCAGATGTAATCGAATTCTCCGAGCGAAACCCAGTCCACGGCGGGAGCGCCGTTCATCGACTGCAGAGGCAGCGTTCCCACGTGCGCGCCGACCATGCCGATCAGAATATTGGGATTAATTTCCTTCAGGTGCGCGGCAAACTTGGCGTCATTCGGGAATGACGGCGTGCTGGTATGCAGCACCGCCATTTCGTAGTCCTTGGCCAGCGGCGCTACCTGATCGACGGTCAGGCCGTCCGGCGGCGCATCAATCAGCTTGCTGCCGGGCACCATGGCCGCGGGTTGCGCCAGCCAGGTGGGGTACCAGAACGACTTGATCTCACGGCGCGCCTGGTAGCGTGCACCGGCGCCGCCATCAAAGCCTTCATAGCTAGGCGGATTCAGAAACAGCGTTTTCATCACATCAGACATTCTTTTCTTCCCCTGATCCCGGATATCTACGCTGGGCGCAAACGTCCTGAAGACAGTATCTTACCTGAAAGCCAACCCTCCTCGAAAGAAAACTCGGCGGCCTGTGTTGCTTTCCAGTAGCACAGCGACTCTTCGCTGTGCGGTTTTCGCTATTTCCATTGCGCTCAGGCTCTCTGCACTCCGCGAACCCCGCACAGCGAAGAGTCGCTGTGCTACTACTGCAGCACCTGCGCCAGTTGCCCGGTGGTATGAAGCAGTTCCAGCTGCACCTGTTGCCTCGAATAGTTGGCATCCAGGAACGCCAGCCACTTGTCATTTTCGTCGATGTGCGCGGCTTCCAGATCCTTCAGGCTGCCTCGTCCCTCGTCAAACTGCGCCTGCAGCACGCGCACATTCTCCTGCGCCAGTTGCAGCTCGAGGCGCGCCACTTCTCCGCCCAGTTCCGCTTCCCGCACCAGGCGCGCCTTGCGGCGCACGTCCAGAGACAGCTCGCTGCGCTTTTTCTGCAACGCCAGCGTCGCCGCGTTCAGATCCGCGCGCGCAAAGGCCACGGCAGACGACGTGCGGGACGCAATGATCGGAATCTGCACCTGAACGCCGAAGATCACGTTGTTGCGCGAGAACTTGTCAAAGTAGGCGTTGTAATTGTTGATCTTGCTGAGCACGTTGTACTGCCCGGTGAAGGCGAAAGTCGGCCAGCGGCCGCCCTGCTCGCCCTTCAGCTTGAATTCACGCGCTTTCAGCTCGGTCTGCGCCACCTTCAGCTCCAAGTTGTTGGCCATGGCTTCAGCCACAACATCTTTGGAGGCTTCCGCTGCCGCGCCGGGGATTTCCTCGGTGGATACCTCGATCACTTCATCCGAAGGTAGCCCCATCATGTCCCGCAGTTCACCGGACAAGGCGTCGTCGCGATCCTCGAATTGCGCGATGCGCTGCTCGATGCGCGCCGTGGTCAACTGCGCGCGGATCACTTCCACCGGAAGCTCGCGGCCGGTGGAGGTGCGTTCCCGGGTGGCGTCCAGAATGTGGCTGGCGCTCATGCGTTCGCTGCGCATCAGTTCCAGCGCGTGGCGCACTTTGGCCAGTTCAAGGTAGTCGAGCGCGGCACGGGTCATCACCGCATCGCGCACATCGTCCATGGTCAGGCGCTGCTCCTCCGCGCGCTGCTCCGCGGCGTGCTGCTCGCCTTTCAGCGGAGGATTGAAAATCTGCTGCGTGTAGGAAAGAGAAAAAACGGCCGGCGCGCCCCCGCCCTCGAGCAGCGGAAAGCCGCTGGTGTAGGCGATACCGGTTCCCGTGTAAAGATTGGGCAAAAATACCGAGCGGGCCACGCCGATCTGCCGCTGCATGGTTCCGTACTGCAAACGTGCCAGCGCAAGTTCGCGGCTATTGGCCACAGCCAGCGTCACCGCTTCCTTCAGCGTAAGGACGCGCGGCGCGTCAGCGCTCTGGGCATAGGCCGCGCCGGCTGCAGCCAGGCTGAAAGCAGCCAAGCCTGCCGCGACCATCGCGGTCCGCGAAAAGCGCACAACTCCCCGTCGCCAATTTCGATTGCTGTTCATCATCCACCTGCTTTCCGCAATCCCGCGGATGTCCCGGGAAAATGTAGCGCCCGCCTTCAGGCGGGCATCACTCGTATCGCAAAGATTCCGTCGGCTGCAATTGCGATGCCCGCTCCGCCGGCAAATATCCGAAAAACACTCCCACCGAGCAGGACACCACAAACGCCAGCACCACCGATTCCCACGGCACCGGCACACTGATATACGCCGGCAGCCACGGACGCGCCGCCACCGGAATAGCCACGGCAATCAGGATTCCCAGCACCGACCCGAATCCGCTGATCATGAAAGCTTCCAGCAGGAACTGCATCAGGATTTCCTGGTGCCGCGCGCCAATGGCTTTTCTGATTCCGATCTCGCGCGTGCGCTCCTGCACGGTGACCAGCATGATGTTCATGATGCCGATGCCGCTGACCAGCAGCGCGATAAACCCGATGAGCAACAACACAATGGTCAGCGCCAGCGCAATGCGCCGCGCCGCCTCCAGAATCGAATTCAGATTCTGCACCGAGTAGCGCGCACGCGTCGGGTGCCGGCTGCGCAGTAACGCCTCCAGCTGCCGTGTTACCGGCAGGACGCCCTCCGGCGTGCTGGCCTGGACGTACAGCATTTCCAGCGAGGAGTCGCCCAGGTAATACTTCATCAGCGGAAACGGAACCAGCACCGAGTAATCCTGAATTTCAGACAGCCCGAAAGTTTCCACGCGCTCGCGAAATACTCCGATAACGGTGAAGCTCAGTTCGCCCACGCGCAGGCTTTGCCCGATCGGATCGCTGAACGGGAACGCGAATTTCGCCAGTTGCGTCGTGATCAGGCAGACGCGGCTGCGTTGCGCGACGTCTTCCCCATCTAAGAACCGCCCGCGCAGGATCAATAAATTGCGAATCTGCTGGAATCCTTCGGTCACGCCCACCAGGTTTACGTTTCGTTCGATCGATCCGGCATTCACGGTGGCCAGATCGCCGCGCGTTCCGGCTACGGTAACCACGCCGGGAATTCCGTTTTTCGCGGCGTTCATGTCCTCGAGGGACAGTTCGTCCTGCAGCATGATCGGCTGGTTGGGGTCGAGATCCAGCCGCGCGTAGACCAGGTTGGATCCCACACCCTCGATCTGCTGAATCACGTACCGCCGCCCGCTAAGCGCGACGGTCACCACCAGAACGATGCAGGCGCTGCCAATAATCACGCCCAGGGTCGTGAGGAACGCGCGGACCTTGTTGGCCCACAGCGCGTCCAGCGCCACCATCCAGGTTTCATTGCGCAGCATCATGAGGATTCTTTCGGATGTCGATCGCGCGCCTGATCGTTCCCTGCAACCGGAGCAGACTGGCCGCCGCCGTCCCGGCCGCTACTTCTTCTCCACCCGCTTCAAGTCTTCTTCCACTTCCTTGTTATGCGGATCGAGAGAGAGTGACAGCCGGTAGTCCTGCGCCGCTTCGGAGACGCGTCCCAGGTTTTCGTGGAGCTTGCCCAGCCACTCGTAGGCGGCCGCATGCGCAGGCAGATCGGAATTGTCAGGGACCGTGGCAATGTAGGATTTCAGCAGCATTTCGGCTTCGCTGGGGCGCTGCTTTTGAATCACCAGCAACACGCCCTTGTAATACTTCAGCCGGCGATCATCCCCATCGATGCGCTCGGCCTTTTCGATGGCCTCGGCCATCTTTTCGGAATTGGCGCGATCGCGGTAGTAATCGCTGACTTCAAAAAAGACTCCGGCGTGATCCGAATTCGATTGCAGGATTTTTCCGAACACGCCATCGGCTTCCGGAAAACGTTTTTTCGTGGCGAAAAATTCTCCGCGAGCCAGTTGTCCCTGCTCGGCATCGATTTTTTCCAGCGCTTCGATATGCTTCAGGGCCCGATCATCGCCGCCGCCCACCACGCCGGGAGCGTTGATTTCGAAGCGGATCAAGTCGCGCTCCGCCTCAAAATTGTGCGGATCCAGCTCAACGGCGACTTCGAACTCATGATGAGTTTTCTTAGCCCAGCCCATCGCGCTGAGAAACATGCTTTCCTCGGCCTTGCGCCCGTAGGCCCGTCCCAGCCAATCGTGATAGGCGGATTCCTTGGGGGAAATCTGGACGGCGCGCTCCAGGCTGGCGATGGCGCGCGAAAATTCGCGCAACTGGTAATAACTTTCGCCGAGCAGCAGGTGCAGCGCTGCGTCATTAGGAGACTTGGCAATGGCGATGTTCAGCGCGTCCACGGCGCGGTTGTAGCGCCCGGCGTTGTAGTCGTGTTGCATGTCCGCGAGCGAAGCCTGCCCCGATGAGTTTGCCGCGGCGGAAATTCCCCAGGCCATCAGAATCGTTGCAAGGATGATGCGGCGGCTCATTCCGGACGCACCGGGATAATGCTCAGATTTTCTTTCAACGAAATATCGCCGGGCAGCGCGACCACGTCGGCCTCGGCGAGGCCCGTGAGCACTTCAATCTTGGTGGGATTGGCCACGCCCACGGTGATGGCGCGCCGGTGCAGGCGGCCGTCCTCCACGCGAAATACGTAGTGCTTGTCGCCTTCGATATATACCGCGCCGCGGGGTACTACAATCGCTCCGGGTCGTTCGCTGATGTGAATTCGCACATCGACCGTGATATTGGGCAGCAGGTCAAGCCGGTCATTGCTCACCGAGCACAACAGTTCGCCCACGTTGCGCGTCCCGCGAGTCACCACCTGCTTCGGCAGCACTTCCGTTTTTCCGGCCCACACGCTGCCGGGATGCGCGTCCCACAAAATTTCCACGGGCTGGTTGACGGCGACCTGCCCAAGCTCCGGCTCATCGATAAACGCCCGAATGCGCACCTGATGCAGGTCGGCAAGCTCGGCCAGCAAATCGCCGGCCTTCACGAAATCACCCTGGCGAATCGGCAGCGCGTACAAAGTTCCATCCATCGGCGCGATTCCGTGCGCGGATTCCAGGCGGTCTTGCAGATCGCGCACCGTGGCTCGCGCGTGATCCACTTCCAGCGCCACGCGGCCCTGATCGAGCTGCGCCTGCTGCACCAGCGTTTGCTTCACTTTTTCCGAGGACTGCAAGTCGGCTTCGGCCTGGGTCAGCTGCAAGCGATTCTGCTCCAACTCGGCGGGCGTCGCGGCCTTCTGGCTGACCAGCTTGGTCAGCGATTCATTGTCCCGGCGCAGCGAATCGCGGCTGGCCTGGGCCTTCAGCACGTCGGCAACGGCTTTGGCCAGTTGGCTGGCATGCCCGCCGGCCTTGGCCACGGTCAGGGCTTCCTCTTGTACCGCCAGATCGGCGCGCGCCTGCGCCAGGTCCGCTTGCACCTGCGTATCGTCCAGAGCGAAGAGCGCCTGCCCGCGCTTCACTTGCTGGCCCTCAACTGCATAGACGCGCGCTACAAACGTCGGGTAGC
>Ga0075028_100000808_pt1 | contig 11154 bp, 6 predicted proteins | sample LitLauG_LLR_2014_FD_71390 | JGI IMG/M metagenome (GOLD analysis project Ga0075028, IMG submission 71390) | Freshwater sediment microbial communities from Pennsylvania, USA - Little Laurel Run_MetaG_LLR_2014 | ecosystem: Environmental > Aquatic > Freshwater > Creek > Sediment | place: USA... | reverse complement strand
ACGTTCGAGCCCTTCTGGATCAGCTGCTTGTGGTCCTGCGCAAAGTAGCCGACCGAAGCCTCGTGCCCCCAATTGACTTTGCCGCTGCTCAGAAACGCACCGTCGTAGCCGCTGGTTTGCCGCAGCTCGTTCTCTGGAACGGTGGGAGAATTCGCCAGCAACGCATTGAGTAGCGTAGTTTTCCCGGCTCCGTTGCGCCCGATCAGTCCGATTTTCTCTCCGCGCAGCACGCTGGCGGTAAAGCCTTTGATCACTTCGACCTCGTCGTACGACTTGGCCAAGCCTTCAAATTCCAGAACGTGTTTGCCGGAAGGCCGCTTTTGCTCGAATTTGATGTAGGGCCGGGCAATGTTTGAGCGCGCCAGGTCCGTGACCTGCAAGCGCTCGACTTCCTTGCGCCGCGACTGTACTTGACTGGATCGTGTTCCAGCAGAGAAACGAGCGATAAATTCATTCAACTGCGAGATTTTCTTTTCGCGCTGGGCGTTTTGCGATTCTACCTGCGAGCGGATCTGCGTCTTCGCAATCACCATGTCATCGTAGGTGCCAGTGTAGGTGATGATGGTTTCGTAATCGATGTCGGCAATGTGTGTACACACGCTGTTCAGAAAGTGCCGGTCGTGCGAAATCACGATGAGCACACCGTCGTAGTTGTTTAGAAATGCCTGCAGCCAGTGAATCGAGTCCAAGTCCAAGTGGTTCGTTGGTTCGTCGAGCAGCAGCGCCTGCGGATGTCCGAACAAAGCCTGGGCAAGGAGTACCCGCACTTTCTGGCCGCCTTGAATCTCGCCCATCTTCCGTTCGTGCACTTCGTCGGGAATGTCCAGGCCTTGCAGCAAAATCGCGGCATCCGCCTCAGCGGAGTAGCCATCTTCCTCGCCAACCACGCCTTCCAGCTCGCCCACGCGCATGCCGTCTTCGTCGGTCATTTCCGGCTTCGAATAAATCGCGTCGCGTTCTTCCAGCGCGGCCCACAAGCGCTTGTTGCCCATGATGACGGTATCGACCACGCGATAAGCGTCAAAGGCAAACTGGTCCTGGCTCAGCACGCCAAACTTGCGCGGACGAACCACCGTGCCTTTTTGCGGGTCGAGCTCGCCCGTCAACAGCTTCATGAACGTGGATTTACCCGCGCCGTTCGGCCCGGTCAGGCCGTAACGCTTGCCCGGCGTGAACGCCGTGGAGACTTCTTCAAACAGAACTTTGGCGCCGTAGCGCATGGACACATTGCTGACAGAAATCATGAGGTTACAGGGAACTTCCAGGGAAATTGCCGACTGCGAGGGATCGCAGCGATCCTCTAAAGAATACCACGCGAGGCTGGATTTTAGCCGTAAATCCACACACCAGAAGGCTGGAGCATGGTAGCCTTTTGATTCTCGAATCCGCGAAGTTTCGAAACTTTGGGAGCCTATGCAAAATCAATCTGCGCATGTCGATCTGCAAGTCCTGGCGCGTCAAGTCCTGCGCCAATACGGATTCGATCCCGACTTTCCCGCCGCGGTTCAAAAGCAAGTGGCCGATCTGCAGGCGCATCCCCCGCAACTGGCCGCCGGTGGCGCGGGTCGCGACCTGCGCAATCTTCTGTGGTCCTCGATCGACAACGACACCTCGCGCGACCTCGACCAAATTGAATACGCCGAGCGTCTTTCTGATGGAAGCGTCAAAGTTCTGGTTGGCATCGCCGATGTCGATGCGTATGTTCCGAAAAACTCTCCCATCGATCAATATGCTTCGCAGCAAACTTGCACGCTCTACACCGGCGTTCACAATTTCTCCATGATTCCGGACGAGCTTTCGACGGGGCTGACTTCGCTGCTGGAAGGCGGCGATAAGCTGAGTCAGATAACCGAATACGTTGTCAGCCCCGACGGCCATATCACTTCGAGCGATTTCTATTCCGCGCTCGTGCGCAATAAAGCACAGCTCGCCTATAACGCTACGGGAGCATGGCTGGAGGGCACAGGCCCTGCGCCAGACAAAGTTGCCGCGTCGCCCGAGTTGCAGGCCCAGCTCAAGCTGCAGGATGAAGTTGCGCAGGCCCTGCGCAAGCAGCGCTTCATTCACGGCGCGCTCAACCTCGACACCAATGAGGTAAAGCCCGTCATTCTCAACGATCAGGTCGTAGATGTGCAGAAGCAGACGAGGAATCATGCCACCGACTTGATCGAAGACTTCATGATTGCCGCCAACGAAATGATGGCCCGCAAACTGGAGACGGTTGCTTCGCTGCGCCGCATTGTTAAGACTCCGGAACACTGGGACCGCATTGTACAACTGGCGGCGACCATGGGCGGGCATCTGCCCGGGGAGCCGGATTCAAAGGCCCTCAACGATTTCCTGATTCAGCGCAAAGCCGCCGACCCCGACCACTTCGCGGACCTTTCGCTGGCGATGGTTAAGCTGATTGGCCCCGGTGAATATGTCGTTGAGCGTCCCGGCGATGATGTTTCCGGACACTTCGGCCTCGCCGTGCAGGACTATACCCACTCCACCGCGCCCAACCGACGTTTCCCGGATTTGGTGACGCAGAGGATCATAAAAGCGATGCTGGCAGGCCAGCCGCCAGCCTATTCCGATGCCGAGCTGGGGGCCATCGCTGCGAACTGCACTGCGAAAGGCAATGCCGCTCGCAAAGTGGAACGCGGCATGACCAAGCGGATGTCGGCCGTCGCGCTGAGCAACCGCGTCGGCCAGACGTTCGACGCCATGGTTACAGGAGTGAATGAGCACGGGAGTTTCGTGCGCGTAATCACGCCGCGCGTCGATGGCATGCTGGTGCGTGGAGGGGATGGTCTCGAAGTCGGCGACAAGGTGCGTGTGAAGCTGGTCCGTACCGACGTCAATCAAGGCTATATAGATTTCGAAAAAGCCTAGCCCAACCCGAAATCATGTGGGGGCAGGCGCCTCGCCTGCCCAGTCGAGCGAAGCTCGACAGCGCCTTGCCTTCATGCTCCCGTTGCTTCGCCCCCAAAGCCGCAGTACCATCAGGGTGGTCTGGTTTCGAATCTATTCGCGGAACCATGTCAGCCGTCGGGAGGCCGCCACTCCATGAGAACCCTAGTTCTGGCTCTGCTCTTTCTGCTTTCACAATTTGGATTCGGCCAGCGGACGTTGCTCGCTGCCTGCGATCCCGATCCAGCGACGGAAAATGCCCTCCGAGCTTACCTTCACGGCCGCGACCTATCGTTTGCGAATCTCCTTAGCGACCAGGAGATCTTTGAAGAGTTACTACGCGAGCATCCGGATAGCGCCTACTTGAACTCTTGGGGGCAGGGTCGGTCAAAGTACGTGACGAAGACCCGCGAAGCCATGCTCAAGAAGTATGCAGACCTTTGGCAACAGCACCCGAGCAACCCGGAATACGAGTACTTGCACGCCCTCTCCTTCACGAATATTGATACCCCCAAGGCCATCGATTTGTTGAAGGCAGCTTTGGCGAGGCATCCGGCTTATCCTTGGCCTCACACGGCTTTGGCGGAAATCTACGCTTCCGGCAGGTTCGCCGATCCCGCGCTGAAAGCTAGAGAGGTTGACGCCTTCTTCACAGCCTGCCCAGCTTCGCTCGACTCGGCTGCACGAGAGTTCGCCGCTAGGCACGGAACTCCCGTGATTGCCGCGCGCTACGCAAGACGCCTACGCGAAAGACTGGCCGACACAACGGATCCCGGCGAGCTCTTCATCTGGCCCGATGTATGGAATCTGGAGTTCAAGGGTGCTCCGCCGACTGAGCATGAGCGAATCCGCGAACAAATCCGTAAAGATCTGGCACGTTTAGAGAAACTTGCGGTGCCCCCAAGTCCCAGCTGGTTCGGCCTTCTAGCCAATGGTTACGCCATGCTCGGTGACGAAAAATCGCGGGATCGCATCAAAGATCAGTTACTCAAGGACTACCCAGAAAGTGTTGTCGCGAATCGAGTGCAAAACCAACGTTGGTGGAAAGCCCACCCAGAACCGGCGGACGATGAACCTGAAGAAAAGAAGCAGGCTGCATATCGCGAAGAATTAAACTTGTATGACGCGCAGCTCCGGATCTGGCCCGATAATATTCCTCTGCTAAGAATTCGCCTCGAAATGGCTGGCAGACTCCCGGACGTCTCGTCGCAGCAGATCAGTCTCTACGCAGATCAGCTCTCGGATGGGGTAAAGAAATATCCTGATTTCTTTGGCGAAAAACTGAACATCGCACGTGCGTTCGTCAGGAAAGGCATTCGTTTGGAGGAAGTCCCAGCGCTGGTCTCACAGGGCTTGGGTCCACGCGAGGAGAATTGGCCAGGTGACCAGCTGACGGATGAAGCGAGGGAACAGGTAAGAGCGGGGTGGGAGGAGCGTGATCGAAAAAGAGAAATTGACGCGGCGGAAATCCTAGCCGATGCGGCCGGAAAGTTGAATCGGCCGGAAGTCGCAAAGACAGCGTGGGACCTTCTCGGTGAGCGCCCTCCTGTCGATGCAGACAATCGCATTGCGTTCTGGACGGTGAAGGCAAAGCTCGCTGACTTCGCCGGCAGCAAGCTTGACGCGTTGGTATTTTATCGAGAGGCGATTGCGGCCCGTCCCGCTGACTACAAAATCAGCAAACATGACGAACTGTCGGACAGTGAGAGTCGGCTCTGGAAGGAATTCAGCGGCAGCGATGAGGCGCGCTACTTGTTTGCCCAAACCAAGAAGCCGACCGTGACTCGTGCATCGGGTTGGGAGAAGCCGATCGGAAGTTTTCCTGCGTGGGAGCTAACGGACATCCGCGGGAAAAAGTGGAAGTCCGCCGACTTTCACGGAAAAACTCTATTGATCAATGTTTGGGCGACGTGGTGTGGCGTCTGTATGGACGAACTGCCACAGTTACAAAAGCTCTACGAAAAATTGAAGGATCGGCAAGACGTCCAGGTTCTTACGATGGATATTGATCGAGAGCCCGGTTTAGTCTTGCCATATATGAAAAAGAGCGGCTATACGTTTCCGGTGTTATTCGCCCAAGACTTCATGCAAGATCTGATTCCGGACGCGAGCGTGCCTCGCAATTGGATTGTAGATTCCAAGGGCCAGTGGCAGTGGGAAGAGAACGATTTTGACGCGCCGAGATGGACCGAGCATGTGGAGGAGAAGCTAGAGGCTGTGCGCACCGGCTCGCCGCAGTGAATTGCGGCGCTCAAGGCTAGCAGATCTTCGCTTCCAGCTCCGCCCACCGCGCGTACAAAGTATCCACAACTTCCTGCGCAGCATCCAGCTCGGCGTGCGCCCTCAACAGCCCGGGGGCGTCGCTGGCAATGGCGGGATTCTCCAGCGCTTCCCGCTTACTTTGCAGTACAAGTTCCGCATCCGCAACGCGAGTCTCAATCGTTTTGTAGTCGCGCGCATCCAGGTAGGAAAGTTTTTTCGATACCCGGGAGTTGTCGGGGCTGGGTGCAGAAGCGCTCTTCTCGGCGCTTTCCGGCTTCTTGCCTTCCTTCGACTCCCTCTGCCACACATCCCACTGTGAGTAGTCGGCAAAACCCTCGGCGCTGCCTTCTCCATCCAGGCCCAGAACAACCGTCGACACGCGATCCAGCAAATACCGATCATGTGTAACCAGAACGAGTGCGCCGGGATACTCCAGCAGGCTTTCCTCGAGAATTTCCAGTGTGGGAATGTCGAGGTCGTTGGTCGGTTCATCCAAGAGCAGCAAATCCGCGGGTTGCAGCATGAGCTGCGCAATGAGCACGCGCGCCCGTTCGCCGCCCGAGAGCCGTGAAACCGGCTGATTGAGTTGCTCACTGGTGAACAAGAATCTCGCGGCCCACGCGGCCACGTGAATCACGCGGTCCTGATAAATTACCGAATCGCTGTCCGGCGCCAGCGCGCGGCGCAGGGTTCCCGTGTCGTCCAGTTGCCGCGTCTGATCAAAGTACACAATTCGCAAAACGCTGGCGCGATGAATTTTCCCTGTCGTCGGCTGATTCTCGCCCAGCAGCAGCCGCAGCAGCGTCGTCTTGCCGCTGCCGTTCGGTCCCACCAGCCCCACGCGCATTCCCGCCGTGATAGTAAAGCTCAAATCACGAAACAACGTGCGTCCGGGAATTTCGTAGCTCACGTCATCCAGTTCAACCAGACGCTTGGTTTGACGGCCCGTTGCGGAAAAATCGATTCCAGCGCTTGAAGTTTTCGTCCGGGCATTCAGATTTGCCAACTCGCCAATCATTTCGTGCGCGCGATCGATGCGAGCTTTTGATTTCGTCGTTCGCGCTTTCGGCCCGCGGCGCAGCCACTCGATCTCGGTGTGTACACGGTTTTCAAGCGCTTCTTGACGTTTCGACTGGGCGTGCAGAAATTCTTCTTTCTTGATCAGGAACGTGCTGTAGTTCCCGTGCACCCGAAGCATACCGTCCGGATAGGCGCGGTTCAGCTCCGCCATTTCTGTCGCAACATTCTCCAGAAAATACCGATCGTGGCTCACGGCCACGCATGCGAACGCCGCGCTCTCGAGCACGGCTTCCAGCCATTGAATTCCCGCAAGATCCAGGTGGTTCGTCGGCTCGTCCAGGAGCAAAATATCCGGACGCTGCACCAGAGCTTCCACCAGCGCCAGCCGCTTGCGCCATCCCCCTGAGAGCGTGGTGGCTTTCACGTCCAGATTCTCAAAAACCTCTTCGAATCCAGCTCGCCCCAATGTTTCCGCGAAAATCGTGCCTCGTTCGGCGTCCGGGATGCCGGCCTTTTCCATGGCTTTCTGCGCCACAGAACGAATCGTCGCGTCTGCCGGAAACTCCGAATCCTGGGTTACGCAGCTCAATCGGCTGCGTTTGCGCCGGGCGACATCGCCGCTATCGGGATCGACGTCCCCGGCCAAAATCTTCAAAAGCGTCGACTTACCCGATCCATTCGGGCCAATCAGCCCAACCCGGTCACCCTCGGAAATGGTGAAGGAAACGTTCTGAAATAGCGGAAGAGCGCCAAACCGCTTGGAAAGGTCCTGTGCATTGATAATCGGTGGCAACGGGCGAATGAACTCCTGAAAAGGCTTACTCCTCGAGGTTAACAGGTGCAGGCACCACTAGGATCGATGGAGGCGCGGGCGTCCTCGCCCATGCGGGCTAGGCGCTGAACCGGGGATCAAACTCCCCCACCATATCGTCGGCCACGCCGTCCGCGAGAAGATCCTCCGCGTCGTCCGAAAACGCGAACTCCTCCTGCGAATACCGGACCGGCGCGAATGTCATTCGGTGCAGCGGCGTAGGCCCAAATTCCAGCAGAGCTGCGCGATGCGCCCGCGTCCCATAGCCCTTGTTCGAAGCCAGCGCGTACTGCGGATAGGTCACGTCAAACTCGCGCATCATCCGGTCGCGCTCGACTTTGGCAATGATCGAGGCCGCTGCAATCGAAGCCGAGAGGGCATCGCCGTGAATGATGGCACGCTGCTCGCAAGGGTGGTCGAGCCGTACGGCATCTACCAGCAGAAAATCTGGAGCCGGCTGAAGCAGCAGCACCGCGTTCAGCATGGCCACCCGCGAGGCCTGCAGGATGTTGATCCTGTCGATCTCGGCGGCATCGACCGCTGCATACGCCCAGCCAAGGGCGCGTGCGCGGATGTGCGCAGCCAGGCGTTCGCGCTCTTCCTCAGGCAGCAGCTTGGAGTCTCTAAGGCCGCGGATGCGGTCAGCAGGGTCCAAGATCACAGCCGCCGCGACAACTGGGCCAAAAAGACAGCCCCGGCCAGCTTCGTCCACTCCCGCCACCGCCTGGGAACCGCGCGTCCAGGCTTCCTTTTCGTAGCGTAAGGTACATCGTAAGCTCTTGATTAGGCGAAGCTTAAGAGCGGCGGGATAAGGTGTACGGTCGGTGGCGGCTTGACGAGGGCTTGGCATTTCGGGAGGTGCTAAAGGCATCATCTCTCCCAGCGTCGCGTCGCGCAAGCTGGGAAAAACTCTCCTCTGTGGATAACGTCGATACTTCAGCTTCACCCCGCATCCGTAACTACCCGACCGTTGTAGCCCATGTTACGGGGGTAAATTGCTGACGGCACAGATACTTGTTAACTTTAAGCACTGCCTGGGGATAACAATGGCTTCCACGAAGAAAAACAAGACTGCAAAACACGATCCGCCGACTGCCGCTCCCGACCGCTACGACAAACGCGTACAGATGGCCATTCCGCTTCGCGTGGTGACCTGGGACGCGCAGAAGCGCCCTCAGCTTGACATGGCCTGTACTTTGGACGTTTCGCTACGTGGCGCCCGACTGTACGGCGCGCGACCGAACCTGAAAGTTGGAGAGGTGGCGACAGTGGAGCGCGGCCGTCAAAAAATCTTCTGCCGCGTGGTCTGGATCGGAACGCCGGATGGCCCGCAGAAGGGCCAAATCGGCGTTCAAGCTGTAGAAGCCGGGAAGTCTTTGTGGGAGAACGAGATGCGGGAAGTGGCTGATCAGTTCGCGCCGATCGCGGCGCAGCCGGACATGAGGTCACCTTCGGAGCGCAAGCGTAAGTACCATAGAATTCATACAGATGCACAGGCTCGTGTGTTGCCCCAGAGTCCCGGCATGGCGGATGGAGAATTGGCCGAGGGGCGCATCACCAACATATCGGAGTCGGGCTGCCTGCTGATCAGCTCAGCACGCCTGGAGATTGGCACGCCCGTGCAGGTGGTTGTGGAACTGCCCAACTACGATCTAGCCGTTCGGGGCAAGGTGCGCCACGTTGGCGCAGATGGCTTGGGCATTCAGTTCAGCGAGGTGCGCAAGAGCGACCGGCAACTCCTGCGCTATTGGCTGCGCCAGATTGGCGCGCAGGTGGCTCCAGAGCCCGCAGCCGTTTCTTAGAGACCGAGCGACCTGGATGCGCGTGTAAGCCCGCGCAAGTTGGATTTTCGTTCGCTAGAAATCAGTCGAGGGCGGGACGACAACGCTACTTTCACCGATTTCCGGCCAATTGCGCCGCCACCGACCCTGAAATCCCGTTTCCCAGGTATCGATTTATGACGGGCGCGAGAAGCATTGCCCCGTGGGTACTGAGATGGTTGTCGTCCACGTACAGCGTGTGCTTTCCAGCTATCACGGAACAAAGCGCATCGTCGCAGAGCGCCTGGTGGGGATAAACGACGGGAACTGAGAACTCTTTCCCGATCGCGGACAGGACCTGGAAGGCGCGCGCCTGACGCTCCATGAAATCGGAATACTTGGGCTCGAGTTGGACGTTGAACGGGTGAACAATGCTACGGGCGAGTACGGTTGGGACGTCGAGTCCCACCTCGGGCACGCTGGCAATTACGACGACGTTGATGTGACGCCGCTGGAGTTCCTGGATGGTGGCCCGGAAGAGTTTTTCGAATTCGCTGTTGTTGTCCGCAGGATTCCGGCTCGGCGTGAGCAAGGCCGGAATACCATCCTCCCGCTTGTAACGATAGCCCTCGGCATAGAGGCCCCAGCGCCCGTGCAGGAAGACTGTGCGAATGTGCTTGGCCTCGATCAAACCGAGGACTGTTTCCTGGAATTGCGTGCATTGGCGGGTGTTGTCCTGATCGTATCGCCGCAATCCCAGCAGGGGGGCACAGGCCGCGTGTACGGCGATATATCCCGGGACGTGATTCGCCGTGGCGAGCTGTTCGAACACTGGGGCGGCAGCGCTGGCGTGGGAGTCGCCCCATAGAAGGAAACTTGGTTGCCCGTCGATCGGTTCAGTCGGCCCCACCTGGCAAACGCGTCTCTCGCAGGCTGCGTGCCGCTTCCAAACGTCGTCCTTTCCGGCATAGACCTCGAGTACCGCCGGGCTGAACCGGGACGGGATCCCGTGACGCACAAAGAGAATTCCGCCAACGAGGGCGAGAATGGCTGAGCCGGCTACGGCGCCGGAAAAGATCCAGCGGCGGGAAATCCATTCGTGCCCTTTCCGCCCGCGAAACGGGGATTCGACGAACTTCCAGGAAAGGCTGGCGAGCGCGATACAGAGCGCAATCTCAAAGGCTATTTCCCAGCCGGCAAGGGGGCGCAGCAGATACGACTTCAGGAAGACGACTACGATCCAATGCCATAGGTACAGGGAATAGGAGATGAGCCCGATAAAAACGACGGGTTTGAAGCTGAGAACCTTGGCGACCCTCGTTCCTTCGGTGGAACCGCTGTAGATGATGAGAGCCGCCCCCAGAGTGGGATAGAGAGCCCTGACGCCGGGGAAGGGAAGGGCACCGGACAAGGTCAGATAACTGAACGCAAGAAGGCCGAGGCCCAGAAGTCCAAAGAGGTCAGCCCATCCGCGCCGGCGCAAGGGCGGGACCACCGAGAGCGCCAGAAAGCCACCAAGAATTAATTCCCAGGCGCGGGCGGGAGCCAGAAAAAACGTCATGGACTGGTGTGTGCTGACGCCCAGGATGCAAGACGCCAGCGAAACAACAAACACCGGTAATAGCGCCAGGACGTAACGTTTCCGAAGGAACCGGTGCACAAGGAGCAGAAAGAGCGGGTACAAAATATAAAACTGTTCCTCGACGGCAAGGGACCATGTATGCAGTAACGGTTTAATTTCGGGCGCTTGAAAATATCCCGATTGCTTCCAAAAAACGATATTGGAGGAAAAGAAAACGGTCGCCATCAGACTCTGGCCAAAATCGCGGGCCCGGTCCGGCATCAGCAGCACCAAGGTGGCGACGGTGGCGACGAATAGAACGACGAACAGGGCGGGGAGAATTCGGCGGGCGCGCCGCTCGTAGAAAGTCACGATGGAAAATCGGTCCTTCGCTAGATCGCCGAGAATCAGCCCCGTGATGAGGTAGCCCGAGATGACGAAGAAAACGTCGACTCCGACGAAGCCGCCGGAAATCTGGGCGACTCCGGCATGAAATAGAACAACTGGGATGACCGCCAGCGCCCTTAAACCGTCGATGTCGGACCGATATTTCATGTCGATTTCATGGCAGACGCGGCAAAACAGTTGACACAAAAAAGCCGGACGCTTGTGGCACCCGGCTCGGTTGTACGTTCAATTTTGGCGAAGGAACTATGACCCTTTGCTAGGCCCGACTTATCGGGCCTTTTCGACCTCACGCAGGCGGGCGGCTTTGCCGCGGAGCGAGCGCAGGTAATAGAGCTTGGCGCGGCGGACCTTGAAGGAGCGGACCACTTCGACCTTGTCGACCACTTTGCAGCGGTAGGGGAAAATGCGCTCGACGCCCTGGCCGAAGCTCATCTTGC
>Ga0075028_100000807_pt1 | contig 11154 bp, 9 predicted proteins | sample LitLauG_LLR_2014_FD_71390 | JGI IMG/M metagenome (GOLD analysis project Ga0075028, IMG submission 71390) | Freshwater sediment microbial communities from Pennsylvania, USA - Little Laurel Run_MetaG_LLR_2014 | ecosystem: Environmental > Aquatic > Freshwater > Creek > Sediment | place: USA... | reverse complement strand
CGCCCTCTGCAGGAGCGCATCGTGCGCAGCCTGCAAGCGGGCCGCGACACCTGCGTCGTCATGCCCACCGGCGGCGGGAAATCGTTGTGCTACCAGTTGCCCGCGGCAATGTCGCCGGACAAGACTGTCATCGTCATTTCCCCCTTGATTGCGCTGATGGAGGATCAGGTTGCGCAGCTCGGACAAATGGGAATTTCGGCGGCGCTTTTGAATAGTTCGATTTCGCCGGTGCAACAGTCTCGAGTCATCGCCAAGGCGCGCGCGGGCGAATACCGCCTTCTGTATCTTTCCCCCGAGCGGCTGGCGCGCGAGGACACTCGCGACTGGCTGAAGGGCGTGCCGGTCTTGTTCTTCGCGATTGACGAAGCGCATTGCATTTCCGAATGGGGCCACGAGTTCCGTCCGGATTACCGCCAGCTCAGCCTGCTGCGCGTTCATTTTCCGGACCGGCTCATTGCGGCATTCACCGCCAGCGCCACGCGGCGCGTCCGGCACGACATCATCGAGCAGCTCCGGTTGCGCGAACCCGACAAATACATCGCCAGCTTTCACCGGCCGAATCTGCGCTACGTCGTGCGGCAATGCCATGGCGCGACGCAGTTGGACCTGCTGATGACTGCGCTGCGGTTTTACAAGGAAGGGAACATCATCGTCTACGCGCCGACGATTAACGCCGTGGAATCGACCGCGGCCATTCTGGAAGCCAGCGGAATTCCCGCGATCCCGTATCACGGACAAATGAAAGCGCCTGAGAGGAAGCGGAATCAGGAGCGCTGGATGGCGGACGAGGCGCGAGTCATGGTTGGGACGATCGCCTTCGGGCTCGGCATCAACAAAGCCAGCGTGCGCGCCGTGATCCACTTGTCGCTGCCGAAATCCATCGAACAGTTTTATCAGGAGGCGGGCCGCGCCGGGCGCGACGGCCTCCCGGCGGATTGCGTGCTTCTCTGGCAGAAGAAAGATGCCGGGTTGCACGCCTACTTCATTGGCCAGATCATCGATCCGCAAGAAAAGAGCCGCGCCTGGCAACGCTATGATGACATTCGCGGCTTCGTGGAGTCAAAGTTCTGCCGCCACCGCCGCATCTGCGAGCATTTCGGCGAGACGAAGAAATGGGCGGCCTGCGGCGCTTGCGATGTCTGCAACTACATGCCTGCCTGGCTGTCCGCGCCAATCGAGGAATTCCCGCTGACGACCAAGCGTTCCAAATCGAGATCCGTTGCCCCCGTGTCACCGTCGGCCAAACGTCCGTGGGAAAGCCCTTCGCCCGCACCACGGCAGCCGCAGGAGACATTGGAAGTGGACCCCGATTTGCGCGAGTTCTTGCGGGAGTGGAGAAGAGAAACCGCGAGCGGGCAAAACGTCCCTGCCTACGTCGTGATGCATGACACGACTCTTGATGAAATCTGCCGCGTCCGGCCCGGCTCGCTTGCCGGCCTCTTGCACATCACCGGCATCGGCGAACGGAAGGCTGAATTGTACGGCCGCCAGATTCTCGACGCGCTGAAGCGCTTTCGCAACGGAGCCCGCGCAGCCGCTGCAGACAAGAAAATCACTCCAAGTGAAGAAACGATCTTTTTGATTCAGCAAGGCAAGACTCTGGATGAAATCGCGGTGATACGGGGACGAAGACGCTCGACCATCGTGAGCCTGGTGTCGGACCTTGTGGGGCGCGGGTTATTGGAATTTCAAAACAGTTGGGTCGAGGAAGATCGACAAAAGCAAATTGAAGCGGTCGCAGCCAATCTTAATTTGGAAAGGTTTTCGCCGATCAAGGAAGCCCTGCCGCCGGATTTCACGTACGATGAAATTCGTCTTGTCGTTGCCAATCTGCGACGCCGCGGCGGCGACAAATCACTTGCCGCGACGTCGTGATCCGGCGGGCTGTAGCGGCAGCTTCACGCGCGGGAGGGCGCGAGCGAAGCTGCGCGAGGTTCGTTTATTTCGAGGGTGACCATTTCGAGATCGCCCATCATCCGATGGATGATGTACCACGCGATAATGTAAAAGCAGCTCATCCCCATCAGCACCGGAACGTAGCCTACATGCGGGATCACGGTTCCCGGAATGATCCCCGAAAATAGCGCGCCGCCCAGTCCTCCCAGACACACGCCGAAACCATTGGCGCTGCCCACGGCTTGCGAAGGAAAAACATCAGCGGGCGAAATAAAGAGATTTGTCATCCAGGCCTGATGGGCAGCGGTCGCCAATCCGAAGAGCAAAACGGCGAATTGCGCGTTTTGAACCACAACGCCCAGCGTGCACGCCGGCATGACCACCGCGCAAAACAGCATCGTCATCTTGCGCGCCTTGCCGACCGTCCAGCCGCGCTTCATCAGAAAACTGGATACAACGCCCCCCAGCACGGCGCCCACCGCCGAAATGCTGTAAACAATCATGAGCGCGTTGCCGCGCTGATGAGGCGTGAAGTGACGCACGTCCGTAAGGTATGTCGGCAGCCAGAACAGGTAGAACCACCAAACAGGATCGGTGAGAAATTTTGCGAGGCCATAGCCCCAAGCCTGCTTGTATTTCATCACCTCGCTGATGGAGATCTTTGCCCCAGGCGCCGTTGGTGCGCCAGCTTGCTTTGGCAGGCGATAGGTCAAGAACCAAAACGGCAGCCAGAGAAATCCGAGCCCGCCCATGATGGCGAAGCACGCTTGCCATCCCAGAGTCAAAGCAATCACGATGAATAGAGGCGGCCCGAAAATGTTGGCCAGGTTTGTGCCCGCGTTCACGATGCCCATGGCCGTGGCGCGTTCATCGGGAGGGAACCATTCCGCGGCGGCCTTGCTGCAAGCGGGAAAATTTGCGGATTCACCAAATCCTAGCACTGTCCGATACACACCGAATTGCAGCACGCTGCCCGCGAATGCGTTGAGAGTCGCCGCCAGGAACCACACCGTCGCGGCGATGCCGTAACCGATCCGCGTGCCGAGGCGATCAAGAAGGTAGCCTCCGAGGAGCGATCCCCCCGCATAAGCCAGCTGGAAAAACATCTGGATCACGCCATAAGCTTGCAGGCCGAAATGGAACTCGTCCCGGATCTCCGGAAGGATCACGCCGAGAATCGCGCGGTCCAAATAGTTGATCGTGGTCGCGACGAATAAGAGGCTGACAATCACCCAACGCATGCGCATTTGGCCGTTATCATACTTCATGTTTCCGCAGGCGCGGCTGGATATTCGGTAAGCAGATGCAGAGATGCAACGAACCTGAGAATTGGAGAGCACTCTAATGCACGGAACGATCCGTTGGCGGGACGAGTCGCGATTTCTAGTCTCTTACTGAATCTCGTGATTTACCCGCTGCCAGATTGCGCCGCAAGAACATGGTTAGTTTCAAGTTGTTGGGATGATGACGCATCCCGCGATTTGCTGACGCGTCCCGGCGAAAATTCGTAGCGCTCCTGAACTAATTTGGCGATTGACTCGGTGAGGTCGTGGATATGGCCGAGGCGAAAGCGCTGCTCCACTTTTCGGATCTCCGAAGCGAGCGCGTGATCGTGGAAAACATCCGCAATCCATCGCGAGAAATCGCCGCGGAGGGCATGTGCCGCTAAAAGATTCGGTGGAACAATTTCCAAAAGCGCCAGGAAATCTTTGAGGGTTCGCGCCGGACCGGCAATCGTCTCAGCCTCATCGGTGAACCAAAATCCCTGGTCCACGAGCAATTGCACATCGAGATATTTAGCCTTGTGGCGGACGTGTGAAGTCAAACGCGGGAACAATTTGAATTTCAGGCATTGCCCGCCGGTTTCTTGCATGCCCGGCAAGAGGACAGCTTCGTCCACGCCCAGCGATGCAAGATTGGACATGACCGTGGTGCAACCGCCCTTGGTTTGAAGCATATTCATCAGAGTTTGATTTTCGCGGGGCTCGGTCGTGCGCTTCACAATGATACATTCAATGGCATTGCGGAGATTTGGGTGCAAATCAGCCAGCCGGTATGTGACAAGAGTGTAGGCGCCCAGCGTGAGGTCCAACAACTCCCCGACATTGGCCTCATGCAAAAAATAATGCGCCTCATCAATCACGATCCGGTGCGGCAAGCCGGTATTCCTGCGGATCGCCGCCAGCATCGGGAGAAGCGATTTCATGTAATTCATTTTTTCCTGATAGGGCGCGTGCGACAGATCGATCACCACGCTCATATCGGGGTGACGCAGCACCCGCGCGAGATCGGGCAATTCCGGCGGCGGATCTTCTCCCCCGAACACGACCACGCCCGGCAAAGTTTCCAGCGTGCGATAGTCGCCTTCGGGATCGATCACGCAGACCGAGTACCCTTGCAGAATCAGCTGTTCGCACATCAGTCCCGTCACCCAGGATTTTCCGGAACGGGGATCGCCGGCAATGAGCGCGTTGAAGCCGCGAATGGCAAGCGTCAGTTCGCGGCCGTCCTCGGCGGTTCCGAGCGACAAGCGGTGCTGTCCGATTTTTTCAGGGGGCAGCCGCAGATTCTTCGCGGCCTGACGGATATACGCAGCCACCGCGGTTGGGCCGTCGCCTTGCAGGACTTCGTCGGCGGCTTCTTGGAGCAGGCGGCTACCCCAACTGACGGCCACCCCAAGCTCGGCCGTCGCCAGCAGATCGTGATCGTTCTCCGCGTCTCCAATCGCGATGGCATTGTGAACCGACAGCCGAAGCGTCGCGAGCGCTTCACGCAGGCCTGCGCCCTTGCTGACGGCCTGGGGAAGCACCATCAGGCGGCCGCGATTGAACAGCAACACGAGAGGCAATTCCAATTCCCGAATAATGGCAAGTACTTGAGGGGCGGCGCCTGCGTCTAGTTCGACCACACATTGTCCGGCCTTGAATTCGAGGCCGCGACGCCCGAGTTCTTGAAGGAACTGAATGGAAGTGGAATAGGCGAGCTGTCTGGAATGGCCGTTCGCGAACCACATCACTGCGCCATTTTCCCCGACCACTGCGTCCACGAAGTGAAGATCTCCCGCTATTTGCTCCAGTTCCGCGAGAATGCGGCCCGTCACGATGACAACAGCGATCCCATGATTACGGACTTCGGCGATGGCAGAGCGGACCTCGGGATCGAGAACTCCGTCCCGGGCGATCGTTCCGTCATAATCCAGTGCCAGCACTCCAAATTTCATTGCCGCCTCGCGTTGCCGGGCCCATGCTCAATGAACATCCGATTCCACATTAAGTTTGGACGACAGGCCTATTGTAGCGCAGTGTGTATCATCACTTCCAAAAGTGACCCCCGTCACATCGGAAAATGGATTTTCAGCCAGAATGATCCAGTGGTAAGGATCGGAAAAAATGCCATTGGAGCTTGTGGAAACAAGTCACACAAGGGAGAGGGCCATGACGCTTCCGCTGCAAGTTACATTTCGCAACATGAAACATTCCGCCGAAGTTGAGGACTGGATTCGCGCAGAAGCCGAGAAACTCGAGACTTTCTACCACCGCATTAACGGGTGCCGCGTGGCAATTGAAGTCCCTCACCGCCATCACAAGAAAGGCAAACCCATCCATATTCGCATCGACCTGACTTTGCCGGGGAAGGAAATTGTCATCAAACGCGTGCCCGTTGCGATCCACCGGACTACTGTGAATGGAGAATTGGCTGCTTCGAGTCATGCGCAATCGAAGTCGGCGCACGCCGACCTTCAATTAGTGATTCATGACGCGTTCAAAGCCGCAGGGCGCCGCGTCCAAGACTTTGCACGCCGCCAGCGAGGCCAAGTGAAGAAACACCAAGCTGTTTTGGTGAAAGCGTAAGCTCAGCCGAAGGATTTACAGTTTCGAGGTTGAGAAGGGCCTGTACCATGCTCCCGGAATTGCTTCCGGCAAGGGCAATCCCCGAGATGATCTCCTGAAAAATGAGGCCGTGCAGGAGTGGGTTCTCCAAGATGCTCACTCCTGCACGGCCTCAGATAAAGTTTCTTCTATGCGTTGGCAAAGCTTTCGAGGGCGGCACGGCTCGGAATCATGAGCGTCGATCCCTGGATGGTAACCAGATGGCGTCCCTTGAAATCGCTCAAGGTACGCGTAACCGTCTCACGAGTGGTTCCAATGAATTCCGCAATTTCTTCGTGTGTCAAGGGCAGCTTGATTCGCGTGCCCTCTTTCGTCTGTTGGATTCCTTCCGACCATGTGAGCAAGAGGCGCGCGAGTTTTTCCTGTGCGGAAGCGGAAAGTCCGATCGTGTGCAATTGTTCGCATGCGCCCTGGTACTGAGAACTCATCTGCTTCACCACGTGTTGTGAGGCCTCGGGATGATTTCCAAGGAAGCGCAGGAAATCTTCCCGGCGCACGAACGCGACCTGACAGGGGTGGATCGTTTCCGCCGTCACTTCGTACGGCTGGTCCGCCATGGCGGCCATCAATCCGAGCAATTCTCCCGCCCGGGCAATTCTCATGATGAGGGTCTTGCCTTCCGGGGAGCTGATGGAGAGCTTTACCTCACCCTCGCACAGGACGTAGACCCCGCGTGCGTCCTGTTTCTCGACGAACAGCAAGGCGCCCTTTGGATAGGTGGCCGTTGATTTTATCGCATCGAAATCCTTTACCGCGGAGGGCGCCAACTGGCAAAAGAATCCAGAGCCCTTGATCTTGCAATTCTTGCAACCATCGTTCAGCTCTAATCCGTATGGACCTTTCATTTCCGCCTCCTGAGCTTAGCTTTCGGATCTGGTGCGAATGCCCTGCTGCGCTTCTTCGGCGAAATATTTCGTCAGCGGCGTGTCCGCAGCAAATTCGGCACCCGTTGCGCCGTGGATCTCAGCCAGAAGACCACGGCCTGTCCCGTCAACATGCGTCACGCCTCGAAGGTCCACCAGAAGCTTTCTTTCTCCAAGGGTAGGCGCCAAATCCTGCCACGCTTGGTGCAGCGCTGGAACATTGGGCCCGGCGATCTTCCCTTCGATCTTCAAGATGACGCCTTTGCTATCCGACTGGTGTATCGTCACTCTCACAGGTTTTCTTACCCTTTTGTTGTTACGCCTACATATAGGCAATCAAGGAGCCAAATCTCTGATTCGATGGAGAGTTGCGGTATCCCATTCTGGAACAATGGCTTAGTTGGAAGGAGTGCTTTGCGTGTGCTAGCGCACAGGTCTAAGTGACGAAGATCACTGGCGACTAATCGTCGCCGGTGACTAAATGTAGTCTTTTCGTTCGATTCCCAGCTTCTTCATCTTGGAGTTCAACGTCGTTCGGATCAGGCCGAGGCGGGCGGCAGCTCCGTCGGAGCCGCCGATTCTTCCCTTGGTTTCACGGAGAACGCGAAGGATATGTTCTCGCTCTGTCGACTCGAGGGAGGAATCCTGCACAGGGATAGTAACTTCTGTCATCTCGAGTTCGCCGAGCGGAGGACGCAAGACCGGTCCCCTGGTGAGAATGACCGCCCTCTCGATGAAGTTTTCAAGCTCCCGAATGTTTCCCGGCCAATCCCAGCGGGTGAGGGCGCGCATCGTCTCGTCCGGGATGGTTTCAATTTTCTTATATAGCTTCCGGGCGTGACGATCGACGAAGTAGCGAACAAGAAGTGGGATGTCCTCGCGTCGCTCGCGCAGGGGGGGAAGCAGGATCGGAAAAACATTGAGCCGATAGTAGAGGTCGCTTCGGAACTGTCCCTGCGCCACCATTTTCGTCAGGTCGCGGTTGGTAGCGGCCACGAGCCGCACATTGACCGGGATCGCTTTGTTGCTGCCAAGCCTCTCAAATTCCTTCTCTTGCAGGGCGCGAAGGATCTTGGGCTGAAGTTCCAAGGGGAGATCACCAATTTCGTCCAGGAAGAGCGTGCCTTCGTGCGCCAGTTCAAGGCGGCCGATCTTGCGGTCAATGGCTCCCGTAAACGCGCCCCTCTCATGGCCAAACAATTCGCTTTCCAGCAGGCCGGCGGGAATTGCCGCACAGTTCAGCTTCACCAGAACGTGCTCGTTTCGGGGACTAAGATGGTGAATGGCTCGCGCGATCGCTTCTTTGCCCGTTCCCGTTTCCCCCAGAATTAGTACAGTAACGTCGGTTGCGGAAACGGTTTCCACGAGCTTCAGGACGCGTTTCAGGCCCACGCTCTCGCCTATGATTTCCTCAAACCTGGCCTCCGTGTTCAGTTCTTCTTCCAGATAGCGTTTCTGCAGCTCGCTGCGCCGCAAGGCCTCCTCGGCCTCTCTTTTTTCCGTCAGGTCACGGATTACGCTCAGCACAATTCGCCCACTTTCTGTTTCTACCGGCCCCAGCATGATATCTGCGGGAAATTCGCTTCCGTCTTTGCGCCTGCCGTAGAGTTCCAAACCAGCTCCCATCGGGCGAACACGTGCTGCGGACGCATACTCCTCGCGGCGAGCCGGATGCGTGTGGCGAAACCGCTCGGGAACAAGGGTGTCGATCGGTTGGCCAAGCAATTCGCCTCGTTGGTAGCCGAACATGCTTTCCACGCGTGCATTCACCTCGGTAATGCGTCCTTCGTGATCGCTCGCTACGATCGCGTCTGGCGAAAACTCGAACAGCGCTCGGAATTGCTGTTCGCTTCGGCGGATGGCTTCTTGGACCTTCTTTCGATCGGAAATGTCGTGGATGACGCTGATCACGACGCGGCCTTCCGCTGTCTCCATGGGGCTTAGCATGATATCGACAGGGAACTCGCTTCCGTCCTTGCGCCTGCCGAAGAGTTCCAACCCCGCACCCATCGGGCGCACGCTGACGTGGGCTTTGTAAGCGTCTCGATGGCCCGGATGCGCTTGGCGGAACCGTTCGGGGACGAGGATTTCCACGTTCTGGCCGATGATCTCCTGGCGGCTGTATCCAAACAGCCGCTCGACTTGCGAGTTGATGGATGTAATCCGGCCTTCCGCATCGGTCACAACGGTAGCGTCAGGCGAGGCTTCGAACAGCTTCTCGAAGATGGTTTGAAGTTCGGGAGGCTGCGACATGCTGGGAGATGACCCGCTCATAGTTTACCGGCTCACACGTTCCACTGATCGATACTTGTCCCCCAGAGTGAAACTCGCAGGGAAACACTGTACGGCCCCGATATTCGAAAGGCGCGAGGGAGCAATAAATGCCAGAAAACCAAGTCCGATTGATTCTAACAAACTATTCAAATTATGACGCAGATTTCATCGGATTGTGATCGCAATCACTGACAAAGGGTGCAAGGTAGATGAGTGTGTGTCTGGGAGTTGGCCACGTTCGCCTGTTGGGAAGGGTGGCCGTGCAGGCCAGGCGAGGGACCTCTACTTATCTCAAGCCGCACTCTAGGCAGGCTGAGGGAGACTTAAAATGACAGCGCAAACTGCAGTGCAACCGGCAAGAACTTCGGCAGTCGCCAAACAGACTGAAGCCGAAAATGTTTTCGATCGGTTCCAACAAGCCTACGACTCGATTGCGAAACGAGCCTTTGAGATTTTCGACAATAACGGGCGGTGGTTCGGGAATGATTTGTCGGACTGGCTGCAAGCTGAGTCCGAAATCTTTCATCCGGTTCATCTGGAAATCGCTGATACGGATGAAGCCCTGACCGTTCGGGCCGAAGTCCCCGGGTTCACAGCCAAAGAACTCGACATCCACGTAGAAGGAAACCGGCTCACCATCGCCGGTAAACACGAATCCATGGAAGAGAGCACAAAAGGCAAGACGATCTACTCCGAGCGATGCGCGAAAGAGATCCTCCGATCCGTTGAACTGCCATCGGATGTGGACGGCACAAGAGTCAACGCGACGTTGAAGGACGGCGTCCTCAATCTTGAACTTCCTAAGGCACCCCATGCGAAAAGCGTGAAAATTGAACCGAAGGCGGCCACTTAGAAAGAAAAAAGAATTTAGAGGGCGGGCAACGTTTTCCTTGGTGCCCGTCCTCCTATCTGGCTAGAGAGAAGTTGCGTCGCATGGCTGAGGGGAGGCAATATGCTCATAAAGTGCTGCAATCCTAAGTGCGAAGCGCCATTTAACTATCTCGAAGGCCGATTAATCCGGTTTTCCAGGACGCTGTCGAGTGGTCAACCGGCTGAGAATCAATGCTTGATTGAACATTTTTGGCTTTGCGGAAAATGCACGGGGCTATATGTGTTTGAATACGAATCAGGAATAAGTGTAAAAATAAAACCACGTCATCAAGAGTCGACCGAAGATAATCTCTCTTATTTCGTTTCTGCTGCATAATTGCGGGACAAATAACCTCAACTGTGGACAGTCAGGACCGGGCAGCCGGCATTCGCGGCAACACTGCTTGCAATGGAATCCGAAAGGTGCGTTGCCGCGGCAAGATGCTTTTCGACGCCGCGTGCCCCGATCACAATCAAATCCGCATGCGCTTTTTTCGCGGCCCGCAATATCGCCTCGGCAGGAGCGCCGTCTTCCATTATGTAGGTCGGCTTGGACAGGAGACCCGCGCCCAGGGGCACCACATTTTTCAGTGTCTCAAGCGCAAGATCGCCTTGTCCCTCTATTCCGTCTTTCGTTGTATGCAGCAGGATAAGTTCCGCGCGATGGTCCTTGGCCAAAGAAATCGCGTAACGCGCAGCCGCGAGCGATTCCGGACTGAAATCCGTCGCGTAGAGGATGCAGTTCAATTCCGCGGCGGCAGCGTGGCTGGCGCGGGGAGCGACGCCTGGTCCCACGGTCAGAACAGGACACGATGCTTGCCGGAAGATTTTCTCGGCCACCGATCCCATGAGTGCCTTTGCAATTCCGGTGCGTCCGTGCGTCCCCAGCACGAGCAAGTCCACGTTCTTTTTTCTGATCACTTCCTCAAGATTTTCCCAAACATCGCCCTTCAGAAAGAGAAATTCGTGCGGAAGCTCTTGCAATTCCAATTCAAGCTGATTCTTCTTCCGCGCGCGAAATTCTTCCATGTCCTGTGCAAGTTCAGGCCATTCCGCGGGGGGCAAGGCAGGATAGACATCCGGTGAAATCACATGCACGGCATGGATGGTCGCCATGGATCTTCTGGCGATCTCGACAGCGTACGGAAGCGCCCGGTCTGCCGTGTCTGAAAAATCCGTCGCAAACAAGATATGTTGAAACGTGACACGCAACGATGTTCGAAATGAATTCAAATTTTGCCTCCACGGTTCAGACTCCGGTATCGCCGTTGGTTGTTGAAATTCTCTTGCGTGGCTCATGATCTCAGCCTCCCGCGCTTCATGGTTTCTAACCAATTGAAGTCTCCGCAACTATGCGCTGG
>Ga0075028_100000806_pt1 | contig 11154 bp, 14 predicted proteins | sample LitLauG_LLR_2014_FD_71390 | JGI IMG/M metagenome (GOLD analysis project Ga0075028, IMG submission 71390) | Freshwater sediment microbial communities from Pennsylvania, USA - Little Laurel Run_MetaG_LLR_2014 | ecosystem: Environmental > Aquatic > Freshwater > Creek > Sediment | place: USA... | reverse complement strand
GCCTCGACCATCCTGCTGGCCAAGGAGTACCCCAGCGCAGACGTGATCGGGTTCGACAATCACGAGGCATCGATCACCGTAGCCCGCCAGAGAGCGGCTGATGCCGGTGTCGCAGATCGCGTCCGCTTCCAAGTGGCTTCGGCCCAGGACTTCCCAGGAGGTGGCTATGACCTGGTGTGTACCTTCGACGCTCTACACGATATGGGCGACCCGATCGGGGCGGCCAGTCACATCCGCGAGTCACTCGGCCCTGATGGAACCTGGATGCTGGTCGAGCCGATTGCCGAAGACGGATTGGAGAACAACGTCAATCCGGTCAGTCGCATCTACTACTCGGCTGGGGTCGGAATCTGCACCCCTGCCGCCCAGTCCCAAGCTGGCGGTTTTGCCTTAGGCAACCAGGTTTCCGACAGCCGCTGGTCCGAACTGCTGGGCCAGGCCGGATTCACCCGATTCCGTCGGGCAACTGAGACACCGTTCAATCGGGTGTTCGAGGTCCGATCATGAGCGCCGCCACGCGCCGCCTGCCGTCCCAAGGGACGGCCGAATTGAGCGGTCTGGCCTTTGACGACGCCGGCAAGGGTGATCCCAACATGTTGTTTTTGCACGGATGGTGCGGCGATCGAACCTTCTTCGCCCCGCAATTCAAGCACTTCTCGGGCGCTCATCGTGTCGTGTCGGTGGACCTTCCAGGACATGGCGAAAGCCCTGCCCCCGTTCAGTGCACGATCGAAGCCCTGGCCACCGAGGTCTCCACCCTCACCCACACGCTCGGCCTCACGGACCTCGTGGTCTTTGGGCACAGCATCGGAGCGATGGTCGCCCTCTCATTGACCGAGCAGAGGCCCGGCCTCGTTAGTGCCGTGGTGATGGTGGATCCACCGCCCCTGAGCAAGGAGGTGTGGAGAGACTTCGCTGCGGAGCTCGTGCCGTCGTTTTCCGGGCCTGGAGGATCGGCCGGCCGCCGAAGGTTCGTCGAGCAGATGTTCTTGCCCACTGATGACGCCGACCGCAAGGCTCGGATCATCAGAACTATGTGCGCAGTGCCGAATGACGTCGCCATCCCGATGGTGAAGGCGATGGCTGCGTTCGACTCGGTGGCGGTACTGAGCACGTGTCAGGTACCGATCCTTGTGATCGCATCCGCCGTGCCGACGAATGACTCGGCGTTCCTACAAGAGGTAAACCCCACAATCACAACGGGGCAGACGGTTGGCGCCGGTCATTTCCACCAGCTCGAGGTGCCCGAACAGGTGAACCCGATGATTGAGCGGTTCCTGTCGACTATGCCGAAGAGGGCAACTGCGGTGCCATGAACAAGATCGAGGAACCACTACACGACAGAAAGGCGCTCCAACACAGGGGCGTCATGGTGCCCAGTGGTTGCCATGGTGGCCAAGCGACGGAGCCTCGGAAATCCGTGGGCTTTCGCATCGAAACCACATTGGGTCGCCTCTATGTCGAGAGCATCGGAGTGGGACCGACGATCATCGCGTGGCCGAGCCTGTTCTTCGCTGGCGTCACGCTGTGTTCGCAGATCGACACCCTCGCACGCGATTATCGCGTGATCTTGATCGACCCACCGGGACATGGAAGGAGCGATTCGCCGGCGTGTCGTTTCTCCCTAGCGGATTGCGCGCATGCGGCACTGAACGTCCTCGACGAAGTGGGGATAGAGCGCGCGGCATTTCTCGGCGCGTCGTGGGGCGGTGCAGTCGGTGTAGCAATGGCCTTGCGTTCCCCTGAACGGTTGCGCGGTCTGGTTCTCATGAACGCTCCAATGCACGGCTTCACGCGTAGAGAACGACTGCAGTTCTCGATCCTCTCGCAGCTCTTTCGGACACTCGGTCCACGGGCGTTTCTCATCCGCTCGGTGACCAGCGCTCAGCTCTCGGAAGAAGTTCGTCGAGCGCAACCTGCCCTTGAAGTGGCGCTGGCCGACTGCCTCCGCGCAGCCGATCGGCGCGCCCTGACACTGGCGATGCGCTCAAGCCTCTTGTCCATGCCGTCCCTATATCCGAGGCTCGGGGAACTGCACTTGCCAACGCTCGTGCTCACTGGCGCTCGCGATACGGTGATCGATGTGGAGCAGGCACGTTCCGCGGCGGACGCGATCGCGGGCAGCTGCTTCGAGGTGGTGCAGAGATCGGCGCACCAGAGTGGTTTCGAAGCTCCCGAGGTGGTGAATCCAATCATCGCAAAGTTCCTGCTGTCGTTGAGGCCATAATGACTGACAGGTCCAATATGGCCGGAACCGAGTCGTAGCTGCAGCCATTTTCCGCACTAACCAGTTGGACTTTTCACAATGTCGCGAACGCAAGTACTTATAGAGAATCCCTGGTCGGCGCGATGGATAAGGCTTTCGGCATGCACAGGTGGAGGTCCGAGCGACAGCGCATGTTTCCGCTCACTGTCGCCGCGTGGGGCTACCGCCAGTAGGGCGCGCCATCGACGGTTGTGCGGTTGGTGAGCGCTATACCGGCCCGGAGACCAGGTCGGCGGTCCGATGGACGTCAGAGGAGATCGAAGGATGCTCCCCTGGTGGGGGGATTTTGTCAGTAGCCCTTCTTGGACATCGCGGTGAGCGAGTTCTGAACTTCGCGCCGCAGCTGGCGCCTCCGCAGAGGCCCAGCCAGGATCCTGCGGTCGAGCGTCTTGAGGTAGACATCCCACGTCACTGAGACTTCGGCACCGTTGGCCGTGCCGACGACCGTCCATGCCCACTTGGCATATGAGGGATTCCCGTCAGTGTTGCGCGTCTCATAAGCAAAGTGGAGATGGGGCCGATCGATCTCCTCAACTCGGGAGATGCTGCCCCAAGACGGGACGTGAGGTGGGTGCATCTTGACGGTCCACTGCGCGCCTTCTGACAGGGCCGGGGGACGCTCGAGTATTGCTTCGATCGCGGTGTTCCATTCGGGAAGTCGACCCACATCGGTGATGAGGTCGAAGACCGCTTGGGGTCGGGCATCGACTCGCGCCGAAGCATGACCGTGAAACTCCTTCATCGCCGTGCCTTTCTCGATGATTGCGTGTGGGTTCAGGGGTTGGGGCCTGTAGGCAGTAGCGGCCGAGCTAATTCCGATCAGCCGCCTGCATAATCCGCTCCATGTTGGCCCTAATCGCGGCTTCTGAAACGGCCAGTTCGTCCTGCGGGCTGAACATGACGAACTCGGAGCCCGCTAGTGCAGACGGCACATGGCCGGGGGGCATGTAGAAGGCGTCACCGGGCTCGATGACCTCCTCGTGATCCGCATAGCGGACCGTCAGGCGGCCGGCGGTCAAATAGCCCCAGTGCGGGCACTGGCAGCTGTCGCCCGGGAGGCCCTTGAGCAGCGGAGCAAGGTCGGACTCCTCACGGATGGAGGTGAAGTTCACGGTATAGCCGTGGAAGTGATCGGTCCGATCCTCGACCGGACCGTAGTCGACGACCTCGGGAGCACTCTCGCGTGAGACTTTCGACATCAGAACTCTCCTTTGTGATTGAGTGGCTAGAGCCGCTCTTGTCCGGCGAGGGGCGCCTGGCTGGAGTCCGCACCGCTGGTTGCTGTGGCGCTGCCAACGATGAACGGGCTGACAAACTTCGGGACCTTCTTGGCTGTGATGTGCTCGATCTTCGTGACGTCGAATCCCCCCGCTTCGATGGTGCTGAGGGTCGGGCGGTTGCATTCGCAGCCAACCATGAACCGGTTGAGGCTGTTCATGCGATCTTGCTTGCGGGCGAGCTTGGGGTCGGCGGACCGGACGTGCTCGATGAAGAGGAGCCGGCCACCAGGTCGCAACACCCGCCGTAACTCCCTCAGGGCGCGCGGCTGGTCGTCCACCCCGCAGAGCACCAGGGTCGAGACGGCAGCGTCGAAGCAGTCGTCCTCGAAGGGGAGGTCCTCAGCGGGTGCACGCAGGACGGTTGCTTCCGGCGCCCTTTCGTGTACCTTGCGCTCGAGACGGCGCAACATGGGGATCTCTGGCTCTGTCATCGTCAGCGACACGACGCCCGGGCCGTAGAAGGGCAGGTTCCCTCCCGTCCCTGCACCGATTTCCAGGACCTGGCCGGTGGCCTCGGCGAGCACCGACTCCCGGTGGGCTCGCAGACCGGCCTTCTCGATCTTGGTCATCTGGCGGTCGTACGTTGCGGCGAAGAACTTGCTTCGAAGTGTCATGGCTGTCTCGTTTCGTCGTGCTGAGATCGCTCATGACAACGTAAACGAAGTGGCCGGTCCAATACATGGGGCAATTGCCCCATCTTTGGTAAATCAGGGACTGACGGTGTCCCCGTCCGAGATCAAGCCGTGCTGCATCGCGAACAGGCTGGCCTCCGTCCGATTCGAGGCCCCGATCTTGATGTAGATGTGCTCGATATGGTTCCTGGCTGTCTTCTGCGAGATCACCAGGCGGGCGGCGACCTCCTTGCTCGACAAGCCCCGCGAGACGAGCCGGAGCACGTCAACCTCGCGAGCTGTCAGCCCCGCCGGACCCTCACGGCGCCGGGCGACCCGATGGCCAGCCGCGCCGAGAAGGGCCTCGACAACATCGCCATCCATCCGACCCGCCTTCACCTCGGAACGCAACTCCTTCGCGGCGACCTCGGGCAGATGTGCCTCGCGGTGGGGACGTGGTTCGCACATCGACTGGTAGGCGTCGGCCGCCCCCAGAACGCGCGCCGGCATGGAGATGGCTCCTCCCGACAGCCCACGGGGGTAGCCCGAGCCGTCGAGACGCTCACGGTGTTGCACGGCGATCGCGCCCAGCGGGGCCAGCGCGGTCGACTGGTGGAGCATCCGCTCGGTGAGATAGGGGTACATGCGCACGCGCTCCCACTCCCCAGCCCCGAGTGCCCCCCGCTTGTCCCAGATGGCGTTCGACACGCCGAGACGTCCCAGGTCGTTGGCCAGGCCGGCCCGACGCAGAATCTCGACCTCATCGCTCCCGAGCCCGAGGTTCGACCCCGCCTCGGCGGCCAGCTCCGACACAGCACGCGCATGACCCAGCGTGTAGGGCGACTTGAGGTCCACGAAGTCCGCGATTGCCAGCAACGCCCGATCGAACTCCGCTTCCGAGAGCAATACGCCGAGGGCTGGCTCGGCTCCGATCACAGCGTCCCAGGTATGCCCGGCGTCGAGACCATCGAGGATTGTCTCGGCGTTGGCGCACAGTGCTGCCGCGAGGGTGGGGTCGAACTGCGACCCGGCACGCTTCTCCGCCAGAGCGATGGCTGCTCCGGTGCCCCCGATGCGGTGTGCCACTTCGACGAATTCCCCGATCTGGGCCAGTCTTGAGGCGACCGGAATCTGGCCACCTGCGAGGTCGCCGGGCCAGCCCTTGCCGTCCCATTGCTCGTATGCGGCACCGACTGCCTCCTGCACCCCGATGGACAGTCCAAGTTCTGCGGCCAGGCGCCGTGCCAGGGCCGCGTGCTGGGCGATCATCCCATCGAGGTCGTGCCGTCCAGACACGACGAACTCCACACCGACTCGGAACCTGTGCAGCGGAGGGTTTCCGCTGCCCACCATTCGGAGCGTGGCCAGAACCCCGCTCATGGAGCCAAGCTCGTGGTCGTACTTGCCAGACTTCAGAGCGATATCGTCACCGAACCACTTGGCCTGCTCGTGGGCGTCCGAGTGGCAGCCCACGTTGATCAACAGGGCGGTGTAGTAGACGATCGAGCGTCCCTCCTCACCAAGGCCGACACACTCGGCCAAGCGAAGGGCGATCATGCACTGGCGAAGGACGTGCTCCATCGGTTGGCCAAAACCCAGGTCGATCCCGAGGGACAGAGCGGCTACCAACTCGGCAAGCCGCACCCGGTCGGGATCGTCCGCGCCACCACCGTTCACACCTCCAACGCTAGCCCCGCCCCTTCAGGTCACGCTTCTTGGACAAGAGCACGTCGATGACCTGTCCATACTGATCGACCGCTCGATAGACGTACCACCAGGACCCGGAGACCTTCACGTAGGTCTCGTCGACGAACCAGTGACGGCCGACGCTATGGCGGCACGGCATTGCCGCCTCCACCAGGATGGGCGTGAATCGCTGAACTCAACGGAGCAGGGTCACGTGGTCGACCTCGATGCCGCGCTCTGCGAGCAGTTCCTCGAGGTCCCGGTAGGACAGTCCGTAGCGTGGGTACCAGCGCACGGCGATCAGAATGACCTCGGGCGGGAACCTGAACCCGGCGAAGGCTGACCTGGGCGGCTGGACAGTATGACAAGGAGCGTGACGATTCATTTTGGCCGGCCTGGCTGAGCTGGAAGGCTCTGTTGCATTGATTGGTCGTCGGGCGCGAGGTGACCAGCCTCGGGCATCAGGAAGAGTCGGTGCTGATACCGGAGACATCGGGAGCCCCAGTTGACCCATCGACCGATGCGGCCGGCGCCCTCAAGCAGCCAACTCAGCCCGGCCCGTAGGGCCCGATCGGTAGGACGAAGGCAGGTCGGACAACCAGACGACGGAGGAGAGCAACGTCCCGGCGGAGCACGGCGTGTGGGTTCCGAAGACCCCATCCAAGCCGCTGACCTGGGAAATCCGTGAAGAACGATTCGCAGATATTGGCGCGACCCGCACGCCGTTGGACACCTTTCGATCCCTCTGACGTCCATCGGACCCGGGATGCTTCGAGATGGGACCGTCGTTAGACGGGAGTATGGGCATGCATCGTCCAAGTTCAAGACGAAATGGATGGCATTCTCGGCACCCACAGGCTCTGACATGCGTTTGCTATGAATGAGGTATGACGAGCCCGAGGATATTTGCCGTCAAGGTGTCGTCGACCTCGAGCCATCGGATCTGGGCGTACTTGGTCATGCCGGTTCTGTTGGTGCTCTCTGCCGTGACTCCCATCCTGGCTGGTACGAGTACGTTGGCGAGCGCGACCGGGTCGAGCGAAGCGCCCGACACTGGGGTGGAAGGTGGGGGTGCGCTGTTCACCCCGATTGTTGGCTCGGTTCCCGTTGCGCCGATCCCCTTCTCAGGATCCGATGGGAAAACCCATGTCGTCTACGAGTTGACTCTGACGAATGCCTCGCGTGTGACCGCCACTATCAACGAGATCAAGGTCGTGGACGCCGCGACCGGCGCCGTTGTTCAAACTCTCGATCAGGCCGCTGTCGCCAAAGCCACGACGCTGGTGAACCTGACGCCATCGAATGGGAGCCTCGGGCCTTCGCAATCAGGGACGGTGTTCTTGGAGTTGGAGTTTGCCAATGCAACATCCGTGCCCCGTGCCCTGTCACACAGGATTCTCCTAACGATGCCAGACTCCACGATCGTGCCCGGCTTCACCCCGGCTGGAAGTCGGACCAGTCCATCCATGGTCACGGAAACCCTCGCGCCAGTACGTGCAAATTACCGGAGGGTCGTCAAGCTCGGGCCGCCCTTGCAGAGGGGATCCGGGTACATTGCGGCCGATGCGTGCTGCAAAGCAACGCGCCACCGGCGCGCGTTGCTTCCGGTAGATGGCAGCCTCACGATTGGCGAGCGGTATGCGGTCGACTGGGAGCAGGTGGATTCTCATGGTCGCATCTACTCGGGCAGCCGCACCGATCTGGGCAGCTACGCCATTTTCGGGAAGAAGGCGCTCGCCGTTGCCAATGGCCGGGTGGTCAAGGCTGTGGACGGCCTGGATGAGCAGGTCCCCGGGACGTTTCCAAACGAGATCGCTCTGGATCAGGCCGATGGCAACTCAGTGATTGTCTACCTTGGAAATGGGAACTATGCGCTATACGCACACCTCGAGCCCGGAAGCTTGAAGGTGAGAGTCGGGGACAGAGTGAAGCGAGGCGCGGTGCTCGGCCTCGTAGGAAACACGGGCAACTCGATCGCCCCACACTTGCACTTTCAGATCATGAGCGCACCATCACCATCAGCCAGCAGCGGGTTGCCGTACGCGATCACCAGCTTCGCGGTGTCGGGCCAGACGATCAGCACGAAGGCGTTCGACACCGCCGAGGCCGAGGGAACACCGCTCGAATTCACACCCGTCGAACCACCGACGAGGCATCTCAACCAGTACCCGATGGACCAGTCTCTGGTGACCTTTAGAGGCCCATAGCCCCGGGCGTTTTCTCGACCCCGCGCCAGTCCCAGACACCCACCGAACCGACCATGTGGGTGCCAATGAAGTCATCCACTCACGCAACCAGGCGGTATTCATGGATGAGTCCGCCGATCCGATCCGTCCGATTGAGTCGGAACTCGGGGTCGATGCACTCCCGGACTGACTACGGCAGCAGCTTTTGACGAGCTCGCGTTCGTGATCTGATCTGCGAATCCCTCCGAAGCTGGCAGGCCTGCGCCGACAATTTGTCAATGCAACAGAGCCCCCGGTGGATAGCACCCGCAATCGGTCAACCGCCGCCAAGGTCCAATGACGTGACCGGACAGAGCCCGATACCCGAAGCAACCAATTCTTGACCAATGGTGGGTTACCGACAAACCCCATTGACCTGGCCGGACCCCGACCTGTTCGGAGGAATTTCCCACGGCATTGCTCTCGATTCTATATTGTTGTTGGCGCAACTAAGTGAGAACCCTAGTCAGAGCGCCGGTTGACATTCTTGGCACACACAAGGTATCCATCGGGATCCCCGCTAGGTGAGTTGCCACCGCAATCGGAACGTGCCTGAGCTTGGCATCGGATCTGCCGGCGCGCCGTCCCGACTCCGGAGAGTCAGAGGCGTCGAGAAGCGGGTTTGGCCCTGTCGGAGGCATTCAGAGTGAAAGCACGGATCATGCCGTCCTGGGAGTAGGAGGCCAGCAGCTCACCTTCCTCGGTGAACACCTGGCCACGGACAAATGACATTCCACTCCCCACGTGGGAACTCTCATGATGGTAGAGCAGCCAGCCGTCCCAGACGACAGGCTCGTGGAAAGTCACCGAGATGGCGATGACGCCAGTGGACAGGCTGTCATGAGCCATCGACGTACCGATCCCTCGATGTCCCCGCATGGTGGTCGAGATGGACAGGTGCCCGGTGAAATGGGCGATCAGCGCCTTGGCCAATGCAGGCTCCCGTGGGATGGTCGAGTAGCGGAGCCACGCGTCGAGGACGGGGGGGCCGAACTCGTCGGGATCGTTGGGATCGCGTACCCCGTCGAGCCGAAGCTCACGACCCTCCATGGCCATCGGGCACGGGATCGCTTCCACGGGCGAGCCCACCGGCGGCTTTGCTGCCCCGTGCCTGATCACGTCAGGGTGCTCGACGTCCATGAGGACCGTCACTGATGCGCAACGTGGCCCGTCCTGGAGGATGCTGACCACCGCGCCGGCAAAGGTCCGACCTTCATGAATCACGTCCACGTTGAACTGGAGTGGGCGCTCGTCGTCCACCACCCGAAGGAACACCGCATGGGCGGAGCGCGCCGTGTGATTCGGGAAGGTCTTGGAGCAGGCGACGATGGCCTGCGCGAGCAACTGGCTGCCGTCGACGACATTTCGGCCTCCCCCGTTGCTAACTCCTGTGAATTGCCTGTCCCCAGCCGGCTCGACATCGAAGATTTCGAGCATTCTCGACAGAGAGGACTCTTCTGTGGCCATAGGTCGGTGGTCGCTCATCACCCGGAAACCGCAGGGTTGGCCACACCGACCCGAACCTGGACGGCATCCTGGAAGAAGGCTACGTAACCGGCCAGTCGCGCCACTTCGGGATAGGGTTCTTCGTACGTCCAGATGAGCACGTCGCCTTCGGGTCCGGCGTACTTGCGGTAGGTTGCGGTGCCCTTGAACGGACACCGAGTCGTCCGCGCATCTGGCACGAACAGGTCTAGGCGCACGTCTTCGGGGGGGAAGTAGAAGACGAGACCGTGATCCTGCTCGTCGACCAGGAGGCACCGCTGGCTGTTGGCGAGGATGTCGTCGCCGATGGATACGGTCACCCGGTTGCGGCGAGCCATGATGTCCACGCGGTAGTCCGGACGATCGACGTAGCCCGACGGTTCCATGGGCCTTCTCCTCCAGAATCAATCTCGATGACCGTAGTATGCCTGGTCGGGGACGAGCCGGAGTCCAACTCCGACACCATTGAAGAAGGAGCATCTCCGCTGATCATCGTGATGGGCAACTACCAGGTTCCGTTCAACCAGCGGGACCGATTCATGAGCTCGAAACGGGAGCAGGCGAAGAGAACGCGCCATGAGGCCGGTTGCCTCGAGTACGCCTTCTCTGCCGATGCCGAACAGCCCGGCCTGGTCCGCCTCATCGAACTGTGGGAGTCCATGGACGATCTGCAGGCCCACTTGCAGGGCCTGGCGTCGAACTTGCCGCAACGGCAGTCGGACGATGCTGGCGTCGAAGTTGTCAGCTCGACCTTCGCCGTGTTCGAGGGCGAACCGGCAGCAGTTCCTTGACATCCGGGCCTTGCATTCATCCATAACCTGTGACGAGGACACTACGAACTCGGGGTCGATGCACGTCCGGGATTGATCAGCGCCGCAGCGTTCGACGAGCTCGAGCGGGTGGCATGAGCGGCGAATCTCACGCGAGCGGGTCAGCCCGCGCCATGCGATCGATCAACGCAACGGAGCCGTCCTTCTCATCCAGTTGCCCCGATGCCGATCACCGGACCGCCCAGCGCCCTCCCCGCTCGGGTGGCGCCCGGCCGCTGCGCCCCGGCCTCATGCCCATTGCGTCGCGGGCCGATACAGCGTCTATCCCGTCGTGTCCGAGGTTGTCGTCTCGGTGACCGCCTCGTCAATGAACCTGTAGCCAGCCCCGCGCACCGTTAACAGCATAGGTCGGAGTCCAGGTCTGTTCAGTTTGCGGCGCAAGTAGCCGATGTACACATCAACCACATTGCTGCCGGTGTTGAATGAGTAGTCCCATACGTGGCTCAGAATCTGTGTCCGGGACAGGACCTGGTTCGGATGGCGCATGAAGAGTTCCAGAAGTGCCCATTCCCTCGGGGCCAAATCGATGCGCCGACCAGACCGCCATGCCACCTTCGTCAGGAGGTCGAGCCTCAGATCATCTACCACGATCTCCGATGCGCTCGGTTGCTCTGCGGTCCGGGACGCGGCGCGAATCCGGGCCAGCAACTCCTCGAAGACAAAGGGTTTAGTCACATAATCATTGGCTCCGGCATTCAGGCCTGTCACCTTGTCCGCCACTTCGGCACGGGCCGTGAGGATGATGACCGGCATGTTGTGGCCGTCCCGACG
>Ga0075028_100000805_pt1 | contig 11157 bp, 3 predicted proteins | sample LitLauG_LLR_2014_FD_71390 | JGI IMG/M metagenome (GOLD analysis project Ga0075028, IMG submission 71390) | Freshwater sediment microbial communities from Pennsylvania, USA - Little Laurel Run_MetaG_LLR_2014 | ecosystem: Environmental > Aquatic > Freshwater > Creek > Sediment | place: USA... | reverse complement strand
GTTTTGATTACGTGTATGCGGATACCGCCGGGCGGCGTTTGTATGTTCCGCGCAGCGGGCCCACGGCGCGAATCACAGTGTTTGATCTGGATAGCCTGGAACCCGCCGGCGAAGTTCCCAGCGTCAACGGGCATGGAGCCGTTGTCGATCCCAAGACCAATCACGGCTTCGTCACCAGCAATCCCGTCCTCATGTTCGACTCCAAAACTCTCGCGGTGATCAAGACCATCACTGTGCAGGGAAATCCCGACGGCATTCTTTTCGATCCCTTCAACGAACGCGTTTACGATCTCAGCCACTCCGCGCCCTACGCGACAGTGATCGATGCGAAAGACGGCTCCATCGTGGGCACGATTGATTTGGGCGGGGCACCGGAGCAGGCCGTCAGCGACGGCAAAGGCCACATTTACGTGGACATTGAAGACAAGGGCAATATCGCGGTGGTGGACGCCAAAACACTGGCTGTGACCGCCCACTACGATGTTTCCGGAAAGGCCGGCACCTGCGCGGGGCTGGCAATTGACGCCAAGAACCGCATTCTTTTTGCCGCCTGCCGCGAGCCGCACATCATGGTGATTCTTGGCGCCGACGACGGCAACATCATCACCACGCTGCCGCTGGCCGGCGTCACCGATGGCGCGGTCTTCAATTCCGCCACGATGGAGGCCTTTAGCTCACACGCCGAAGGCTCGCTGACGGTGATCAAGGAAAACAGTCCCACCAGCTTCGAAGTAGAAGAAAATCTGACAACCATGCCCAGCGCGAAAACGCTGACCCTCGACAGCAACACAGGCCGCATTTTATCGATCGCCGCGACGTTTGATCCCCCTCCGCCGGGCACGCCTCCGCTCTCCAACGGCCGCATCGCTCGCGGTCCCATGGTAGCGGGTTCATTCTCAATTCTGATGATCGGGAAGTAGCGGACTAGCGGAGAGCTCAACGCAGCTGCGGTCCGCCGGACAAAACCGCGTGACGGCGCCCGCTAGAAAATCAATTTCAGTCCGAGCTGGATCGCTCGATTGCCGCCGGAACCAAGCACCGGATTCCCCGCAGCTTGGTCCGGGGTTGCGCAGCCGCAGCCGAACAGGTTCGTCACCGAAGGATCGCCTTCATTGCCGATGCCAAAGCCGCTGGAGGCTCCATAAGGATTTGTAAAGTTAGGATGGTTGAGGACGTTGAAGAACTCGGCCCGGAATTGCGCGGTAAGGCGTTCTTGAAATTTAAATTGTTTGGTCACGGACAAATCCCAATTGCGCAGGCCACCGTCCCGCCAGATATTTCGCCCCGCCGTTCCAAAAGTTCCTAGAGCCGGAGGAATCAGCACGGAACTCCCCTGCGCGTAGCAACCCAGCGATGCCACCTGGTCATGCGTCGGGCCGGTTGGTCCTCCGTCAACCTTCGCGGCAGCGGCCAGGCACGAACTGAAGAACGCCGCGGATTGAGACGCAGGAAGCGCAAAAAAGTTTCCGCTGATCAGATTGCTGGGATTCGTCTGCGTGCACACACCATCCGAAGTGTTGGTGCCGGTGCAGAATGGAATCGAAGAGTTGCCAGACTTGAAATCTCCCGGCTTGCCGACAAAATCCCAGCGATCGCTATTCTCGGCCGTCCCGCTGATGTCGTTAGCCTGATCGTTCCCGTACCAGGGTTGCCCGGTCTGCAGCGTTACGACCGAATTGACTTCCCAACCTTTCAGCAGTTGTCCTGGCGCCTCTCTCCCCGGAATCGCATAAGTGATCGAGAACGTGAAGCGATGTTTGATGTCGAAATCGCTGCTGGCATATTCCAGGCTCGGCCGGGTGCTGTCCTGAGGGAGGAACTGCCCGATGTTGTACGAATCATCGTCGAGCGAATGTGAATACGTATAGGACGCCAGGAACGAAAGTCCGTGCGCGGTCCGTTGTTGCAACGTGGCCTGCAGGCCGTTGTAGTTGGAGCGATAGAGATTCGAAAGAACCAGGATCGATCCCAGGTACGGAAACTTGGTGTAGAGCGGCAGCGCATCTTGCACCGCATTCGGGCCGGGATTCGCCGGATCTTGACACCCGTCGGGATCGGCCATTTGCGCCGCCGTCAGCGGGGAATTTATGCAGTACGTCGAGCCAAGCGGTGCCTGGTTAATATCCTTGATTCCGTTCAGTCGCGAACCGTGGCTGCCAACGTAGGAAATGTCCATGGAGAGATTATTCGTAAGCGCGTGCTGGACGCCAATGGTCCAGTTGCTGACGTACGGAGACCGGAAGTTGTGATCGATCACGGCGAGGGAGCAGGGCGCAGGATCTCCTGCCAGACCATCACCGCACTGAACCGTATTAGCTCCGTTGAAGATCGGCACGTTTGCGCTGTTATTTTGCCAGTTCGACGTCAACGATCCCGGAGTGGAGGCAGAGCCGGCCGGAACTCTTACGTTCGCGACTGCGATCGTGCCGCTGCCGGAGGTTGATACACCGTTCACGACGATGGTTGCGCCGGTCGGAACTGTGGCTACGCCGCCGCTAACGTTCACAGCGTTTCCTGCCAATCCGGTGAAGGTCTGCATCGGCAGCAAAGAATCAAAAATAATCCCGTACCCGGCGCGGATGACCGTCGTTCCTCTGCCTGAAATGTCCCAGGCCAGGCCGAACCGCGGGCCGAAATTCTTATGGTCGCCGTTATACAGCGATTTGATTTGCCGGCCTACTTGAACCATACCCAGGTTCGAATCAAAACCGCCCAGGAGGTTGTGCGCTTCGGACATGGGCGTGGTGTAGTCGTAGCGAAGTCCAAGGTTCAACGTCAATTTGCGGGTGACGCGCCAATCGTCCTGGATGGAACCGGCGAACGCCCACTGGCTCAGCTGGCGCGCGGGACTTCCCGATTGAATCGTCGCAAACGTCGGGATTCCGGCCAGCATATTTTCGAGCGCGCCGCCGCCCCGGAAATTGATCGCGCCTTTTGCCGCGCCGATCTGGGAAGGATCAGCCTCGTTATGGCGTATGTCACCGCCGAACTTGAACGCGTGATTGCCGTGCAAGTACGAAACGTAGTCCACAAACTGGTAGACGGTGTCCGGACCGAATGTGTAAGGCCAGCCTGGACTGCCTCCGAGCGGGGTGAATGGAGAGACCCGAATGATGGGCAATGACCCTGTAGCCGTCACGCCGGTGAAGATGCCGTAGGTCGACGGCGGCACGTTGGAATCCACCTGGCTCGTCATTCGATTCATCCGCACGAATCCGAAGCGGGCGGAATTCACCCATCGCGAATTCGGCGTCCACGTCCAGCTTGCTCCCGCTACGCGAGGTTTGTTGACTTGCACGGATCGCCACTGCGGCTGGAGGTAAGTTACGTCCTCGGCCGTGATCAGGCCGGAACTCTGAAAGTACATTCCGTTGAGGGTGTTCTTGTCGTTGATATGGTAGTCGATTTTTAAAACGCCGTTGTCCGATCTGAACTGGCTCGGGAAGCCTTGGGAAAACGTCGGCGAGTTGCCATTGTTGGTCGGATACAATCCACCGGTGCATGTGTACACCGTTCCCGGCCCGGCCGGTGGAGTACACCCTGTGAGCTTCAAGCTGAGCGCGCTGGGCTGCGTGCCGCTGGCGATCAGATCGGAAATGGCATCCGGCAAGCTGTTCGCGCAGTCGCCCGCGGTGATGGTGTTGCAGCCGCCCGCGATCAAACCATCCACACCAGGTTGCGGCAGAGCTTCAGGAACAGTCGCGAAAAATAGATTCCCTACCGTATAGTTTTCCGCTTCGTAGCCCAGGAAGAAAAACAGTTTGTCTTTCTTGATCGGACCGCCGACCGTCGCGCCGTACTGTTCGAGGGCCACAGACCGCTTGGGCTCGGAATTATCGTTGAAATAGTTTCGCGCATCCCACGCGCTGTCCCGCCCGAAGGCGTAAGCCGTTCCATGAATGCTGTTCGTGCCGGACTTGATTCCCACATTGACGACGGCGCCGGCCTTTCCGCCATATTCGGCCTTCGGATTTTCCTCGATCTTCACTTCCTGAATCGCGTCCACAGGCATGATGGTCGCCGCGTCGCCCGCTACTCCTGGACCATTGATGATGGTCAGGCCCTGCAAGGGATTGTCGTTCGTTAAACCGTCGAGGATGAATTGATTTTCTTCAGGGCGGCTGCCGTTGGTGCTCATGGTCCAGCCGCCTCCGCCCGGATAAATCATCATGCCGGGGCGTAGCGTGAGAAGGTTTTGATAACTGCGGCCCATCATGGGCAGTTCATTCATCGTCTCATTGCTGAGAGTGCCGCCGAGCGTAGCGTTGGTGGTCTCGATGAGCGGAAGCTGCTCGGTGACCGTGATGGTTTGCGTCTGCTCGCCGGGTTGCAGGGCTAAATCAATGCGAACATCCTGGTTCACCTCCAGGACGATGTTCTGCCGCTCGAAAGTCTTGAAGCCCTTGAATTCCGCGCGAACGGTGTACGAGCCGGGCAGGAGGCTGGGTGCAACGTACTCGCCGGATTGATCGGTGATCAGCGCTCGGGTGATACCACGTTGAACATCCAGCACCGTGACGGTGGCGCCGGGCAGCACGCCGCCACTTTGGTCCGTTACGGAGCCCAGGATGCGGCCAGCGCTACCCTGAGAGAACGCCGGCAGGCCAGCGAGAAACACAACGAGGCTGGCCGCCAAGACACGAAGACCAACACCCGTCTTTGCGCGGGAAAAGATCATATTGCCTCCCCTTTTAAACAAGGCTAGCTGGGACTCACCGTATGGTCTGCCGGGGCCTGCCCTGGACCAGGGCTCGAACCGCACTACCCGAGTGCGCGAATGGCATGCATATATCACTGCGTAATTCATAGCGTCAAGTCTATTTACTGTAAATTCAGGCATTTCTGTTTACAGAGTGATTGACATTACATTTCTATAATTGAATGGGGTAGTTGAATTCATTGAATGGGGATACAGTTCTGTGTATAGTCCCGACCTAAGGGCACGCATCGGTCGTCGCGCAAGGAGAGTCCATGCAAACCATCCGCAAGCTCGCCGCTTTTGCGAGTCTCCTCGTTCTTTTTTCTCCGGCAGCTTTTGCCGCCACGGTTACCGGCACAGTGAAAGGGCCGGACGGCGCGCCATTTGAAGGCGCGTTCGTTCAGACCGTAAATGCCAAAACGAAGATCAGCGTCAGCGTGCTGTCCGATAAGCAAGGGCGATATCGCGTCGAAGAACTTCCGGCTGGGGAATATCAAGTCCGCGTACGAGCCGTCGGATTTAACGCCGAACCCCGCGCTGCAGTAAATCTGGGCGGTGATCAGAATATATCCTTCGAATTTCAACTGAAGCCGGGAACGGTCCGCTGGAGCGATCTGAATCTCTACCAGGGCAAGCAGCTGATGCCGGCCGGTAAAGGAAAAGAAATTCTTTCCACGAACTGTTTTATTTGCCATGGCTTTCAGACGCGAATGGCCGCCGTGCGCCGCGACGAGGATGGCTGGCGCGACCGCGTAAACTACATGCGGGACGCCATGGCCTTCCAGCTCTCCGAACGATTCAACGACGATAAAGCGAATGCCGTGATTGGCTACCTGAACAGCGTGTTTGGCACGGACTCCACCGTGCCGCAAAGTCCCGCGGAATTGCCGGCATACAAGGAGACCGTACGGCCGTTCAGCGACGAGGCCATGAATATTGTTTACGTCGAATATGACGTGTCCGGTTCGAAAGGTCTTCCCTGGAGCGCTTCTCCCGACAAGGACGGAAATTTCTGGATTCCGTATTACGGCAGGGGAAACGAAGTCGCAAGGTTAAATCCGAAGACGGGAGATCTAACCCGCTACCCTCTTCCTTTTGAAGAGACTGCGGGTGTGCATTCCGTTGTGCGCGCGCCGGATGGCATGGTTTATTTCACCGAGTTTGCGCTGGATAAACTGGCGAAATTGGATCCCGGCACGGGGAAAATCACGGAGTTTCAGGATTCCGTAAACGTGCCGGGCCGGCGATCAGACAAACATACGGTCCGCGTCGACGCCAAGGGAAACCTGTGGTCTTCCGGAAGCCCGCTGAGCAAATACGATCAGGAAACCGGCAAGTACACGCACTTCATGGAAGTGCCGTCTTCCTATGGCATTACTTTCGACAAGGACGGTAACGTCTGGTTCTGCGTGCTCGAGAAGGACGGAAAAATCGGCCGCATTGACGCCAAGACGGAAAAAGTGACGCAGTGGTCTCCACCGACCCAGGGCACACCGCAGCGCCTGGCCATCGATTCCGATGGAATCGTGTGGTTCGGCGAACGTACGGGAAATAAGATTGGGCGTTTCGATCCGAAAACAGAGACGTTCAAGGAGTTTCCGCTACCGGGACCGGCTGCGACTCCCTACGCAATCATCGTCGGGAAGGACAATGGCATTTGGTACGCATCCACAGATCAGGACCTGATCGGGCGATTGGATCCAAAGACCGGCAAAGTGGTTGAATACCCGTTCCCGCATTCCGAAGCCATGATGCGGGAATTTTTTCTGGATGCGCAGGGTCGGATCTGGTTTGCAACCCCAACGAACAATCGAGTTGGATATTTCTACCTCACGAGTGCAACAGAGCGAGCCGGCAAATAGCGGCATGGATTGCGCGGAGCGTTCCAATCATTGCCCGGGCGCGCTGCTGGCGGGCTTGGGTTCCGAGACCACCTGCGCCGCGTGGCGCGCTTTCTTGTGCCTCAGGAACATCCAGTGGAGTTTGTCCATATAGAGGTACATGACCGGCGTCGTGTAGAGCGTAAGAATCTGGCTCACGAGCAGCCCGCCTACGATGCTCAGGCCGAGCGGGCGGCGCAACTCCGCTCCGGCTCCGCCGGTTAGGGCGAGCGGCAATCCTCCGAGCAATGCCGATGTGGACGTCATCATGATCGGCCGAAAGCGCAACAGGCACGCCTGATAAATCGATTCCTCCGGAGTTTTTCCAGACCGCTCCGCCTCCAGCGCGAAATCGATCATCATGATGGCATTTTTGATGACAATGCCGATCAACAGAATAATCCCGATCAACGCAATCACGGTCAGCTCGGTATGAAATGCCAGGAGAGCCAGCAGCGCACCCACTCCGGCGGACGGCAGCGTCGAAAGAATCGTCACCGGCTGGATGTAACTCTCGTATAGCACTCCCAGCACGATGTACACGGTGATCAAGGCGGCAAGAATCAGCCAGGGCTGGCTTGCGAGAGACGATTGAAACGCCTGGGCCGTTCCCTGAAACGTCGGACGAATATCCGAAGGAAGCCCTAGCTGCAGCACTCCCGCTTGAATCTCATCGACCGCATCGCCCAGCGCCACGCCTTCGCCGAGGTTGAAGGACAGCGTCACTGCCGGAAATTGCCCCTGGTGAGTCACCGCAAGCGTGGTTGTTTTCATCTCAAAGTGAGTGAACGAGCTGAGCGGCACCTGCATTCCGTTCGACGAACGCACGTACAGTTTCTGGATCGCATCGAGGCTGTCACGGAAGGCCGCGTCCACCTCCATCACTACGTGATACTGATTCAACTGGGTATAAATTGTGGACACCTGGCGCTGGCCAAACGCGTCATACAGTGTGTTATCGATCGCCTGCGGCGCGATTCCCAGCCGCGAGGCGGTGTCGCGGTCAATGACCAGCGATGCCTGCAAGGCGCGTGTTTGCTGATCCGACGCAATATCGCGCAGTCCCGGCATTTTGCGCAGCATGGCTTCCACGCGCGGCGCCCACTGCTGCAGGTCCACCAGATTCTCGCTCTCCAGCGTGTATTGATACTGCGAACTGGAAAACCGCCCGCCCACCTGAATGTCCTGATTCGCCCGAAAGAAAAGCGTCGCTCCGGGAATGACGGCAAGCCGCTTGCGAAGGCGAGCGATGACCTGATCCACAGTCACGTTTCGTTCGCCGACCGGCTTCAGGTCCACGCCCATGCGGCCTACATTCTCCGCGCCGCCTCCGGTATTGCTGGACATGGTATCCACGGCCGGATCGCTGATAACGATGTCCGTGAATTGTTTTAATTTCTGCTGCATCGATGTGAACGAAATATCCTGCGCTCCTAAAATCGATCCGGTCATGCGTCCCGTGTCCTGCTGCGGGAAAAAACCTTTGGGAATGAAGATGTAGAGATACACGCTCAAACAAATGGTCGCCGCGGTCACCGCAAGCATCAGCGGCTGGTGGCGCAGAACCCAGCGCAAGCCGGCGGCGTACGTTCTGAGGCCGGCCTGAAACACCCGTTCGCTTGCCCGATACAGATTCCCGTGTTTTCGGTCTTTCTCTGATTTCAAGAATCTGGCGCACATCATCGGAGTTGTGGTGAGCGATACGCACAGCGAAACAGCAATGGCGACGCACAGCGTCACGGCAAATTCACGGAACAGCCTGCCGACGATTCCCCCCATCAGAAGAATGGGAATGAAGACTCCAATCAGCGAAGTGCTCATCGACAGCACCGTGAAGCCAATCTCGCGCGAGCCCTTCATGGTCGCTTCCATCGGCGAATAATCGGCTTCGAGGTATCGGGTGATGTTTTCAATGACCACGATAGCGTCATCCACCACGAACCCTGTGCAAATTGCCATGGCCATCAGCGATAGATTGTCGATGCTGTAGTGCAGCAGGTACATCACGCCAAACGTGCCGACGATGGACAGCGGCACGGAGATGGTCGGAATGATCGTCGCCCAGCCATTGCGCAGAAAAAGAAAAATGACCATCACCACCAGCGCGACGGTCAGCATCAGTGTGAATTCGATGTCATTCACAGAGGCGCGAATCGTTTTGGTGCGATCCGAAATGATTTCAAGCGAAGCGGCCACCGGGAGAGAAGCTCTCAATTCCGGCAGGATGGCCTTGATATTGTCGACGGTCTTGATGATGTTCGCGCCGGGCTCGCGACCGATCGAAATGTTGACGGCTGGTTTGCCGTTGGCGAAGCCCGAATTGCGAAGATCCTCGATTCCTTCCGTAACCTTCGCAATGTCGCTCAGCCGCACGGGCGCCCCGTTTCTATAAACAACAATCAGCGGCGCATATTGATCGGCCTTCAGCAACTGATCGCTGGCGTACAAGACCCAACGATGATTTTGCTCTTCCAGATTTCCTTTGGGAGTATTGGCGTTCGCCGTCCGTAGCGCGGCGCGAACTTCCTCCAACCCGATTCCGTAGTGCGCCAGCGCATTGGGGTTCAGGTCCACGCGCACCGCCGGCTTTGCGCCGCCGCTGATGCCGACCTGGCCCACGCCCTCCACCTGAGCCAATTTCTGGCCAAGAATGGAATCGCACAGGTCATACAGGCGGCTTCGCGGAATCGTGTCCGAAAAAATCGACAGGTCCATGATGTCCGGATCGGACGGATTCACCCTGCGATAATTCGGAAGGCTCGGCATGCCGGCCGGCAACTGCCCCGCCGCCGCGTTGATCGCCGCCTGCACATCGCGCGAGGCGGCATTGATGTCCCGATCCAGATCAAATTGAAGCGTGATGCCCGTGGACCCGAGCTGGCTGCTGGACGTCATTTCCGTGATGCCCGCGATCCGGCCGAATTGGCGTTCCAGCGGCGTGGCAACCGCCGACGCCATCGTTTCCGGACTGGCCCCCGGCAAGCTTCCGCGTACAAAGATGGTGGGAAAATCAACTCGTGGGAGGGCCGCTACCGGCAGAAAATAAAACGCAACCGCACCGGCCAGAAGAATGGCGACGCTCAATAGCGTGGTCGCCACAGGGCGTCGAATAAAGGGCGCAGAAATGTGCATCGTTGCCTGTCCAGCTTCCGCCGAAACGTTCAATTCGAATGCTTGTCGTGTTTAGGAACGCCAGCCACGTCTTCCCAATGACGTGGAATTTCCGGTGGATCTCCGATCAACTGACGAAATCGTACCCCGCTCCGACTCGGGACGCAACGAAATTGGCGGGGTGAAACGGCACAAAAAGTTGCTGGCGATTCAAAGGGGAGGGACGCTGGAAGCACACTGTGGCGATCGTGCCGGATCGAGCGCTTTTTCAATTTCGGCAAGTATAATGGTCACCCAGATTCCGGGAAGTTGAGGCCACAGTGGGTTTCGCTGCCGGATGCGGTACTGGTGGCGGGCATCATTCCCCGCATTGTTCCGAAAGGATGAGCACAACATGCGAGTAGCATTGGTTGCCGTACTTCTATTGTCGATCGGGTACTCTTCCCTTGCGCAAGCGCAAACCACCCGGCCCGTGAACGTCATGGAGATGTCGATCGAACAGGTGCACGCGGCCCTGCGGTCGGGAAGCGTCACGTGCCACGCCGTGGTGGAACAGTATCTGAACCGAATCCGGGCCTACGACCAGCAGGGCCCGGCGATCAACGCCATGCTGTACCTGAATCCGGCGAGCCTCGAGCAAGCCGACGCGTTCGACAAGACATTCCGGCAGTCGCATCGCTTGAAAATGCTCGACTGCATCCCGATCGTTCTGAAAGACAACTTTGACACCGCAGATATGCCAACCACCGCGGGATCTCTGTCGATGAAGGGCGCTCAGCCGGAGAAGGACGCGTTTGCGGTAGGCAAACTGCGCGAAGCGGGCGCAATTATCCTGGGCAAAACAAATATGCAGGAATTCGCGAGCGGAGGAATTTCGGTCAGTTCGCTGGGTGGACAAGTGAAAAATCCCTACGACCTTACCCGGACGCCGGGCGGCTCCTCCGGAGGCACCGGCGCCGCCGTGGCTGCGAACTTCGCCACTGCCGGCACGGGATCGGACACCGGCGGCTCGATCCGCTCGCCCGCCTCGGCAACAAACCTGGTGGGAATCCGCCCCACGCGAGGCTTGATCAGCCGCAGCGGCATCGTGCCCGTCTCGTTCACGCAGGATACGATCGGTCCGATCACCAGGACCGTGGCGGACACGGCGCGGATTCTCGATGTGATGGCCGGCTACGATCCCGATGATCCCGTCAGCGCGCTGAGCGCCGGCAACATACCGAAGACTTACACTGCGTTTCTGCAAAATGGATTGAAAGGCGCCCGTTTCGGCCTGCTCACCAACATGCTCGGCCACGGCACGGAATACGAAGAAGTGAATCGCGTCATTGCCCAGGACGCAAAACTTCTGCAAGCCCAGGGCGCGACCGTCGTGGAGATCGAAGACCCGATGTTCGATTCGGACGCGCTGTATGCCAAGGTGCGCCTCAACGAACCGGAATTCCGTTTTGCGCTAGACCGCTATCT
>Ga0075028_100000802_pt1 | contig 11174 bp, 13 predicted proteins | sample LitLauG_LLR_2014_FD_71390 | JGI IMG/M metagenome (GOLD analysis project Ga0075028, IMG submission 71390) | Freshwater sediment microbial communities from Pennsylvania, USA - Little Laurel Run_MetaG_LLR_2014 | ecosystem: Environmental > Aquatic > Freshwater > Creek > Sediment | place: USA... | reverse complement strand
CCCCGATCCTGTGCCCACGTCGACGATTCGAGGGGAAGGAATGCTCCGTGCTCGTTCGAGAACCGCTTCCACGACGTGCTCCGTCTCCGGGCGCGGGATAAGCACCGCCGGCGAAACGAGCAAGTCCAATCCCCAGAATTCTTGATGTCCGGTAACGTATTGCAAGGGCTCGCCGCGTTCGCGCCGCGTCACGGCGGCTTCGAAGCGGAATTCCTCGTCCCCGGTTAGGGTGCGCTCCGGGTGTGCGTAGAGATACGCGCGGTCACGTCCCAGCGAGTACATCAGCAGGGATTCAGCATTCTTGCGCGGCGACGTTGCGCCTGCCTCGGTTAGCCGGTGGGAGCCTGCCTCGAGGGCGTCGCGGAGGGTTGTCAATTCAGGCCGTCCTGACTCCATCTGGGCGGGGCTGCTAGGCAGTTGCCGTCATCTCGGCCTTCAACTTTTCCGCTTCGTAGTGAGCTACCAGCGCTTCCATCAGCGAATCGATCTTCCCTTCCATAACGCTCTCGAGCTGGTGCAGGGTAAACCCAATACGGTGATCGGTCACGCGGTTCTGCGGGAAGTTGTAGGTGCGGATTTTTTCGCTGCGGTCGCCCGTCTTCACCTGCGAACGCCGTTCCGTGGCCAGCGCCTGTTGCTGCTTTTCCATTTCCACTTCGTAAAGACGCGAGCGCAAAACGCGCATGCCCTTCTCGCGGTTCTTGATCTGCGATTTCTCGTCCTGGCAGCTCACAACCGTTCCGGTCGGAATATGCGTGATACGTACGGCGGAATAAGTCGTATTCACCGACTGCCCGCCAGGGCCGGACGAGCAAAAAGTATCGATCCGCAGATCCTTGGCTTCAATCTTCACATCGACCTCCTCGGCCTCGGGCAGCACGGCGACGGTGATCGCCGACGTATGCACCCGCCCTTGTTGTTCAGTTTCCGGAACACGCTGCACGCGATGCACGCCGCTTTCATATTTCAGGCGCGAGTATACGCGCTTGCCTTCCACCATTGCGATCACTTCTTTCAGTCCCCCGGCGGAAGACTCCGAACTGGACATCACGTCCACCTTCCAGCCCTGCAGCTCCGCAAAACGCGAGTACATGCGGAAGATTTCCGCCACGAACAATGTGGCTTCGTCGCCGCCCGTGCCCGCGCGAATTTCCAGAATCACGTTCTTCTCGTCATTCGGGTCTTTCGGCAAGAGCATGACCTTCAGCTCCTGCTCCACCGCCTCAATCCGAGTCTCCAGCCCATTCAACTCGTCCTGAGCGTAGGTGCGCATTTCGGGGTCGGTTTCCGAGACGAGCAACGCTCTGCTGCCCTCGATACCCTTCTTGAGTTCTTTATACTCGCGGAACTTTCCCACGATCGGCACGAGGTCGCTGTGCGCCTTGGCGGTCTTCTGGTATTTCACCGAATCGTTGGTGATATCCGGCGACGTCAGGGCTTGCGTCAGCTCCTCGTAACGCGCTTCGGTTTGTTCCAATCTGTCAAACATATAAGGTCACCAGCCGCGCAGTTTCTGCGGCAAAGCAAATTGCGTGGAGTCGGCGCATAGCGATCTTGATGATTGTACGCGCAGGAATTGGAGGGATCGATATAGGCGGCGGGCGCCGCTAGGCAATCACGAGTTCGCCACCATGCTGCGCTTCCAGCGTCATAGCCTGGTTGAGCGCGGAAATCGCGCACTCCACCTGATCGTCCGAGGGTGGTTGCGTGGTAATACGCTGCAGCCAAAGGCCCGGCGCAGTCAGCATAGCGAACAACGACCCGCGATTCTTCGCGGCAAAGCGAATAATTTCGTACGAAACGCCCACAATCAACGGCAGTAGAACGATGCGTGCTGCAAACTTACCCAAGATCGTGGTCGCAGGAACGAACATGTAAACCACCATCGAGATCAGCATCACGGTCATCAGAAAACTAGTGCCGCAACGGGGATGGAAGGTGACAAACTTCTGCGCCTCGACAACCTCCATCGGCTTGCCAGCTTCGAAGGCGAACACGGTCTTGTGTTCCGCCCCGTGATACTGATACACCCGGCGAATATCCTTAAACAGGGACACGCCCCATATAAACAGCAGGAATATTGCGATGCGGATGATCCCGTCCACCAGGTTAAAGCCGATCCGCCCGTTGAACATCGGGTACAGTTTCGCGATCCGGGCCGCAGCCAGCAGCGGCACAAGCTTGTAGGCGACGATGAAGAAACCCACAGAAAGCACGACGTTCAAGGCCGCCAGCCAACCACTGAATTCCAGCTTCTTCCCGCCGGACGAACTTTCTCCGGACGAATCGCCGGACGAATTCCCGCCAACCGAATCCTCACGCTGCGCCTCTTCCAAGGCCGTATTCGCGGAAAACTTCAACGCCCGGTAGCCCAGCACCATTGCGTTACCCAAGGTCATAAACCCACGCATCACGGGCCAAGCCATCCATTTGTGCTTCTCCGACGGCCGCTCCAGCGTCTCCGAGTGGGTCACAACCTCACCCGACGCTTTGCGCACGGCAATGCCCCAGGCATGCGGCGAGCGCATCATCACGCCTTCCAGCACTGCCTGCCCGCCGACAAGGGTAGTTTCCTCGCCGTTTTCAATCACAGGCAGAAGCTGCAAAGCCGTGAAAAATCGCCACCAAATGGATAAAAAGCGCATGAGTGTTGGATGCCCCGGGCTTTGGAAAAGCTTCGCTGGAAAGGGTTCCGAGCAGCTAACTCCGTTCCCTGTGCCATCTTTCAAGGGTAGTGGTGCGGAGTGCCAGTGTCAATGCGAAGGGGTAGCCACAAGGGCCTGTGTTTTCGGAGCGGCTGGCGGCTCAGGCAGCACCTTCGCCAGCGCCGCCGCCAAAAGCTTCGGTTCGAATCCAAACGGCCCGGGCTTGGTCTTAAATGTAACATGTCCTTGCTGGTCAATCAGATACAGACGATCCGGCCACCCAGTGTAGGCCTTCTCTGTGCCGTTGCCAAATTCATCCAGCACAGCCGGGATCTTAATCCCCAGCTTGCGAACGCAGGCTCCCGCAATAAACTCGCGTTCTTCTTCGTTCTTCGGCGTCGCGAAAATCACGTTGTCTTTTACGTTGCTCTGCATCTGCCAAACGTCGCTCGGGTGGGCCTCGGTGATGTAAACCACCAGGAACGCGACGCGGCTGCCGTACTGCTCGTAGAGCTTATTGAGGGCGGGAACCTCCCGCCGGAAGGGCGGTCAAGTGTAGCTGCCGAACACGAGAACGACGGGCTGGGTCTTATTCAGCTCAGAGAGCTGCACCCGGGCGCTGTGGTCAAGCTTCATCAGTGAGAAGTCCGGGGCGGCATCTCCGATATTCAGCGTGCCGGCACGGGCGCGAGTCCAGGCCGTCTCGAAGGGGAATAGAAGAAACGGCACCGGACCCGGCATTTTGGACATGACCGTGGCAAACTTTTCCGGAGGTTGGCGCATGGCCCAGAGTACGAGCGACGCGAAGGCCAGGTAAACCACGGCGAGGCCGACCGCGACTCGGGTCAGGATCTTGCGCGCGCGCGGGGTGATGTGGAGCTTGGCCATGCTTCTTCCCAAACCTTCATTAGGTTGATCGTTACAGCGAGATCAACCGTCCCAAGAAGATAGATTGACGCGCAGACGCGGGCAATACTGCGAAAGCACTACGGCCTCAAACCCTACACAGCACCCCGCCGCAGCTAAGTAATCGTGTGCAGCAGCACACCCTTGGTGCTGTAGACGAGGATCAGGTTGTGGGCTCTATCGGCAACGTAAACGCGCGCGCGCGCATTGTCGACGGCAACGCCCCAGTGATCTCCGCCCGCAGGCAAGGCGACAACGACCGCCGCCGTTCCTCCCGGCTTTGCGATATAGAGGTCGCCATCCAGCGCCGCCACGTACACATTCCCCTTGTTGTCCGGAGCCAGGGCATAAGCCCCAAAACCGAAAGCGCCGCCATTCAGCGGATTCCCCAACAGAGTCGAGCTCGCCGGCTCCAGAAAAGTCTGAGTGATAGTGGAATAGACAAACGCTCCCGCGCTTAGCGTAACGGTGACCTGCGGGGGGTTGTTCAGGGAGAGCGTCCTTATCAACTTCGAGGGCGCAGCGTAAGTGGCCGTGGGGCCGAAAATCTTCACGTCGGTCTCGTTACTATTAACCCAAAGATCTCCAATCCCATCAAACGCGAGGGCCCCGGGAAGCGCCGTGCTGATGGTGCCAGTCGTATTTTGCACGCCCGCGGCGCTGTACTCGGTGATGTTATTTCCAAAGAAGTTTGACACCCAGAGATTTCCGTATGGATCGAGCGCCAAGTTTACGGGCGTATTGATGCCCTTGGTGATCGTCTTGGCGGTTTGCTGCACGTAAGCCGAGTTGTATTTGAGGACGTTGTTGGCATTCGTGTTGACGACCCAAAGATTGCCGGAGGCGTCAACCGCAAGCCCCTGCGGAGAGTTCAGCGGCAAGGGTGGAGGCGTGGCCGCCGAGGCCAAAATGCCAAGGCTGAGCGTGAGTGCGAACGCGGACGAAAGCAGGCGCGTGATTTTCATGGGTTTCCTCGTCTGGAGTCTTTTAGGGTTCTTAGTTCGAGCAAAAATGTATACGCCGGGCTGCTAGGTAATCGTGTGCAACAACACTCCCTTGGTGCTGTAGACGAAGATCCGGTTGTTGAGTGCATCGGAAACGTAAACGCGCGCGCGGGCGTTGTCCACCGCCATCCCGCCCGGCACGGTGCCAGAAGGCAGGACCACGATGATGGCAGCTGTCCCCCCCGGCTTCACAATATACAAATTGCGGTTCGATGCCGCGACGTAGACATTGCCCTTGTTGTCGGGTGCCAGGGCGCTGGCGCCAAAACCGAAAGCACCACCGTTCAGCGGATTCCCTAGTAACGTCGCGCTTGCCGACTCCAGAAAAGTCTGAGTCGATGTCCCGTACACAAACACTCCCGCGCCAACGGTAGTGGCATACACAACGGCGCTAGGGCTGAGATTGATCGTTCGCACCAACTGTGAGGGAAGAGCGTACGCGGTTGCAGGGCCGTAGATTTCCAGGCTTGAGCCACCGCTCTCAACCCAAAGATTGCCGATTCCGTCGAATGCGAGCCAATTCGGTTGAAATGAGCTAATGGTAGCGCTTGTGTTTTGTACGCCTGCGGCGCTGTATTCGGTGATGCTATTCGTCGTGATATTGGCCACCCAAAGATTGCCGTAGGGGTCGAAAGCCACGCTCCCGGGCTCGCTGATGCCCTTGGTGATGGTTTTCGCGGTCTGCTGCACGTAGGCGGAGTTGTATTTCAAAATGTTGCTTCCGATCAGGTTGGCGACGTAAAGATTACCCGACGCGTCGAGCGCGAGCCCGGAGGGTTGATTCAGGGGCAGGGGCGGAGGCGTCGCCGCCGAGGCCAAAACGCCAAGGCTCAGTGCGAGTGCGAACAGGGACGAAAGCAGGCGCGTGATTTTCATGGGTTTCCTCGTTTGGTGTCGTTAAGGTCCTTAGGCCGAGCAAGCCCAGAAGTATACCTCGGCAGCCCCGTTTCTGGGGTTGCGAAGCCGCAACTTTCATGGAAGATTCATCGGGCAGGGCGGCCTGTGCGCGGCGTCTCGGCGAGCAGCTGGGAGAATTAAGGAGCCGGGATCCTTCGACTACGCATTCCCGCGCTGCGAAGCGGGAATGCTTCGCTCAGAATGACGGGGAAAGTGATTTCGAGACTTAATCATAGTTTCCTTAGTGGCCATGCCCGTGCGCATGGCTCTCCACAGCCGGCATTACGCATCCATCGGCAACATTGCACGCCACATACTCAAACTGGATCGTCGTATGCCCCAGCCCGAAGTCGTGCAGCAGCTTTTTGTTCACGTCGCGCAGAATACAGGCGCTTTCCGAAGGTGGAATATCTTCGATGCCGACGTGGCAGGAAACAGCATGCGTTTCCGACCCGATGCTCCACACATGCAGGTCGTGGCAGTAGTTCACTCCGGGCACAGCCAGAATCGCGGCTTCGACTTTTTCTAAAGACACGCCGCGGGGCGTGCCTTCCAAAAGAATATTCAGCGTCTCGCGCAGGATTCCGAACGACGACCACAAAATCAGCACGGCAATGCCCAGCGAAAGCGCGGCATCGATCCAGTGATGCCCGGTCAGGACAATCGCCACGCCGCCCGCAATCACCGCCGCCGTCGACAACGCATCGCCGAACTGGTGCAGGAAGGCGCTGCGCAGGTTTACGTCGCTGCTGGTGCGATAGAGCAGGAACGCGATGATGCCATTCAAGATGAAGCCCATCGCGGCGACCCAAATTACCGTCGTGGCTTGCACCTCGCCGGGATTACGCAGGCGGCTGAAGGCTTCGTAAAAAATCAGAAACGCGACCACGACCAGAGTCGCGGAATTCGCCAATGCTGCCAGCACTCCAGCGCGGCGCCAGCCAAAAGTTTTGGTCGCGCTCGCCGGACGGCTCTCCAGATATACAGCAAACCAGGACAGGCCTAACGCGATGAAGTCCGACGCGTTGTGTCCCGCTTCCGACAGCAGCGCCAGGCTATGCGCGCGGATGCCCGCGACGATCAGCAGAACAATGTAAACCAGCGTGAGGACGAGCGACAGCCGCAGCACCCGCGCGACCCCGCTCCGATCCTCTCCCAAGGTGGCGCGGAAGTGGACGTGCCCGTGATGCGCGTGGTCATGCACGCTTATAGTTTACGGGCGGCTGCCACGCGGTTCAAGTTGCCGCGGATCTGCGTTGCGACGGCCGCCCCCGGCCGTCGGGTTTAACAAAAAATCGCACGCTTTTTTGGAGCGGCGCTCGAGGGATGTCTGGATTTCTTCGCTCGACCGGACTGCCGAGGGCGGCCGTCCCTACGTGGCTCCCGGAGCGCTCAGGACCCCTCCAAAGCTGCAAAGTGTTTCACTTTTTCTGTCCGACACCGTAAGGAGTTTGTGAAAACCTTTGCACACTTCCGGCTGATTTCTGGGCTCGATGGAGGCACGGCGTCCTCGCCCGCGCGCACCAACCAGCTATGCCGCCTCGCGGAACGCCGCGCCTTCGAGGTTGAGCAGGTAGCGCTTCGTCTCCAGCCCACCGCCGTAACCGCACAATGTTCCATTCGCCGCGATGACGCGATGGCACGGAATTACGATCGGAATAGGGTTGGTATGGTTGGCCATCCCGACGGCGCGGTATCCGATGGTGTCGACACGGCGGGCAATGTCGCGGTAGTTGCGCGTTTCTCCGTAGGGAATTTCGAGCAGCGCGCGCCAGCAACGCTTTTGGAAATCCGTTCCGCGCAGGTCGAGAGGAAAGCTGAACTCGCGACGCTTGCCCGCGAAGTATTCGGCAAGTTCTTTTTCGTAAGGGCGCGTGGCGGTGGCGGATGGCTCCCAGGCAATGCGCGTTTTCTTGCCCTCAACGTCGCGAGTAACAACGTTCAGCGAAGGCTCGGCGCGGCCGCGGTCGAACTCAATCATCGTCAGGCCCGCCGGCGAAGCGCCCACGAATAGCTGGCCTATCGGGGAATCCATGCGGGAATAGAGGAGAGTTTCCACGGCTGGAGAATATCACTTTCCGTGGGAGTTATTTCGAGCCACCAGCGCCGGCATAAACGCAAACAACACAAGCAACCCGTAGTACACGGTTCCTGAGAGGGGATCTCGCTTTGCCAGATACTCGCCGATCGATAGGCCGCGAAGCCAAAGCACGAGCGTAAGCTCCGTCGTCATAAGTAGGCCCAGCGCGATGCAACCTACAGCCAGCCGGCTCGAAAACGCTGGCGGCACAGCGCATCGACGAACGATCCACCGCGCGGCAAAAATAGTGACGAAAAGCATGACGGGCGACTCCATCAGCTCCGCTGTTCTCGTGCCAACGAGAGGAACGACCCACAAGGTCCGGAGGATTCCGAGCGCGAACCCGGCCCCAAATACGACTGCGAAATAAAGCGCGCTAGCTTTCAAGAGCCGCATGAGCGTCGGGGACTGCTACGCCGATTCGAACTCGCCCTGAAATTGCAGATGGCGTGCTCGGGCCGCCTCGACCAGCGACGAGAATATCGCGCGGGAAGGGGCGTCGCCTGTGGTGCGCTCGGGATGCCATTGCACGGCAAGAACAAAGTGCTCGGGCGAAGTGCCTTCGAGAGCTTCGACGATGCCATCTTCTTTGCAGCGAGCGACGATGCGCAGGCCATCGCCGATTTGCCCAGCGGATTGGTGATGGCTGGAGTTAGCTCGAATTTCGGACGCTCCCGCAATCACCGCGAGTTTCGATTTTGGATCAATCGCAACCTGGTGGACGTACTCAACTTTTCGCCCAGCGGCATGATCGACCAAATCTCTCTTGTCCGCTGGCAAGAACTCCGGAATGTGCTGCACCAGCGTGCCACTGCGGTAGACATTCAAAATCTGCAAGCCGTAGCAAATTGCCAGCACCGGCTTGCGCTGGTCGTACGCATCCCGCAGGAGCAACTCATCGACGGTGTCGCGTTTAGGGTCGGCAGGCGCGGTCTGGGGATCGCGCTTGGCGCCGTATTTGGCAGGGTCGACATCCGCCCCGCTCCCCGGCAGAAGGACGCCGTCGCAGCCGGATATCAGCCTCATGGTCTCATCGGCAGCCTGGTCGAGCGCAATCCGAACCGGCTCACCTCCGGCATCCGCCACGGCCTTTTCATACTGTGGCATCGCACGGTTGGTGTATTCCGGGTCGTCCGACTTCGGGACCGGAATGGCGATTCTAGGGGCTGCATCGGGGTTCAACGGCTTGGCTCCAAGTGCTTTTTATTCAAGCGCTTAGCTTCAAAATACCCCCGAAACTCCACGATCGTGGCTATGCAAAAAGCGAGTGTTCCCACCATCACCGCAACCGGTATCGCGAACATGCGATAAGCCAGGCGCATATCCGGCAAATGGCCTCGCGACAACCCCATAAATGCCATGCACAAGATGCCCACAAACAAGCTGACAGCGAACGAAATGCCAGTGATCCCGAACGTGATCATGAATATCCTGGGGATAACGCCCAGCAGGCTGGGAACCGCGTTCGGAGGAGGGTTCTGGGAACGGTCGCCCCCATACGTGGCGGGATTTGCTGTATTTGCCATGCTTTTGCCTCCCTATAAGCCTACACCCAGTTTGGAGGAAAATGGGCAACCTCCCCGGAGTTTGCCGCAGGGCTTGGCTGCGTGCGCTACAATCGGAGCATGTCTCAGGTTACCGCTGCCGCTACGCGTACACCGGCCGAGGTGGTTCGTCAGACTTCGGTCTCACGCTCGCCCAATGGCATCAACTACGCGACGGCCGGGGAGGTTACCCTGACGGCATCCGACCTGGAGCGGATGATCGCGGCGGTACCGAGCACCGTCGCCGCGGCTCTGGACCGGAAAGCCTATTATTTTGTGCCGCTTACCGTGAGCCAGGGCGATGACACGCTGATCGCCGAGCGCTATGACGTGGCGTTGAGCGACAACGCCGTATGTCACCGGAATTTGAACCTGGGCGGATCGCAGTGTGTGTTTATTTCCACGCGGTTGATGGACGATAAATTTTCCGTTGCGTTTGAGTTCTACATCAATGTGGGGCATGCGCTGGTGGAGCGGGCGGGTGTGCCTGCGGATTTCGCTGATCTGGTGTGGAAGCAAGTGGAAAGCAACGCGCGCGGCGAGACATCGATGGATGCGTGGGAAGCGCGCAAGCTGGCCACCGGGAATCAGCCGGATGTAGAGAAGCATAAGAACGAATTCTTTACTGCGGCATTTTCGGATGCGATTTCGATTTACATGCTGACCTTGCTGCTGGATGTGGATTATCAGGATCTGCGCGAGAGGGACTATCAACTGCTGGCTCCGGCGGCGCTGGCCGAGCGGTTGCGGAAAGTGGCCGAGCTGTTTCCGCCGAATGACGGGTTTGAGTTTGCTATATTGCATCGGCGGCGCGGGTAGGGCAGGGGTCCTTCGACTGCGCGAAGTCTCACTTCGTGAAGACTTCGCTACGCTCAGGATGACAGAGCTTTTTTCAAGATAGAACAGCCGTATCACCACCTGCCGCCATGACCACTTCTTTGCGCTCGTTCGCCAAAATCAATCTCGGACTGTATATCGGCCCCCTCCGTGCCGACGGCTTCCACGAGCTGCGTACTGTTTATCAAACGATCGAACTGCACGACCGCGTTTCCGTCCGCATCACCAAAGGCGAGGGCGTCGAAATTCGATGTAAAGACGAACGCGTACCCAAAGACTCCACCAATACTTGCTGGCGGATCGCCGAGCGAACCATGGCTGCGCTCGAGGCCAAGGGCCACGTCGTCATCGAGATCCATAAGCGCCTGCCCGTGCAGGGCGGCGTGGGCGGGGCTTCGGGCAATGCTGTGGCAACGATGCTGGGGATTGAGCGGGCTTTAAAGGCGCAACTCCCAGGAACCGAGCGCTTGAAAATCGCAGCTTCCGTGGGTTCTGATCTGCCACTCTTCGTCTTAGGCGGGACCGTGCTTGGCGTTGAGCGCGGAGAAGCCGTTTATCCCCTGCCGGACCTGCCCGCGACCGATTGCGTCGTCGCTTTCCCCGAAATTGGCGTCTCCACCCCACGCGCTTTCGCCGATTGGGACCTCCACGTCGCGCCGAAATTGACGCCGGGCGATCCCTCGGCTAGAATGAATGAGTTCGGTCGCACGATTTCTGCGTGGCTGAGTGGCTCGACTGGTACCAGCAATGGTTCCAACCGGTCGAGGCCAGTATCCGGTGCTCCCGCATGGGGCGGGGGCCGGGTTGGGAATCCGCTTCTCAGCCTCGTCCAAGCCGGGATCGCGAACGACTTCGAAAGAGTCGTCTTTCCGCAGCATCCCGAATTGTATGAGGTGAAGAGCGCGCTGGAACAGGCGGGGGCGAAGTATGCGTCCTTGTCGGGTTCTGGGGCAGCTGTGTATGGGCTGTTTGGGTCCAAGCAGGCGGCTGCGAAGGCTGTTTTGGCTTTGAAGAAGCGCGGAGTCAGGGCGCTGGCTACTAAGACGTTGACGCGGAAGATTTATTGGGAGAGAGTTTGGGTTTGAAACCCCCCGCCCTGTCGCAAAGAACGCGACAAGGACGGGGCACCCGCAACTGCCTTAACGCGGAAGCTGTATTGGGAAAGTTTGGGTCTAAACACCCGGCGAGACGCTTGATCGACACGTTTTTGGGCCGTCGACTAATGGTAGGTCAAGTGCCTTTGGAGCACTTTGTCTAGGTT
>Ga0075028_100000801_pt1 | contig 11177 bp, 7 predicted proteins | sample LitLauG_LLR_2014_FD_71390 | JGI IMG/M metagenome (GOLD analysis project Ga0075028, IMG submission 71390) | Freshwater sediment microbial communities from Pennsylvania, USA - Little Laurel Run_MetaG_LLR_2014 | ecosystem: Environmental > Aquatic > Freshwater > Creek > Sediment | place: USA... | reverse complement strand
CATGAGTTCTGACCCGGACGTTTCCAACAACGCTGACCGCGAGGGCGGGGCAGACCCAAAAGGCAAAATTGGCATAGCCAATCTCCTCTATCAGGCATTGGTTGATACGGAGAACGAGGAGTTTCTAGAAGCCGCGCCGCTTCTAGAGCAAGTTTTGAAGCAAGAACCAAACACCCCGGTGGCGCTCCTCCAACTGGGCCGGACATACATGGCGCTAAAACAGTATCGGGACGCTGTGGTGCAATTTGAAGACTTAGTTAAGCGTAAGCCCGATGACGCTTTCGCTCGCTACGAATTGGGATGCGCTTTAGTGAAAACGGGCCGCTGGGAGGAGGCAGCACCGCACTTTGAGGCCGCAGTATCCCAGATGACCAGCTCTGCGATGATGCACTTCTACCTGGCTCTCGTTTACCAACGCACTTCCCGGGTTTCTGAGGCAGAAAAAGAGTTCCATAGCGCAATCAGCCTGCATCCGGATAACTTTCCCGCCAACCTTCTTCTTGGCAGGTTATTTCTCGTGCAGGAAAGGACCAAAGAAGCGCTGCCGTATCTGGAGAAGGCCGTCAAGCTTCGCGGTGACTCGATTGACGCCCACGGCTTACTCTCAGATGCCTATAAGAAGCTAGGGCGGAACGAAGCTGCCAACCGTGAGCTTTACGAGGCTAACCACATTCGGTCCCAGGGCGGTTCTCGACTTGGAACAGAGATTGAGGATGACTCGGGAAGTACCCTGAATCCGCAATAACGGAAGCCCAACCTCGCGGCCTGCATGGATCGGGTCACCTTCACGAAGGACTTGTCCAGCCTGTCCGTCTGCGCGTACGCATTCTACTGTAGGCTGAAGAGGAGGCAGGCGCAGTTTCGCTCGTGTAGGATGACGAAGTGAGTATTATGGCACCGTTCCCATCTACCCATTTCATGCGCGACATCCTCCGCCAACCAGAACTTCAGCTTGCAGTTGCTTACCTAACCGGCGATGGGCAGACGTCACTGCAATACGCAGCCACCATGGTGCAACGCGCTCGTCATGTGTTCCTGACGGCCGCCGTTGGCGCGGGAACGCTGTTCGGCTTGCACGGCCACCCTGCCTACATGCAGGAGGCGGGCGAGCTGTTGCACTTCACCGCAATTCCTACAGGATGCGGTCGTCATCGCCATCTCTCGCACGGGCAAGAGTATTGAGATTGTGCAACTGCTTGCAAGAATCCGCGAGCGGAGCCCGGCTGATTGGCATCACGAATTCGGCTGACAGCCCACTGGCCAAGAGCGCGGACGTTGCCATCGTCATTTCGACGCCACTCGACCATGCCATCTCTGTGCACACATATTCCACCCCTAGCCCTGGCCGCCGCAGCCTTGGCCGAAGCAACCAAAGGCAACGTTGACGGTCTTACCGCATTTCCGAATGCCCTGACCCAGGTCCAGAATCGTCTGAAAAACTGGCATGGGCATGTTGCTGCAACGCAATGGCTGGAACCAGGGGCGCGATACAGTTTTCTGGGACGGGGACCGAGTCAGGCTAGTTGCTATCAAACCCGGCTGCTTTGGGAAGAGGGCGCAAAGTCGGCAGCAACCGCGATGAACACCAGTGGCTTTCGGCACGGTCCGCAGGAGGCCGTGTTCCCGGGCATGCGCATTGGCCTCTTCCTGGACCCGGTGAAAATGCGCGAGCAGGACCTGGCTGTGGCCGACGACCTGAAAAAACTGGGCGCTTCGGTGATGCTGGTTGGCTAGAGAGTGCCAGAGAATTCCGGGCATTTGACATTTCAGCTTCCAGAACTACCGGAACACTGGCAATTCGTGGTGAACACTATCCCCGCGCAAATGGCGGTGGAGCATCTCGCGAGACTCTCCGGTGTGGACTGCGATTCATTTCGCGTGTGCTCCTTCATTGTCGAAGATGACACGGCTTGCTCAAAACGCCTTAGGCCTTTGTTGTTTAGCTCTGTGTGGCGTGGCAAGATTGCTCGGAGCTGAATTCTCTACGCCATTTTTGCCTTGATTCTGAGATTCTGCCACAATAGCTTTCGCGAATTTAGTAACGGTCCCATTGGCCTTTTTCCGTAATCTTCCAAGGCAGAGGTGTTGGGTTCATGAGCAAAGGCATCAGCATATTGGAAAGAGTGAAGAAAGGGCGACCTGTCCTGGGTGATGGTGGGTATCTCCTTGAACTCGAACGACGCGGTTGGGTGGACAGTGGTTCCGGCCGCGAAAAGGTAGGAACAGGTAAAGGTAGCGGGCAGTTCACGCCTGAGGTAGCCATAGAACAGCCGGACGCGCTGCGAGAGTTGCGTCGCGAGTTCTTGAAAGCGGGATCGGAAGTTCTCCAGGCACTAACGTTTTTCGGCACCCGCGAAAAACTTGACCGCGCCCTCCTCGGGCCAACCGTTGCGCGCTAGCATTCCGATAGTACTTGAGCTTACGTGCGGATTCCAGGACTCTCTCGCGGGTGTTAGGATCGACCAAACTCGACTGGTTTAAAACGCCACACGGTTGATTTCGATACTCCAGCGTGTTCGGCAACATCGCGAATCCGGTATGCCAAGCTAAGAGCCTCAAGTAGTCGGGCCGCCGTGTCAGCGGTTTCCAAGGGTATTTGCGCAGTCCCTCTCTGTAGATGACTCCGATTCAATTCGCCAGCGGATCGGCGCTTGACAGCGACGCATGCGAGTGACGATAATCCGTCGTCATGGGAGCGTTCCCAAACAGCGTTCTCAAGAGGGAGTTTGGGCATGGGCGGACAGGGTATTGAACGGCGCACGATCCTCCGCTATATCGGTCTTGCTTCGGTTGCGAGCACATTTCCCGGCTTCCAGCAGTGGACTTTTGCATGCTCCCCTAGCGAAGCCGATGCACTCCCCGCTACCAAGCCGCCTTACAGGCCTCTATTCTTCTCTCCCAGACAATTTCAACTGGTGGATCATCTCACCGGAATGATCATTCCTGCTGATGACACGCCAGGCGCGCGCGAAGCAGGCGTCGCCGAGTTCATCGATTTCATGGTTGCGAACCGCGCTCCCATCAACGGCGGGGATGAAATGACTGTGGAGGCCGGCTTGAAGCTGGGTACGGAAGCGCAGCAACACTTCCTCGCCGGCCTCGGGTGGCTGGATGCGCACAGCCACGCAGAATGCGGACAGGAGTTCCTCGACTGTACCGCCGACCAGCAGAGCTCCCTCCTCTCGGAACTCGCATATAAGACTAAGTTCAAGCCCACTACCGAGACGGGACGTGACTTCTTCCAGTTCATCCGCGACTACACAGTGGTCGGTTACTACACAACCAGAATTGGGCTGGAGAGCCTGGGCTATGCGGGATTGAAGACATTCTGGAAGGAGGCGCCAGGATGCACCCATCCCGACGATCCGGAACACGCGTGCCTTCAAGAGCTAGAACCCGCTCATACCATGCCGTTCCATATCGTGAGATGAAGCATTTGTTACATTCCATATCTTAAACTTGAAAGGTTCTGGAGATTTGCCGACGACCAAAATGTTTGACGCAATCGTAGTTGGCACGGGCGCCGGTGGAAGCACGGCGATGAAATTGCTCTGTGAAGCGGGCCTGAGCGTTCTCGCTCTCAATTCCGGGCCCCGAACTGATCCCGACAAGGACTATCGAAAGCACCGCCAAGTCTACGATTTGAAATTTCGCGGCTTCGGCGATCCTCTAGCCAGAGCTGGCTGCGCCCACCAACAGCATTATTCCGTGGAGGAAACCGAATACAACGAAGGGCCCCACCTCTGGGAGCACGACGTCACTTACTCCAACGCTCCAGGCACCGATTGGTATTGGAAGCGCTGCAAGGGCACCGGTGGGAAAGCGAATTTCTGGGGACGATCCTCCTGCCGCTACGGAGACGTCGACTTCAAAGCCGCCAGCCTCGACGGCTTTGGCGAAGACTGGCCCGTCGACTACGCCGAAATCGCTCCATGGTTCTCCAAGGCGGAACGCTACATGGGTGTCGCCAGCACCATCCAGAACCGCCCCAGCAACCCGGACGGCGAGTACCTGCCGCCCATGACTTGGCGCTGCATCGACTACATCATCCAGAAGGCAGCGGAGAAAATTGGCGTGCCCTACCTGCCAGACCGCTGCGCTCAGCTGACCGTGCCGCACAACGACCATCCCGCCTGCCACTATTGCGGAGGATGCTCGCAGGGCTGCGATGTCGGTGCGTTCTTCTCTCCCACATGGTTCACTATTCCGGATGCCGAGGCCACGAAAAAGCTGACTTTACTGACCGATGCGCTCGTGCGCCAAGTGATTGTCGACGAGAATGGCCATGCCAAGGGCGTGGCCTATGTAGACCGCAAGACAAAGCGTGAAGTTGAGGTCTACGCGAAAGTGGTTGTTTTAGCCGCGTCCTGCGTTGAGACCGCGCACATCATGCTCAATTCGCGTTCCCGCCATTGGCCCACGGGGATCGCTAATTCCAGCGGCCAGCTCGGCCGCAATTTGTGCGACCATCTCTACGGCAGCCCGGGCTACGGGTACATTCCCCGACTTGTTGGTCAGCCGCCAGCGCCCGACAGCATTGCCAACTCCACCATCGCTTGGATGCCTCGTTGGCAGAACCTGAAGAATCCACACGAAGAGAATTTCATCCGTGGTTATTCCATGTATCCCGGCGGAGGATGCGGCGAGTTTCCGGGCCACTACCGTCAAATCGAGGGTTTTGGCAGCGCCTTCAAACGCGACATTAAACGCTACTCTCCCTCTACAGTCGGCTCTCTGATTCAAGCGCCATCTTTGCCCAGTCCCGCCAACTACGTGGATATTGATCCTGGAAAGAAAGATATGTTCGGAATTCCCCAGCTTCGCTTCCATTTCCAGTGGGGACTGAATGAGCTGATGATGTGGGAACACTCCAAACAAGTAATGATCGACTTTTTCAAAGCGGCTGACGGCGAATTGTGGGGCGCGGACATCGAACCCAACCGCCCCGGCACCAGCCTGCATGAAACCGGCGTCTGCCGGTTTGGCAGCGATCCCAAGACTTCGGTGACCAACAAGTGGGCGCAAACCCATGATGTACCAAATCTATATATTTGTGATGCCAGCATCTTTCCCAGCCCCACAGACAAAACCACGACCATGCCAATCATCGCCTTTGCCATGCGCACTTGCGACAACATGCTGAACAACTTCAAGAAGGGCGGTCATAAACGCGTCTAAGCTCCCGGCGTTTCTTGTTGCGGCACAGATCAATATTTGGTCACACCAATCGTTCCCGCTGATTTCATGACTGCGGCACATTCCAACGCGAGGCTGCTGTGGGAGTACATTCTGGGACGTTCAGCACGCCTGGTTCTGGTACTCCATCCTTACGGCCGTCGGCTGGGCTGGCTGGGCAATTCTGCTCAAGATCGGGTCGGTTGAGATTCCCAGTCGACCATGCCTTTTCTTGCAGACCGTGGGCATGGTTCCTCTGGCGCTCATCCTTGTGTTGACCGGAATGCACCACGGCCCGCAAAGCAAGAAAGGTATTCTCTATTCCCTGCTCGTTCCGGTTTGCAAGCGCGCACCCCGGCCTGGCGATTGCAGGCTTGCTCCAGTATCGCTTCACCCTGGACGAAAAACGGTGTCGCCACAAGTTCTCAAAACAGCAGCTTCTGTTTTCAGACTCTCTCTTGCCGTCAGCGCAACCGGCAGAGAAGAAATATCGGCGTCAGTCCCTCCTACATTTCTTCAAATTGCGGGGACGAGCATTTAATCCGCTGGAACAAATCTTTCGACCGAACCTCCGTCGTATATCAGGCGAAGGTCGGAGGAGTATGTCGCGCAGTTGAATGCCTGCCTAATCAGGCTGGTCAATGCGGTCAAATCGAAGCGGTGCTTTGTCCCTTTCAGCGAGAGGAAGCAGATGCGGACTCCGGCGATGTGTTGTTTTTGTGGCAGGAAATGATCTAAACATGGCCTTAGCGACCCTGACCGAGTCGGCCTCGGCGGTGTGACTCTGTTCACGAGATACCAGGGAACTCGAATCTGACGTTAGTCGCGGTCTCAGCAAGCCCGAGGATCACGGTCACCCGCAGGTTGAACCCTGTGGTTTTCACCGTCTACAAAATCGACTACAGTTCTATAGCCGGAAAACTAGAAATTCAGTTTAAGTGATTGAAAACAATGGTCGGGGAGAGAAGGATTTGAACCTCCGACCCCCTGATCCCGAACCAGTTTCTAGCACTTATTCAAGCTCGTAGATTTTAGTGGGTTGTTAAGTTGTTTGAATTTAAATAGTTGCAGATCACTTGTTGAAACTGATTGAATTTTGGTGATCCGATGTGCTTTCGCAGCCTCAATTTCATCTACACTCGAGTAATTGATCCCCACCATTTGAGGCAATGGTAGTTTGTTTACCGATCGATTTGCGACCCGAACAGCAACCAACAGGATCTGGCAGCAATGGCTCTCGCAACATCCAGTTTTTCATAACTCCTGATGCCTCCTTATGCACTCTGATTGATCCGCAATTTACCTTGACATGCCGATTCCAAGTCCTATATAGCGTTAGGGTTAGTTCAGCCGGGGAAGGGTTATGCGCTGTCGAAACAGGGGGTACGTTTCGCATCAGAGTTCAGGGAAGATTGGAGAAGCAATGAAAAAACTTGTAGGCATTTTTGGATTGTTGGTTGCATTGGCAACGACACTTGTGGGTCAGGAAATCACCGGCAGCATTCGTGGGCAAGTTAAGGATTCGACGGGAGCAGTTGTTTCTGGAGCCACTATCACGGTTACGAACACTGACCGCAACCAGGACATCCGCAAGCTCCAGACAGACGCGACCGGCGAATATGTCGCCACGCTGCTCCCGGTCGGAACCTACTCCGTTACGGTGGAGGCAACCGGTTTCAAGAAGTTCGTGCAGAGCGGAATCGTGTTGAACGTCAGTGACCGGCTGACTGTGGATGCTCCGCTACAGACTGGTGCCGTGACCGAAACCGTCACAGTCGAGTCTTCGCCCGTGCAGATCAACCTTGAGAACTCCTCTGTCGAGGGGCTGATCACGGGCGAGCAGGTGCGCGAGCTGCCGTTGAACAATCGCAATTACGAACAGCTGGTGACGCTGCAACCCGGTGTCACCAGCAACGCCGCGGATCAGGTCTACGTAGGCACGACGAATCCGCAGGGTGGCGTCAACATCGTCAGCTTCTCCATCAACGGAAACCGCCAAAGCCAGAACAATTGGACGATTGACGGAGCCGATAACGTGGACCACGGGTCGAATATTACGTTGCTGGTCTACCCCAGCGTGGACGCGATTGACGAATTCAAAGTCTCGCGCAGCAACTACAGCCCGGAATTTGGGCGGTCGGCTTCTGGGCAGATCAACGTAATTACGCGATCAGGAACAAACAACTATCACGGCGGCGTTTACGAATTTTTCCGGAACAACGTCTTGAACGCCAACTCTGCGATCAACAATCACAACGGAGTGCCACGGTCCGTACTGCGGTACAACGATTTCGGCGGCACCTTCGGCGGGCCAGTGCGCATTCCGGGTCTTTATAACGGTGAAGACAAGACATTTTTCTTTTTCTCCGAGGAGGTTCGGAGGGTGACAACACCGGTTGGCGAAACCGCGATTGTTCCCACGGCACAAGAACGGCAAGGTGTATTTCAGGGAGATGTTTGCGTGGCGTTCGACTCCGCTGGAAACTGCACCAGCGTACTACCAGCGGGAACCCAGCTTCCATCTGCCAGTATTAACCCAGTATCAGCCGCGTACCTCAAGGACGTTTACGCCAAGATGCCGTTACCACCGAAGTCAGACGGAATATTGTTTTCCGCTTTCCCGGGCGTGTTCAACTACCGGGAAGAATTGTTTCGCGCCGACCACGTTGTGAACTCAAAATTGGCGCTCATGGGACGAATCGTCTATGACCACATTCCAACCAAAGAACCGTTCGGCTTGTTCGGACCGCAGAGCAACATCCCCGGCGTTGCCAACACCGCGACCGACTCTCCAGGCCACCAGTACATGGGACGAGCCACGATTCAATTTTCCCAAAACATTCTCAACGAGATGGGCTACGCGTATTCGTACGGTGCGATCATCAGTGATACTACAGGTTCTCTCTCCGCCAAGGCTTCGCCAAATGTCTCCGCAGCCATTAGCCTGCCCTATCCACGACAGCTCTCGCGTATTCCAAGCCTTTCGTTCGACGACGGGTTTGACTCGCTTTTTGGATTCGGACAATACCGCGACTACAACCGCAACCATAACCTTTTCGACAACCTTAGCTGGAACCACGGCCACCACGCTCTCAAGTTCGGATTCGCCTTCAACCACTACCAAAAGAAAGAGAATGCCGCTGGCGACAACGCCGGCATCTTCGAATTCGGGGGTTCAGGCGTGCCAGCCACAGGCACGGCACAGGAACAGGATTTCGCGAACTTCTTGATCGGGTTCGCGGATTCGGATTTTTCGCAGGCTCCGGTCGACACTACAGCTGACACGCGCCAGAATCTTTGGGAGTTCTACGGCCAAGACGAATGGCGCGTGGCTTCCAACCTGAGCATCACATACGGTGTGCGTTACTCGTTTTTCCAAACTCCTTACGACGGCGCCAAGCACCTGGCTAGTTTCGATGCCAGCCGCTACAACCCGGCGAACGCACCCCAGTTGACGAGTTCTGGCCGACTGGTTCTCGGCACCGGAGACCCGCTCAACGGCATCGTTGTGGGGGACGTTAGCTCCCCCTTTGGCAGTAGCATTACACGACAACAAAAAGCCAACTTCGCTCCCCGCCTGGGTATTGCGTGGGATCCATTCAAGAAAGGCTTGACCTCAATTCGCGCTGGCTACGGGATTTTCTATGATTCCGTCGCCGCCGGCATTATCGAGGACAACGTCTTTAACAACCCTCCTTACCTCGCCAGTGAAGATTTCGGCGGCGGCCTCACCATCTCCAACCTCGGCGGCCTCACCGCCAATCAGAGCACCGTCCCCCCCTCACTGTGGACGACCGACCCGCGCTGGAGCACGCCGTACTCGCAGCAGTGGGACTTGGACGTTCAGCACAATTTAGGACACGATTTTCTGCTCGACGTGGGTTATGTGGGAAATAAGGGGACTCACTTGGTGGGTGTCATCGACATCAACCAGGCAGCCCCGGGAGCCGCATTGGCGGCCGGCGTCATTGCTAAACCGACCGACATTCTCGGGTGTCCTGATGATCCAGTCACTGGATTGCCAATTATCGGTGGCTGCTCCACCAGTGCACAAGCCAGGCTCCTTAATGTACTCAGACCGTATATCGGTTACGGAACCATTGGCCAGATTTCTCCACGCTTTATCTCCAACTACAACTCACTCCAGGCATCGTTGCAGAAGCGACTCTCGCACAATTCCCTGGTGAACATTGCGTATACATGGGCGCATGCACTGACAACGAACCAGAGTGATCGATCCAGTGGCATACAGAACTCCTCCTGCATCCGATGTGACTATGGGCGGGCGTCACTCGACCGGCGCCACGTATTTACCGCTAACTATGTCTATGATCTCCCGTGGCACCGTTCTCAGCAGGGTTTCGTTGGCCATCTTCTCGGCGGCTATGAGATCACGGGCATATTGGCAGTCAACAGCGGGCTGCCGCTCACCGTCTTCGCACCACGCGGCAACGGCGATCCGGCGGCGATCGGTGTCAACGCGAGCGGCGCGCCCAACAACGGTCGCGTGGCCACTCCTCGTCCCAATCAGGTCGGAGACCCCAATTCAAGCGCACCCAAGACTTGGAATGAGTTCTTCAATACGGCAGCTTTTGCGGCAGTGGCAGTGGGCGGAGCCTCTGGCAACGAGCACCGTGGCGCCGTCACGGGCCCCGGACTCTGGCGCTATGACATGGCTTTGATTAAAAACACGAATCTTTCGGAGAAGGTCCATCTTCAATTCCGGGCAGAAGCATTCAATATTTTTAATCACACGAACTTCTCTACGATTGGAACAACCATGCCTCTTCCGGGCGCAACTTCAACCACTTTTGGAACTGTAACCAATACTCGTGATCCGCGCATTCTGCAGTTGGCGATGAAATTGTCGTTCTAGGCGCTTACTGAGTGACGACGAGCCGGGGCCTAAGCGCCCCGGCTTTCTTGTTTGCTTGTATCAGGCAATCGGTTCTACTTCGCCGGGTAGTGCACGGCGACGGGCAGTTTCAACGTTTGTTCAGCCACATTCCATCCATCCACCTTGATCTCCGCTCCCCGCATCCCAGCAGCGGTTGCAGTCAACTCCCGCGACTCACCGGGCAACAAGGAAATGAAGTTGTCGCTCCACAACACCGGCGCAATTTCCTCATTGGTCCCAGATCTCGTCGCTTGCACATGCAAGAAAAACGCAATGCTCGTGCCGGGATTAAAGAGCCGAACCCGCACCTCTCCGGGAGCAGCACTAGTCAGCCTTTTGACTTGCACCTTAGCAGGCGGCATCTGGCTCAAATCCCGCATTTCTGCGTAGGCAGCGCCTGGAGTGTAAAAATAGTTGCTCTTCTCCCAGTCGAGTTGTGCAAGCTTTGCGGGCAACCAGTAGAAATTCGTGCTAAGCGCCTTTCCCACCGGGTCCCGTAAATCGAGCTTCAAAAACGTGGTTACACCTTGCTCCGGGATGGAAGTGACCGGAACTACGCCATCGCCCGCAACGCTCGCCACGGACTTGTGCGAGAACAACAGCTTCCCTTCCAACGAAAATAAACTGGCGCTCACGCTCAGTGCGGAGTATTCGCGCCGTTGCGAGTTCACCACCTGCACGGTCCTATCAGAGTACCGATACTGCGCATGCAGCGGCTCGGCAGCCTTCTTCGCCCCGAAGTATCCTCCTCCTGGAACGAGGTAGTAATCGTAGAGATGCCAGACAAAAGACGGCCACGCGTTGTTGAGCATCCACTGGATCACGCCCGTCGATGTGTACTTATTGCCTCCGTACGCTTCGAACATGGCGCGCTCGTCGTCGTAAGCCATAAGCTGTGCTTTACGCGAATAGTCTGCCAGATCTTTGGCCTCTCCGTAAGTCGCGCCCATGGCCGCGTTGAACAGGTTGTATTGCGCGAACTTTCCCATGGCCGCGTGGTAATTCCACATGTCGTCCCTTGGCCACCAGCTCTCCTTCGGCAACGTGCGCTGAATGGAAGCGACGCTGGGAATCGCCGGCCCCGCGCTGGTCTCGGTATTGAAGC
>Ga0075028_100000800_pt1 | contig 11182 bp, 10 predicted proteins | sample LitLauG_LLR_2014_FD_71390 | JGI IMG/M metagenome (GOLD analysis project Ga0075028, IMG submission 71390) | Freshwater sediment microbial communities from Pennsylvania, USA - Little Laurel Run_MetaG_LLR_2014 | ecosystem: Environmental > Aquatic > Freshwater > Creek > Sediment | place: USA... | reverse complement strand
GCGAGGCCGGAGAGGATCAGAATGGGGGTCTTGATCTTCGATACCCGAAGCTGCTTGAGCACGTCGTAGCCGGACATGTCGGGCAGATTGAGGTCGAGCAGGATGATGTCGTAGTCGTAGAGTTTTCCGAGGTCCACGCCTTCCTCGCCGAGGTCCGTCGTATAGACGTTGAAACTCTCGGACTTAAGCATCAGTTCGATCGACTGCGCGACGGCGCTGTCATCTTCTATCAGCAAAACGCGCATGCCAGTCCCCTATCGTCGCCGCTCCGGGCGTCAGGTCGGCCGCACTTGCGGCTCAAAACGCCTTTGAACAACTGATTCGAATCCTGACGATACATGGTTAACAAAGTCTGATTCCTGTCCGCAAGCTCTCTTCGTGCAATTTTTATCGAATCGCCGTAAGATATTGCGTCGAAGCAGTTTTTTGTAACCCTTCCCGTTCAGGCTCAACATTAAGAGGCGGGTCTAACCGACTCCTTCGACTCGACCTTGTAATCGAGCGCGCTCAGTCACCAAAGACAGTGACGCAATGATTAACGATGCGGGTAAACACGAGGTTAAGCGTCGGGCCGAAACCACTCGAAACTTAAGGTTTTCGCAATGAAGGCGCTCGCGGAGCAGATCGGCGATATCGACGGCGTCAATATCTATGGCCGCGTGGTAGGCGTCCGTGGCCTGATGGTGGAGATCGCCGGCCCGATCCATGCGATGTCGGTCGGAGCCCGCATCGTGATCGAAACCGGCGGGAACCGCTTCATCCCGGCCGAGGTGATCGGCTTCTCCGGTAACAATGCGGTGGTGATGCCATTCGCCGGCCTCGATGGGGTCAGGCGCGGTTGCCGCGCCGTGATCGCCAATGCCGCGAGCCAAATTCGGCCGTCGCCGGCCTGGCTGGGCCGGGTTCTCAACGCGATGGGGGAGCCGATCGACGGCAAGGGACCCCTGACCCAGGGCCCGTCGCCGGTGCCCTACCGCAATTCGCCCCCGCCAGCCCATGCGCGCCAGCGCGTCGGCGCGCCGCTCGACCTCGGTGTCCGCGCGCTCAACACCTTTCTGACCTGCTGCCGAGGCCAGCGGCTCGGCATTTTCGCCGGTTCCGGTGTTGGCAAGTCGGTGCTGCTGTCGATGCTGGCGCGCAACGTCGATGCCGACATCACGGTAATCGGCCTCGTCGGTGAACGCGGCCGCGAGGTGCAGGAATTCCTCCAGGACGACCTCGGCGATGACGGCCTCGCCCGTTCGGTCGTCGTGGTCGCGACGTCCGACGAGCCCGCCTTGATGCGGCGGCAGGCGGCTTACCTCACGCTCGCCATCGCCGAGTATTTTCGCGACGAGGACAAGGACGTGCTGTGCCTGATGGATTCGGTGACACGTTTTGCGATGGCGCAGCGCGAAATCGGCCTGTCGGCAGGCGAACCGCCGACCGCCAAGGGCTACACGCCTACCGTGTTCACGGAATTGCCGAAGCTGCTGGAGCGGGCAGGGCCGGGTACCGGCGTCGGCACCATTACCGGCATCTTTACGGTGCTGGTGGATGGCGACGATCATAATGAGCCGATCGCCGACGCGGTCAGGGGTATCCTCGACGGCCACGTGGTGATGCAGCGGTCGATTGCCGAGCGAGGCCGCTATCCCGCGATCAACGTTCTCAAATCGGTTTCCCGGACCATGCCGAAATCGGCCAACCCGGCCTATCTCCCGGTCATCATGCGCGGCCGTCAGGCGATGGCGACCTACGCCGATATGGAGGAACTGATCCGGCTGGGCGCCTACCGGGCTGGATCCAGCCCCGAAGTCGACCAGGCGATCCGCCTGCACGATCCGCTGGAGGGCTTTCTGCGCCAGGCCAAGGACGAAAAAGCCAGTCTGGCCGAAGGATACCGCCAACTGGCGCAAATCCTGACGGATTTGGAAACGGAACGCTAACTTTGTCAAGCCATCATCCCCGGCACATCATGAGCTATGCCGGCCGGACCTTGGGGAGAGCCGGTCTTTGTCCCGCGTTCAAATTGGGACTTCTGGGGAGTATGAGTCGATGAAGTCACGTGAAACGCTGATCCGCCTGAAGAAATTTCAGGTCGATGAAAAGCGCCGCCGGGTTACGCAGATCGAAGGCATGATTGCCGATTTCCAGCGCATGTCGGTCGATCTCGAGCGCGAAATCCAGAGCGAGCAGGAACGGGCGGGGATCAACGATCCCTCCCACTTCGCCTATCCGACCTATGCCAAGGCGGCGATCCAGCGTCGGGAAAACCTGACCCGCTCGGCCGACGAACTTCGGGTCCAGCTTGAGGACGCCAGGACCCTGCTGTCGGATGCCTTCGAGGAACTCAAGAAGGTGGAATTGCTGGACGAGCGCGACCAGGCTCGCGAGCGCGCCGAGGAAAGCGCCCGCGAGCAGGCCGACCTCGACAGCATTGGCCTGATGCGGGCCCGTCTTGGCGCCATCGCCTGACCGGCTTTCCGAACCGCCGAACCCAACAGATGCCCGGGCCGCGAGGTCCGGGCATTTCTCTGCCTGTGTCGGTTGCGCCGGGACTTGGTGGCCGGGTCCGGGGCAGGCTATGATAAGGACGGTACAGTGGAGGCGATGGAGGTTCGCGTTTTGGGGGAGTTGAATGCTGACGCCGGCTGAGCTGGTCTGGCTGATCGCCGCCGTCGCGAAGGGGGATCAGGCCGCTTTCGAGCGCCTCTACGCCGCCACGCGGGCGAAACTCTTTGGTGTGGTGCTTCGTATCTTGCGTCGACAGGATCTCGCAGAGGAGGTCATTCAGGACGCGTACATCAAGATCTGGAATAGCGCCGGTCAGTTCAACCCCGGGCTATCTTCCCCGATCACCTGGATGGCGTCGATCGCGCGCAACCGCGCCATTGATGTGGTGCGCAAGCGAAGCGAGGTCTCGCTGGAAGATGAACCGGCGGCAATGGAAGTGGCTGCCGATTCGCCGGATCCGCTGGCGCGTCGGGAGATGACGGAAGAGTTGAAGCGGCTGTTGGAGTGCGTCGGCCGGCTCGAACCTGATCGGCAGAAGCTGGTACTGCTGGCCTATTACAATGGCTGGAGCCGCGAGCAGCTCGCCGCGAAATTCGAGACGCCGGTGAATACGGTGAAGACGTGGTTGCGGCGCAGCATGATGGATATCCGGGAGTGCCTTGGACTTTAGATGACGGCCTATAGCGAAGACCATATGGCGCTCGCCGCTGAATACGCCCTCGGCACCCTCGATGCCGACGAGCGCGCTCAGGTCGAAACCATGATGGCCGTCGACCGCGATTTCGGCGCGCTGGTGCAGTCGTGGGAATTCCGGCTCGGCGCCCTGAACCAGATGGTCGGATCGGTCGAGCCACGCCCGGAGATCTGGGACAGGATCAAGACCGCGATCGGCCATGGTGAACCGCAGGCGCCGCTTTTGCTGCCGGATGCTTCGCCTCCGACTGTTGTCGCTTCGCCCGGCAGCGCGCCGACTGTCGTTGCCGACAACTCGAATGTGGTCCAGTTGTCGGCCCGGGTAAAGCGCTGGCGCAACATCGCGTCTTTCACGACCGCGATTGCCGCGGCCTTGGTCGCGATGCTGTCGATCCAGGTGTATCAGCCGGATCTGCTGCCCGACGGGCTTCGTCCGAAGCCGCGCACCCAGGTGGTCGAGGTCAAGGCGCCTGCCGTGCCGACGGCGGCAGCCGCGGCCCAATATGTCGCGCTGCTGCAGAAGGATTCCAATTCGCCGGCGTTCATCCTGACCGTGGATGCCGCGACCAAGAATTTCACGGTGCGCAAGGTCGGCGCCACCACGGAGCCCGGCAAGAGCTACGAACTGTGGATCGTGTCGGACAAGCTGCAGCGCCCGCGCTCGCTCGGCGTGATCGGCGGCAACGAGTTCACCGCGCGGCCGGTGCTGTCGGCCTATGATCCTGACATCGTCAACAAGGCCACCTATGCGGTGACGGTCGAGCCCGAAGGCGGCTCGCCGACCGGCGTCGCCACCGGCCCGATCGTCTTCACCGGCAAGCTGATCGAAACCGTGCCGTCATCGACGCGCTGAAATTTTTTCCAGCCCCCAGCAAAAAGAAAACGCCCGTGGGGAGCGGGCGCTTTCCATTACCAACTTGGGGGTAGTTGGGTCTTCCAGTATCCACGTGGCGACTTTGGGGGGCTTATAAAGAGCCGCGTGAATTCGTGAATTTCGTCATAGCGTTTTCGAGCGAAGTAGCTACCGGTCCGCGTCAGGAAAACACATCAAAACATCGAGCTACCTCACCATCGAATTGGCGGAGCTGGTGATGACCACCGGCTTGCCGGCCTTCATCACCCGCGCGGTTTGGGTGTAGCCTTCGTCGGCGGTGTTGCGCGTGGAGATGCCGAAGCCGGCCACCAGGATGCCGGCAACGAGTGCTACGATCACGATCTTCAAATGGGTTGTGCGATCCGCGCTGTAAATCGAATGGTTCATCAGGGGCCTCCCGCCACCTTCCTGTCCTGCAGATTCGTCGAACTCGTTCGAAGCCAGGTTCAAACATCTCCCAATAGAAACGTAGGGATTCAGCTTTCGGTTCCGAATATCCGATCACAAGGCAGTGAAAAGACTTGATCGGCCGCGATCACAGGGAATTCGCGGAGCACTTCAGACTATTAATACATAGTTTTTATAAAGGCTTATACCACAGTAAGAGCAGGCTCGGCCAAGAAGCTCGAATTGGCCTGCTTTCAACAAACCTGTTGCCTGTGGCAGAAAAACATCTCCGTCAATCTGCTGATTTGCGCCGGATCGTTACACGCTGCCGACCGTCTTCAGCCGCGCCCGCGGATGGATTTCGGCCTGCGACAGCACGGTGGTCTGCGCGCGGAAGCGCTCAACCAATGAGCGCACGAAGGGGCGGATCGCCGCCGAGGTCACCAGCACCGGCGCCTCGCCCTCCCGTGCTGCCTGCTCGAAGCTGTTGCGCACCGCGGTCATGAACTCCGACAGCTTGGAGGGCTGCATCGCGAGGCTGCGCTCCTCGCCTTGACCGATCAGCGACTCCGCGAACGCCTGCTCCCATCTCGCCGACAGTGCGATCAGCGGCAGATAGCCGTTATGTGAGGTATTCTGCGCGCAAATCTGCCGCGCCAGCCGGGCGCGCACGTGTTCGACCATGGTCGAGGGATTGCGCGAGAACGCCACCGCGTCGGCGATGCCTTCAAGGATGGTGGAGAGATCGCGGATCGAAATGCGCTCGGCCAGCAGCAATTGCAGCACGCGCTGGATGCCCGACGCCGTGACCTGGCTCGGCACGATGTCCTTGATCAGTTCGCCCTGTTCCTTCGGCAGGTCTTTCAGGAGCTTTTGCACCTCGCCGTAAGACAGCAGGTCCGACATGTTGTTCTTGAGCAGTTCGGTCAAATGCGTCGACAGCACGGTCGCGGCGTCGACGACAGTATAGCCCTTTAGCGAGGCTTCCTCCTTCAGGCTGGCATCGACCCAGGTTGCCGGCAGCCCGAAGGTCGGCTCGATGGTATGGATGCCGGGCACGCCGACCTGGTTTCCGGCGGGGTCCATGACCATGAACTGGTTCGGCCAGATCTTGCCGGTGCCGGCGTCCACCTCCTTGATCTTGATGGCGTAGGTGTTGGCCTCGAGCTGGACGTTATCGAGGATCCGCACCGCCGGCATCACGAAGCCCATTTCCACCGCCAGCGAGCGACGCAGCGCCTTGATCTGCTCGGTCAGCCGATCGGTGCCGTCGGGGCCGTTGACCAGCGGCAACAGCGCATAGCCGAGCTCGATCTTGAGGTCGTCGATCTTCAGCGCGGTTGCGATCGGCTCTTCCGCCGCGGCGCTGGCGGCCGCCGCCGCTGCCGCCGGCGCCGCCGCTTCGGCCGCGGCTGCCGCACGGGTGGCATGCTTCTGCTTGTTGGCATTCCACGCCAGCGCCGCCGCGCCGCCGCCGAGCGCCAGGAAGGGAAGCATCGGAATGCCCGGCAGCATCGCCAGCACCAGCATCACGCCGGCCGACATGCCGAGCGCTTGCGGATAGCCGGACAATTGCTTCATCAGCGCCTTGTCGGCGGCGCCGCTGACGCCGGCCTTCGAGACCAGGAGGCCCGCCGCGGTCGAGACGATCAGCGCCGGCACCTGGGTGACGAGGCCGTCGCCGACTGTCAGCACGGTGTAGGTGCGCGCGGCCTCGCCGAAGCCGAGGCCCTGCTGGGCGACGCCAATGATGATGCCACCGATGACGTTGATGAACACCACCAGAAGTCCGGCCACCGCGTCGCCGCGCACGAATTTCGAGGCGCCGTCCATGGCGCCGAAGAAGCCGCTTTCGTCCTCCAGCGCCTTGCGCCGCTCCTTGGCGACCTTCTCGTCGATTAGGCCGGCGGAAAGGTCGGCGTCGATCGCCATCTGCTTGCCCGGCATGGCGTCGAGGTGGAAGCGCGCCGCGACTTCGGCGATGCGGCCCGAACCCTTGGTGATGACGACGAAGTTCACGATCACCAGGATCGCGAACACGATGATGCCGATCACGAAATTGCCGCCCATCACGAAATTGCCGAACGCCTCGATGACGTGGCCGGCGGCGGCGGTGCCCTCGTGCCCCTTCGACAGGATCAGCCGGGTCGACGCCAGGTTGAGCGACAGCCGCAGCATGGTCGAGATCAGCAGGATGGTCGGGAACGAGGAGAATTCCAGCGGCGCCTGGATGAACAGCGAGGTCATCAGGATCAGGATCGACAGCGTGATCGAGATCGCCAGAAACAGATCGAGCACGATCGAGGGTAGCGGCAGGATCAGCACCACCAGAATGGTGAGGATGCCGAATGCCAGCGCCAGATCGCCGCGCTTCAGGATGTTGCCGATTTCGCCTAAGCTCGGAAATCCGCCGGGCGTTGTGCCCTGACCCGCCGTGATATCGACCATGGCCGCCGCTTCCCCCCGCGATTGCCGCCCGCGGGCGCCAAACGTCTGCGCGGCGGCCGAAGGACCGCCGTTTCGAAAGTGAGGCACCGCACTGGCGTCCACGGGGAATCTCCCGGTCTGCACAAACGACACTCGACTTCACCCGGCAATTCTTGCCGGGTGTATGGTTAGCAAAGGGTTAACGGGGGAGGCGCCCTTGGTCCGCAGCCAAATCGAGATAATAGCAAGCGTAGCCCGGATGAGCGAAGCGACATCCGGGATTTCCCTCGTCATCAATGCTTCCGCATATCGCTGCGCTCATGCGGGCTACTCGCTACTCGCCAAATCGAGATAATAGCGCGTATGGCGTAACGCGCCGGTCCTGGTGAGGGCGCGTTTGGCGACGAGATCCTGCAAATCCCTCGTGGCCGTGGCGCGCGGAGCCTGGGTGATGGCGATGTATTTTTCGGCGCTCAGGCCGCCCTGGAAATCGTCGATGCCTTCGCGGAACATCCGGGTAATCGCCTTCTGCTGGCGGGCATTGAGTTGTCCGCGCAGCCGCTCATAGAACCTCGCCTTGGCAACATGGAAGTCGACGCGCCTGATGCTGTTGCTTTGCGCCTCGACAAGGGTGGCGCCAAAATAATTCAACCAGTCCGTGATGTCAGTGGACTTGTTGTTCCGTTCGAGGGCGTCGTAATACGCCTTGCGCTCGCGTTGGATGGTGTAGGCCAACGCAATGAGGGTCGGCTGCCCAAGGTTCTGGGCGAGTGATTTTTCCGCGAGCGCGCGGCCGATACGGCCATTGCCGTCCTCGAACGGGTGGATGCTGACGAAATAAAAATGGGCCATGCCGGCGCGGGTCAGCGGAGCAAGCGGAGTTTTTCCATCCGGTGCGGTTTCGTTGAACCACTGAACGAAGGCCGTCATCTCCGATGCTATTCGATCCGACGGTGGGGCCTCGAAGTGGACTTTCTGTTTTCCGATCTGGCCTGAGATCACCTGCATCGGTTCGACGTGTCGGCGGTATGCACCGATGACCCGGATCGAGCGTTCGTCGCTCATCAGCATGCGGTGCCAGCCGAACATGGTCTGGTCGGTCAATGGCGCGGCGAAGGTGCGGTAGAGATCGACCATCATCTCGGCGGTGCCGCGCTCTGCCGCGGGCATATCGGCCTGTACGGGATCAATTCCGAACTGTTGCCGCAGGGATGATTGAACACTATCGCGGTCCAGAATTTTTCCCTCGATTTCGGAGGTCTTGAGCGCTTCATCGCCAATCAGTTCGATCCGCAGCAGGTCGCGATCGCTCCGGTCGACATGCCTGAACACCCCGATGAATTCACCGGAACGACGAAGAAACTGCGCTTCCAGTCGCTCCAGCGCGGCGCGGTCGTACGTGAACGCCGGCCAATCCTTGTTTTCCCAGTTCCAGGCCATGAGTTATAAAAATCCTATCTATAGCTCATAATTCATTAAAATATGAGTTATTGAAGTCAATTCAATGCCGCATGGGGAGAAAAATTGCTCAACTGGGCCAGGCGATCGATGACTATCTCGCCAAGCGACAGGGGATTCGCGAAGGCGACGCGTTCGGCCTCTGGGGCAGGCGCAAGGTCGACGGGTTGGCATATCAGACCAAGGTGCGCGGCGAGTGGTGAAGGCGCTGTTCGACACCTGCATTCTGATTGACCATCTCAACGCTGTTCCCGAAGCTCGCACTGAATTCGGGCGCTATACGGAAAAAGCCATCAGCATCGTCACGTGGATGGAAGTCATGGGCGGGGCGCATCGCGACCACGAAGAGGCCACCCGCGGCTTCCTGAACGTCTTTGATGTCATCGACGCCGATGATCAGATTGCCGAGCGCGCCGTCGGTCTTCGTCGCACGCGGCGGATCAAATGGCCCGACGCCATTATCTGGGCAACGGCGCAGACGCGTGCCATGCTTTTCGTCACGCGCGATACCAGGGATTTCCGGATTGATGATCCCGGGGTCCGCATGCCTTATAAATTGCAGAAGAGAGTGTACGAGGGAAGCAGGGTTTGTGAAATCGGAATCCGGGCGAGTTCATGTCCTCCGGGTGCGCGCATTCTCCAACTGCGATTGGCGCGCGTCACGGCGCGCCAGAGCCGCCCGCCACGATCCTCTCATTCAGTTTTTGATCCACGATCTGGACCGTACGGTCGATCTCGGCATTGGGCACGTCAAGCTGATGCGAAATCAACTTCACCAGCAGGTCGACCCGCTCGATGAAAGGCGCGCCACTGGAGACCGCCCGGGCCGCCGATGAGGGCTTGAGCAGGCTTTCCGCCGCTTTGGCATATTTCTCGAAAGGAACCTGATCCTTCGGGTCCGCCCCCAGTCGCCGGGCGATGGTGTCGACATGGTCATAGATTGCCTGCGAGAGCGTCAGGTCGCTGTGTACCGCGTCGCGGATCGACCGCGGCTCATGCGGCGTGATGCAGCGGTAATTCCCGGTCAACAGCATCGACCATTTGGCCAGAGGGACGAACAGCGAATCGAACACCTTGAGCTTTACGGGAACGTCCTGGCCGTCCAGCGTCACCGCGTCGATGTCGGTTTCCAGCTCCCGAAGCAGCCGGTTGTGTCGCTCGTCGGCGAATGCCGCGGCCTTGAAGTTCGTCGGCAGGCCGACATGAAGGACGTTGGCCGCCTCCTCCGGTGGACGGAAGGCCTGCGGATCAGGCGAGCAGAGCGACACCAGTCCCGGCTCGAACCGTTCCCACACCTGGGCATTGGTATAGGCCTCCTCCAGATCCATTTCCGCCAGTGCCGGGATCCGCTTGAGATAGGGCAAGGGTGGCATGTTCATGATCGAAAGACACGGCAGCTTCGCCGCCGCGATTTTGATCATCAGAACCCTGATTGTGTGGTTGGTGTATTGCGGTTCCTGCATGGCAAGACCGACCAGATCATAACGGGAAAGGTCGACGTCTCCCGGCGTGATCGCGTCCAGGGTTCCGGGCAGGCCGCGCGAGAAGATCGCCCGGTGCATCGCCTCGTCACGCAGCTTGATGCGAACTTCGGTGCCGTCGCGATTGATGAGTTCCGCGGTCTTCGTCCGGCAAACCAGGGTCACGTTGTGACCCGCCATCAGCAGCTTTGTCGCCAGCAATGAGCCATACGAGGCTCCAAGGATCAGAATGTTGTGCGCCATGCTCTCTCTTCCACGGATTGTGCCAGAATTTTCTCGTCCCGACCCAAGCTGAAAATTTCCGTCAGGGATCCGCGTGGGCGGAGAAACGGAGCAGGCCAGACCTTGCATCACATGGGAACAGCCCCTTCCGGCAAGGAGCGTCCGTATCTATCGCAAATTGATCGGTATCACAATCAATGGCAATTCCCACTTGGATTGCTTCGCTCGCACTCGCATTGACGAACTTGAAAGCCAAGTTTTCGCATGACCGATATCGTCTCCCCCGCCCCACCGCATCTGCATGCCCCATATCGCACCGTGGCGCTTGACCCGGAGATGTCGGCCAACGACATTGCGCGCGCCGTGGAAAGTTCTCTTCAACCCAGCCGCCATTCAGAACCGTTCGTTCCCGATTCACAGCGGGCATGGACCCGGCTTGCCGTGGCCGTATTGATCGGCTCGCTCGGCAGCGTCGGGATGTGGTCGGTTGTGGTGGCACTGCCGGTGGTGCAGGGCGAGTTCGCAGCCAACCGCGGCACCGCATCGCTTGCATTCGCGCTGGTGATGCTCGGCTTCGGTTCCGGTGGCGTGCTGACCGGCAAGATCACCGACCGCTACGGTATCGTCACCGCGATCGGGTTCGGCATCGGCATTCTCGCCATCGGCTATGTCGGCGCCGGTCTGTCCTCCTCGATCTGGCAATTCATCCTGGTGCATTTTCTGATCGGCCTGTCGTCGTCCGCGACCTTCGGTCCGCTGATGGCGGAAGCCTCGCACTGGTTCGAACGCTACCGTGGCCTCGCGGTCGCGATCGCCGCCAGCGGCAATTACATCGGCGGCACGATCTGGCCGCCGGTCGTCAACTGGGGTCTGCAAACGGCGGGCTGGCGCACCACGCATGTCGCGGTCGGCATCTTCACCGCGGTTGCGATGGCACTGGCGCTGGTGGTGTTGCGCGTATTGATGGGCGCCGCCGCGCGGCGCAGCCATGTCAACGCGCCGCCGCCGCGCGTCGACTTGCGGCTCTCCACCAACGCGCTGACCGCGGTCCTGTCGCTCGCCAGCATCGCCTGCTGCGTGGCGATGTCGATGCCGCAGGTTCACATCGTCGCCTATTGCGGCGATCTCGGCTATGGCGTGGCGC
>Ga0075028_100000797_pt1 | contig 11207 bp, 7 predicted proteins | sample LitLauG_LLR_2014_FD_71390 | JGI IMG/M metagenome (GOLD analysis project Ga0075028, IMG submission 71390) | Freshwater sediment microbial communities from Pennsylvania, USA - Little Laurel Run_MetaG_LLR_2014 | ecosystem: Environmental > Aquatic > Freshwater > Creek > Sediment | place: USA... | reverse complement strand
GCCTAATAGAGTGTTAATCAAATCAAAATACCTTTTGGAGGCAGCACCGCCCCTTGAATATGAGCCTAGCATATTAGATGCGGCCGCAGCGCGTAAGTCGCTGGGAGGAACCTCGGGACTTTTTTGGCACCGCGAGCACGAACGTAGCGCCGCCATCCCGGCGGCTATCCGGGTCTCGAAGGGTGGAGCAGGCCTTCAGGCCTGCATACAACTGCTCGCGTGCGCCGGGGCTTTAGCCCCTGAGGTACTCAGCGGCTGAAGCCGCGGCCGAGTACCTTCCCTAGTGCAGCGCTAAAGCGCTACTCCACCCAAATCAAATTCCGTCCCGCCCGCCGCGTGCCGAGGGCGGGACGCCCTCGGGACAGCCGGCAAAGCCTGCCCTGAACCTGTCGACGGGATGCCGGCCCTACGGTAACCCGATCTCATGTAATATTTTCCGCGAACCAATGCCCACTTTTTACGACCGCTTCGTCGAGTGTGTAGAACACTGGCCTGAAAACGTTGCGCTTGAAATTCAACGCCACGACAAGGTCGAGAGCTACACTTACGCCGAAGTGCGCCGGATGGCGGAGTCCATCGGCGCCTGGTTGGCAAAAAGCGCGTTGCAGCCGGGATCGCGGGTCGCCATTCTGGCCGACAACCATCCCCGCTGGGTCGCGGCGTTTCTGGGGGCGGTTGCAGCCGGATGTACCGCAGTGCCGCTGGATACCGCGTTGCACGCAGACCAGATCGCGATTCTGCTGAAAGACAGTGACAGTTCGCTGTTGTTTTGCGACGTGAAACATCTCGCGACCGCCGCCGAAGCGATTGCGTCCCTGCCGATCAAGATTATTCTGACCAATCCAGCGGAGTTGAAGGGCGCGCCAACCCAGGCCACTCCGATTGCGGATCTTGACGGTATGTTTGCTTCGGGTCCAGCGAGTTTCAAGCCTGCGGCTGTCGACTCAGACCACGTGGCTTCCCTGCTATACACCTCGGGTACTACTTCCGACCCCAAGGGAGTGATGCTGACGCACGCCAATATGATGGGCGAAGTGGAATCGGTATTCCGCTGGGCGCACGTCGGTCCGACCGATGCTGTCCTCGGAGTGTTGCCGCTCTTTCATGTGCTCTCGCAGATGGCGAATCTGATGCTGCCGCTGGTGAAGGGCGCGCGCGTTGTTTATCTGGAGACCCTGAACACAACAGAGCTGTTGCGCGCCCTCAACGAGCGCCAGATCACTATTTTCGCGGTGGTGCCGCAATTCTTCTATCTCATCCACGAACGCATATTCAAGGAGGTAGCCAAGCGCGGCCAGGTAGCGGGCTGGGCGCTGAAGGCTTTGATGACCCTCAACCGTGGCCTGCGGGCGATCGGATTGAATGCGGGCCGCATCTTCTTCGGCAAACTGCACCGGACCTTCGGCGAGAAGATGCGGTACCTGATCACCGGCGGCTCGCGCTTCGATCCCCAGATCGGATACGACTTCCACGCCCTTGGCATCGACGTACTGCAAGCCTACGGCTTGACTGAAACCACCGGCGCTGCCTTTGTCGCGCTTCCTCACCATAACGTAATCGGTTCCGTCGGGCCGCCGTTGCCCGGCGTGGAAGGAAAGATTATCGATCCCAAGCCTCCGGAAGACGGCGGCCCCGCTGTGGGCGAAATCGCCATCCGTGGCGCGATTATCATGAAAGGCTACTGGAAACGGCCGGATGCGACCGCCGCAGTCCTCAAAGATGGCTGGCTCTATACCGGCGATCTCGGGCATTTCGATGCCGGCGGAAATCTGTTCATCACCGGGCGCGAGAAAGACGTCATTGTCCTGAGCAACGGCAAGAATGTTTATCCGGAAGAAATCGAGACCTACTATCTGAAGTCTCCGTACATCAAAGAAATCGGTGTGATGGCGATGGAGAGCGAGGCCGGCAATCCCGCTTCCGACCGGCTGTACGCCGTAGTGGTGCCGGACTTCGATCTCCTGAAAGAGCGCAGAATCGTCAACGCGAAAGAGGTCATTCGCTTTGACATCGAGGGTATCTCGTCGCATATTCCGTCCACCAAGCGCATCGGCAGCTACGAAATCTGGCAGGAGCCCTTGCCGCGTACGACCACGCGCAAGCTCAAACGCTTTGAGCTGGAAAAGCGGGTGCGCGCCAATCAGAAAAAAAGAGAAGCCGCCGATTCCGAAGTCAGTTCCCAGCCAACGCTGAGCCCTGAAGACGCGAAATGGCTGGAACAGCCCGAGGTGCAGCAGGCGCTGAACATTATCCGCGAGGCGTCAAAGACGGCGCCCGCAGTGATCCGCCCCAGCGACAATCTGGAGCTCGATCTCGGTCTCGATTCCATGCAGCGAATCGAATTGCTGGTGGCGCTGGAGCAGGAACTCGGCGGCGATGTTGAAGAGTCGAGCCTGGCTGAGATCTACACGGTGCGCGAACTGGTGGACGCGATCCGCGAAAGCGCCGCAGCGGGCAAGACGATTTCCGGTTCTCGGGAACAACCGGGGGGCTGGAAATCGATTTTGCAACAGGAGTCCACCGACCCGGAAGTTCTGGCCCTGGCCCGGTACTCCTCTTTCTACGAAGGCTTTTTGTACCTCCTGTTCCGCCTGGTACAGATGTTTGCTTCCGACCGGTTTCGTATGCAAGTAAGCGGACTGGAGAAGCTGCCAACGCAGGGCTCGTACATTATTTCATCCAATCACCAAAGCTACCTCGATCCGATATTCATGGGGTCGGTTCTACCCTCCTCGGTATTTCGTAACCTGTTTTCGGTGGGCACGAGCGAGATTTTCGGTTCAGGTTTCATGCGCCGCCTGGCCCGCTGGTTGCGCGTGATTGTCGTCGATCCGGATGCAAACCTGGTTCCCGCGATGCGTGCGGGCGCTTTCGGGTTAAGACACGGCCGCGTCCTGATTCTCTATCCAGAAGGCGAGCGCAGCATTGACGGCAGGCCCAGGATATTCAAAAAAGGCGCCGCGATTCTTTCCATACACCTGCAGGTTCCGATTGTTCCGGTGGCGATTGAAGGCTTTTACGAGGCCTGGCCGAGAGGCAAGCCGTTTCAGAAGTTCGTGCCGCTCAGGATCCAGTTCGGCGACCCTATCTATCCTCCGCCGGAATCTGCGGCCTCAGAAGCAGCTTACGAAAAGCTTACGGCGGAATTGAAGTCACGCGTGGTCGGAATGTGGAAAGGACTGCGCGGAGACCAGCAGTAGCGTGGGGATTTATTTTGTAGCTGCCAGCGCTTTTTGACCGAAGGCTTTCACAAAAGCGTCGACGATCATCGAATCGTATTTTCCGTCGGAGTCTTTTACGATCTTTTCGACGGCCTGCGCGGACGGCGTCTTTCCCGCACTGGCGGCATCGAACTGTGCTTCAAACCTTTGGGCCAGATTCAGAACCTGCACCTCTACGATAGAATCCGCAGGCGTTGCTCCGGTCTGATTCAGTTCCTGTGCCGCTACCAGGATGGGAATGGCCCGTCGCAACGATCCACCCATCAACTGAGCTTTGGTTGCGCCTCGATCCCCCGCCTTGCGCAGGCCTTTTTCCAGCTCTTCCTCGGAAAGATTGGCGGCTTTGTAAAGAATTTCGTTGCTGATGCCAATCTCGTTCACCTTGCTCAGCAAGGCGGCCGTCCTGAGATCTTCCGTACTTTCGGGATCGAGCCCGAGTGCCTCGGCGATCTTGATGGCGTGGGACGAAAGACGAGAGGAGTCAGCCTCGCTGTTTTTCAGGTTGCAGAGAAATTGCTGCAAGATGACCAGCATTCCCTCATAGCCGTCTTTTAATTCTTTCAAGTGTCTCTGATTGCGTTCGTACAGCGTGCCCATGGCGTAGGCGGCGATAACCAGAACCCCACCCCAGACGGCGATATCGAGCCAGCGGGGATCGATCGGCAGTTGCTCGGCGCGGTGCTTGAACATTGCCGGATTCACAAAGGTAAGCAGAACCACCAGGCAAACGCTGGCGCAAGCCGTGAGGGTCGCGTGCCGGCGTCCGAAATAGTAGGCCGAATACAAAGTCGGAAGGAAATAGAACACCAGGGACATCGCCTGAGACGCCACCAGAAAATGAATCATGGCGGCGATGACCACCAGAAAGAGCAACAACAGCAGTTCTTTGTTTACCTTGTGCACAGTTTTCCCGAAGTCGAACCAGGCGTCGCACGCCCGGACTCTCCCAGCGATCGTCCTGGCGGAACGCCCAAGCTCATCTATGGTGGAACAAATACCCAGACCCTCAAAATTACCGAGGTTACTGACCTTCTGATCGGTTTCGGTATTTGCTACTTTGCTCGCGGATGCGTCTGGTCGTAGACGTGAAGCACGTGTTTGATGGAGAGCTGGGTATAACGTTGGGTGGTGGAAAGGCGCTCGTGGCCCAGCATCTCCTGAATCGCACGCAGGTCGGCGCCTTCTTCCAGCATGTGGGTTCCAAAGGCATGGCGTAATGTGTGCGGGTGAACGTCGGGTGAGAGTCCTTTGGCAACGGCAATTTTCTTGATGATTCGTCCCACGCTGCGGGTGGTAAGCCGACCGCTCCGCCAATTGATGAGCAACCCTGCATTGTTCTTTCTGCTGTTTGCCAGCATTTGCTGGCGAACCGGAAGATAGGCCGCGAGCGCAGCCTTTACTGAGTCGCCAAAAGGGACGTAACGCTCTTTCTTGCCCTTACCGCGTATCAGGATGGCCTCAGTGCTCAAGCGGATGTCGTCGAGATTAATCCCAGTCAATTCGGAATTCCGGATGCCGCAGCCATAAAGAAGCTCCAGCATCAACCGGTCACGTTCGGGAAACGCGGCCACCTCAGGCATCTTCCCATCGAGCACGCCGTTCATTTCCTCAATGGTCGGGACTCGGGGAAGCTTTTTAGGAAGTTTCGGCGTCGAGACCAGCGCTGCCGGGTTCTGCTCGACTACTCCCTCCTGAGCCAGCCAGCGATAGAGCGACCGCACGGCCGCCAGCGAGCGTGCCACCGACGTCTTTCCCAAGCCTTTTTCGTAGAGCCGAGACAGAAACCCGCGAATGGTTACGTGATCGATTTGCTTCCAGCCCCGCGAGCCGGCGTAGGCGGCAAATTCATCAAGATCGCCACGGTAGGCCTTGATCGTGTGCACGGAGGCGTTGCGCTGCCGTAACGACCGCAGAAATTGATCGACGGCTTTTTTAACGACGGTGGCTTTGGTGGCTGGTCTAATCATGTCTCACAACCAGAACGATGTAGCGACGGGCGTCCCCGCCCGTCCAAGCCGAAGACGGGCAAGGACGCCCGTCGCTACATCGAATCTCACACGAGTCAGCCTCTCGCCTTCGCCCTGGGATGATGTTTCTGATACACGTTCTTCAGCCGATCCAGCGCCAGGTGGGTGTACACCTGCGTGGTGGAAATATCGGCGTGACCCAATATGGTCTGAACCGTCCGCAGGTCAGCGCCATTCTCCACCATGTGGGTCGCGCAACTGTGGCGCAGCATGTGCGGGCTGGCATTGCGACCCGCGCTCGCGGACGCCGCGCGCACCATTTGCCAGACTCGCTGGCGCGTCAGCTTCCTGGCGCCCCGTCCCAGGAATAGAAGCGGCGAAGTCTTCCCTTTCGCTAGCATTGGACGTGACTGTTTCATGTACTGGCTTAACGCGTCTTGCGCACCCCTCCCCAGCGGGACGATTCGTTCCTTGTCCCCCTTGCCGCGCACCAGCACATACCCCAGATCAAGCTTCAGGTCTTCGAGCTTGACTCCGACGATCTCGGACACGCGCAGCGCCGCGGCATAAAGAACCTCCAGCATGGCGCGGTCCCGCTCTGCGATGGCTTCCGCTTGTTTATCTTTGCGACGCGACGCCGGGCGCGGGTGGTTCAGCATGGCATCCATCTCGTCGCGAGCCAGTGCCTTGGGCAATACCTTCCATTGCTTCGGGGAATCGATATTCAGCGTGGGATCATGCTCGATCAATTTGTCGAGCAGGAGATAACGATACAGATGCCGCAGCGCCGAGAGCTTGCGTCCCACCGACCGGCCGTCCACAGAATTGCTGAACAGCTGCTGGATGAATCCGCGCACGTGATCACGCCGCGCGTTGAGCAAAGTTCGCTTGTGTTTTTCCAGGTACGCGGCGAATTGCGTTATGTCCGTGGTATACGCTGCGACCGTGAGTGTCCCCAGCCCCTTCTCAATCTTCAGATAGTCGAGGAATCCTGAGACCACGCGGGAGTTGGCTGGAGAGGACACTTTGCAAAGTATGCGCGTTATCGGACGCTGAAGTAAGTAACCAGCGGGGACCCGACCGTAGCGCCGGCATCTTGCCGGCTGTCCCGAGGACATCTTGCCCTCGGATGGTGAGGGCGAGACGCCCGGGAGCCTGTCCCGAGCTTGTCGAGGGAACAGGCGCCGGGACGGCGGCGCTACACTGTGTACTCTGTGGTTAAGACACTTCCTTGAGTATCTCCACCGCGTAGAGCGCCCCCTCCGGTGTCTCCTCATGCTTGAAATACGCAAACACGTTCCGCCCCGCTCCCAGATGCTCGCGAATGCGATCCACCATGGCGCGGCGCTCATCGGGAGTATAGGAAGGCTTGCGGTAGCGGTAGTAGCAGAAGTCCGCGGTCACGACGTCGGGCGTGGTGCGTTCTTCGGTTTCGGCAATGCAAAGCGCCCGGTTACTGCTTTTCAATAGATTGAAAATTTCATCCGTCAGCCAGGAAGGATGGCGGAACTCGAATGCCGAGGGCACGGCGCGCGGCACTATCGCCAGAAATTCTTCCAGAAGTTTCGCATCTGCTTTCAGATTAGGCGGCAACTGAAACAGGACAGGCCCAAGTTTCTCCGCCCGCGCCAACGGCTCGATGGTGCTCAGAAAACGTGGCACAAAGTCAGCCGTCGCTTTGAGCCGCTTGATGTGAGTGATGACCTGGTGCGCCTTTACTCCAAAGCGAAAACCAGGAGGCGTCTCCGCAATCCACTTTTCGGTGGTCGTTTCCTTCACCAACTGCCGGAAGGTGAAGTTAACCTCGACAGTATTGAGCTGGGTGGCGTAGTGCCGCAAGAAATTCTTCTGCGGAAGCTTTGCGGGATAAAAGTCCGGCTTCCAGCTAGAGTAAGCCCATCCGGAGGTCCCCACGTAGAGTTGCGCCATGTTTGACCTGTAAACGTTTTGACCTGTAAACGTCTGACCCGTGAGCCGACCGATTATATCTTGCGGCGTTTTTTAGACGCCGGCTGCTTGCGTCCTGACTGAGCTTCCGCCTTGCGGCCTTTGGCTTTAGCTTTAGCCTCAGCCTGCGCCGAAATTTCCACGCCAGCCTCAGCCGCTGTGGGTTTGCCCGGTGCAAGTCCTGCCGGCTTCGGCAGTTTCTGTTTCAGCTCAAGAACCGGAGCGAACAGGTCTCCCATTTTTTCTACGCGCTTCAGAACCTGATCGGCTTCAAACACCAGGACGCTCGGATCCTTCTTCTTCAATAGGTGCTCGACTTCCTCCCACTTCACCGGCGTCGATACCGTGGGGTGTTCGCGCGCCCGCAGCGAATAGACCGCGATCGTAGTCTTGTGCTCGTCGTTCTGGCTCCAGTCCATCAGGACCTTGCCCTTGCGCAATTCTTTCTTCATATCCGACACCACGAGTTCTCGGTGCTGATCTTCCAGCAGACGGGCCAGGGCGTGAGCAAAGGGCTTGGTTTCTTCATAGCTAGTCGGCGTGTTCAGCGGAACGTAAATCTGCAGTCCCTTGGAGCCGGAGGTCTTGGGAAAGCTCTGCAATCCGAAGTGCTCGAAAATTTCCCGCAACCACATTCCCACCTGGGCACACTGCACGATGCCGGCGGGCGGGCCGGGATCGAGATCAAAGACCATCATGGTGGGGCAGTTGATGTCTTTTGCCAGCGAGAGTGACGGGTGCAGTTCGATGGCTGCGAGGTTAGCCATCCAAACGATTGTGGGCAGGTCGTTGGCCAGAATGTAATTGACGTTGCGCCGGTTGTGTTCGCTCCAGACGGGTGCGGTGTTTACCCAGTCCGGCCGATGTTTGGTGGCGTTCTTTTCAAAAAAGAATTCGCTGTCCACGCCGTTGGGATAGCGCTTGAGCGTCAACGGCCGTCCCGCGAGGTGCGGCACCAGGGTGGGCGCAACCCGGGCGTAGTAGTCGATGACCTGCCCCTTGGTGAAACCGGTCGCGGGATACAAGACTTTATCCAGGTTCGACAACTTCAACTGCTTGCCCTGAATTTCAACCACCGGTTCTTTGCTCATTGCTCACACTGCCTCGTTTGGTCTGGAACGAATCATCGCCGTTAGTATAGTGGCGCTCCGAAGCCTGAGACTTTGAATGTGTGGCGCGGACCTGTCCTGAGCGAAGTCGAAGGAGCCCCCGCCCGCGAAAGGCGGGCATAACGTCAAAGGCCGCGGGCGAGGGCGCCCGCGCCACACATTGACAACTTCCCTTCCCGCCACGTAACTTCAAGTTTCTTCCCGTCATGTTCCGTCCAAACGCAGTGGAGGTCCGATGAAACACCGCGTACTCAAGTCTCTAGCCATGATTTTGGCGATTTCCGCGCTGGCCGCAGCGCAAGACCTGGCTTCATTCGAGAAGCGCATCACGCTCAAGAAGCTGGACAACGGCCTGACCGTCATCATCTGCGAGCGCCCGGAGGCCCCGGTCTTTTCCTTCTACACCCACGTGGACGCAGGTTCGGTGCAGGATCCCATGGGTCAGACTGGCATGGCCCACATGTTCGAGCACATGGCCTTCAAAGGAACCGACAAGATTGGCACGACGGACTATCCTGCCGAAAAGGTGGCGCTGGCGAAAGTGGAGACCGCCTACGCCGCCTACATCGAAGAGCGCGACAAGAGAGTTGACCGAAACGAGCAAAAACTGAAGGAACTGGAAAAGGCCTGGCAGGACGACATAACAGCTGCACAAAAATACGTTATACCTAACCAGTTCCCACAGATTCTTGAAAGTAACGGCGCCGAAGGCCTGAACGCCAACACCGACCTGGACGAAACTGCCTACCACTATTCTCTGCCCGAAAACCGGCTGGAGCTGTGGGCCTATCTCGAGTCAGCACGGTTCATCCATCCAGTGATGCGCGAGTTTTACAAAGAGCGCAACGTGGTGATCGAAGAGCGTCGCATGAGAACCGACAGCAATCCCATCGGGCGGTTGCTCGAGCAGTTCGTCACTGCCGCTTTCCAGGCGCATCCCTATCACCGGCCGACCATCGGCTGGATGGCCGATCTGAATTCCTTTTCCGCCACCGATGCCCAGCACTTTTTCGACGAGTATTACATTCCGTCAAACATGGTGGTGGCCGTGGTGGGCGACGTCAAGGCCTCAGAGGCGATACCGATCATCGAGAAGTATTTCGGCCAGATTCCGTCGCGTCCGGCGCCCGACGAGCGCACCACCACCGAACCACCGCAGAACGCGGAACGCCGCGTGGTACTCCAGGACCGGTCCCAGCCGCTTTATCTGGAAGGCTACCATCGTCCGGACTACCGCAGCCCGGATGACGCGGTCTACGACGCGATCGCCGACCTGATGTCGAACGGCCGCACCTCACGGCTCTATCGCGCCCTGGTCCGCGATAAAAAAATAGCTGCTTTTTCCGCAGGCTTCTCCGGCCTGCCCGGCAACAAGTATCCCCACCTTTTCGCCTTCTACGCTTTCCCCCTGCCTGGTCATAAGAACGACGAGGTAGCGGACGCCATTCACGTCGAAATCGATCGGCTGAAAAAAGAAGACATCAGCGACGACGAATTGAAGATGATCCGGACTCGGGCGAAAGCCAGCCTGCTGCGCGGCCTCGACAGCAACGAGGGTCTGGCATCCGAACTCGCCTTGTATCAGGCCCGTTACGGCGACTGGCGCGAGCTGTTTCACCAGGTGGACAACCTCGACAAAGTCAGCAAAGCCGATATCCGGCGCGTCGCCAATCAGACCTTCGTTCCCACCAACCGTACCGTAGGAATTATCGAAAGTGTGGCACCGGCACAGGCCGCGGCTCAGACCGGAGGTGGGCAATGAAACGGCGTTCACTTCTTTTATTCGCCCTCGCTCTTGTAACCGTCTGCGGCTTGGCAACCCCACCAGCCGCAGCCCAGGCCACTCAATGGGACCAGATCACGATTCCGCCGCTTCCCGCGTTTCATCCCCAGGAGCCCAAGCGCATCGTCCTGCCCAATGGCATGGTGATCTTCCTGCAAGAGGATCACGAACTGCCTTTGATCGATGGTGTGGCCCGGATTCGCGGCGGCTCCCGTTCCGAGCCCGCAGCCAAAATCGGCATGGTCGATCTGTACGGAGAAGTCTGGCGTACTGGAGGCACCAAGACTCAGACCGGCGACCAGCTCGATGACTATCTCGAAATCCGGGCGGCCAAAGTCGAAACCAACAGCAACGCTGATTCCACCTCGATCTCCTTCTCTTGCCTGAAAGGCGACTTCGGGGATGTATTCAAAGTATTTGACGAGCTATTGCGAGCACCGGAATTCCGCGACGACAAGCTCGATCTGGCACAGAAGGAATATTTCGACAATATCTCGCGCCGCAACGATGACGTCAGTGAGATTGCAGAGCGCGAATCAGCCAAGTTGACTTACGGTCCTCAGAACCCCTACGCGCGAGTCGCCGAGTACAAGACCGTGGCGGCCGTAACCCGGCAGGATTTGCTCGCCTGGCATCATACCTATCTCCAACCCAACAACATCATTCTGGGTATTGTTGGCGATTTTGACTCGGCGGAAATGGAGGCAAAGCTTCGCCAGGCGTACGGCGCATGGCCTAAAGGAGCGGCGGCAAAGGAAGAAAAGATCGAGTTCCAGCCCGCCAAGCCGGGCTACTACCTGGTCGAAAAAGAAGACGTCAACCAGAGTTCCATTAACATGGTGGCACTCGGCATCCGGCGCGACAATCCCGACTACTATGCGGTACGAGTCTTCAACGAAGCTTTTGGCGGCGGCTTTTCTTCCCGCCTGATGCAAAGCATCCGCACCGCCAAGGGCCTGGCGTACGCGGTCGGTGGAGGGATTGGCAGCGCTTTTGACCATCCCGGCACCTTGCGGCTGTCCATGGGAACGAAAAGCGCGACCACCATCGAATCGATTGTGGCCCTCGACGAACAGATCGATGATGTGACCAAGCATCCGATCTCGGAGGCCGAGATCAAACGCGCAAAGGATTCCATCCTGAACGGTTTCGTCTTCAACCTCGATTCGCCCGACAAGAT
>Ga0075028_100000796_pt1 | contig 11208 bp, 7 predicted proteins | sample LitLauG_LLR_2014_FD_71390 | JGI IMG/M metagenome (GOLD analysis project Ga0075028, IMG submission 71390) | Freshwater sediment microbial communities from Pennsylvania, USA - Little Laurel Run_MetaG_LLR_2014 | ecosystem: Environmental > Aquatic > Freshwater > Creek > Sediment | place: USA... | reverse complement strand
CTATACAACACAACACCACCTGAGAAATACGCGACCATGTTTTTGGGGCTTTACGACGGAAGTTCGCGCCGCCTGACCTACACGAACGCGGGGCATCTGCCGCCCATCCTATTGGGAACCAATGGCAGCATCCGCCGCCTCGAAACCGGTGGGACAGTCGTGGGGCTCTTCGATAACATTTCCTACGACGAAAGCACGGTCACTCTGGGTCAAGGGGAAATTTTTCTTGCCTATAGCGACGGCATCACTGAGCCTGAGAACGACTATGGGGAATTCGGCGAAGATCGGCTCATCGATCTTGTCCGCGAAAACCGCCACCTGCCGCTGGACCGCATCAGCGAGCTCGTTACCCATGCCGTGCAAGAGTGGATCGGCGCGAACGAACAGCCGGACGATATAACGCTGGTTCTGGCCCGAGCTCGCTAAGCCGCTAGAATTGCGGGCGGATGCGCAACCCTGGCTTGGGCCTCGGCGCGCCCTTAGATAGGTGAAAGTCCCCCATCTCCTGCCCCAAATCGGCGAGCGCAGGACTAATGTCTTCCGCGTGATGTCGCTGCTCCTCATCCAGGCGGTAGCTCGCAGGATCCGCATCTTTGTCCCGCTCGATTAGCTCCAGATAGGAGCGGTCTCCCGGCTCTGGACTCTTGAACGACGCGGCAAAGCGAGATACGAAATCTCCAACCACTTCCATCGTCGAACGGTAGCGAATCCAGCGTTGGTTGTCCCACGTCATAGGAGTAACTTCGCCGCCATCCATTCCTCGGATGAAACGATCCGCAAGTCGCTCTGCAGCCAACTCTCCATACCCTGCCAAACTTTGCACAACATCCGCTGGCATATTCAGATTGAGGCCGCCTTCTTTAGGGCTCAGATAGATATGGGCGATGCGGTCTCTGTAACCTGGCACCATCGTCTGTAAAGTGTCCGTCCAGTTTCGGGCTGAGTCTACAATCGACCCCGCGAAACTAAGGGCTGCCCAGGGCGAACCGGTCCAGCGCTTCCATTCTTGCGCGATCCCGCCGAGGTTGTTGGTTGGCATCCAAACGTGGTCCTTGTCTTGATCGTAGGCATAGTCCGGTCGCGTCTCGCGCAGATTGAGGCCGAAAGTCGGCCAACGGGGCAAAGGCGAATCGAAGAGGTGAAGGGGAAAGTTACTGCAAATTCCGCCGTCGGAAAACCAGACCACTTCCGGCCGGCGGAGTTCGTCGTGATTCAACGCATCTCCGGGTGCCCGTCTGGCCGGGGCAGGTTCGCCCGCAGCACGTTGGCGCCGAGTCCAATCCACGGCATACAAGGGAACGGCGCAAAACAAAACGGGAAAACTCAGACTGCATCTTGTCGCAAAGATCACCGGAAGATCGTCAGCCGCTGGCAACGGTGCGAACCCCTGCACGTCAACCTTCGAGTGGTGCTGAGAAACGTCCCCGCCGTGATTCACCATCCAATCCACCACCGCCGGCGGAAAATACAAGCGCATTTCATCGGGAGAGAAATAGAATTCGGTGGTATCGAACGGCAGCGTGTAGGGGCGGCCCAAGGTAAGGCACGTGCTGATCATCTTGAGCGTAACCCCGGCCCGGCGAAGATCGCCGAACGTAAGAGGCTTGTCTGGAGCATGACCTGCGAGGGCATTGATCTGATTGTTCAACCATTCCGTAAGGGTGACGGGGTTATCTGCATTTGGTTGGGAATAGCCCGTACATAAGCCAAATCGGTTTTTCGGCAGTTGAGCGGCGCGACGCGTGACGGCGCCAACTGAGCCCAACCCCGCACCCACCAGCGCGATGAATCCACCCAGCACGAGTCCGACGATGGGGTGGACGCTCCGCAACAGGGCCGCCACCACAAGTCCGGGCAACGCACCCGACACCGCTTCCAGCCATACCGCTGCCGCTAGCCTCCAATACCTGCTCCAGCCCGTATATCCCAGCAGGGCTGCTGCCACGGCGAACAATCCCCTCATGGACTTCTGCGACTGGAACAGGTGAAACAAATTCGAACCACCTTTGCCCTGCGTGGATGGCGCTCCTAGCCAATCCGGGATCTTGTCCATCTGATCAAAAACAATCTCTCCGTTGCTTCGACGATATTCAGCGGCGGCGGTAAGGGCGGCAGCGATCGCCCCGGCGGAGGTTCCACCAATCGATTGAAAACGATATTCCTTCGCAAGCCGCGACACCGCGCGCGGGTACACAATACCGGAGGTGATTCCACCTTTCATGACAATGTCACACTTCTTGAACGCGGAAACGTACGGATTCTCGCTCATGCCGGGAAGTGTACTCCCTTTGGAATCAGTCGGGAAAGAGGGTGAGCGCTTGAAGAGTACTGAAGGAATATAACTGTTGCCCGTGGCGGACTAGTCGCGATTTCGAGAAGTGGGCAAGGTGCCGCTGGAGAGCCGCTTAGCTCTTCGATTCATGTTGCCGACAACCAGGGTTGGGCCAAGCCTTCCGACCGGCCCATGATGCAGATCTCTCGCCGCACCCTTCCGGGCACGCGGAGATTCGTCGGACTCAATGATCGCGGAGTAGGGCGCGGCCACCAATCGTCCGTGCTCAGCTCCAGATTCAAACCGGACTCGATGAAGGGCGTCGGTCGGCGGCATGGGCGAGTTGCTCAAGCGCTCAATTCTGGCAACGGCTCGGTCCACGACCCGTACCAGCTCAGCGGCAAACTCAACTGTCCTGCCCTCGGCCAACTTCTTCTGAGCCTTCTCCGTGGTAAACCAAGTTGGATTGCGATCAGATTCCTGCGGGGTTACCAGCCGTAGCACTTCGCAGAGGTGCGCGCTTGTCGAGACCTCGGTATCGGGCGCCTGCTTCGTGGACCCTCGCCGTCTGCCACCTTTACTTCGAACGTACCGGGCGAAGGATGCTTCTTCCATCCGGCCGTGAACGCCAGCCTCTTCAAAGGCTTCCAGCGCTGCCGCTTGCGCATGACTCAGGCCAGGTTCCACGCCGCCTTTTGGAAATGTCCAGTGCCCGCTGCCAGTTCGCACTAGAAGGAACTCAATCGCTCCGGTCCGTAGCCGATAGCACACCGCCGCAACCTGCTCGCACTCACGTTGATTGCGGACATGCTTTAGCCGAAACATCTTCACCGACGGAGGAGAGGTTGTGCGCGACTTTCCAACACTCATTGCACTAGAGTGCATCACGCGGTCAAAGATGCCTAGAGTACAGATTGGTTCCGGGAGGGCTTTGGCTGGGAAACTCACAGCGCGGAAACCGCACCCGAATCGACCAATATTGCCTCTTAAGGTGCTGGCAAATTTGCCAACACCCAAGCAGCATCCGGGAACCCGCATACACACTTGCGGCCCGCCCCGCCCCGGAGACACTATTCGGTTGAGGCAAATTCCGCCCGGGGGCAGGTGCCATTGGAAAACCTATTTTGTCTGCGCTGCAATCAGGAACTGGAAGCGGGACACAAATCCGTGGCTGTTTACATGTTCGCGCAGACGGTAGGCGTGAAACCTCGTCAGAAATCAGGCGCCCGGCGTATCTGCTTTTGCCCGCAGTGCTCGGTCTCACTTGCCATGGGACCACCTCCGGAAGGTGCTCTTAACATCGCCGCCTGGCAAATGATCCGCGACCTCGTAGGTGCCGATCCGGCGCTGACGGCAGCCGCGTGGGAAAGCCTGCGCGGGGTTGTGGAAATCTTGCCCGCCACCGGAACCGACGGAATTGCCGCGCCAGCCCGAACCGCTGGATACTTCGAGTTCTAAACCACGGTCCGGTGATTCACCGTTCGCTCTTCGACGATCACCGGCCTAGCTTCCCCGTTGCCTCGACACTCGTTCCTCACTGCACCGTTAGGACGGCGGTTCCTGTTCCTCCAGCAAAACCCGCCGTGATCGTGGCCGATCCGCTGCCCGCACCGGTGCCTAAACCAGAGCTGCTCATCACAGCGACGTGAATGTCGGACGAAGTCCAAGTCGCTTGATTGGTGATGTTTTGAGTCGTCGCGTCACTAAAGTGCCCGGTGGCAGTGAACTGCTGAGTGTTCCCGAGCGTAATCGTAGGACCACTCGGAGTTACCGTAATCGACGTTAGGGTCGCATTGGTCACAGTAAGAGTGGCGGTTCCCACGACTCCACCGAAAGCTGCCGTCATCGTGGAACTTCCCGGGGTAGCCCCCACCGCTAGCCCGTGATTTCCAACCGCATCGCTGATTGTCGCGATCGCAGGCTTCGAGGAGGTCCAAGTCACAGAGTTCGTCAGGTTCTGGGTGCTCCCGTCGGTAAACGTGGCAGTCGCGGTAAATTGCACCGCAACCTGAGCGGGAATACTGGCAGTCAAAGGTGTGATGGCAATCGACTGCAGTGCCGTAGTCGAGACAATCACATTTGCTGTTCCCGAGACAGACCCTAGTTGTGCCGTAATAACTGCGGAGCCTGCGGACTGTCCAGTGGCCGTACCCGAGGTTGTGATTGAGACCACGTTGCTGTCGGAGCTACTCCAAGTAACGGCATTGGTCAGGTTTTGGGTTGACCCGTCGCTGTAGGTGCCGACGGCCTGATAGACCAGCGTCGAGGCCGGCGCCAAGACCGCGCTCGAGGGATTAACCGCCAAGGAAACTAGCGTTGCTGTACTTACGTTGATAGACGCAGAACCACTTACAGCGCCGAGAGTCGCACTGATGTTGGCCGTTCCTGCTGCTACACCGGTCGCAGTCCCAACGTTATTCACGGTGGCGACGGCGGTCGCATCGGAAGCCCACGTTACGTCGGAAGAAATCACCTGGGTACTTGAGTCGCTAAACATTCCCGTCGCGGTAAATCCCAACTTGCTTCCCGGTGCAATTGTGCGTGAGGACGGCGTGACCGATATTGACGCAATCGTTGCGCTACTAACATTCAGGCTGGTCGAGGCCATCGTGGACCCCAGGGTTGCAGTGATAAAGGTCGTGCCGGTCGCGACTGCTTTCGCCGTTCCATTGCCCGCGCCTATCGTCGCTACGCCTGTGTTCGACGAACTCCAGACGACCTGTCCCGTAAGATTTCTCGTGCCCCCGTCATTAAACGTCCCGACGGCGTTAAACTTCTGACCAGTTCCTGGGGCGATGGTGCTGTTCCCGGGCGTAACCACGAGCGAAGCCAGGTTCGCGGCGTTGACGTTCAGCGATGTATTGGCGCTCGTCGCGCCGGACGTGGCTGTGATCGTGACTGTTCCAAGGTTCAAGGCGGTGGCCAGACCGCTGGTGGTAATCGAGGCGATGTTCGTCCCCGAAGAAGTCCACGTCACAATGTTGGTGATGTCCTGGGTTGTACCGTCAGAAAATGATCCCGTAGCCGTGTACTGCTGCAAAACGCCGAGAGGTACTGAAAGGTTCACTGGCGTCACGTTAATGGAGTTCAAAGTTGCGCTCGTGACAGTCAGGGCGGCCATCGCCACGATGGCGCCTGACGTCGCTGTAATCGTCGACGAACCTGCGACCAACGCTTTCGCCAATCCTTTGGTGGGAACCGTATCGCTAATGGTTGCTACCGTTGTGGAAGAGGATGTCCAGGTGACGCTGCTCGTTACGTCCCTCATGCTGCCATCGGTGAATGTTCCAGTGGCGGTGAAAGGTTTCGTCGTAGTCGGAGCAATGGAAGCGGTCAATGGATTCACTACCATCGAGGTCAAAGTGGGTGCGGTAACCGTAAGTGCCGCCGACCCGCTAATGGAACCTGAAGTGGCAATGATGTTGGCGGACCCTTGCGTATGACTCGTCGCAAGGCCAGCGCTGTCCACCGTCGCAACCGCAGTAGCGGAAGAAGACCATGTCGCAGCACTCGTCAGCGGAGTCGTGTTTCCGTCGGTCAGCACACCGGTCGCGGTAAGCTGCTGAGTAAGTCCTGCCGCAACCGATGGTGCGATAGGCGTAACGTTGATGGACGCAAGCACGGGCGCCGTCACCGTAAGCGTGGCTGTTCCGCTAACGCCTCCAGAAGTCGCTGTAATTGTCGCAGTGCCTTGCGCTTTGCTCGTCGCCAAGCCGCTCGCGCTCACCAGCGCGGCTGCTGTGCTTGAAGATTTCCAAGTCGCGCTGCTGGTTAGATCTTTTGTGGAACCGTCCGAGTAGCTGCCTGTCGCGGTAAACTGCTGCGTAAGCCCGGCCGCAACCGAAGGGGTTCCGGGCGTTACCTGGATGCCACTCAGTGTAGGCACCCCACCGCTCGAAGTACTACAACCAGTCAGCGAAAGCGCCGCCAGCAATGCCAGAACCCAGGATAGACCACGCATGCTTGGACCTCACAAGAAGAGTTCAAATCTCCTCTAGTGAACCATGAAGATCGCCTGCGGTCCATGACACGGGTGTTCAGTTACCCCGGTGGTAACCGGCACGTGGGTGGAATTGACATTTCTTTCCCGGAACGGGAGTATTCCCGAATTGGGGCGGTATTGACAGGCTAAGTCTGCTGCCGAATCCACTCCATTGTTTTCGAAGCAAGCCGGTCCAGCGCCACGACGGACATGTCGAGATGATCTTCTCTGGTGTCTTCGATCTTATTGTGACTAATGCCCTTCAGCGATTGCACGAACATCATCACCGTTGGGATTCCGGCGCGCGAAACCTCGGCAGCGTCATGCAGTGGACCGGAAGGCATGCGGTGCGAGGTGCCGGAAGTCTGCCGAATTGCCTGCTCGCATAAGTCGAGTAGTTGCGGATGGAACGGCACTGGCTCAATGTTCCAGATGCGCGACCACTCGACCGTGCAACCTTCCTCTGAGGCAAAGCGTCGACTGGCCTCCTGGGCTTCCTTATACATCTGCGCCAACACGGCGGCATCCAGGTCGCGCTGGTCTAATGTGGCTTCACAACGACCTACAACGGCGGTCACGATTCCAGGAAACGTCTTAATGCTACCCATGGTGCAAACAGCGTCTTCATGCTTGTTGGCAATGGTACGTATTTCCAGCGCGAGCTTGGCGGCGGCCGCCAGAGCGTCACGACGGGCGTTCATTGGTGTAGATCCGGAATGCGCTTCCTGGCCGTAAAACGTGATGCTGTGACGTTCGACACCTTTGGTTCCAAGTACCACGCCAAGCGGCAACCCCATGCGCTCGAGCACGGGACCTTGTTCGATATGCAATTCGATGTAAGCAGCGGCGTTCTTCTGTTCCTTCGCAGCGTCTGGGAATTTGGCGATTTCGAAGCCGCAGCGCCGCACGGCGTCTTCCATCTTCACGCCATCGCGGTCGGTTCGGACGCGATCCGCTTCGATGGAATGTGTCCCGGCAAATGCCGAGGAACCAAGCAGACTACGCCCAAACCGCGCACCCTCTTCATCCGCCCAATCGACGAGGCGCACCGTAACCGGAGGACGCCCATTGAACTCCGTTGCGATTCGTCGCAAGACTTCCAGCCCGGCGATAACATTCAGCGCTCCGTCGAGCCAGCCTCCGTTGGGCACGGAATCCAGATGCCCGCCAATGAGAAGTGATTTCTCGCTGGCGCCCGGAAGAGTAACCCAGTTATTCGCCCCGTCATCGTAGTGATGTTCGACGGGCAGGCTTTTAACCTTGCCGGCAAACCATGCCCGCGCCTCGAGCCAAGTATCTGTCCAAGCGACTCGTTGAGCGCCGTTGTCATCGGACGTAAGTGCTCGCAGTTCTTTGAGGTCGCTGACCGCGCGTTTAGGATCGATGCTCATTTTTACTTTCTGAAACGTACCTTAGAAATGACTCGGCTCGCGCTTCAGCATCTTGCCGCGCCCGCGTTGGCCAACAAACTCGCCGTCCCGCACCTGAACCTTACCCCGAACGGTCACAACCGACGGCCTGCCCTCTATCTGCATGCCCTCGAAGCCGCTGTAATCGTTGTTGACATGATGCGACTTTGCACTAATCGTTGCAGGGCGATCCGGGTCATAGATAACGAGATCCGCGTCACTGCCAACCGCAACTGTGCCTTTGCGCGGAAACAGCCCGAACAGTTTTGCGGCCCTGGTGCTGGCCGCGTCGACAAACCGGTCCAGATTGATGCGCCCGCTTTTCACGCCATAGGTGTAGAGCAAATTAACGCGATCTTCAATTCCTGGAATGCCATTCGGAATGTTGACGAACGAATCCTTGCCGAGAAGCTTCTGCTCAGTATCAAAGGGGCAGTGATCCGTTCCGACGGTATCGATGGAGCCCATTGACAGCGCATTCCAAAGCACATCCTGATTCCGCTTCGCCCGCAACGGCGGTGACATCACATGTTTCATACCTTCGACGCCAGGCCTCTCCGCATAAGTCTTATCCAAGAGAAAATGCGGCAGCACGGATTCCACATGAATCTTCACACCCCGCGACTTGGCGTCCAGCGCGGCGCGTAAAGCTTTTTCGCAGGAAAGATGCACCACGTAACCCGTTGCACCAGTATTTTCCAGAAAGGTCGCGAAGCGCCCCGTGCCCTCTGCTTCGACCGATTCCGGGCGGCTGGGCTCGTGCCATTCGGGACCGGTCTTCCCTTCCGATAACAACTGCTGCTGCAAACGCGCCACCAACTCCGCGTTTTCGCAATGCGCGGTTACGATCACGCCCAAGCGCTTCGCCAGTTCCAGCGTCTTGTACATCTCCACATCTTCGACACCGAAGAAATTCTTGTAGGCCAGAAAAATCTTGAACGACGCCGTTCCATCGGCCACAATCTCCCTTAGCTGCCCCTCGGTCTCATCCGCAAACTTCGTCACCGACATGTGGAAAGCGTAGTCGCAGGCGCTCTTCCCGTCCGCCTTTGATTTCCAGAGCTGGTATCCCTCCAGCGCATCGTCGTTGCGGTTGGGGCAGCACATTTCGATGTACGTCGTCGTACCGCCAATCAGCGCCGCGATACTGCCTGTTTGATGCGTGTCCTTGGCGAACGTCGCCATGAACGGCAGATAGATATGTACGTGCGGATCGATAAAGCCGGGAAACACAAGCTTTCCCGCAGCATCGATGACTTCCGCGCCCGGCGGGGCTTCCAGGTTCTTGCCAATGCGAGTGACCACCTCGTCCTCGACATAGATGTCGGCGTGGGAGCGCGATCCCACCGTCACGATATCGCCATTCCGAATCAGCAACGCCATGGTTTCTACCTGCCTTGAAACCGCTCTAGAAAATCTCTAAACAAGACCACAATTTAGAAGTTCTGTCATTCTGAGCGCAGCGAAGAATCCCTACACTCTGGATTTCAGAATTAACTCTCTACATCTTTCTGACTACAAATCTCCAACCCGAAAGATGCCCACCACCAAGATAGGTCCGCGCCCCCGGGGATTCTTCGCTGCGCTCAGAATGACAAACATTTGGAACTTCTGACTGTGCCCGGAGTTTATCCTAGTGAATCTTAATGCCCATCTCTTCCCGATACTTCTTCATCTTCTCCCAATCCTCCGTCACTTCGCGCTGCGATTCCGAAAGCTCACCCCAGGTCACCGACGTACGCCCCGAAGGTTCCTCGACCATCGCGATGCAGTCCTCCACCGGGCACACGTTGTAGCAGAGCCGGCAGCCAACGCAATCCTCTTCTCGAACATGAACGCTGGGACGCGAAGATACGGCTTCCTCTTTTCCGTTCGCTCGCACATCATACGAATACGGCTTAACCACCGTTCCATCTTTGGCGATCAAATCAATGCACTGATGCGCAGTATCGTTACAGGCGACGTAGCAAAGATTGCAGCGAATGCATTTTTCCTGATCAATGCGCGCCACCGCACGGAAGGAAAGATCAAACTGATTGAAGTCCGAAACGCGGTGCAGGCTGCGGCCCACCACATCCGAAATCGTCGCAAAACCTTTCTCGTCCATCCAGTTCGACAGACCGTCGCATAAGTCTTCGATCATGCGAAAGCCATAGTGCATCACAGCCGTACACACTTGCAGGCTGCTGGCGCCAAGCAACAAGAATTCTGCCGCATCGCTCCAGGTCGAGATACCGCCCATGCCAGAAATCGGTAGCTTCGATCCGCCCACGACTGAGTCACGCCCGAGTGACGCCAGCATATTCAAAGCAATCGGTTTCACCGCGGGACCAGCGTATCCGCCGTGACCGCCTTTGCCACCAATATTTGGAACAATCTCCAGCGTATTAAGATCAACGCTGACAATGGAATTGATCGTATTGATCAGCGACAACGCGTTAGCACCAGCAGCCACAGCCGCGCGCGCCGGCATCACAATGTCGGAGATGTTGGGCGTCAGCTTCACAATCACGGGCATTTTCGCCACTTCCATCACCCAACGCGTGATCTGCTCGCAATATTCCGGCACCTGCCCAACCGCGCTGCCCATGCCGCGTTCGCTCATGCCGTGCGGGCAGCCATAATTCAATTCAATCCCATCCGCGCCAGTGTCTTGGATTCGCCGGATAATGTCGTGCCAGGTCTCGCGCTTCGACTCCACCATCGCGGAAACGATGACCGCACGATCCGGCCATGCTCGTTTCACTTCCGCAATTTCGCGTAGATTGTCTTCGAGAGGCCGGTCGGAAATCAATTCCACATTGTTGATGGCCAGCATTTTCTGCCCGCCGTAATGCCAAGCCCCATAGCGGTTCGAAACGTTCAGAACCGGCGCGCCAATCGTTTTCCACACCGCCCCACCCCAGCCCGCTTCAAAAGCGCGATGCACTTGCATCCCAGAGTTGCTCGGCGGCGCCGAAGCCAGCCAAAAAGGATTCGGTGAACGAATGCCAGCAAAATTCACGCTCAAATCAGCCATGATCCATCAACCTTTCGTGAATGGAACGTGCCGCCAGTTTCCCATCCTGTACCGCCATAACCGTCGAGGCGGCGCCGCGCGCGCGAATACAGTCTCCTCCGGCAAAAACGCCCGGCGTACTCGTTTCGAAATTCTGGCTGACTTGAAGAAATCCCTTGTCGGTTTTCAGCTGCAGCAATGCCGCCAGCGCGGGCTTCACTTGTCCAATCGCCTTCACGATCTGATCCGCCGCCAGCGAAAACTCCGATCCCACCACTGGCTGCGGCGACGGCCGCCCCGACGCATCCGGCGATCCCAACGCCATCCGCAGGCATTCCAGCGACTTCACCAACCCACCTTCGGCACGCACGCGCACCGGCTGCGTCAAAAAGCTGAAACTTACTCCCTCGCCTTTGATGAAGTCATACTCGTGGGCGTAGGCAGTCATCTCACGGTCAGTGCGGCGGTACACCATGGTTACCGTCTCCGCGCCCAGCCGCTTGGCGATGGTCGCGCAATCAATCGCGGTGTTCCCTGCGCCGATTAC
>Ga0075028_100000791_pt1 | contig 11227 bp, 6 predicted proteins | sample LitLauG_LLR_2014_FD_71390 | JGI IMG/M metagenome (GOLD analysis project Ga0075028, IMG submission 71390) | Freshwater sediment microbial communities from Pennsylvania, USA - Little Laurel Run_MetaG_LLR_2014 | ecosystem: Environmental > Aquatic > Freshwater > Creek > Sediment | place: USA... | reverse complement strand
AATCTTCGCCCAATGAGTGAAATCATAACCGGCGCTTCTGTACCGTCAGAAACCAGCCTTCCGGGGATGAGCGGCCGGACGACAGGGCTGGAGGCCTTCGCAATCACGGGTGAAAGCCGCTCCGCTTATTGGCATCGTCAACTTTCCGGAGTGCCGGTCCTGGCGCTCCCCACTCATAAACCCAGGTCGACGGTCCGTACTGGGCAGTTTGCCGCACATTCACGCCAGATCGGAAAAAATGGCGTGGAACGCCTTCGGCGGCTTTCTCAAAGAGAAAACGTACCGCTTTCTGTGGTCCTGTTGAGCGCGTTCCATGCGTTAGTCTTGCGCTACACCTCCCAGGAGGATTTTGTGATCGGCTGTACGCTTGCAGATCCAGGCGGAGCGATCAACGGCACTTCATCTTCCCGGCACAACGCATTTCTGTTGCGCGTCGATCTTTCCGGCGATCCCATCTTCAGCGACCTGGTGTCCCGCTGCTATGCAGCCACGCTAGAGTCCAGGATGCAGGGAAGGTCCGCATTGGCAGACTTGATGGAAGAACTTACGGCGGACCTGGGCGTCCAATCCCCAACCTTTCAGATTTCTTATTCTTACGACAATGGCAATTTACCCGTGGAACGGGTACCGGGCCCGGTAGTGGCCCCCGATGTGCCGGTCGATTTACATTTAAGTGTGGTAGACAACGGGGAAGATCTTTCCCTATTTGCGCTCTATAGCACGGAACTGTTCGACGCGGATGGTGTCGACCGAACCCTGCGCCATCTGGAGGTGCTGATGCGCGGAGTTGAGCAGAACCCGAACCAGCGCCTTTCAACCCTTCCCCTTCTGACGGACGAGGAAAAACATCAAGTCCTTGTCGAGTGGAACCAGAACATAAGAGATTATCCTCGCGACAAGTGCCTGCACGAGTTGGTGGAAGCACAAGCAGAATACATACCCGAAAAACCCGCGGTGGCGCAGGCTGAAAAACAACTGTCGTATCGTGAATTCAACGAACGAGCGAATCAGCTGGCCCATTATCTGCGAAGCCTGGGTGTAAGCAACAACACCAAGGTGGGAATTTGCCTGCATCCTGAGTTCGAATTTGCGGTTGCACTGCTCGCGGTGATGAAGGCGGGAGGAGCGTGCGTACCGCTTGATCCCAATTACCCACAAGAGCGTCTCGCATACATGCTGCAAGATGTCCAGGCACGCGTGCTCATCACGCAAGAAGGCATCTTGCAAGCTGAAGTTCCAGCCGCCTGTCAAACTCTGATCCTGTCCCGCCTCACGGAAGTCCTTTCCACGCAACCGCGAATAAATCCGCAAAGCCAAGCCCGTCCCAATCAAACGGCGTACGTGATCTATACTTCGGGTTCCACCGGAAAGCCGCGAGGTGTCCTACTTTCGCACGCCGGCCTGGTGAACTACCTCACCGCAATCTCCGAGATGTTCGGCGTTAGCCAAAGCGATCGGACGCTTCAGTTCTGCTCAGTAAGTTTTGATATCGCGATCGAGGAGTTGTTCACAACCTGGATCAGCGGTGCCACACTCGTACTTCGCACCCCCGAAATGTCCTTGGCGGTGCCCGAGTTTCTGGCGTGGGTGGAGAGACAGAAGATTACCATCCTGGATCTGCCCACCGCTTATTGGCACGAGTGGGTCCACAATTTTGCTGAGCTCAAACAACCGGTCCCACCCAATGTCAGGCTGGTCATTGTCGGAGGCGAGAAAGCCTCGGCGAAGTCCTTTGCGACGTGGTCAAATGCGGTCAGAGGCCGGGTGCGTTGGATCAACACCTACGGCCCCACCGAAGCCAGCATTTGCGTTACCGCATTCGAGCCGAAATTTGCTGCCGCGGACGCTATACCAGAGAACCTCCCTGTCGGACGGCCCGTCCCCAACTGCCGTATCTATCTTGTCGACCAACGACTCAATCCGGTGCCCGTGGGCGTTCCCGGCGAACTCCACATAGGCGGAGTATGTGTGGCTCAGGGGTATCACAATCGAGCCGAGCTTACCGCCGAAAAATTCATTCCCGACCCGTTCTCCAACGATCTTGCTGCGCGCCTGTACAAAACCGGCGATATGGCGTGCTATCTTCCCTCGGGTGAGATCGAGTTTCTGGGGCGTCGCGATGATCAAGTCAAGATCCGAGGTTTTCGCATCGAACTGGGAGAGATTGAAGCTGCACTGGCCAAACATCCTTATGTATCGGAAGTCGCCGTAGTCGCGAGGGAAGACGTACCCGGAAACAAGCTGCTGGTTGCCTACCTGGTACCTGCTCGGAACTCCCGGCCTACCCCAATCGAATTGCGCCACTATCTGCAACAGCAGTTGCCGGATTACATGGTGCCCTCCGCCTTCGTTCTGCTGCAGGTCATGCCGTTGACGCCGAACGGCAAGATCAATCGCCGAGGATTTCCCATCCCGGAAGTCGAAGTTAGCTCCGATTCAATTGCCCCGGCCACCGACGCATTCCAGTCGCAATTGGTCAGAATCTGGGAAGAAGTGCTTGGCAGGAGGCCGATCGGAATACGCGATAATTTCTTCGAGCTAGGCGGACACTCGTTGTTGGCGGCGAGACTGATGCACCGCATCGGACAGGCTTTGAATAAAACTGTGCCGTTAGCGATGCTGCTTGAAGCTCCCACGATCGAACGGCTGGCTATGACCCTGCGTCAAGACGGGTGGTCTCACCATTGGTCTTCTCTGGTACCGATCCAGCCAGCCGGTTTCCATTCGCCTTTTTTCTGCATCCATGGCGTGGGTGGAAACGTAGTCGGCTTCCACGAATTGGCCCAGCATATGAAGCCCGACTACCCGTTTTACGGATTGCAGTCCCTGGGATTGAGCGGGAAACACGCCTGCCATAGACGCATCGAGGACATGGCTGCGCATTATCTCGATGAAATCTCCACGGTCCAAACAAAGGGGCCATACCAGCTGGGTGGATTTTCCTTGGGTGGATTGGTAGCGTACGAAATGGCATGCCAGCTTCTCGCCCGTGGAGAGGAGGTCGGCCTCCTCGTGCTGTTTGACACTTACGCGGGCAATCCGAAGCCGGTTAACCAATCGTTGCTTGCTCTGCTGCGTCACCCTACTTGGGGGCAACTCCAACAACTGCCTCAGGCTTTGCGCAAGAAACTTCGCCGTACAGTCCGGATGTGGCGCTTGCCGGAGGCTCTGAAAAAGGTGATGCGTACCAATGCTAACGCCGCTGAGCAGTATCGTTTGCGGCCTTACCGCGGAAAGGCTACCTTGCTGCGAGCCGGTGATACCTGGCGTGTCTCGGAAGACCCTTGCGGCGGGTGGGGGCAGTTGGTCGGCGAACTCGAAACCATTGAGATTCCCGGCGGCCACATGGATATCTTGCGCGAACCGCACGTCAGCCGGCTGGCGGAATGCTTGAAGGGTTGCATTGACAGCGCCCGTGTGGATCAGCCAGAAGTTCCCGTCAGCAATATCTGTTGAGAGATATGAACACAAGTACAACCAAGCCGGAAGGGAGCACAAAAGTCGCTCTCGTGGAAGAGCAGGCCAGTTCGTCTGGAAATCGACTCCCGTCGAAGCGCAGCGGGACCTTCGCCGGAAAGCTTCCTTCGTCAATGCACAAGCTCATCCCTTGGGTACACAAAGGCGGCTTGGCGATTGTGGATCAGGGATTGATTTCCGGCTCGAATTTCATGGTCAGCATCCTGCTGGCGCGTTGGCTCATGCCAGACCAGTATGGTGCTTACGCCGTGGCGTTCGGGATCTACATGCTGCTGTCGCTGGTTTATCAGTCGTTGATCCTGGAGCCGATGGGGGTTTTTGGCAGCTCAGTCTACCGCAGCAACCTGCGCGGCTATCTGCGATCGCTGACTTGGATCCATGTGGCCCTCTCGGTCACAAGTTGTGTGGCCCTGGTTATCTCCTGGGCTGTGGCCCATCGGCTGGGTGCGGGAGCAGCCGTAACTGGAGCGCTGGCGGGAATTGCCTTCGCCTTACCTGGGCTCATGTTGTTCTCGTTAGCCCGTCGCAGCTTCTATGTGGAGCTTTCGCCGGCTCCAGCAGCCGCCGGCGCGCTCATCTACTTGACGGTGGTCCTTGCGGGCTTGTACGTCGTGTATAGCCATGCGCTGCTTTCTCCGTTTTCGGCCTTTCTGCTGCTGGGGGCAGGTGCGCTGGTTACCGGAATCGTGCTGATGTTCCGCCTGCGCTCCGGGCTCAGCGGCAGTGGCCCCGCTCCTGCTCTCCGCGAGACCTGGAGCCGCCACTGGCGTTACGGCGGCTGGGCCTTCGCCAGCTGTATTGCCGCGTGGTTCCCATCCTATGTGTATTACCCCTTGCTAAGCAGCTTTAAAGGAATGGCGCAGTCAGGCCAGTTGAAGGCTCTGATGAACCTGACTATGCCCTTTGAACAGACGAAGGGTGCGCTTTTCATGCTCTTTCTGCCCTATGCCGCCAGGGTTGCGGAACAGCACGGTAAGTCTGGCACTCGCGTTTTGGGAGGACGACTGACGTTACTGTCTGTGAGCGGCGCGATTCTCTATTGGTCAATTATCATTCCTCTGCATAAGCCGGTATTCCACCTTCTCTACTCAGATCGCTACACGGAAGTCGCCCATCTCTTGCCTCTATTAGCGCTAGGCCAGATCTTCTGGAGCGCCGCCTACGGGCCCTCCATTGCATTGCGAGCGATGGATTCCCCGGCTTCCGTTTTTGTGGCGTTCTCATCGGCAACCGTTGCATCTCTTCTGGTCGGTGTGCCGGCAACCTGGTTTTTCGGCCTTAAAGGCGCCATTTGGGGCAGCAACATCGCTGACATACTCTCCCTCGTAGCCGTCGTACTGGTGTTGCGACGCAAGCTTGCGACCCGCGGTTCGGCTGATCGCTCTTCGCGGGCTACCTGGTTGGGAACGACAGACGAGGTTCCTGGGACAATGGCATTGAAGATCTCCGAAGAAATTTAGCGCAGGCAGTTAGCCTCATCAAGTCTGCAAGACAGCAAGCGAGGTGACCGCAATGGCAGAACAGCATCACAGCGACGGTGACAAAGCACCCAACGACGCGGGGGCAAAGCAGAAGAATCCGACTTCCGCTTACCGCAAGCTCCGGAGGAAATTCGCAAAAACCAGGTTGAGAGCTCCTCTGGTCTGGCTGAACCACCGCAACCTGTCTTCGGCCGACGTATTCGTAGCCTCTTATCCCAAGTCGGGGACCACCTGGACCCGCTTCGTATTGTTCGAACTACTTTCCGGGTTGCCTGCTGGATTCAAGACGACCAATCAATTGATGACTGGAATCGGTCAGCATACTAAGGGCTTGCGTTTGCTTCCTGGTGGAGGACGCCTAATCGGCACGCACGAACAGTACCGAAAGAACTACAGTCGGGCGATCTACATAGTACGAGATGCCCGCGATGTTTTGTTGTCGGAATTCGCGTTCTTAAAAGCGCTCGACTATTTCCGCGGCGATCTCGATAAGTTCATCTCTACGTTTCTTTTTACCTGTGGAAGTGCCTACGGCTACGGCCCTTGGCAGCAGCACGTCTCTTCTTGGCTGGACTCGCCGATTGCTGGAACCGACAACTTGCTGGTTGTGCGCTATGAAGATCTGCGGCAAGATCCGGTGCTTTGGTTTACTCGCATGGCGGAATTTCTCCGGCTGGATGTGAGTCACGAGAAAATTGAGCTTGCCGTGGCCAACAATTCGCTGCAAAAGATGCGCGAGAAGGAACGCAAGGAGCCCGTCCGGGCATCGATAAGAGGTCGCTTCGTCCGCAACGGGACGGTGCGTGGCTGGGTTTCGCAGCTGTCGCCGGCGCAAGTGCGTTTAATCGAACAGCATGCCGGCAGTGCTCTGTTGCGTCTGGGCTATCAGCTTTCGTCTCAGCTTGGGGCGGAAGCGGCGCCGGATCCGGTGGTGATTCACCAGCCTAGCGACACAAGTTGCCGCGTTTGACCTTTTGCGATCTACCAACGAAGCAGAAATGTTTCCGCTGACAGTACGCTGAGCTATGGCAGACAAAAGCAGCACGTGGTTTAGCGCCGTGGACGTGATCGCCGGTCCACCGCCCACAGCAAAGCCCGAACGCCTCGCATCCTCGCGCACGTCGAGGCCTGGGGCACTTTTGCGCACAATGCTGATTGTGGGAGCGGCATCCGTCTGCTCGGCGCTGGTGTTCATCGCACTGCCGATTTCATTGATCTGGGAGTCGATGAGAGTGGCTTGCGTCGGCGTTGTTATTCTTTTCCTGTTTGTATGGGCGTGCTTCCCAACCAAGCGGCCGAAGACGGCGTTTGTCATATGGTGGCTTGTGTTGGTCTCAGGATGCATCTTCTTCCGCCAGGGAGATCTTACCGCCAATGCGGACGCCTTCGAGGGACGGTTTCCGGTAGCTGTGTATAGCGAGGTTTTGGCCTGGGTTTTGTACCTCGTGGCAGTGCTCGTTTTTTGGGTGCCCGTTCGCCGGCATCTCGGTCGATATTTCTCAGGGGACTACAAGTGGCTTACCGTCTTCGCAATCGTCTGCGTAGCGTCTTGCGCTTATGCGCCGCGAACGCTTTTCGGACTGGCGTGGGCTTTTAAGCTTTCCGTGGTCGTCCTGTTACTCGTGCTGTGCTCGACTCAAATACACGATCTTCGAGATACTGTATCCTTTCTTCGTTTCACATTGTGTGCTTACACGCTGGTCGTGGTCTTGCCGGTCGCATTGGGCGTTCTTAGCGGTTCCCCGTTTGATGACGAAGGGCGAATGAGTACGATCGTTAACGCTGACGCCCTCTCGGCAGATGCAGCCGCAGTCTCTATACTCGCGCTCACATTGTTTTCGCGCGTCAAACATGAGGGATTGCGCATGTCTGCCGTACTTGTTGGTACCGCAGCATTTGTCGTTGCGATTCTCGCCGGCGGCAAGGCGGGCATCCTGGGTGGAATATTTGCGGGAGTTTTCTTTCTTGTTGTGCGCCGACGATTTGGCTCTGCATTGGGCTATGTCGGAATCGCAATCCTTTTGGCATGCGTTCTGGCCCTTTCCACCCCGCTGGGGGATTATTTTTCTCACTACAAAGAGTCCGGTCAAGCCACCACATTAACTGGGCGAACGCTCTTGTGGAGCGCTGTAATGCCGGCGATCCGGCAAAAGCCGATCCTCGGCCACGGTTACCTGGCATCGACTTTTGTGCAATTCCAGGTGAATGCGGTAACCTGGGGCGCTTCACACTTGCACAACGGTTTTGTGGAAGTCTTGTACAACAATGGATTGCTTGGGTTCATACCGATCGTCATTATTAATTTCGTAATCGTGAGAAATTTTATTTACGTTCTCCGGCGCGCTCCGTCCACGGGTGCTATTTACCGGGTCGGCGCGGGGTGCCTTGCCCTGTATGCTCACCTGCTTCTCAATGGCTTGTTTAATGCCAGTTTCGGGGGGCGAGTTCGTCCGCCTTTTATATTGATGCTTTCCCTTGTTCTGGTCAGCAATAAACTCCTGGAGTTGGTTCCGCGTCCTCGTCCTCAACGGCTAACACTATTCACTGCGTGAAAACAGAACAGGTGATGTCCGCTATCTGTAGCGCGCCGACGAAAAACACTCATAATGGAAATCAAAGCTAACGGTACGACAAACGAAGATCGGGTGCACCTCGATGATCAGCAAGGGTTGCGGCCGGTCTCGGGCCCGGTCTTTGTCGTCGGTGTGTGGCGGTCCGGCACTTCTCTGCTGTACGCACTTCTCAACCAGCACCCCGACATTGGGCTGTTCTACGAAGGCGATCTGGCGGTGCTGCGGCCGATGTTTAGTGTTGGCTACAGCCGAAAGAACTGGCTGCGAAGATGGGAGTTTTGGAATGCAGGCGTAAGCCGGCACCAACTGGAGTCGTTCCAGCCTCCCGCATCCATCACCTCTCTCGCCGAGGCTACCGAAGCGGCTGGCCGCGAATACTGCAAAAGGAAGGGTGCCCGGATCTGGGGATGCAAGTCACCCTCCTACTATGACCGTCTGGTACGGTTGGCTCATGACTTTCCGCACGCACGCTTCGTGGTAATCTGGCGCGATCCTGAGGACATTTGCCGGAGCGTAAGAAATGCCGCTGCTCACTCGCGCTGGTTTGCCGGGTCCGGCATGATGCGTCGCGCTATACTGGCCTGCGAAATGTTAAAAAAGCAATGCGATGTGCTGGTCTCGCGCGGGGTTCCCCTCCATCAAATCCATTACCAGGAGCTAGTCGGGGACACGGCGAAGACGATGAGTGCCATCTGCGAATTCCTGGAAGTACCGTTCGTCTCCGCAGTTACCAGTCTGGAAGGTGCGGATCGAGGCGCGGTGTTCGAAGGCGGTCACCACTCCTCGGTAAAGGGGACGCAAATCGTCGCGTCCCGCGAGCGTAAGGGGACGCTTCCCCCCGAAGTCGAAAAGAAAGTGCGGCAATACAAGGCGCTTTGGAAGGCCAAGGTCGGCGAGCAGTGGCTCTTGTGCCGGTACCTGTCTGATGTTTCCGAAGCAACACCGGGCAACTGGGAGCGATTGAAGGATGGCTTACTCTTTTCTTTATTGCGCTTCAAGGATGCGGTACCGCGCGTCGCTTATTCGGTTCTGCCACTGTGGGTGTGGATATGGTATCGCTCGCTCAAATACCACAATCAGCCCTATAGTGACAAGCCATCATTGGGCAGACAATAATATGCGGCCAATCGACAAGCCACAAAATTGGGGTGAGCGTGAGAAACCCCTTTACTCGCTGCAAACGGAGGTCTAGATCTGTCCTATGCGCATCCTGTGCGTACACAATCAATTTCAGAAGTATGCTGGATCAGATGCTGTGGCTCAGGCGGATGAACGGCTGCTTGCCGAGCACGGCGAGGTGGTCAGCTATTCTCGACACAGCAACGAGATTAACTCCGCCAACCAGCTTCAAAGGCTGGGGATGGGTCTGGATGCTCTGTATTCCCGGCGTACGGTCCGCGAGGTCACTGAAATTGTTAAACGTTTCCGTCCCGACGTTGCTTATGTGCACAATGTTTTTCCCCTGATCTCACCCTCGCTCTACGACGTCCTGTATCAGCTTCGAGTCCCCTCGGTACACATCATTCACGATTACCGCCTGGTGTGTCCAAACTCTCGTTTTTACGTTAATGATCAGGTTTGTGAAAAGTGCAAGTTGGGAAATTTTTGGCCAGCCGTGGCGAACCGCTGTGTGCGAGGCAATGTCGCCTATAGCGCGCTCTATGCCTCTTCGCTTTATCTGAACCGAAAGTTGGGGCTCCTGGACAAAATCGGAGGCTATATATGCCTTACCGAATTCACCAAGGGCCTGCTGATGGAATCCAGAATACCGGAAAACAAGCTTTATATCTGCCCGAACCATATCGACACATCGGCGGTCAAGCCGCAATTCGGCGGCGGCCGTTACGTCCTTTACTTGGGCGGGTTGTATCGGGACAAGGGTGTGCTCACGGTTGCCAAGGCATTTGCGCAACTTCCCCACATTCCTTTGAAGATGGTAGGCACCGGAGCCGCCGAGGGAGAGTTACGCGAATTTATCGCTAGCCACAAGCTGTCAAACGTGGAGATCATCGGGTTCAAGGCAGGAGCGGAAAAACTGGAGTACGTTCGCAATAGCATGTTCACAATGTGCCCATCTCATTACTACGAAAACTTTCCCCTGGTTGTGCTGGAGGCATTCGCCAGCGGGAAGCCAGTGATTGCTTCCGCCGAGGGCGCCCTTCTATGCATCATTCAGTCGCATCAGACCGGGTTATTTTTCAAGTCGGAAGATGCGGACGATCTAGCCGCGAAGGTTCGCTGGCTCTATGACCGTCCCGACCAGATCGAGAGCATGGGGCGCACCGCCCGGAGTCTTGTCGAGAGCAAGTATGATTCTCGGCTGCGATATCCATCGCTCGAAGCCATTTTCAAAGACGTGATCAAGACGGCGCGCACGAACTAGAGAAGGATGCGGATGCCCTGTTAGGAAGACCTGGCGCTGTCATCTACGATTCACGTTTAACCCTTGTTGGCAGGATATGTATAAACAAGCTACTGCTCCATTAGTCCCTTCGCGCCCTTTCAACGATACGTGCGCGGTGCGCCTTGGCAAGGTATTGCTGCATTCAGTGGCCGTCGATGAGCTCCTGACCAGCAGCCGCCACGAGCTGAAGCACATTGCCACCGTCCATAGCGAGATGTTTGTCTATGCCCACGAAAATCCAGCGTTCGAAGCGATTTTGCGGCGTACCGTCAACACCATCGATGGACGGATTGTTCACTTCTTATGTTCTCTTCTCTACCCAGGCCGCAACTTACAGAAATTGTCCGGCTCCGATTTGATTTACGACTTGGTAGAGTACGCTGCGCGGCACGGGAAGCGGGTTTTCTTCCTGGGGGCGGAGGAGAGCTCGAACAGGGGTGCAATTGAGGCATTAAAGGCCCGCTATCCTGGCTTAGTCATTGACGGATATTCTCCTCCGTTTTGCTCGAATATCCAGGAGCAAGAATGGAATGAGGCTATCCTTAGCAGAATTGCAAGTTTTCGTCCCACCCACCTCGTTGTCTGTTTCGGACCGCTCAAGCAGGAGACGTGGATCGCGCAGAACGCGGATTGTCTCTTTCGGCTTGGAGTGCAGTGCGCTTACGGGTTGGGCGGGACTCTGGATTTTGTTTCCGGAAAAAAGAGACGCGCTCCGAAATGGACGCAAACGGTCGGCGTAGAATGGCTGTTCCGGGTTATTGCCGAGCCGGAGCGGCTGGGGCGAACACTGAAAATGTTTAAAATGCCCTATTTCGCGCTGAAGTTTTATGACCGCGAAGTCCGCGTCCCCAAGGAACACGGGAGCATCGACGCGGGCTTCAGGTCTCAGACGCACGTAAACGCCGAGTAGAGGCGTAGTGCTTTCGGCACACTTATTTTGTCGTATGCTCAAGTGAACGAAAGCAGGGGACCAGCGATGGAACTTACCAAAAGATGTGTTGGCTGTTTGCGGGCTCTGGTCCAATAAACCTCGATGGAGACTTCAGAAACGGATATGCGGAAATTGTTCGTATTCATCTCGCTGTGTGCGGCGATTATCCTGGGAACCGCTTCATGGTCCTACTCCCAAACCACGGCCGTACCGATGTCAACGAACCCAATTCAACCGACGGATTTTGGCTTTTCTTGTAATTTCGATCACCCCGCTGCGTGCAGGGAAGCAAAGTGGATACCAAGCGTGTCTCAGCCAGGAACGTTGCGCATGCTGGGTACGGGCACGACCTGGCATCGGC
>Ga0075028_100000789_pt1 | contig 11256 bp, 12 predicted proteins | sample LitLauG_LLR_2014_FD_71390 | JGI IMG/M metagenome (GOLD analysis project Ga0075028, IMG submission 71390) | Freshwater sediment microbial communities from Pennsylvania, USA - Little Laurel Run_MetaG_LLR_2014 | ecosystem: Environmental > Aquatic > Freshwater > Creek > Sediment | place: USA... | reverse complement strand
CACCAGGCCATCGCGCGCGCGATCATAGGGGCGCGGCGTGAGGTGCGGCACATCATTGCGCGTGCTGGTGGCGAACAGCGTGTCGAATACCGCGGCTTCGCTGGGGCACAGCTCTTCCGCGCCGCCCGCCAGCATGACGCTCTGGTGGCCGTACTTGATCGCCTCGTAGGCCTGGCCGATGCCCATCGACCCCGAGGTGCAGGCACTGGAAGTCGGCAGCACGCGTCCCTTGAGGCCGAAATACAGCGCCACGTTGACGGGTGCCGTGTGGGCCATCATGCGGATGTAGGAGTTGGCATTGATGCCGCGGGTATTCTGGTTGGTCAGCATCATGCCGAAGTCGCGCACCGAGTCGGTGCTGCCGGTGCAGGAACCGAAGGCGACTCCGGCGCGTCCGCTTTTCAGCACCGGATGATCGATGAGCGCGGCATCCTGCAGCGACCGCTCGGCGGCTACCGTGGCCATCAGCGCGACCCGGCCCATGCTGCGGGTGTTCTTGCGGGTGAAGTGTGCGGGTGGCACGAAATCGAGCACGGGCCCGGCGAGGCGCGTATTCATGTCGGTGTAGACATCCCACGCCTGCATGCGGCGGATACCGGTGCGCTTCTCCTGCACCGCGCGCAGGATGCTGTCCCAGTCGTTGCCGAGCGAAGTCACGCCCGCCATGCCAGTGACCACCACGCGCCTCATGAGTACATGCCCCCGTTGATCGAGATCACCTGGCGGGTAATGTAGCCGGCCTGGTCCGAACACAGGAAGGCTACCAGTGCCGCGACCTCTTCAGGAGTGCCCATGCGCTGGGCAGGAATGAGTTTGAGCGCCTCGGTACGTATCGCCGGATCGATCATGTCGGTGTCGATGAGACCGGGAGCCACGCAGTTCACCGTGATGCGACGCTTGGCCAGCTCGATGGCGAGCGCCTTGGTGGCCCCGATGATGCCGGCTTTCGCGGCGCTGTAGTTCACCTGGCCGCGGTTGCCGGCGAGACCCGAGACCGAGGAGAGCGTGACGATGCGGCCGCCCCGACGCGAGCTGATCATCGGCATGATGAACGGCTGCAGCAGGCTGTAGAAACTGTCGAGATTGGTGTGCAGCACCGCATCCCAGTCTGCGGCCGGCATGGCGGGAAAGGCGCTGTCGCGGGCAATGCCCGCGTTGAGCACCACGCCATAGCAGGCGCCATGGCGCTCGAGATCCTGCGAGATCGCCTGCTCGCAGGCGCTGCGATCGGCGATGTCGAACAGCAGCGCGTGGCTTTGCCGGCCGCGTGCCCTGATGGCTGCGACCAGTGCATCGGCGGCCTCCTGGCTGCGCAGGCCGTGCACCGTGACATCGAACCCCTGGTCCGCCAGCGCCAGCGCGATGGCGCGACCGATGCCCCGCGTCGAGCCTGATACGAAAATCCGGCGCGCGGCCCCGGCGGCCGGCTGGTCGCCGCCACCTGCACTGCCGCCGACCTGGGCGCTCACGCCGCCACCTCGCGTACGAAGCGCTCCGGATCATCGGGCTGGAAGACGCTGACATTGGCCGTCACCGCGCCGACCGCACTGTCGATGCGACATTCGAATACGCCCAGCCCCTGTTCGTTGAGGATCAGCCGTCGCACCAGCACCGTCAGCACCGTGCCCTCCGGGAAGGACTCGCATTCGCTGTCGTAGCGGCGCGAACCGAGCAGGAAACCGATCTTCGCCGGCTCGCCGCGCGACAGGGTCGCCAGGCCACCGAAGGCCGCAATGGCCTGGGCCATCAGCTCTATGCCCGCCCAGGCCGGGAAGGCGCCACTGTCGTCGACGAAGGGCTTGTCGCGGCTGACGGTCATGCGCGCACTCAGGTGCTCTGGCCCGTGCTCGATCATCTCGTCGAGCAGCACCATCGGCGCGCGATGCGGTATCAGGTCGAAGATGCTGTGGCTGCTCATAGGTGGGCTCTGTCAGGCGCTATTGTAGCGGCTCCCTCGCACGCTGGCCGTGAGTAACCAGGGCTGCAAACAGGAAGGATGAAATGACTCCGAACAACACCGTCAGACCGAAGCCGTGTATCACCGCAGTGTGACTGATTCCCAGCAGGCCGAAACCCAGAGCCGTGCTCAGCATGCAGAGCGTGACGCCCACGGTGACGCTGTCTCCCTGCGTCGGCGATTCCCGAAAGAAGATCGCATAGTCCACGCCTATGCCCAGGATAAGAAACAGGGCCATGATCACGAACAGATTGATGGCTATACCGCACCAGAGCAGCAGCAGCAACGTGGTCAGTATCGACAGCAGCACCGGACCCAGCGTGGCAGGTAGCGCCGCTGCACCGTAGCGCCAGGCCAGCGCTGCAGACAGCAATAGCGTGGCTGCCAGCACCAGCCAGCCGCCGTAGAGTCGATAGCGGCCAAAGGTCGCCGACAGCTCATGGACCGGATCCACGAACTGCACGCCGGGCACGGCGCCTGCCCTGGCTACCTCGCGATAGTCTTCTATGCCACTGAGCGTCACCAGGCGTATGCGCTCGCTGATCCGCCAGGGCCGCAATGCGGGAATGTCGATGATCGTCGGCTCCACCGTTGCAAGTGCACTGCGCCACCGGCGCAAATCGCCAAGCTCCAGTCCGGAAGCCTCGGCATAGGATTGCAGGATCGCGTCGGGCAGGGACTGCAACGCGTGCAAGGTACGCACCTGGGTCGCAGCGGTCGGCGACCAAAGGCCCAGAGCCTGGAACCCCTGCAGCTGGCCGTCGCTGACCAGCACGCGCAGCCGTGTCAGCAGCGCCGCTTCACGTTCCGCAACATCGGTCTCGTCGCTGCCGTAGACCACGAGGAACTGGCTGTTCTGTCTCGCCTGGAATGTGTTCTTGATGTATGACTCGTCTGCCAGCAGATTGGCGTCTCTGCTCTGCAGGTTGCGCACATCGTCGTCCACCCGCCATTGGCAGGCGAGCAGCACAGCCAACACCGGCACGCCGAAAAACAGCGGAATCTTCCAGCGCAACCGTCCCGCTGCCCAGCTGCGCGCCGCAACCAGCGGGCGTAGCGCAGCGCGCGCGTAGCGTGTGTCGAGGGCGCGCAAGCGCGGCAACAGCAGCATTCCGGTAATCCATGAGGCCAGCAGGCCGAGCGCCGAAAAGATCGCGATCTGCGTCAGTCCTGGAAACGGCGTTGCAGCCATGCACGCGTAGCCTGCCACCGTTGTTGCCAGGGCCATCAACAGCGCTGGCAGCAGGCTCTTCAGGGTCAGTAACGCGGCGCGCTGCGGGTGTGCTGCCTGCGTGCACATGAAGAGCATGGAGTAGTCGACGCTGACGCCGATCAGGCTTGATCCGAACACCAGCGTCATCAGGTGAACTTCGCCGAATATCAGGTGAGTGCCCAGAAAAGCGATAAGGCAACCCGCGCTCATCGAGGCGAGCTCGGTCGCCAGTGGCCGGGGCGAACGAAACGCCAGCCACACCAGTATCGTCAACCCAAGCGTCGAACCGATGGAAATGATCGAGATCTCGCGCTGCGCCCGGCCGCTCGCGGTGGCTGCGAACACCACGGTACCGGTGGCGCGTACGGCTACCTGCCACTGGCGCATCTGCAGCTTGAGTTGCTGCAGCCAGGGCAGCAGTCTGCCCTGGTAACTCATGTCAAACGGCTTGCCACGCAGCGCGAACACCAGCAGTCGTACGCTCTGCTGAGCGTCACGGCGCGTCGGCCAGCCTGCCTCAAGTTCGCCGGCGCCGGCCGCTGCGGCCCGCTCCAGCAGGAAGCGCGGGAACAGCAGCAGGGGATCCTCGCGCAACTGCTGATCGCTGGCGCCATACAGGGGACTGGCCAGCTGCACCAGCGCGCGCTCGGTCAGCGCCTGATAGTGGCCGCCCAGCAGCGCTTCGCGATCCGCGTCGCTGAGCAGCACGGCACGGTGCGCGTACAGGCCGGGACCCGCACTGCCCTCGGCGTTCAGCGGCGCGCTGGTCAGCAATCCCGATTCGGCAGCCAGGCGCAAGGTTTCGCGCGTGGCCTGTTCCAGCGCCGCGGAGTCGGCGGCCTGTATCGCGATGAACAGCCGATTGTTGACGTCATCACTGACACGCTGGTAGGCGGCGGCCACTTCAGGACGATATTCACTGGCTGGCAGCAGCGCGTAGATGTTGGACTGGAGACGCAGCACACCGCTGTGCCAGAGCTGGGCCAGCAGTGCGCCGGCGACCAGCAGCACCGCCAGCCACAGCAGGCCGGCAGCCCGGAAGCGCCGTTCAGTGAGCCAGCTGAAAGAGCTCTGATTCATCGGCACTCAGCGTTTCGGGTTGCGTCTGGTGGTCGGCAAGCTGCAGCAGTACGCGGCCGCCGCGCGTATCGAAAAGGGTGATCTCCTGCAGGAACTGATCGCCGCCGAGGCGGATTTCCTGCAGTGATTTCTTCACGGCCTCGGAGCGCGGCGTCAGCTTCAGTTCCCATTGCGTAGTGCCCGTGCTGCTGGCACTGACCGCAAAATTCTGCTGCAGCTGCTGCAGGTTGCCGCTGGCCAGCTGCCCGAAGACCGTGGCCGCGGCGCCCAGGGGGCTCTGCTGAAGTTTCAGGCGCATGGTCTGCCCGGCGCTGCGCTGCACGATCACGGTGTCGGTCATGACCAGCTGCGACACCGCGGGCAGGTTCATCTCCAGCAGCACACCCTGGTTGCGTGCGAATACCAGCGTGCCGCTCGATCGCAGCTCGCGCTTGCGCCCGGCGACACGCTTGTGTTGCTCGTAGCTGGCGCGCACCAGCACGTGGCGGCCAAGAATAGCCATGACATCCTGGACAGTATCGGCAACGGCCGTGGCGCTCAGCAACAATCCGCCGATGCAGCACAGCAGCCGTTTCATGGGCGTGCTCCCGCGCGCGGCGCTGGCTGATAGGGCGGCGGCTGATGCCAGTTGCGCCACAGCAGTACCGGCCAGCGCAGCAACATGCCGCAGAACAGCCTGGTCTGCATGCCCGAGAGTCGCAGGTTGTCTTCCAGCAGGCGGAAGTGCGAAACGCCATCCGGGTGATATTCCACCGCGGTCGGCAATGAAATGACTTCGCCGCCACGCCAGCAATGACGCACCACGATTTCCACGTCGAAGGTCATGCGCGGACCGATGTGATCCTGCTCCACGAGCGCGCAGCTGCTGGCCACCGGATAGACACGGAAGCCGCACATCGTGTCCGGCACCCGCACTGACAGTGTGTTCACCCACACCCAGAAGTGCGTCAGGTAGCGCAAATACAGGCGCGAGCGCGGCACACTGGCCGAGAACACCGGGCGGCCGGTCACCAGCGCTGCCGGCCGGGCACGCGCTGCGGCCAGCAGACTTGGCGCATCACGCAGGTCATGCTGGCCGTCGGCATCGACCTGCAGAGCATGGCTGTAGCCCTGCGTGCGCGCCCACAGCAGAGCGCTGCTGATCGCGGCGCCCTTGCCGCGATTGCGCTCATGTACCAGGGCGCTGATGCCAGGGGCGGCAGCGAGTTGCGCTACCAGCGCGCGGCTCCCATCGGTGCTGCCGTCATCCACCAGCACGACCGGCAGCTCGTGCGCGCGCAGCGCAGCCACCACAGCTGCCAGCCGTTGCGCGTGGTTGTACACCGGCACAATGGCGCAGGCCCGGAAATCCCCTGGCGCCGCGGCCGTCATTTGGCCTGCGGGCCGAACAGCATCCGGCCCGACGAAAATATGCGCTCGTCGTGATACAGACGGAATGCGACCAGTGCTCTTTCCCGCTGCAGCTCGATGCTCAGTGTGAAGGACTCGGGTGGGCGCAGCAGACGCTGGAATTTCAGTTGCTCCAGCCGATGGATGCCGCCCGGCAATTGAAACTGGCTGCGCGCGTAGTGTTGCACCCAGGCCAGCTGCACCACGCCGGCGACCACCGGCGTGCCGTCGAAGTGGCCACGCAGGTACAGCAGGTCGCAGGGCACCCGCGCCTGCATGACGAGGCTCGCTGCACCCGCTTCCTGGCTCAGGATTTCGGGCAACAAGGCGCAGTTTCCGGATGCGGCGGAATTCATGCGGCCCGCAACAACAGCCGCCGGCGCAGCAGCCACTCGCCGCCAAACAGCATGCCCATCATCACGTAGGCGATCAGGCCGTTGTACAGCGTCCAGGTCTGCAGGCTCGCAAAGCGGGCGGTCAGCACGGCCAGCGTGCCATTGACGATGAAGAACGCGCACCAGACCCGCGTGACGACCCGCGTCCACGCGACGCCGGCCGCCGACAGATCGGGTTCCTGCAGGCGCGCGATGCGCTCGACGATGGTGGGTGGATGCCACAGCGACCAGCCGAACGCCATCAGGCACACCAGGTTGATCAAGGCGGGGTAGTAGCGCAGCAGTTCGATGCTGCGCAGCAGCGCACTGCCGGCACCCACAGCGATCGCAACCAGCGCCACCGGCCATAGATTGCGATCGCGATAACCCAGGGCCAGACGCAGCAGTCCCGCTGCCGCGAGCAACCAGGCCAGTGGTGCCAGTCCGAAATGCAGCAGTCCGAAATACACCGCGGCGGGGTAGGCGATCAGCAACAGGGCGGCCAATAGCTTGAGCGCCCGCTTCATGCCGCCAGCAGCTTCTCGATCACGTCGATCACATCGCTGATCGTACGTACCTGGCGAAAATCCTCGGGTTTGACTTTCTTGCCCGTGAGCTCGCGCAACCTGACCACCAGATCGGCGGCATCGATGCTGTCGATATCCAGATCGGTATACAGGTGCGACTCGGGCTTGATGCGACTGGTATCGATCTCGAACAGCTCGTGCAACACCGACTTGAGTGTTGCCAGAATCGCTTCCCTGGATTCCAATCCCGCTATGCTCATGACCCCGATCCCATGCCTGCACGGTCCGCCGGTGAGGCGACGCGCAGCTCTTCCATGAAATAGGCCTGCAGCGCCGCGTTGATCCGCCGTGCCGCAATGGCCGGCCCCGCGGACGCTCCAACTATACTCGCAACCGGCATGGCATCGCGCACCTCCATGCTCAGGAAGAAGCGGCGCGGTGGAATCCGGTACCATTTTTCATGCTTGGTGAGCGTGAGCGGATCGCAGCGGATTATGACCGGGCGGCAGGGGGCGCCGGAGCGTGCCGCAATATTCGCGGCGCCACGCTGCAGGGGATTGAGCGTGGCGCCGCGCACGGTACGCGTACCCTCGGGGAACACCACCAGCGAAGCACCGCTCCGTAGCCGCTCCGCGCAGCGCTCGATCAGCGCCGGCGAGCCGTCGTTCAGGAGGTACCCCGCGGCGCGCACCGGACCACGCGTGAAGGGATTGTTCCACAGGCCGTTCCTGACGATGCAGTCCGCATCCGGTAGTTGCGAAATCAGGAACACCACATCGAGCAATGTGGGGTGATTGGCGACAATGAGTTCTCCGCGACTTGCGCGCAGTGACTCGAGGCCGCTGACGCGATAGTCCATCACGCCCATCCAGCGCATGAAATTCAGGTGTAGCGCGAATACCCTGTGGATCAGCAGCCGAGCGGCCCGGCGACGCTCACTTTCGCCGCGATGGCGCAGGCGGATCAGCGGATAGAACACCAGGCCGATCGCCATGCCGCCCAGCCCGAAGAAACCGAAACTCAAGGCGGTGCCCACCAGGCGTTGCAGGTAGTTCAGTCGTTCCAGCAATCCTCGCTGCATGTTGGCGCCTCAAGGATTCGCGAGGGTTATGCGCAGCCCCGAGCGCACCGGGTCGGCGCCGCAGTCCAGCTGGATCTCGCCAAGGGTCTCGGTGGCGATGGCCTGCAGCATGGGCAGGCAGCGTGCCGCGGGATTGCAAAGCCGCAGCGCCTCGAGCGGCCCGGACGAGCAGCGCGTCTCGGGCGCTGCATGCATCGCGAGCCCGAGTCGCGCCAAAGGGCTGGCGCCGGCGCTGCCCGACAATCGCAGCGCCACGGCAAAGGGTTGCTGTGCGAGGCTCAGCGGGCGCAGGAACTCCGGCGTCTGCAGGTCGTAGGCGATGAGCAGCGTAGCGCGCTGCTCCACCCATACCATGCAGGCGGCTTCGGCCAGTGCCGCGGCAAAGCCCCAATGCCAGGCCGCCACTGCGGTGGCAGGGCCCTGGGCACCGGCGGCGATGCTCCAGTTGCCGGCCGGTGCATTGTGCACCGAGTGGTGGAAATCGGTGGGCGAGAGCATGCGCTCGGGCGTATTGAGCGCGCGGCAGATGCGCTCGGTGATGTATTGATCGCCGTCGGCCGAACTGAATACCGTAGCGAGTTGCGAGGCATCGCAATCCTGCACGGCCTGCTCGGCGACCTGGAACGCCGCGCACACTGCGCGACTCGCGCGTCGACGCTCGTTGGGCGGCAGCAGGTTGGGTCGGTAGGGCGGAAGTACCGAGGCCTCATAGGCCTGCTCGCCGCGCAGTATTGCGGCAGCTGTCGGCCAGTCTGGCATGCCCGGCCCCGCGATGCCCACGGCCTGCAGGTAAAGAGGGCGATCGGCCAACGGCGTGCTCATGCCGCAGCACCAAACAGCAGGCTGCAGTTGCTGCCGCCGAATCCGAACGAATTGCTGAGTGCATGGCGTACCGGTGCGCGACGCGTCTCGAGCAAAACGGCCGCATGCAGTGCCGGGTCTGGATTCCTGGTCTGCAGGCTGCAGGGCAGCAGGCCGGCCTCGATGCATTGCAGCGCCAGTGTCGCCTCGATGATGCCGGCGGCGCCCAGCGTGTGGCCCGTCCATCCCTTGGTGGAGCTGCAGGGCGTTTGCCGGCCAAACACCGCGATGACGCCCTGGTCCTCAGCGGCATCGTTGGCCTGGGTTCCGGTGCCGTGCAGATTGATGTAGTCCACGTCCTCGGGTCGCAGGCCGCCCCGTTGCAGCGCGAGCAGCATGGCGGCGGCAGCGCCACGGCCCTGCGGATGGGGCGAGGACATATGGTGCGCGTCGCTGGATTCGCCGTAGCCGAGCAGGGCCGGTGCGCCCGCTGGCGCCGCAGCGGCATGCTCCAGGATCGCAAAGCCAGCGGCTTCGCCAATGGAAATGCCATTGCGGTCGACGTCCGCCGGACGGCAAACCTCGCGCGCGAGCAACTGCAGGGTGTTGAAGCCGTGGAGCGTGGTCAGGCAAAGACTGTCGACGCCACCCACCAGGGCCGCGTCGCAAAATCCGGCCTGCAGCGCGCGGCTGGCGGCTGCAAAGACCTTGGCGCTCGATGAACAGGCGGTGGAAATCGCCAGGGTCAGGCCCGAAAGCTGCAGCACGCTGGCGGTGAATTCGGCGGGCGAGGAGATCGACTGGGTGTGACGATAGTCGAACCAGTCCGGCAGCGCGCCAGCCGGCGTCATCTCGCGGAAAGCCAGCTCGCCGCTGTGCATGCCGCCCGTGCTGGTGCCGATGAATACGCCGACACGCGCTGCTCCGTAGCGCCCGCGCAATCTGTGCGCCTGGGCAAGGAAGTCATCCTGCTGCAGGGCCAGCCAGGCGAGACGATTGTTGCGGCAGTCCCAGGGGCGCCACGCATCCGGCAAGGGGCGATCGAGGCCGCTCACTTCGCCCACCCAGCAATCGAGGCGGCAATCGTCGAAGGCCTGCGGCTTCAAGCCGCTGCGGCCAGTCAGCAGCGCCTCGCGCTGCGCGGCCAGGCCGTGGCCGAGTGCGGAGGTCGCCGTGGTGTGGGAGATGCGTGGCTGAGTCATGGCTTGGCCATGTCCGAGGGCCAGTACTCGTAGAAATTGAACCAATTGTAGGGCGCCGAGCAGGCGTAGTGTTCGAGTCGCTGTGCATAGCGCTGCGCCACGGCCTGCAGTGCCGCGGCGCGGGTGTCGCGCGGCAGTTCGAGCCGGTCGGAAAATACCTCGAAGTGCGCCGCGTAGCGGTTCCCGCCCTGATAAAGACAGAAGCCGAGCAGGATGGGCACCTTGCAGGCGGCCGCCAGCAGCCACGGGCCTTCGGGCACCCGCGCCTTGCCGCCCGCAAATTCCACCTCGATCGAGCGCTCGTCCGCACGGGCGCGATCGGCCGCGATGCCGACCACCCGGCCGGCATCCAGCTCCGCCTTGAGGGCCAGCACCAGCTGCGGTCCGCGCATTCCGGCGTCGATGATGTTCATGTCCAGCCGCGGATTGAAGCGCTTCATCAGCCCGAAGAATTTCCTGCCGGCCTGCAGGTCCATCAGTACCGAGACCTGCAGGTCATGATCGGCCACCTTGACGGTGCGCAGCACTTCGACGCTGCGCATCACCTCGACGCTGCCCATGTGCGAGACCAGCAGTACGCAGCCACCGCGCTTGACCGTGTTCGGCAGCTCGGGCGGCTGATGGATGCTCACCTGCAGGCGCGGATTGCGTCCGCACAGCAGTAGCACGCGATCCAGTGCGCAGGCGGCGTAGCTGTAGAAATGTCGCAGCACATCGGCGTAGCGCGCCGGGCGGCGCAGCAGGCGTGCGAGCGCATGGCGCGAGGCGCGCACGCTGGCGGGACTGGTCAGCAGGAAGTAACCGACGATCGGCCACAGCACCACGCGTACCACGTGGCGTCCGCACAGCAGTGCAGTCTTCACCAGCAGGTACATCATGAACGGTGTACCGCGCTCGCGTTGCTGGTCCCAGTGTTCGGTCATGAGGGCTCTGGCGCGCTGTTGGCGGCGCGCAGTGCCTCGAGCAATGCGGCCTGCGGCAACTTGCCGACTTCGCCGCGCGGCAGGCTGTGCACGAGACGCAAGGGCCGCGGCACGAAGGCGGTGTCTACGCGCTGCGCCAGCGCATCCAGCAGCGCTGCGGCGCGCAGTCCGGGCGCCACGACCAGGGCTGCGGTGCGCTGTGCGCCAGGTGGCAGGAAAATCACGCCGTCAACGACTCCGGGTATCGTCAGCAACTGTCGCGTCAGCTCAGCTAGCGATGCGCGCTTGCCGGCTATCTTCACCTGGTCTGCGGCGCGACCCAGCAGGCGAAAATGCCCGGGCCCTTCCATGCTGAGGATATCGGCCAGGGCGACCGGCGCGACCAGATGACTGGCATGCAATACCGAAACCGAGTCCGCAGTTTCCAGGCGCGTGCCTGGCAACAGCTGCCAGAGCGGTCCGTCGGTGGTGCGCCGCGTGCCGATCGTGGCGGTTTCGGTGGAACCGAGAATCTCGAACACCCGCGTATGCCAGGCCTGCTCGACGCGTTGCGCCAGCGCCGTCTCCAGAGGTGCGGTGGCGCAGAGGACAAACTGCAGCTCAGGCAGATTCACATGGGCAGCCAGGCAGGCACGCAAGTGCACTGGCGTCGTGACCAGGGCGCGCGGCGGCGGCAACCCGGCCAGCGCAGCAGCGATGTCGGCCGGGA
>Ga0075028_100000787_pt1 | contig 11291 bp, 11 predicted proteins | sample LitLauG_LLR_2014_FD_71390 | JGI IMG/M metagenome (GOLD analysis project Ga0075028, IMG submission 71390) | Freshwater sediment microbial communities from Pennsylvania, USA - Little Laurel Run_MetaG_LLR_2014 | ecosystem: Environmental > Aquatic > Freshwater > Creek > Sediment | place: USA... | reverse complement strand
AGCGTAGACAGCAAGCGTGCAGGGTGTGTATTGGGCCACGTAATCGGATCGTCGCGGACGCCGAGGCTGCTTCAAAACTCGAAGGCAACACCGGGAGCTGCGCTAAAGGCGAGCAGGTTCTGGGCCGCCGGGGTCGGAGACCACATCACGCGCGCACAGAAATCATGGGAACCTGAGAAACCCTGTCATGTGCTCCGGCTCGTCACCGGAGGGGGAATTGGCCGAGCGAAAAGCAGAGGCTGTTCCTCAGGCACGGCAGGGTGGCGGATCGGGGCGTAGTACTGTCGATGGCGGCGAAGGCAACGAGTCGACCGGAGGGAAGGCCCCGACTGATGGGAAACTCCGGTGAGCAGGCACGGGACCGGACACAGAGCCGGGTCATCCTGTCAGCCAATCTCACCAGAGTGAATGAGGCGGCCAAACGGTCGTGCCAGACCAGGTTTACGGCGCTGCTGCACCACGTTGACGTCGCTGCGCTCGAAAGGGCGTATCGACGGCTGCGGCGGCAGGCGGCGCCCGGGGTAGACGGGGTGACAGTGGAATCCTACGGGCAAGGCCTCGAAGGTAATCTTCGCGATCTGGCCGACAGGGTCCATGGCGGCCGCTATCGGCCGTTGCCGGTTCGCCGGACGTACATCCCGAAGGCTGACGGCGGTCAGCGGCCTCTCGGCATCCTCGCGCTGGAAGATAAAATCGTCCAGGGCGCGGTGGCGGAGGTCTTGAGCGCCATCTATGAAGCCGACTTCCTCGATTGCTCCTTTGGCTTCTGACCCAAACGCAGTGCTCATCAGGCGTTGCGGGTGGTGCGTGAAGCCATCACGACGGAGCCGGTGACTGGGTACTCGATGCCGACATCCGCAGATACTTCGACAGCGTTGACCACGACTGGCTGCTGCGGATGCTGGCGCACAGGATTGCCGACCCGAGAGTCCTGCGGCTGATTGGCCAATGGCTCCGTGCCGGCATCCTGGAGGGTGGCGTGTACGCCGACACGGTGGAAGGAACGCCCCAGGGCGCGGGCATCGACGCCTCTACTCGACCCTACCACTCGACGGGATCCGGAGGCTTTAGGCGGACGCCCGGGGAAAATATCGCAGGTTCGGCTGGTGTGGGGAAAGGCGGTAACGCTCTCCTGACTCGATCCCCGGCACATCACAAACCAGCTCATCCACTGTGGAAACCGATTTCTAGTCTGCAAACCGCGAGTAAAGGTGCGAGCTTCTGAAACAAATGATCGCTGCGCCGAGCGCCGTTCTTCCTGAGAACGCCGCAACGAAATCGCAACGAATTGGGTGAGACGACCGTGAACAAAACGTGGCGGAAGCACCCGCCACAGCAAGAAAAATCAATAACTTAGCAGATATTCACTGCGTTCGGGACGCTGGGGCGCCAGCTCGAACGCTGCTAGTCCGACCACGCTCCGCCCTGAGGCCACGATGGACTACGAACCACGCGTAGGGCCCCGAATTAGGCGGCCTGTCGTATCGTTACGTGCTCCGGGTCGCAATCGGCTGACTTGACCTGTGCATTCTGAATAACTCGTTGGGTTGCGCCATGGCCGAGCCAATCTTGCAGATATTGCCTTTCGATCAGCGAAGTTCCCAAAGCCGTAAACACGGCGCTGCTGATTACTTGCTGCTGCCGTCGCAGATGATCGTGAAGCAGCTTGTGTCGAGTAATGTAGCCGGCGTTCACGCCGGGCATGGCATGGTTCATCAGGAGCTTTGCATCGATCTCTGAGACTCCCGCTGCTGTCGCTATGGTTCGGAAGGTTTGACGAAGATCGTTGCCCCATTTTGACAACTCGTCTCGGTCCTCCTTGGTTTCCGCTAGGTGCCCCGATGCACTGTCAGCTGGGAATACCCATTCTCGCGCTTGGGCTGGATGCATTTCCCTGCCGAAGCGAATTGCGCGAATGAGACAAAGAGCCATCTGCCGTGATAGCGGAATATCGAAAGCCCGCTTCTTGCCACCCTTCGGCTTAGAGATGTGCAGGGTGCGTCGCCGAAAATCGATGCGATCGGGTCGTATTTCCTGCAAGGCGGCGGGTCGCGATCCAGACAGTAACGTGAACAGATGGAATTCACGGCGGACCGGGTTGTCCAGGCCAGCCAACTCTAAGAACCATCCTTTCAAGTCGCTGATACCCATCCCGGTGTCGCGGCGTTTCTCCTCATTCCAATCGATCGCATCTGCAGGATTGTCGGGCGGCAGTGACCTATTGGTTTTGCGAGCGTGATTGTAGATAGCTCGCAACGTGCGCATGCTGCCATTCGCCATGTATGGACCGTTCTCTCTTGTGACATCGTCGTGCTTCCTTGCCACGCGCGCTGGGTCCGCTGCCAACTCGCGGAGGGGAATGTCTAGCCACTCCAAAAAGATCCGTTCGACGTGGCCGCGATACCCGTCAATTGTCGTTTCGCTGCGACCTTTTCGAACAAGATGAGCCTCCAAATATCGTTGCCACGCCAGCCTGAGCGTCACGTCCACTTGAGCGTTCGGCTTACTCGCTGCGGTTTCGACGGCGCCGACCTGGATGTCGCGCTGGTCTGCCTTTGGGTGCTGTCCTTTGCTAATCTGAGCTAAATACTCTTTCGCGATTGCGCGTGCAGTTCGGGTCGACATTTCACGGGTGTCGCCAATCGAAACTCGGATAGACGATGCGCGCTTTCCTCCCTGTCTGAGATCGCCCTGCACCGTGAAGGTCCGTTTTCGTTTTCCCACTACAACAAAGAAGCCCTTCAATTCCGCGTCGCGAGCCAAGTACCAACCATCACTTGGACAGGGTAACTGCGCGATCGTCTTGTCAGTAAGAAGAATGCGGATGTCGGCCATGAGCGGGGTCCAGGCAAACTAAAACGGTTTTCAAACGGTTTTAGCGAACCGAGAAGTTCGAAGGTTTACATTCGAGGAAGTGCGAGGCTATGCGAGAAATGCCGATAAACAAATGGCTTCATTAGTTTCATCGTAGCGTAGCGCGCATTTGGAAATTGCTGCGAAGAGTTCGTTTTGAACTCTTAATCATCGGGTCCCAGGTTCGAGCCCTGGTGCGCCCACCATCGCAAAATGATCGCGGATTCCGCCAACTCCACTCTGCCCCAAAGTCGTGCGCATCCAGGATCGACTGCACCGTTTCCTTTGAATGTCGTCTGATCGCCGCGAACCCGGCATCGTGCAGCCCGACAGCGCCAATCCGGTCACGGCGGTGCCTTTCAGGTCGTGGAAGTGCAGATACCCCAGCCTTACCCGTGACCTCACGTCATGGTCGTTCGCCGCTCCCGGGCTCGATGCCATACGGCTTCACCAGCGCCCAGACATGGGCGGGCACCATGTTTTTTACCCGCTGCGGATATTGCCGGCGCAGATGCAGCACGGTTTCGACCGCCTTCATCTCGACGCGGGCGCGCGCGAATTCGAGACCGCGCGGGCCGATCTTCGGCATCAACCAGCCGAAGATCGGGCGCAACCAGTTCGGCATGCTGCGCAACGGCAGCCCGCCGGCGGCGAGTTCGACGTTTTTCAAGAATCCCTTCACCGGCCCGGCGCGTTTCCCGGCGCTGCCGGGCTGTGCGGTGCGAACCTCGTCGCCGAGCAGATCGAGCAATTCTTCGCCGCGCTGATTGCGCACCAGCAGCCATTGCTCGCCCTCGCCACCCATGTACCCGACGGTGATATCAGCGAGGACGTTGGTGTAGTCGACGCAGGTGCGGCAGGTGATCGGAAAGAAATCCGGCGGCAGTTTCGAAATCGGAAGCTGCAGGAAAGGAATCTCCTTCACGCGCCCGTCGCCGAAGCGGAGTTCAACATGATAGTCCGCGCGGAATTCGAGATAGGTAATCGTATCGGGATCGTCGGCGAGCAGGTCCAGAAATGTATGGAAATTGGCGGTGGTGGTGTTGTCGGAGCAGGGCGTGCCGACGACATAGAGCCGGTCGAAGCCGAGTTGTTGCTCCAGCGCGCGCAGCGCATAGACCTGACAGGGAATCCCGATTACCGCGAGGCGCCTGAAGCCGCGCGCGCGAGCCGGCTCGAGCAGCGCGAGCAGGGGCGCGTAGCCCATCCGCATGCCGCGGCATTGCGCCATGCCTTCGGCGGTGGTGACCAGAACCGGCACCGGCTTCCAGCGGTCGTCCGGGTCCGGTGCCATCGTCAGCACCGCGTCGACGGCCCCGGTTTCCAGCAGTCGTTCGCCGAGACGCGTCGCGATACCGGTCCACTGCGCGCCTTCGCGGGGGCGCAGCATCGAGGCGCGCAGCATGCGGCGAAACGGGCCAAAGAACAGCTCGTCAGTCCGGTCGGGATCGCGGGCGCGGCCGTGCACCTGTCGTTCAAGCGCGGGATAGTTCGGCTTGATGAACTGGCAGGCCTGGCCGCATTGCCTGGGATCGCTGGAACGCGAAATGCCGCAGTCGGTGCACAGTTCGCGCGGCGCAGCCGGGCCGATCGGCAGCGTTATGATTGACGAAGGGTCCTTGCGATCTACCATCCACGCGTCCCGGCGCCGCCCTTGAACGGCCCGACGATACGCGAAGTGATCCAGCCGCCATAGAAATCGCCTTGCTGTGACTGCACCCGCTCGTCATCGACCCAGCATTCATCGACGCGCGAAGCATAAAAAGCGAAATATCCGGCAATGCCGGCGAAGCCTGGCGATGGCGCGCGATAAATCCACGCCGCGTTAGCGGAGCGCCGGTCGTTGATTTCGAGCGACCAGTATGTCGCGACGCCCTTGAACTCGCACCACGAACTACCGGGCGCGGTCGCCAGATATTGCTGCGCCACGTCACCGGGCGGAATGTAGTAAACCGGGGGATGACTGGTTTCGAGTACGCGACAGGCCGATGTCGTATCGGCGATCGTTCGATGTTCGAACAGCACGCGCAGGTGGGCGCCAACCTTTTCGAGGCGCGGCGGCCGCGGATAATCCCAGACCGATTCCTGGCCTGGTCCCGGTTCCGTGCGCAGTGGCTTGAACATGAAAGCAATCCCGCCGAACGGCCGTCCCTGGAATCTTGATTTTCGTAAAGAGCAGATCAGCAAAGCACGCGCCGAGCAACGCCGCCGACATCGGCGCCTGGCCGATGGTGCGCGGCATTCGCAACCGTCGTGCAGCGGGCTGAAATCACGTGCGCAGCACCGGCATGTGCAGCAACGAGGAAAGCGGAGCTGGATCGTTCAAAAGACGGGTACCCGATTGAGAACCTGAAAGCTCCGGCAGACCGAACAGCGCCGACAACGACGCGCGTCCGTTTGTCAACGACGGCACATTCCAGAACGAACCGAATGGAGTGGCGTTGTCGTACAGGGTTGGTATTTGCAGCATGGAAGAAATCGGTGCCGCTTCATCCCAGGCCGGTATGCGCTCCGCCGACTCGGCAACCCCGGAGTCGATCGGCTGGAACTTGTCGAGAATACCGATCACGGTGGCCGCGGATCCGAACGGCGCGTGCACCGTGACCAGCGTCCCGCCCCGGCGCACGCCCTCGGCGTAGATCCTGGACAACGTTCTCAGCACGTAGCCCTGCATGATCGATGCCGAGATGTCCTCAATCGAGGAATTGGCGTCCTCGGCCGGAGAAGAAACGACGTGGATATCCTCGCCCCGGAAACCCATCAATTTCAGCTCCGCCACCGCACCGGTCGCGTTATTCTGGCTGCCATACATTCGCGAGATCGTGTCGGTCATCGTGCCTCCATTCCGGCCCGCAGGCCATGGTTTAAACATTTAAATCAAAACGTTCGCCCGCGCATTCTCGACCGGCTGCCCGCGCAAGAGTGGCGCCATCAACACCAGCGTTGCCAGCAGCAGGACAATCTCAATGGTGTAGACGACATCATAGGCCATCGCTGCCCCGAGTTGGCCTGGCGTCATGAAATTCGCGGCCAGGTCGCGAATGATTCCACCCAACGCTATCGCAACGCCTGCCGCGGAGGCCTGCACCGCGCCCCATGCGCCGAGCGCAAGACCGGTCTGGCTCGGCGGCGCGAGGTTCATGGTCGATGTCAGGGTGCCGTGGCCGAATAATCCGGCGCCGAATCCGATGAACAAGGTGCCTGCCGCAAACAGCCACACCGATTGAAGGGGCGCCGAGAGGATGACGGCGATAAAGGCCGGGATACCGATCAGTGCGCCGAAACTGCTCATGCGGAACGGATCGGCGCCACGACTGAGCACCCGCGACGCCCAGCCAAAGCCGAGCAGCCCGCCAACGGCGAAGCAGGCGGTCAATCCTGTGGTATTGCCGACGCTGAGGCCGAGGATTTGCCCGCCATAGGGTTCCAACAACACGTCTTCCATGCTGAAGGCCATGGTGCCGAGGCCCACGGCCGCAAGGCGGCGGATCGCCTGATCTCCCCGGGTGAAGCTATCCCAGGATTCGCGGAAACTCGGTTGCCGGCGCTGCGGTTGCGCCATTGACGAAGACTTGCGGCTCTCTTGTTTCCAGAGCGCGACAAAGTTCAGCACGATGGTTGCGACCGCCGATGTCTGGATGACCTGAACCAACCGCTCGGCGCTGAAATTGGCCAGCAAAGCGCCAAACCCGACCGCGCTCGCGATCATGCCGAACAGCAGCATAACGTACATCAGTCCGACGACCTTGGGCTGGGCGTCCGTGGGCGCCAGATCGGTCGCCAGCGCAAGTCCGACCGTCTGCGTGGTGTGCAGGCCGGCACCGACCAGCAGGAACGCGAGGCCCGCGCCGGCATAGCCGATCCAGGTCGGCGCCTGGCTGGCGTTGCCGCCGCCGGCGAGCACCAGCAGCGCGAACGGCATGATCGCCAAACCTCCGAACTGGATCATCGCCCCGCGATACATGAAGGGGACTCGCTTCCAGCCGAGCTCCGATTTGTGGACGTCCGACTTGAATCCAATGACCGCGCGAAAGGGCGCAAAAATCAGCGGAAGTGAAATCATCACCCCGACCAGCGAAGCGGGAACTTCGAGTTCCACGATCATCACCCGGTTGAGCGTGCCGACCAGCAGCACCAGCGCCATGCCAACCGAAACCTGGAACAGCGACAGCCGGAGCAGGCGCGAAAGTGGCAGCTCCGCCGTCGCCGCATCTGCGAATGGCAGAAAGCGGGTCCCCATTCCGACCCACGCCCTCATCGCCCTTTGACTGATGCGGTTCATCGCTTGACCAATGGACAAAATATCCGGTCGCTTGATTTGGGCCGATACGTTCGGCTGAATCCGCCGGCCCTCACCAGACAGGCGGCCGGGATATTTCAATCCCGGCCCTTGTTGTTGAACCGAAGCCGTAGCTTCAGTTCTTGTCCGGCATCGCCATCACCAACCGGTCGGGCGGACGCGACAACGAGTCGCCGACAACCGTGTCGGTCCCCGCGGTTGCGCTTGGCGTCACGGTCACGACGAACGATGGTGTCGACTTGCCGTCGATCGACGTGGATGGGGCAACGGTCACCGTGAAACCGGGGCCCGTTTGCGACATCATGCTGGCGACCGGCGCGACCGAACCATTGAGGGCGGCCTTCTTCATGCCGCCTTGCCAATAGTTCCCCATCCAGTTCGTGTGCGAAAGCACCGAGTAATGGACGATCAGAGAGGTGACCGCGACGCTGCCCAGAAACAACGGCAAGCCGACCGTCGGGCTTACAACACACCAGATTCTACCTTGGTTCATGTCAGGTCTCCCTCAATGCAGCCAAGGCGAATAAATATACGCCAGAATATGGGCGAACAGTGCGATCACGAAGAACACCCGCGCGCCGTCAATGACGTGCTTGTGCAGTTCCTCGGATTCCCCGATCGTCAGGCCGGTAGGCCAGACTCTGTTTGGATCATCCATAATGCACTCCCTTTCTATCTCCCTTTTGAGATCCGCCAGTCCTGTGCTGAGCCCGCCCATGCCCTTTTCACGGGTGCGTGGCCGGACGTGAACGCCCAGCTTTGGCAACCGCACAGCTTTCGACGTGCGAACAGTTCCGCGCTCGTATCGTTGAGCGGACGAAAGGGAGTCACGGAAATGGACGGCAAGCCTTGGCGAGGCATGTTCGGGGAAAACTCCTCACACCTGACGTCGTCAACGTAACATGACATATTTGAGCGTCAATCTGGAATGACAATATGCTGTGCAGACAGAGTTCTTCTGGTCGCGATGGTATGAAGTGTTGTAATTTTGCAACATGCGGCACCAAGCCAAACAGGATTGGCAGCTTATCTGGGGAGCTATCGCACAATCATGGGAAAAGTGACTGCGATGCCCCAAGCGAATACAGCGGCGTTAGCCAGCGCGCCGGGTAGCGGATGACGCGTTGCGATGTAGCTCCAGCGGCTGATCAACCCAAATGCGAGGAACAGCAGCAAGATCGCCGGACCGATGATGACAAGGAAAAACAGTTTCATTGGGTTGAGCGCGACGGCAATCGCGAGCGAAAGCAGGAAACACAATTTGGTTAGCATGTACGCGCCGCGCTGGGCCTGCATACCACGCGTCAGACATTCATCGGCGACAAAATAAGGAATGGTTCCACAGGCGATCGTGGCGATCAGCGGAATTCGCGCCGGGATCGGCAGGAATGAGAATACGTAGGCGTCAACAGGCAAGCCAAAGGCCACGATATTGTAGGTAGCAATCGCTGCGGCTGCGATACCAAGGGCTTTCCATTGGTTCGCCGTCATGGCCGGGCTCGTCCCGGCCATCCATGCTTTGAGCGCCAGAAAAGAAAGACGTGGATGCCCGGCACAATCGGCCCGTGCTCGGGCCGGCGAAGCCGGACCCGAGTGCCGGGCATGACGAATCAGAGACTTTCGTTGTCGTCGTTGCAGAAAGAGCAGGGCGCCGGCGGTCAGCGCACCGTAAAGCAGAAAATGCAGCGTCAGATAATCGCCGAGCAGGATCTGCAGGAAGTCGGTCGGCATTTTCCATAGCAGCAGCGGGGTCAGAATCGCCGGGCCAAAAGCGGCCATCAGCAGCGACTTCCATGTCAGGCTCGTGCCGACCGGCATTTCGCTCGCCGCCGGCAGCAGCACCGACAACGGCCATGCCAGGGCGACAAATCCGAGAAACACCAGCGCCAGCCAGCGACCGCGGCTGTCAATAAATCCTTCCTGCTGCCGTCCAAAGGACGCGTTCATCCAGCGCAGCGATTCGAGCATGCTGTCGCGGCTATAGAGCACCCCGATATGCTCGACACCGCGTGCCAGCGCCAGTCTTCGCGCCGTGCCGTCGGTAAAACGGCCGTAAGTTTCGCCGGCGACAGCGCTGCCGTCGGCGGAGAGTTTGACGATGCGCAGGCCTTCGTCCCTCAGCATTGACGGTTCCAGCGCGCCGACGATTACCAGCAGATTGCGCGGACTAGTCGGTGTGACGACTGGCGAGAACACCGAAACTGCTACGGTTGCCTGCACGTCCGGGTCGGCTTGCGCGAAACGCACCACGATATCGGAAGCCATGGAGTGGCCGAGCACGGCAAGCCGGCCATCGCTGCCGGGAATGCTTTTTGCGAAGCCAGCGACCTCCGTCAATTCCCGCAGCAATTCGGCGGTGATCGTGGTGCCTTTGGTGATATCGCCGCGCATTGGATCCGGATTGCGGCCATGGCCGAGGAAGTCGAAGGTGACGACGACATATCCGTTGCGCGCCAGCGTTTCCGCGAATGGCTGCATCAATTGTTGCGATCCGGCAAAGCCGTGCGCAATCACGACAACAGGGGCGCGGGCGCTTGACGATAGACGAAACACCGTAACCGGCGTATTGCCGACGCTCGTGCGGATGATGTTCAAGCCATCGGTGGCGTGGTGCAACCCAAGCAGGCCGACCGTCAGCGCACCGAGCGCAAGGACTGCGACGATCATTCGCGCAAGTATCGCGCCGCGCAGCAGCCCGGTTCTCGACATGCCGTTCAGTCTTCCCCAGCGATATGCTTGCGGCGGATGCTGCGCAGGATCCACCAGATCGCCAAAGCAGCGATCGGGACGAATGCTGCTGTGGCGATGCTGGGCTCGATGGCAATCTTTCCGCTTTCGTACGCCGCCTTGGCGAGATAGCCGAACAGGCTGACCACATAATAGGTGATTGCCGCCACAGAGAGACCTTCGACGGTGGTTTGCAGGCGCAGTTGCATTCGCGTTCGCGCATTCATGGATTTCAGTAAATCCTGATTTTGCTGCTCAAGTTCGACGTCGACGCGGGTGCGCAGCAGGTTGGCCGCGCGCGCCAGTTTCAACGAAAGATTCGATTGCCGCTCTTCGATCGTGACGCAGGTACGAAGCGCCGGCTTCATCCGGCGAGCGAGGAAGGATGACCACGTCGGAAGGCCGCCGACCTTGCGTTCGCCGATGGTCTGCAATCGCTGTTCGACGATTTCCTCATAAGCGCGGCTGGCGCCGAAGCGAAAGACGCTCGCGGCAGCGCCGGCCTCAACCTCGGCTGCGAGCGCCGTCAATTCGTCGAGCAGCCGGTGATTGCTCTCGAGATCACCGGCCCGGCGCATCTGCTCGGTGACTTCGACGAGGCGCCGCTCGGCGGCGGCGATCGAAGGCGCCAGCCGTTGCGCTTCCGGCAGCCCCAACAGGGCAAGCGTCCGATAGGTTTCGAGTTCGACGACGCGCTGGACCAGCGCGCCGGCGCGCTCTGGAGACATCGCGCGGTTGGCGACGAGGATGTGCACAAAACCGGACGGGCCCGGCTGAAAATCGGTGGCATAGACCGCGGCACCATCGGAATTCTCGGCGACGGCGAGGCTGGCATTGTCAAACAGCCGCTCCGGCGCCGTACGCGGCAGATCCTCCTCCAGCAAATGAAGATCGACCGCCACCAACAGTGGACCGGGCTGCGGAACCAACCGCATCGGTGACGACAGCGAGGTGGCATCGGGATGGAACGGGATCGCGTTGGGGTCGCACGGCATCTCCCAGGTGTAGGTGGTAAACTCGGAGTGTTGCTCCCAGCGCAGGACTGTCGTTCCAAAGGGCGCGCGATGGTGCTTTTCCGCGGGCGACGGCGAGGGCAACCCGCGCGATTCGCAGAATGCCACCAGATTGGCACGGTCGGCCTGTGCCTGCGCACCCGAGGTGTCGAACGCAAAATGCACGATCCGCGACGGTATCGTGATTGGCGTGAACGGGCGGGCGTGGACTTCGCCAAGAATTGCGGCGCGCAAAGGATGCGGAACAAGACGCGCCGCATCGCCGTCGCCAATCAGTATCTCCGCTCCCATTATGCCTTCTCAATGCCGAATGCGCCTCTCGGACATGACTAGCACTCCATCGTCCCGGACAGAAGCCGAAAGGCGCGGGCCGGATCCGTTCCGAGAACGGGAGCGCG
>Ga0075028_100000786_pt1 | contig 11292 bp, 8 predicted proteins | sample LitLauG_LLR_2014_FD_71390 | JGI IMG/M metagenome (GOLD analysis project Ga0075028, IMG submission 71390) | Freshwater sediment microbial communities from Pennsylvania, USA - Little Laurel Run_MetaG_LLR_2014 | ecosystem: Environmental > Aquatic > Freshwater > Creek > Sediment | place: USA... | reverse complement strand
TCACCACCCGCAACGGCGCGGGCCAGGCCGGCGCCACCGACAACCGCCGCATCGATGTGATCTGGGTGCCGGAAGGCGCGACGTACTAAACCGACTGCGGAAAAAGTCGACCACGACTGCAGCATAATCGAAAACACGGGTGCCGCACCCTTGGGTTTTCCAAGGGTGCGGGTTTAGAGTCGAGAACTTGGACAGAACCATCCGCACCGAATTCTGAGCTTTTCTCTCGCGCTGACAGAAAACCCGCACCCTTCAAAAACCGAAGGGTGCGGCACCCGCGCTTTGATTTTGAACGATTTTTCGCCGACTCCGTCCATCGCAACTTCTCTGCGGTCCTCGACTACTTCCCCGGCCCGACTTCCGGGGCATCGGTCTGGTGCGATGGGTCCGCGGAAATCACGCCATTCGGCAGGCGCTTCAGCACGACCGACACATCCAGAGCCTCATCGGCATGCGTGGCTTTCACCATTTGCGGCGCCTGCACGATCACGTAGCGGCCCGGCGCGGTGAATTCCTCGAACGCAACTTTTAATGGCAGATCGCCCGATTTCTTTACCCGCAGCATGAAATTGCCGTCGGAATCGGAAATTGCTAGTTCCGTGCCGATCATCAGGCCGGCGCCGGCCACCGGTTCGCCCTCGGGATCGACCACGCGCCCGCGCACCACGTATTGGAAAAACGCTCCGGAAAACGAAGTTCCTGGCGACGTGTTCCCCATGCCGCGGTAAGCGTACGTGGATCCGTAGGCCGTGTAGCGAATCTGGCCGAGTGGCGTAACGTTCGTATCCACGTTGACCTGCACTCCATGCGGAAGCTGGAAGTGCAGCCCCAGAACCATCACCTGCTTGAATTGCCCCGGGCCGTTCTGCACGAAGGGCAGAAACAGCGTCTGATAGTCGACGCTCAGCGTCACCAGGTTGGATATAACGTTGCCGCCGAAGTCGATGGAGGTCTGGCCGTTGTTGTGCGAGATCACCTGCGTCACGCTGAAGCGCGAATTGAGAGTCTCGCGCAGATTTGCAATCAGGGAGTGGGATACCTGGCCTTTCAGGTATTCGCTGCGCAGGTAATCCGCCCCGGCTTCAAAATGCCGCGTGATGTTTCGCCGCACACCCAGATCGATGGCCGAGGAATTTCCCACGGAAGTGGAGGAGCGGAAGTAGGAACCGTTCACTTGAAATCCCGCGAGAGTCGCGCTCGCTCCTAACCCCTCGACCATGGCGCGCTCAAAGACGTTGGCCGAGAAGGACGACAGATAGTTGTTGCGGCTGAGGATGACGCGCACGTTCGACAGCGGCCGAAGTTCCAGCCGGATATTTTCGCGATCATTTTCCGAAAGCTGCGGCGTGGCCACCAGCACGCGGCGAAAGTTGTCACCTGAACGCGCGTAACTGGCGTCCAGCACCACCCAGCGCTTGTTCATCGAAAAACTGGCTGATCCATACGGCTGATTGTTTCCCACTCCCGCCGACAGCGCCATTTTGATGTCCCGGCGGGCGGCCCACTCGACGGCCTGGATGGAAGTCTGCCGTTCGGAAAAAACATTGCGCGAAAACAATCGCACGGTGGGTGTGAGTTGTTTCTCCAGGAAAATAGCGCCCGATGGCGTGTCGGTTTTGGCTACGTTCAGGAATGGAGCGAAATATCCGTCCGAAGTAGCTCCCGCGAAAACCAGGATGCGTGTGTCTCCCACGTTGCGCTTGTAACTCGCGCCGCGGCCCAGAAAGTAAAAGGAACGGTCAAACAGATCGGTGGGCAAAATAAAGGGAATCTGCTGATCGCCCGCGCCGATGGTTGCGGAATGCCACGGCCGCGATAGAAAAAATCCCAGCCTGGGATGCCCGAGATATCCCAGATCGATTCTTGCCGTGTAGTCAACGGCGTGAATTTCCAGCGAACCGCCCTGCGCCTCCAGCAGAGAGGACGAGCCGCCCGTCAGCTGGAAGACTTGCGCGCTCGTCGTGTGGGGAAACCCGAAAACCAATACCATTGCGCAGACGGCCAGAGCCCGAAGAATCATCTTCATGATCTTCGCGGGGCCCGGCCGCCTGGGCGACGGCTGGTTCATTGCTTGACGATCGCGTCTTTCAGTCCGGATTCCAGCTTGAACTTGGGAAACTTCAGCACCAGTTGCTGCGGCACGCCGGGCTGGTCCCAGTCCAATTCAATTTCTCGCCGCTGGCCCGGGAATAGAGGAAAGCCTCCGAAGGTCTGCTTGCCGGTGCTGGACACGACTTCCATGGCCTCCACGCGTCCAAAAACCGTGCCGTGATTTTCAACTTCGGCGGTAATCAGGCGCTTGTCGCCTTTCTTCTGGATTTCCGCGCGCGTCCAGGAGACTTGCGATTGCTCAAGCGAGCCGTGACCCAGGAGATAAACGGTGTGCGGCAATTCCAGAGCCAGCTTCAGCCCGTTGGGCGTCGTGGGTCCGGTCACCGTGGCGTAAATGCAGAACCAGTTGGGGAACGTCTCCGAAGTGGCCTTGTAAAATACGTAATACGCCTGCTTGGGTCCCAGGCGGAAGCTGGTGGTGGAGAGCTCCACGTGCAGGCCCGGATCGAGCTTGCGGAATGTGGCTTTTCCTGTCGAATCCACCGAGAAGCTGTGCGGCTCCACGACCACCGATATCGGAATATCGCCGTCGTTGAAAACCTGGAAGCGGCCGTCCGCTTTTTCCGAATACTCGACGATCACCGGCGAAATGGTTTGCGCGGAAGCGTGTGGCGCAGCGGCAAACAGAAATGCCAAAGCCAAAAGAAAGCGTTTCAAGGTAATCCCCCCTAAATTTTTTGTTGCTTGAATGGTCCCGTGAATCCCGTTGCAGCGGCGCGCTAGTTGGCTTGCGCCTGGATGTGCAACACGCCGGTGTAAGTTGCCGCCGGCAGATTCAGCCCCGTGGTATTGATCTGCAAATTCAACGTATCCGTGCGTGATCCCGGATTGGTAAAGAAAATAAAAAAGAACTGATTGAAAAGCGTCAGGCTGCTGCCGGCGGCCAGCGGACTGGATCCCGTGAAGGCCGCATATGCCCCGCCGTTATAACTGCCGGCCACATTCGCTGAGGGAATGTTGTCGCTCGCGCCGTCGGTGAGAGCGGCCGCCGGATTCGAGAAGTAAGCGTACTCGGCAATGTTTCCGAAAATGAGCGGCAGAGCCCAGCTGGTGGTGATGCTGATGGGCACACTGCCCGTGGCCGTGCCGTTGCGCACCAGGGCGAAATTCACCAGCCCCGGCGCCGCGGTAATCGTGATGCTGCTGTTCAGCGTGGCGTTGAGGCTGACCGCGGCAGGATTGGATTTCAACTGTGCGGAGAGGCGCGCCGGGCACACGGCCAAGGCGAGGCCCAGCAGCGCGACGAAGAGTCCGCCGCGCCCCGTGAGCTTCCATTTCTGCGTCTTATATTTCTGACGATGCATCGAATTTCCGCTTCCTCAGGCCCTTCCGGGCAGCAATCTGGCTACAGCGCCTGCGCCCGGATATTCAACACGCCGGAGTACGTTGCTGCCGGCAACGCCAGCCCAGCCGTGTTGATCATCAGGTTCAGAGTGTCCGAACGATTGCTGTTGCGATTGGCAGCCGTCAGCATTACGGAAAACAGCGTGAGGCTGGTTCCGGCCGCGAACGGGCTGTTCCCGGTGAAGGCCGCAAAGGCTCCGCCGTTGATGCTGCCGGAAACCTTGGAAGTCGGAATGTTGTCGCCGGTGCCATCCGTGAGGGCTGCCGCGGCGGTTGTGAAGTAGGCGTAGGTAGCTACTCCGCCCACGCCGGGCTGCATGGTCCAGCTGGTGTTGACGGTGATCACGGAACTGCCGGTGGAGGTGCCGCTCGCGAGCAACGCGAAATTTACCAATCCCGGCGCGGCGTTCACGGTGAGTGACGTTGCCAGGTTGGCGTTCAGATTGACGCCGGTGCTCGTGGAATTCAACTGCGCCTGCGCGGGTGATGCGACGAGGAAGATTCCCGCCAGCAGCAACGCGGGAGTCAGAATGCTCAATACCCTGGTCCTCGAAAACGTTCTGGCGCCCCCCGCCAATTTCCCTGCCAGTTTAAATGTCATGCCCACAGTCCCTTTCCGGTTGTTCGCCGCGAGGCTCGCGCAGGGCGCGAGAATCGATCGGCGCAGGACAATTTCAAGCGAATCCACACTCACCGCACTTTGGCGGGCACAGCAACGACAAGCGGTTCGGAGGCCACACCGCTTCCGAACCGCGGCCACTGCTCACAACGCCCGCCGGAGAAACCCGGCGGGGCGTTGGCTTGGTTAGATCGCTTGCGCCTGGATGTTGAGCACGCCCGTGTAGGTCGCCGCGGGCAGTCCCAGGCCGGTGGTGTCAATCGTCAGCGCGATGGTATCGGGGCCGTGCGTCGAGTTGAACGTGGCGGCTCCGAGGGTTACCGAGAATACCGTCATACCATTCGCGCCGAAGGGCGTGGCGCTGGTGAACGGTGCCGCCGCGGCGCCATTGACGCTACCGGTGACCTTGGATGTGGGGATGTTATCGCCGGCGCCGTCGTTCAGGGCGTTGGCGCTGGAGAAGTAGGCATACAGCTTCACCGTGGTGCGGGTTTTTGCCAGCGCCCAGGAGGTCGTGATGCTGACCGGTGCGCTGCCGTTCGCCGGGCCGTTTGCAGCCAGGGCAAAGTTCACGGTAGCCGGACCCGCGGCCACGGTCAGGGATTCGCCGAGAACCGCGTTCAGATTCACCGTGGCATTGTTGGAATTCAGCTGAGCGTGCGAAGCCTGGCTCATGGTGAGCACGAGTGCGGCGGCGCCCAGGATGAGACGAGCCTTCTTGAATACGTTCATGAAAGTTCCACCTTTTAGGTTGAGAGGGAAACGAAACCCTCAGGATTTCGAACCCGAGCGCCACACACGCGCGGTGGCTCGTGCTCGCAGGAACAGTTTTAGCTGGAGACTTTACCGGGACGATTGGTACGTAGGTACTATTTCGGCCCAAATTGCTATTGCCGCGCGATGGCCGTATGCCGGAAGGAACGTGCAGACCTGCGCAGTGTACTAACTATGTACCGGGGATGCATATTCTGGTAAAGAGCGGTCGCCAGGGGCTGGCCGCCTGGCCTGGTCGCTGTGGCCGTAAAATAAAGGCCTCGCAACTGTCTTCAGGCCTGACGATCGGTCCGGGAGCCCGGGAATCGCTGCCGCCCATCCCAGTTCGGGAATCCTGGTGACATTCCTTGTACAATGGGCTTCGCCGCTCGTGCGGATTCCGGGCGCGCTCCGTTCCTCCATGCGCAAGTTCCTGGCGTTTATTTGCTTCGTGCTCTCCGTCCCGGCCGCGCGCGCCCAGGTCTGGACTCCGCTCGGGCCGCCCGGCGGCGATGCCCGCGTGCTGGCCGCCGATCCTCAAAATTTGTCACGCGTATTTTTAGGGACCGCGGACGGCCACATCTTCGGCTCACAGGATTCCGGCGCGCACTGGATTCTCTTGGGCCGTGCCAGCTCTCGTATCGACGCCGTGATCACCGCCATCGTCGTGGACCCGCGTAATTCCAATGTACTGCTGGCCTCTTCCTGGGCGCGGAATTCCGCGGACGGCGGCGGAGTTTTTCGAAGCAGTGACGGCGGGCGCACCTGGGCCGGCGCGGGACTTGGCGGGCAGAGCGTGCGCGTGCTGGCCATGGCGCCGTCCGATTCCAGCGTGCTGGTGGCCGGAACGCTGGACGGCGTTTACCTCTCGCGCGACGCCTCCAAAACCTGGCAGCGGATTTCTCCCGAACACCATCCCGAATTGCAGAATTTCGATTCGCTGGCCATCGACCCGCGAGATCCCCAAACAATTTACGCAGGCACTTTTCATCTTCCCTGGAAGACCACCAATGGCGGGCGCACCTGGAATCCCGTCCATGCCGGCATGATTGACGATTCGGACGTCATGAGCCTTTTGATTGACGGCCGCGATCCCCAGCGCATCTTCGCCAGCGCCTGTTCGGGCATTTACCGCAGCGATGATCGCGCCGCGCAGTGGCGAAAGATTCAGGGCATTCCCTACGCCGCGCGCCGCACCTACGCCATTGCCCAGGATCCTCGCGAACCGGATCGCGTGTACGCGGCGACATCGGAGGGCCTGTGGAAGACCGAGGACGGCGGCCTGAACTGGCGGCGCACGACCTCGGATTCACTGGTGGTCAATTCCGTGATTGTCACGGAAGGCTCGCCGGGGCGCGTTCTGATCGGAGCCGATGGGTCGGGAGTGCTGGCCAGCAACGACGGCGGGGAGCATTTTCAGGAAACTAACGCAGGATTCAATCATCGCCAGATTCTGGCGCTCGGGTGGGACGCCAGGCCGCCGGGGCGCCTGCTGGCGGTGCTGGCGCAGTCTTCCGATGCCGTCCTGGTTTCCTCCGATGAAGGGCGCACGTGGTCCCCGTTGGGCTCGGGACTCCCCGCGGAACCGGTGTTGCGGGCCTACGCAGCTCCGGATGGCGCTTGGTGGGCCCCCCTTGCCCGTGGCGGGCTAATACGCTACCAGGCGGGCTCCGATAGCTGGGCTAGAGCAGGCTCCGGCAGCTCGCCGTCGAAGGGGACTGGCCGTCCGCCCCGCAAAGCCGTGCCGGGTCCGAACTCTCTGGCTGTCACCGTTGTGGACATGGCCTTTTCTTCGAACCAGTCGTACGCGGCGACCAACGAGGGACTGTTCGTTTCGAAAGACCTGGGCGCAAGTTGGGCGCGCCAGCCGCTCGGCCCTCTCGCTTCCATGCCGGTTCAGGCGGTTCGCGCGTCCGCGGATGGACTTCGAATCCGTGTGGTCTCGCAGCGCGGGTTGGTCTTTTCGGATGACGGCGGAAAAAACTGGCGCTGGCACGACCTGCCTCTGGAGTCCGGAGGAGCCATGTCGCTAGCCGTTGCCGAGGATTCCGGAAGCATCCTGCTGGCCATGGCCCGCAACGGGCTGTACATCTCACGCGATTTTGGCGCCACCTGGGAGCGGGCTGCCGCCGGGCTGCCGGCCGCAACTGTATTAGCCTTCGCTGCCAACGGACCCGTTTTTGCCGCGGCCATGCAGACCGGCGGGCTCTATATTTCCGGCGATTCAGGCCGTACCTGGGACCGGGTTTCAGGCGCGGTTTCAGACGCGCGATTTACGTCCGTGCAGTCATCGGCGGAGCCGGGCGTATTTTTCGTGGCCTCGGAGCTCGACGGTGTTTACCGCGTGCAATGGCCTGGGCGCGGTGCTGAGGATTCCAACCAGGCCAAGCCGGTCGCTTCCGAGCCTTCCACCGCATTGGGTTTTCATCCGGAAACCCTGCCGCGCTAGGACCGATTACCCTGGCTCAGCGGCGCGAATGTACTAAGCGGCTGAAAATCAGGGATGGAACGAGGTTTTTCGAAGAAGGGCGTCGCGATTCGTGCCAGTTTGAACCACTTTGGATTCCCAATGTTGCTCGGGCCGCAAATTAAAGGAATTATCCGTGCCTCCGAGTAAATAGACTTGCAATAGTTCCCGATTCGGCAATAGAATCATCCGCATATTTTAATCTTTGTCATGATAAGTGACAGACTTCTCCCGATTTATGCAACACTCCTGATTTGGCACTTCCGTTGCTCCTATTTTGAAAGAGGTCCCAGCCATGGAAATCAAAGTGGATAGCGAAGTGAAAAACTCAAAAGCGGCCACGGCCGCGCGTACGTCCACGTTAAGTCTTCTGGTGGTGGACGACGAAGTGAGTACCCGCAACCTGTGCCGCGATGTAGCCGTGGACGCCGGCCTGCAGGTGTACGCGGCGGCCACCACGGAGGAGGCCCTCGAAATCCTGGAGCAGTATCCGATCGATATCGTGGTCACCGATTTGCAGGTGCCGCAAATCGGCGGGCTGGAATTGCTGAAGCGCCTGCACGCCGGCAGCGCGGAAATCGCGGTGATCGTGCTGACGCAGTACGGAACGATCGCCACGGCCATCGAAGCCACGCGCCTGGGCGCCGCCGATTATGTGACCAAGCCGTTTCACGTGCAGGAATTGCGCGCCAAGCTTGACCGCCTGATTCACACCATCGAAATGGATCAGGAAAATCGATTGATGCGCGAGGAGTTGCGCAGCCGGCCGGGATTCGGCGGGCTGATCGGGATGTCGCCGCGGATGCAGCGCGTGTACAAGCTGATCCAGAAAGTTTCGCAGCACACCTATCCGGTGCTGATCCTTGGAGAGAGCGGCACGGGCAAGGAACTGGTGGCACGCTCCGTGCATTTTTCCGGGCCGCGTAAGAACAAGCCGTTCGCCCCGGTGGATTGCTCCTCGCTGGTGCCCACGCTGATTGAGTCGGAGCTGTTCGGCTACGTCAAGGGAGCGTTCACCGGCGCGCAGCACACCAAGCAGGACTTGTTCGAAGCGGCCGGCGACGGCACGCTGTTTCTGGATGAGATCGGCGACCTGCCCATTGACCTGCAGGCCAAGCTGCTGCGCGCCCTGCAGGAGCGCGAGATCAAACCGGTGGGTTCGAACGAACGGATCGGCATCCGCGCGCGCGTCATTGCCGCCACCAACCGCGATCTGGAATCGGCCATCCGCACCGGCGGCTTTCGCCAGGATCTTTATTTCCGCCTGAACGTCGTGCAGATCAAGCTTCCGCCGCTGCGCGAACGCAAGGCCGACATTCCATTGCTGGCCAACGCTTTTCTCGAAAAGTTTTCCGATCCCGCGCGCCCCATCCACATGATTTCCGAGGACGCCATGCGCCGCATCATGAGTTATGACTGGCCGGGGAACATCCGCGAGCTGGAAAACGCCATCGAGCGCGCCGTGGCCCTCGGCTCCGGCCCCATCCTGCATGTGGGCGATCTGCCCTCGAACCTGCAATACGCCTCATCGGAACGGCCCGGGGACATTGACGAGCTGGTGCCGCTCGAAACGCTGGAGAAGCGCGCCATTTTCCGAGCGCTGCAGGAAACTTCGGGCGATAAGTTGGCCGCCGCGCGGCTGTTGGGCATCGGCAAAACCACGCTGTACAGAAAACTGAAGCAATATGAATCGAGCCGGGCTCCTGTATAGGTGTGCGCCGCGAGCCTGCTGCAACACTGGCAAGCCGCGTAGGACAGGCTTCAGCCTGTCTGGTTTAGAGTTTCGCCGTCGCGCGATCTACTCAGACAGCGCGCTCTAACAGGAAATCCTCCTCCGCAATATTCACGGCAGCCGGAAATCTCCCAGCGTATGGCCGGCACACCTCAACCGGCAATCGAATTGGGCTCCGGCGTCTTCCCACACCCCACGATTTCAAAATCTCCGCAAACCGTTCGCTCAACCACTACCGAGCCCGGCGACCGGCAATGGACCGTTTAATTTCCGCCTCTGTTTTACTGCCGGCCTTCTAGGTATCGAGCCATACGCTCTCGAAAGGTGCCGCGCGGCTGTATACACCGATGCCCGTTTTTCGCGCCGCACGAGGAATGATCGTGGAGGTTGTAGCAAGGCCGTTTTCCTATCCGGGAATCACGGCGATGCGGAGTTTCGGGATGGGAACGGCACGCCCGGCCGGCAATTCTGCACAGCAATAAGCCATTGAAATTAATAGATTTAGTAGTCGCTTCGCATTGGCCCCTGCGATGCTACGCATCCCTGCAGGAGGATGCCATGATCGAACGAGCGTACTACCTGCACTACCAGACAGTTCTCAATTTGACGATCAATACGTTGACGGTCGGAGCGGGACTGCTGCTCGGCTATCTGGTGATCTGGGCCAGGCTGTAACGGAGAGCGAGATGCCTTCAGGGTCAATGCGAAGGCGGCGGGGAACTCGGAGCCCGGAGCCGGCGCGCCAGCCGCAGCATGGGGTAGAAGCTCTGCTGGAGACCGAACTGGCCGCTGTGATCGATTCGATCGACTCCGGGGTGCTGATCCTCGATGCCGAAGGGCGTATCCGCAAGGCCAGCGACCGGATGGCGGCGATCTTCGGAATGGAGGCGCGGCGCGTTCTGGAATTGGGAACGATCGATGCCCTGATCGACAGCCTGGCCGGGCATCTGGCGCGCCCGGCGGAAACGGCGGAGCACTGGCGCGGGCATGTTCACAATGGGGAAGAGCCCGCCTGGAGCGAATTCGAACTGGTCCGGCCATCACGAAAAATTGTGGAGCGCTTCGCCCGGCCGCTCGTCAATTCCGCCGGCGCGCGAATCGGTTGGCTGGAGGTTTTTCGCGACATTACCGGACAGCGGCTGATCCAATCGACGCTGTTGCAGACGGAAAAAATGGCCGCGCTCGGCCAGCTGGTTTCGGGCATCGCCCACGAGCTGAATAATCCGCTGACCAGCATACAAGGGTACGCACAGCTGCTGCTGAGCCGAAGGACCAGCCATGACCGTACCGGGGACGCGCTGCGCATTTCGCAGGAGGCGGAGCGCGCCGCGCGCATCGTCAAAAACCTGCTGCTGTTTTCACGGGAGACGAAGCCCGAGCGGCGCGCCGTGCAGCTGAACGAAGTGATCGAACGCACCGTGGCCTTGCGCGCCTACGAACTGAAAGTACAGAACATTGAACTGGAACTGGCGCTCGATCCCGGACTGCCGCAGACGCTGGCGGACGCCGCGCAGTTGCAGCAGGTGGTGCTGAACCTGATTGTCAACGCCGAGCAGGCCATCGTGGCCGACCGCGCGGAGGATCCGCGCAACGGGCGCATCCTGATCCGCACGCGGCGCCTGGCGGGAGACCGCCTGGGCATGGAGGTATCTGACGACGGCCCGGGCATCGCTCCGGAAATCGCGGCGCGGATTTTCGATCCGTTTTTTACCACCAAGCCTCCGGGCGTGGGCACGGGGCTTGGCCTTTCCATCGTGTACGGAATCGTGCAGGAGCACGGCGGAGAAGTGACCCTGGCGAGCCAACCGGGCGGCGGCGCGACGCTGGCCGTGGAACTGCCCGCGCTGGCAGGACTTGGGTTCGCGATCGTGGAGCCGAAGACGGAGCGGCGCGCGGGTGTGGTCGTGGCCCTGCCGGTAGCGGATTGGCGCGCGGCTTGGAGGGACATTCTGGTGGTGGAGGACGAGCCCACGGTGGCCGCGTTGATCTCCGACGTTTTGGTCGAAGAGGGCTATCGCGTCGACACGCTGCTCGACAGCCGGGAAGCGCTGGGACGCCTGGAAAAGAAAAGTTATTCGCTGGTGATCTGCGATCTGAAAATGCCGCACATGGATGGCCCCGGACTGTATCGCGCGCTGGTGCGCCGCGAGAATCCCATGCAGCACAAATTGCTGTTTGTCACCGGCGACACGATGGGGCCGAGAACCATTGAGTTCCTGAATTCCAGCGCCGTGCCGTACCTCGCCAAACCATTTCTGGTCGAGG
>Ga0075028_100000785_pt1 | contig 11304 bp, 6 predicted proteins | sample LitLauG_LLR_2014_FD_71390 | JGI IMG/M metagenome (GOLD analysis project Ga0075028, IMG submission 71390) | Freshwater sediment microbial communities from Pennsylvania, USA - Little Laurel Run_MetaG_LLR_2014 | ecosystem: Environmental > Aquatic > Freshwater > Creek > Sediment | place: USA... | reverse complement strand
GTGCTGGTGCGAAAGCTCGAGAACGGGCACTGGGAATTGCAGGTGCATATCGCGGATGTGGCGCAGTATGTGCGCGCGGGGTCGGCGCTCGACGGGGAGGCGCGGCTGCGCGGGACGTCGGTGTACTTTCCGGACCGGGCGGTGCCGATGTTGCCGCTGGAGCTCTCGACGAATATCTGCAGCCTGCGGCCGAAGGTGGAGCGGCTGGTGATGTCGTGCGTGATGGAGATGGATCATCACGGGGAGGTGGTGGGGTATGAGCTGCATGAGGGCGTGATTCGGTCGGCGGAGCGGATGACTTATACGGACGTCAACCTCGTGCTGCAGGGGGATGCGGCGGCGCGGGAGAAGTATGCGGGGCTGGTGGGAGATTTCGAGCGCATGCAGGAGTTGGCGCTGATCCTGAACCGGAAGCGGGAGAAGCGTGGGTCGATTGACTTTGATATGCCGGAACCGGTGATTGAGTTTGATGAAGCGGGGCTGATGCGGGGGATTACGCGGTCGGAGCGGAACATTGCACATCGGATTATTGAAGAGTTCATGCTGAGCGCGAATGAGTGTGTGGCGGAGTTTCTGGAACAGCGCGGGATTGCGTCGCTGTACCGGATCCATGAGAAGCCGGATGCGAAGCGGGTGTACGAGTTCGAGGTGATTGCGGCGACGTGGGGATATTCGCTGGGCGTGGGGGCGTTGCCCATCCAGAAGGTGCAGTTGAAAGCGGACCGGCGGGCGGCGCGGGGGACGGGGAAGAATGTGCGGGAGATGGAGATTCCGGGCGAGGTTAAGATTACGCCGCGGATGTATCAGAAGCTGGCGGAGAAGATTGCGGGGAAACCGGAGGAACGGATTCTGAGTTTTCTGATGCTGCGGTCGCTGAAGCAGGCGCGGTATTCGGAAGAGAATGTAGGGCACTTTGCGCTGGCGACGGAGTGTTATACGCATTTCACTTCGCCGATACGAAGGTATCCCGATTTGATTGTGCATCGGATATTGAAGGAAGTGGTGGGGAAGGCGGAGCGGGCTGGGAGTGCGGAGTCGCCGTGGCACGGCAAGGCTGTCGCTAAGCATGGCGCGGGAAGGCATGTGCGGCCGGCGATTTCGGCGGACAGTCCGATTGCGACGGAGGAATTGCACGAGATTGCGGAGGAGTCGAGCCAGTCGGAGCGGCGCGCCGATGATGCGGAGCGGGAGTTGATGGAGTGGAAGAAAGTGAAGTTCATGCAGGAGCGGATTGGGGAGGATTTTGACGGGCTGATCATCAGCGTGACGAAGTTTGGATTTTTTGTGGAGCTGATCGATATGTTTATTGAGGGGCTGGTGCCGCTGGCGACGCTGATGGGGGATCGGTTTACGTTTCGAGAGAATACGCGGCAGATTATCGGGGAGCGGACGCGCAAGGCCTACAGTTTGGGGGATCGGGTGCGGGTGCTGGTGGATCGGGTGGATCCGGTGCAGCATAAGTTGTCATTTGCGCTAGTGGAGGATGCGCCTGTGGCGCGGGGGAAGAAAAGACGGTAAGGCATCGGAGAGGCACGGGCGAGGACGCCCGTGTGTCCAGTCATTCTCGGGCTCCTAACTGATAAAATCTTCGGTCGCGTTCTTACCTATCTTTCCTGTTGAGGGTCTCATGTCGAAGATTCAGCGTGCCATTCTTTCGGTTACGGATAAGACCGGGCTGGTGGAGTTTGCCCGCAAGCTGGCGGGGATGGGAGTGGAACTGGTTTCCACGGGTGGAACAGCGAAGCTGCTGCGCGATTCGGGCGTGGCGGTGAAGGATATCTCCGAGCTGACGGGGTTTCCGGAGATGCTGGATGGGCGGGTGAAGACGCTGCACCCCAAGGTGCACGGCGGGATTCTGCATCGGAGGGAGAATGCGGGGCACCGGAAGGCGGTCGAGGAGCATGGGATTCCGGCGATCGATATGGTGGTGGTGAATTTGTATGCGTTTGAGAAGACGGCGGCGAAGCCGGGCGTGCACTTCGAGGAGTTGATCGAGAACATTGATATTGGGGGGCCGTCGATGATCCGGTCGGCGGCGAAGAATTTTCAGGATGTGGCGATTGTGACGTCGCCGGCGGACTATGAGGCGATTGTGCAGGAGATGACGTATTCGGGTGGGTCGCTCGGTCTCGCGACCAAATGGCGGCTGGCGCAGAAGGCGTTTGCCACGACGGCGGCGTATGACTCGGCGATTGCTTCGACTTTGGAGCGGGTGGCGGCGGATGGGAAGTTTGAGTTGAAGGCGGATGCTGGATTTCCGCCGACGCTGCGCATGGCGTTTCAGAAAGTGATGGATTTGCGGTATGGGGAGAATCCGCACCAGGGCGCAGCGATGTATGTGGATGGGTCGGGGACGGGCGTAGCGAACGGGCAGCAGATCCAGGGGAAGGAACTCTCTTACAACAATATTGTGGATTTGCAGGCGGCGTGGGATCTGGCGCAGGAGTTTGGGGATGCGGTGTGCACGATCATCAAGCATACGAATCCGTGCGGGACGGCTACGGGCAAGACGCTGGCAGAGGCTTATAAGCGGGCGCTGGAATGCGATCCGGTGTCGGCGTTTGGCGGGGTGATTGGTGTGAACCGCGTGGTGGACCGGGCAGCGGCGGAAGAGATGACGAAGCTGTTTGTGGAGGCGATTGCGGCTCCGGGGTTTGATGCGGCGGCGCGGGAGATTTTTGCCGCGAAGAAGAACTTGCGGCTGGTGGAGATCAAGGCGGGACAGCAGAAGTGGGTGCTGAAGAATGTTTCGGGCGGGATTCTGGTGCAGGATGCGGATGTGCGGCCTCTGGGGGCGGGGGATCGGAAGGTTGTGAGCAAGCGGCAGCCGACGGCGGAGGAGATGCGGGCGCTGCTGTTTGCTTGGAAGATCTGCAAGCACGTGAAGTCGAATGCGATTGTGTATTGCCGCGACGGGCAGAGTGTGGGCATTGGTGCGGGGCAGATGAGCCGGGTGGATTCGTGCAAGATTGGAGCGATGAAGGCGGTGTTGCCGCTGAAGGGGACGGTGGCGGCGTCGGATGCGTTCTTTCCTTTCCCGGATGGAGTGGAGGAGATTGCGCGGGCGGGGGCGACGGCGATTATCCAGCCGGGCGGGTCAGTGCGGGATCAGGAAGTGGTGGAGGCGGCGGACCGGTTAGGGTTGGCGATGGTGGTGACGGGGGTGAGGCACTTCCGGCATTAGACCTTTTTTCACCGCCGAGGACGCAGAGAACGCCGAAAAAGAGTTAGGAAAGTCGCGTGTACCCGGGTCGCGCGTTTAGGTTGCGCCCCTGACGGGGCTCATCTGATTTCCCCTGCTTGCCCAGGGCTTACGTCCTTGGCTAATGAAGTTCCGCCCTCCGGGCTGGCGTGCCGTCGGGTACGGCAGGGCGCACTCGAAGGTTCGTTTTTCGCGGAATATCGGGCATTTTAAGAGGCTCAGAGGCTCGGAATTGTGCCGGCTGCCTTCAGTCCCTGACCCACCGATTGCCCTAGGGAATACAGTCTTTTAGTCGTCTGGAGCGGAGCGGGTTACAATAAAAGGCAGCCTGCGGGGGACAAAGCCGCATCCAAGCGGCAGTACACCCGGGATTTTAGGAAACCCTCGAACAATGATGCGAATCGCGCGAAGTTCTAGCATTTTTCTGGTCTTGGTATTGGCGGCTGCGGCACAGGAGAAGCCTGCGGCTAGTGCGAGCGAACCGGCGGCACCAGCGACCAAGACGCCCGATCGGGCAGCGGCTTACTACCACTACTCGATGGCGCACATCTACGAGGAGTTGGTCACGGTCTACGGGCGCAGCGATCTGGCGAGCAAGGCGATTGAGGAATATCGCGCGGCGATTGATGCCGACCCATCCTCTGGATATCTGAACTCCGGGTTGGCCGAGCTGTATGCCAAGACGGGGCGCATTCGGGAAGCGGTGCTGGAAGCGCAGGACATTCTCAAGAAAGATCCCAACAACCTGGAAGCGCACAAGCTGCTGAGCCGGATTTATCTGCGCTCGTTGGGCGATCCGCAATCGGGATCGGGGTCGGGATCGGACAGCATGCTCAAGCTGGCGATTGAACAGCAGGAGCACATTGTCCGGCTGGAACCGAAGAATGCGGACAACCACCTTTTGCTGGGGCGGCTGTACAAAGTGAACAACGACCTGCAGAAGGCGGAAAACGAATTCAAGACAGCGGTGAAGCTGCAGCCGGATTCGGAAGAAGCGGTGACCATGCTCGCTTACCTGTACAGCGAAGAAGGGGACACGAAGCGGGCGGTTGAGACTTTGAGTTCCGTTCCGGATGGAGAACGGTCGGCGAAGCTTTATGCGGCGCTGGGCTATACCTACGAACAGCAGAAGCAGTACAAGGAAGCGATCAACGCGTACCGTCGCGCCGTGGAACTCGATCGCGACAACCTGGATGCCATTCGCGGGCTGGCGCAGAACCTGCTGAACGACGGGCAGACGGATGCAGCGCTGGAGCAGTTCAAGATTGTTGCCGACGCGAATCCGGAAGACGCCAAGACGTTCCTGCAGATTGCGGAGATCTACCGGCGTGTCGGCAAATTTGACCTCGCACTGGAGAACCTGAAGAAGGCGGAGGCGCTGGTACCCGATTCCTTCGAGGTTCCGTACAACGTGGCGGCGGTGTACCAGGCGCAGGGACGGTTTGAGGAAGCAGTGCAGGCCCTGCGGCAGTTGTTGCAGAAGACGGAAAAGGCTGACGGGAATTACACCCAGGGCGAGCGCAGCAACCGCGCCGTGTTCCTGGAGCGGCTGGGAATGGTCTATCGCGACATGGGGAAGAATGACCAGGCGATCGAGACCTTCCGCAAGATGCTGCCGCTCGGGGATGACGACGCGGTGCGCGGGTACCAGCAGATCATTGATACCTACCGCGATAGCAAGCAGTGGCCGCAGGCGACCGCGACGGCGCGGGAGGCGGTGGAGAAGATCCCCAACAACAACGAATTGAAAATGGTGCTGGCTTCGCAGCTGGCGGATTCGGGCGAAGGGGACAAGGCAATCAAGCAGGTGGAAGCACTGTTGAAAGGCGGGCCGGAGGATCGGGCGACTTATATCGCTTTGGCGCAGATGCAGAGCCGCCTGAAGCATTGGCCGGAAGCGGAAGCGGCGGCGGGCAAGGCGCTGGAGCTTTCGACGAAGCCGGAAGAGAAATTGTTTGCCAACTTCGTGCGCGGGTCGATTTACGAACGGCAGAAGAAGTATGAGCAGGCCGAGGAGGCGTTCCACCAGGTGCTGGTGACGGAGCCGCGGAATGCGATGACGCTGAATTATCTGGGATACATGCTGGCGGATCGCGGGGTGCGTCTGGATGAGGCGGTGAGCTACATCAAGACGGCGGTGGAGCAGGATCCGGCGAACGGCGCGTATCTGGATTCGTTGGGCTGGGCTTATTTCAAGCTTGGAAAGTACGATCTGGCGGAACAGAACCTGATCAAGGCGACACAGCGGATTGCGACCGACCCAACGGTGCAGGACCATCTGGCTGATCTTTACCAGAAGACGGGGCGGCTGAAGCTGGCGGTGGTGCACTGGGAGAAGGCGTTAGAGGAATGGAACAAGACGGTGACCGCGGAAGTGGACCCGACGGATGTGGCGCGGGTGCAGAAGAAGCTGGAATCGGCGAAGACAAGACTCGCCAAGGAGTAGAGTTTTGTTACGCAAAAGCAAGCATCTGGAAAAGGCCCCGCTGCGGGGCCTTTTCTGTTGGCGGGCAGGTTGGCGGTGCGCGCGGGTTGCATAGGTCCTTCGCTGCGCAGCGATGACAGGGGTCGGGTTCTTGGTGAGGTGAGCAATCTTCCCGGGATTACAGCAAGGCACCTTTCGATGTTCCACGCGATTTGATAACATTCTCTCCCTCGTGCGCAAATCAACGAAAGTCCTGATAGTCGTCGTTGCAGTGTTGGCCGTCCTGGCGGGGTTTGTCTGGAGAATTCTGCGCGTGCCGCCGCCGCAGATCGCGTCCAACGCCGGCAACATCGCTGCTGGCTTCACGCTGACCGACCAGAACGGCCAGCCCTTCCATTTGGCGGACCAGCGCGGGCACAAAGTCGTCCTCGTCTTCTACCGCGGCTACTGGTGACCTTTCTGCATGCGCCAACTGCGCGAGTTCGCGCAGCATGCTTCCGAGTTTGAGAAGGTGAACGCGCGGGTGGTCGGTATCAGTGTGGATGATGTGCAGGAGAACCGGGGTGTGTGGGAGAAGGTGACGAACAAGCAGTTCACGATTCTCAGCGACCCGGGGGCGAAGGTGATTCGGCAATACGGGTTGCTGCATGTTGGGGGCAAGGGTGACACGGACATCGCCTTGCGTACGACGCTGCTGATTGATGAGAAGGGCGTGGAGCAGTGGCGGCGAGTGAGCGAGAGTGTGACGGATATTCCCAAGGCAGCGGATGTGATGAAGCGGATTCGGAACGGACAGTAGGATTGGACTTCAGCCGGGCATTCCTTCACCAGGGCCGCGTTGTCGCGGGCTGTTGGCTCGACCGAGCAAGTTGCATAGGTACTTCGCTTCGCTCAGGATGACAGGGGTTGGGGTCTAGCTATTCGCCGGTCTGTTTCGTGCGGATGGGCTGTGCTTCCTGCACCAGCCAACTGATACACTCAGCCCATGCTGGCCGACTACGCTGTACGCGTGGAGCAATCGCGCGGGCGGCGCTATCCGGAAACGCCGCATCCTTATCGCGACGATTTTCAGCGGGACCGCGATCGTGTTGTCCATTCCCGGGCGTTCCGGCGGCTTGAGGCTAAGACGCAGGTCTTCACGCGGCGGTACTCCGACCATTTTCGCAACCGGCTCACACACACTATTGAAGTAGCGCAAATTGCGCGGACGATTGCGGCGCAACTGGGGCTGAATACCGATCTGGTGGAGGCGCTGGCCCTGGTGCATGACATTGGGCATCCGCCGTTTGGGCATGCGGGGGAGCGGGCGCTGGATGTGGCGATGCGGGAACAGGGGTTGTTTTTCGATCACAATTTGCATGCGCTGCGCATTGTGGAAGATTTCGAGATGCGCTATGCGGCGTTCCGCGGACTGAACCTGACGTTCGAGGTGCGGGAAGGGATCATCAAGCACTCGCATGATTATTCGGCGGAGGAGTATCCGGAACTGGAGGAGTATTTGCTGGATCAGCAGCCACCGCTGGAAGCGCAATTGATCGACCTGGCGGATGAGATTGCTTACAACTCGGCGGATCTGGACGATGGGTTTGAGGCGCACCTGCTGACCTTGCCGCAGATTCGGGCGGGGGTGCCAGGATTTGAACGGTGCTTTGCGGAGGTTGAGCGTCTCTATTCGGAGGCGCCGGATAAGCTGAAATTCAATGAAGCACTGAAACGGTTTCTGGACAGGATGGTTTCAGGGCTGGTGCAGAGCACGCGGACGCGGGTGCAGCGGATTGGCAGCGTGGAAGAAGTGCGACGGCAGGGGGAGCGTTTGGTGACGTTTGGGCCGGAAGTGGATGCGGAGCGGCGGGAGTGCAAGGAGTTTTTGTATAAGAGCCTCTATTTCAGCGCGACGCTGGAACCGGAGAAAGTGGAGGCGGAACGGGTGATCAGCGAGTTGTTTGCGCATTGGGTGCGGCGTCCGGGAGATTTGCCCGGGGGGTATAGCGAGAAAGCGAAGACGGAGCCAGTGGCGCGGGTGGTTTGCGACTACATGGCGGGGATGACGGATCATTACATTCTGGAACAGTACGAGAAGTTTTGCGGGGGGTTCCGCCCCTGACGGGGCTCGCTGATTTTTCCCCGTTACCCAGCGCTGACGAGCTGGGCTAATGAATGCCGCCCTTCGGGCTGGGGTGTGGTAGCGCGCGGATCGGTGGTCTTTGCTAGACTCCGTACTTCCGCAGTCTACTGTCGCGCGATTGCGGGTGGAGTTCAGTGTTCGTTCTTCCCAAACTCCACAGCCTCAACGCTCGCATCCTCCGCTGAAGCGGAAGGATGCGGCACCCGCAGCTTTCTTTATGGACACATGGAGCCTGACGCGCGTGCGGTGATCAAGACAAAAAGCCCCATCCTCGGTGAGAGGATGGGGCAAGTGGAGGTCGAGAACATAGTCTACGGATGGGTTCCCGCCGGCGTTGGGCAGCCAACATCGAACGACGAGGCCCAGTCATTGCCATAGAACTGGCTCGCAATATCGATCTGGTTGGGTTCGCCGCTGGTATTAACGCTGGGATCGGCGGACAACCAGATGCGATTGAAGGTGATGAGTGAGTTCGGCATCATGTGGTCGCGGCGGATGCTTTGGCTGCCACCGCAGACGTTGATGCCAACGTCGAAGCCAACATCCGGGAAGACAAAGTTCGTGGTGTTAGTACTGATGTTGTTGTAGTGATCGAAGTTGTAGTTCTCGATCATGGCAACGTGACACGTACGGCAGCTCCGCGCCAGCACTTTGCGGTAATAGTCAGCCGCGTTCGGTTCCACGGCGCTACTCCAGCTTGGCGGCAGGTAGTTCTCGTCCAGGGACGTGCCCCCTGCATACCAGCCGGCGATCAGTTCTTGTTCTGCCACCGTCGGTCCCGCGTTGAGCACGTTCTGGTTGAGGTTGTAGAGCGCCAACTGCTGGTCAGCTTTGGTAAGCCCAGGCTTACTGGAGAATTCGAAGTTCCCTAAGTCATACGGCAGGAAGTGTCCGCCGACGTTGGCAAACCCTGAGCCATCTTCCGGGACTTTGCCGGCATAGTGGTCGCCACCGTGGCAGACGACGCACGTGCCGGGCACGAACTTCTCGCGGCGTCCATCCAGATTGATGGAGGGCAGCAGATCACCGCTCGGCCCAAAGATCAGGAAGCGGATAAACGGCTGGTTGTTGTTGACGCCGGGACTGATGGTGTAATCCATGGCGACACAGGCGACGAGGTTCTTGTTGTTTACGGCGTTGTCGACGGCCGCATCAATGTCGGCCTGGGTCGGGTTGAACAGCTGATTCGGCGTTCCTCCTGGAGGCCCAAGGTGATTGCACACCACGCCCGCGGTCTTGTTCGGACCGTAGGTGATTGACTCCTGCACGCGCGCCAGGTTCAGGTCGACCTTGTTGATGTAGGCGGCGGTGAAAGTCGGCACGTGGTTGACGGCGAACTCGCCGATTCTGACGGCGTGGCGCCAGTCCTTGAAGGTAATGGCGCCGGCGAAGTTCCCTTGGGAATCACAGGCCTTCACCGCGCCCACCGACTTGTAGTACAGGCAGGCACTCAGGCGGGAGTCGAGGCCTTTGACGGCAAGATAACCGTCCGCTCGCGGCATGATGTCGGAGGGAAAACCGCTCGGCGGGGGCAGGAAGATGGCGACAGGTGGTGCCAGCAACTGACCCTTCCAGGTTGCGGTCATACCGGAGACAACCGGTGGGGTGATTCCAGTCATGTCGGTCTCGCCCATATCGACGCCAGCCGTGCTCAGTCCCACGATCGGCACCGTGATCGGCGGAGCGCCATCACATTGGAACCTTACGCTCGCGGCATTGGCGTCGTAGGTCAGGCCATAGCCGCCAAACTCGTCGATATGCACTGCGTTCCCCAGCGGGTTTCCGGAAGCGTCGAGAAGAGTGGCGGTTGGGGTAACGAAAACGCCGAAGAACTCGTTGAGCGTTCCGCAAGGGCTGCCGTCCGCCAGCTTGAAGCTGCCGTCAATGCTGCCATTCGGAGTCGACGGACCGTTGCCGATGTAGTTGGTCGTCGCACTCAAAAGTGAGGTTTCATTGAAGCAGTCGGCGAAGGTGACGCCATTGTCCAGCGAGCACTGGACATCAATCGTTGTATTCGGAGGAACACCAGGAAAGACGACCCCGCCCTGAGCTGCACTTTTCACTTCGCCCACGGGTGGATAGCGCAGGTTTGTGATGGGATCGACGGCGTGAGCGAGAAGGTCCGGGTAATAAACGGCGTGGACCTTGGGGTCTCCTGTACTCAAAGTCGTGCCGACGTCTTCAAAGGCACGGTAATAGTCACCTTGTTGCGCGGGAGCCTTGGGCGCGGTTACCTTAGCGAAATCGTCTTCCTTCTCCAGTTTGGTTCCGATGGTGTCGGTGTTTACGGCGATACGGCGCTCGGTGAACCCGCCAAGACCGTTGGATACAAGCACGTAGGCAAAGTGCAGGCCGGGGCCTTCGGGCAGTATCCACGTGGTGGAGGGTGCGTTGACGTTCTGTATGGTGCCGTCGGTGGACTTCCACTGGTAGTGCAGTGTGCCGCCGGAAGTGTCGGTCGCCTGGACGGTGACCTTCACGGTCGGACCGTGGCCGCGATGGGTATAGGCTGCTCTGAGGCTAAGGCCGAAGAGCAGGCAGCAGAGAGAAACTCCAAGGGCAGTGAGAAACAACTTGTGGCGCATAGTGACCTCCTGGTCGCGTGGCTGTGTATGCATCTCGGGCGCACATATAAAGTTGCGATATCAGGGGGAGTGCAGACGCACTTCGTCTGTGGTTGGAACGGAGGGGAGCTGGCGATTCTCTCTGCGGAGACTTTGCGCGGTCGTCCAGCAGCCACGCACCCTAGAAAATGCGTGGACTGACAAAGACAACTCCGGTACTACCCACCCTCACCCAGCGCGCCACCGGCGCGCACGAAATCTGCTGAAGAACTGTACTAGTAAGTAGTGCGAGAAACAGTTTCAAAATGGGCCACAGAGCAAGAAAAAGCTGTGGAAAACGTGTCGAAGTGTGCAAGATGTTGCACAAAGTGTGCTGCCAGGTTGTCCGTGGAGGCGGTTGCGGCGATGTGGTGGCTTATTTTGCGACCAGGGTAGCGACCACGTCGAAAAGGATACGGGGACCGCGCCGCACTTCTTCCAGGCGGATGCGCTCGTTGTTGCCGTGCTCGGAGTCGCCCTCGTCTTCGGTGGCGGTGAAGCCGGTGTAGCCGTAACAGGTGATGCCGAGCGGACGGTAGCGCTGGTTCTCAGTGTATCCACTTGTGATTTTTGGAACGACCGGTGTGCCAGGGAAGTAGGTGGCGCTGACGCTGCGGATGGCGGCGTAGAGGTCGTTATCGATGGAGGATTGGTTGGGGAGGCGGAACTCGTCGTTCTCGGGTTCGACTGTGATGTTGTCGTCGTTGATGACGCGGCGGATGTCGGCGAGGAAAGCTTTCGGATCCTGGCCGGGGAGCATGCGGACGTCGAGGTTGGCCCAGGCTTCGGGAGGGATGACGTTGGTCTGTTTGGAGCCGCCGAGCATGGTGAGGGAGATGGTGGTGCGGAGAAGGAAGTTGGAACCTTCGTCGTGAGTGAACTCGTCGCGGAAGTGTTTGTCTTCGAGGGAGTTTCTTAGATTGCGGAACTTCTCGGCGCGGTCGGCGGG
>Ga0075028_100000784_pt1 | contig 11321 bp, 8 predicted proteins | sample LitLauG_LLR_2014_FD_71390 | JGI IMG/M metagenome (GOLD analysis project Ga0075028, IMG submission 71390) | Freshwater sediment microbial communities from Pennsylvania, USA - Little Laurel Run_MetaG_LLR_2014 | ecosystem: Environmental > Aquatic > Freshwater > Creek > Sediment | place: USA... | reverse complement strand
CCGAAAAATCCGTGGCGCTGATCGCGGATGGCGAAGTTAGTTCGCCGGTGACGGGCGACGGAATTGGCGGAAGGAACCTGGCGTTCGTGCTCGACGCAGTACAGAAAATCGCGGGACAAAAAATTGCTGTTTTGAGCTGCGGCACGGACGGAGTGGATGGCTCAAGCCCCGCGGCCGGAGCCGTCGCGGATGGCGAGAGTTTAGCGCGCGCGCAATCGGCCGGCCTGGACCCGGCTGACTATTTTCGCCGCAGCGATTCGTACACGTTCTTCCGCGCTTTAGGTGACACGATCGAAACCGGACCTACGGGAAATAACCTGCGGGATCTGCGAATCTTGCTGGCGGAAAAGTAGGGGAACCGCTTCTGGCTGCGTCAGGTTGACGTAGAACTATATGTAATCGTATAAACGGCCGGCGCACGAACTCGACGGGCCGTCAGGGGCTAAAGCCCTTGCTCTTCAGGCCTCAGGATGTCGCGGCGGAAGCCGCGACCCACAAATATGATTCTAGAAATCCGCTACTAATCGCTCTTGCTTCCCGGCAAGGAAGACTCAATCCGCCGCAGCCGGTCATTCATATCGGTGAGTTGCTGTTCGAGATGCTCCAGGCGATCGAGCACTTCCTGATTCCCGGAGCTCGCACCCGCCTCCCCCGTTTTTCCATCCGCGGCCGCAGCATCCTTGCCGTTCCCGCTCTTGGCCTTTAACTGCGCGATCAGGCCTTCCAAAGCATGCGGCACACCGATGGACAATTCACCGGTCTTCAGCAGCGCCTCCAGAGGCTCAATCGCCGAGGGATCGCCCCGCCGGCCGAGAGCGAAAATCACCGCGAAGCGGATATCGAACGACGGTTCGCTGAGATAGGAAATCAGCCGCGCGGTGACGTCATGATTTTTCAAATCGACTCGGCCAAGCGACCCAATGGCCACGTCGCGAACGTCCGTCGGCTTTCCCGGAGAGGACCATTCCATCAGCGCCGGGACGGCCGAGGCGTCGGCCAGCGAACCCATGGCGCGCAGGCCGGCTTTTCGTATTACGTCGACCGGCGAAGAAGTGCCGATGGCTTTTTCAAGCAGGGATTCGGCGTTGGGAGCTCGGTCCAGCGCCAGCGATTGCAGCGTGGCGCCGCGCACGGAATACGCTTTGTCGTCCTTATAAAGATTCTGCAGCCGCTTGGCGACCTCCTCGTCGCTGCGAATTTTTCCCAACTGTTCGACGGCCACAACGCGCACCCAGGGCTGCTCGTTGGAAAGCGCGGCCAGTACTTGTTTTCGCGACGCCGGTGAATTGATGCGCCCCAGCGCGCGCAGAGCTTCCTCGCGCACGCCCCAGAATTTATCGTGCTGCGCGGCCTCGCCGAGCGCGCCGACGGCCGCGTCATTGTCATGCAGATTGCCCAGCGCGAATGCAGCGTCCGCGCGATCCGGCACTTCCTGGGCGGTCTTCAACTGCCGCATCCATTCTTCCGGGGACTTCTGAAAATCCACGGATTTCAGAATCCGGTCGCCCTTGTCGAAGAGCACCATCTGGGGCGCTCCATCGAGCGGAAATGAAAATGTCTCGTCGGCGCTGGAGACTTCGATCGGAAAAAGTTTTTCTCCGTTCGCGGTGGTCACCGCGACTTCGACGGGAACGCGGAACAATCCCACGCGGCCTTCGATTTTTTGCGTCTGCTTGACGTTCAGGCTGAGTTTCTTCTGCGCCTCGTCATAAGTGGAACGCACCGTGAAGCGCGGCGCTCCCGCGCCGTAAATCCACTGATCGAAAAAGCGATCGACGTTGGTTCCCGAGGATTCTTCAATGGACTTGGCTAAGTCAGCGCTGACCACGTTCTGCAGCCGGTAGGTTTCCAGATAGTGCTTGATGGCGTGGAAAAACGCTTCGTCGCCCATCTGGGCGCGCAGCATCTGAATCACCCAGCCGGCCTTGTCGTAAACGTTTCCGGCGTATTCCACCGAGTCGTCAATGTTGCGCGTCACGATCGGAATGGGATAAAGCTCGCGCGACTGCATCCAGGTGTTTTGCTTGCGCCAGTAGGCGTATGCCGCCGCGTCCTTCCCGTAAAAATGCTCCTGCCACAGCGAATCGCCGAACGTGGCGAAGCCTTCGTTCAGCCAGGTGTTGGTCCAATCCTTGCACGTCACCAGATCGCCGAACCACTGGTGCGTCATTTCATGGGAGACCAGGCTGTCCACGCCCTCCGGCCTTTCACCGGCCAGCGGGGCGTGCAATACATCGCGCGTAGCCAGCGTCGTCGCGCTTACGTTTTCCATTCCCGAAGCGACGAAATCATCCACCGTCGTTTGCGCGTACTGCTCCCAGGGATAAGCCACGCCGAAGCGCTCGGAAAAAAAGTCCAGCATTTCCTTGGTGTGAACAAATGTCGGCTCGAGCGTGTCCTCTGTGCCGCGCGGTACGCTGTAGGTCACCGGAATATTGCGCCAGCTATCCTTCTTCTGCGTATATTCCCCGGCCACAAACGAAATCAGGTACGTGGAAACTGGCAGCGACTGCCGCCAGGTCCAGGTTTTTTGCCCGCCCGCCGCATCCTGAACGCTCAGCAGCTTTCCGTTGGAAACGGTGAGCCAGTCCGCGGGCACGGTGAGGATCATCTCGGAAGTGGCGCGGTCATTCGGATAGTCATAAATCGGAATGTAGTGGTGGGTGTCTTCCGCTTCGCCCTGCGTCCACACTTGCCGTGCGCGGTGAGGATTGTCTTTGTCGGGCAGAATAAAATAGAGCCCGGAGGTCGGCTTGCCTTCGTACTTCAGTTCCACATCGAATTTGGCGCCGATTTTCGCGGGCTGAGCGAGTTGCACGCTCAACTTGTCATCGTGCAGCGTAAAGGGAGCGTCCTTGCCGTTGATTCGTGCGCTGGAAACGGTAATTTCCGAGCAATCGAAATCCAGGTGCGCCACGCCGTCGCGAATCGTGGAGAGCGTTTCCGTCACCTCGCCCAGCACTTTGCGTTGATCCAGATCAAAGTGCAGCGCGACGCGCACGTTTTGTAAGTGGTAGTCGCGGCTCGGGGCGTACGGCCGGTCGGCTCGCGCCACCGCGACCAGCAGTCCGGCCGCGACGACAGCGATCGCCGCAATTGACGCGCGAAGGCGCAAACCGGCGGAAGGTGATTTCATTCAGGCCTCACGGAAGTTGCGTCGGCGATCAGCGCCATGCGCCATTATCCCGTAATTCTTCTGCGAACTCCAACAGGCTGTCCTCAGTTGGTTTAGATGCCTGGAATCGCGCCGGCGGCCCGCCTATTTGCGCAGGTAGGAGTCATCCTTGCGAATCCAGTCCTCGCGGCGTGGAGCGAAGATATCGACGTCCACGGTATCTTCCAACGCCACCGCCCCGTGCGCCACGTTGGCCGGAATCAAAAGTATTTCCCCGGCGGAGACCACGATTTCGCGGTCATCAAAAATAAATTTCAACGCGCCGGAAATGATCCAGGAATACTGTTCGTTGACGTGCGAATGCCGCGGCACCGTGCCGCCTTTTTTTACCACCAACTGCGACAGCGTGGCGTTTTCGCCGGAAATCATCTGCCGCGTGAGCTTGTCATTCAGTTGCTCGACTTCCAAAGTCTTCCAGGACGTTTTTTCCAGCGTGCTCATGATGGGCTCCTCGATTGCGACCAGTGCGGCAGCATCGTCCCCGGAATTTGCGCCCGCGTCAACCCCGCTGCCTGCTTTTCGCGCCTGCGCGCCAGGGAGGCTCGCCACACGACATCTGCTAAGATGCGTGGCATCGGAAATCGCGGAACGAGGAGCCATCGGAATGGCAGCGGAACCGAACATCGCGGGAATGGCGCGGCTACTGTACTTTCTGGCGGGCGCAGCCGTGGTGAGTTGGGGATTGTGGGGAGCCGATCGCGGCTGGACGCAGTGGTCCTGGCTGGCGCTCGGTGGCATCATCATGGTTCTGGCGATCATCGGCTATTCTCCGGCGCACGCCCTGATGGCCAAAAAGAATCCGAAAGCTGCCTGAATGAAGCTCCTTCACGCCGCCGCGGGTTTCGTCTTGCTCTTTGAGCTGCCAATCCCAATCTACTGGCTCATCCTTCACCCATTTAATTCGTTCTGGAGGACGCGCGTTCGCGCCGCATTCTGGTTCGCGCCGTTAACCGCATGGATCACCGGCGGAGTGTTGCTCTGGCATTTTCGGCACGACTTGCTCGCCGCGGCGCGCCCGCCCTGGTTTGCAATCGCCGCAGGCTTCGCTCTGATCGCGGTCGAGGCCTACCTGTTCGTGCGCGTCGAGCGTGAACTCGGCACACGCAGGCTGATCGGCCACGCCGAACTCACCGGCAGCGGCGAAATGTTTTCCGCAGGCCTCTACGCCTACGTGCGGCACCCAAGGTACGCCGGCATGTTCAGCGCGGTAGCAGGCGCTGGTCTGCTGGCCGGAACGACTATGCTGTGGATCTTGCTACTACTCTGGCTACCATTCGCGCTCGCCATAATCCGCATGGAGGAAAAAGAACTCTCAGCGCGCTTCGGCCCCGCCTACGACGAATACCGCAAGCGCGTACCGGCTTTTGTCCCGAACTTCCGCCACTCTCCGTCACCGCGATAACCAAGCACCAAGTGCAACCCTCGAATCGAGCGCAACGTTTCCGCGCTCGCTCATTGCTCCACAGGCACCGCTCCGCTAGAATGTGAAGACAATTGCGGAGAGGTGTCCGAGCGGTTGAAGGAGCTCGCCTCGAAAGCGAGTGTCGGGGAAACTCGACCGTGGGTTCGAATCCCACCCTCTCCGCCATTTTTCTGCGTTTTCCGATTTATTTTCTTGGCGGCGATTCAGTATCGCTGTGCGCAGCTCTTGAAAACCAGGACTGCTTCCGCGCTTTGGTCCGTTCTCAATTGTTGTCCAGGGGCCGCCAAGAAGAATTTCTCCCGCTGTTACCGCATTGATTATATACCGTACTAGTGCCTAGTCGGGCACGGCGGCTGCTTCCGCTTATTTGTGGCCCTCCCGGACAATTAGAATGAGTGAACAGCGGCGCTTCCACGCCTTGGGATCTGGAAGCCGGAGTGGGGTCGATGAGCCTTAAAAATAAAACGAACATTGCGTTTGTCGCCGCTCTGTTGACGCTGGGGATAATCGGTTGGCTGGCCATTCAGGGAAGCCGCAAGACGCAGGATAGCGACAATCTCGTATCGCATGACCGGGATATTCTGGAGGCCAGCGAGTTACTGCGTTCGGATATTTACGAAGCGGCGGCCGCGCGCCGGGCCTACACGCTTTGGGCGGACCCCAAACAACTCGACGATTTCCGGCAGTCCAGCCAGTCCGCAACCACCGATTTCGAAAATCTTCGCCAATTGACGACCGGCAACACGGAAGAAGTGGCGGATCTGGAGCAGTTGCAGCCGCTGGTCCAATCGCGACTGGCGGTGCTGAAGGATTCCGTGGAATTGCACCAGCGAATCCGCGACGACCAGAAGCAGCAGGACGTCTTCAACGGCCAAAGCACCAGGTTGTCGGAGCAAATCACCGAGATGCTGGACGTGTTCGACCATGGCGAGCGCGTGCTGCTGCAGGAGAGGATGAACGCGGCCAAGGCCAGTTCCGAGCGCGGAGTGAAGATCAACGCGTTTCTCGGCGTGTCGGTATTTGTGTTCTTGATTTTCTCGCTGGGACTGCTGAACCGCGAACTGACCCGCCGCGAGCAGGCCGAGCATTCCGCCGCTGAACAGCGGGAACTTTTGCAGTCGATCCTCGACTCTTGCAGCGACGCGGTCATCGTCGCCGACACGGCCGGGAAAATCATACTGCGCAATCCCGTGGGCGTCCGCTACAACGCGGGGGCCCCGGCCTCCGAACTCAGTGCCAGATATCCGGAATTGCTGGGCCTTTATAAGAACGATCGCAAAACTCTCTTCAAGACCGAAGAGTTGCCTCTGAGCCTTGCATTGGCGGGAGGTTCGGCAAATGGTCTGGAGATGTACGTGCGGCCGCAGAGCGAAGCGGAGCCCCGCTGGATGCTGGCCGCCGGAGGGCCGCTGATCAATAACAGGGGGGAGAAGCGAGGAGGTGTTGTATTTCTCCGCGACATCACCGGCCGCAAAAAGTCAGACGAGCAATTGAGACTCGCCTTGATGGAATCCGAAGCGCTGGAGCGGGAAAGCCGCGTGCTGAGCGAGCTTGGAGACTCGCTGCAGTCCTGCCTGAATGTCGATGAAGCCTACGCCATGAGTCAGAGATCCCTCGCAGGAATTCTGGGACACCAGCCAGGCGCGCTCTACATTTTGAATTCGTCCCGCGATCTGGTTGAATCGGTGGCCACCTGGAACGATTGCACGACGACCGAACCTGTATTTCACCCCGATGACTGCTGGGCTTTGCGGAGGGGCCAGCCGTACTCGGGACTTTCCGGGCCTCTTCCGTGCGCTCACGTGCATTTTCCCGGAGACGCGAAGTATTTGTGCATACCGCTCGCGCCGCAGGGAGAGACTCTGGGTATTCTCTACATCGAAGACCGTTCGGCAATGGCCGACGGCGGCTCTCCGGAGGCGCAGTTTGCGCAAGCGGCTCTCAAACGGTTGGCGATCGCGGCTGCGACGCGAGTCTCGCTGGCCCTGGCCAATCTGCGGCTGCGGGAGATGCTTCGCAGCCAGTCGATCCGCGATCCGCTCACCGGGCTTTTCAATCGCCGCTATATGGAGGAGTGCTTGAACAGGGAGTTGCACCGCGCCCAGAGAACGGGACGCAAACTTTCCCTGGTCATGCTCGATCTGGACCACTTCAAGCATTTCAACGACACCTTCGGTCACCAAGTGGGAGACATCCTGCTGAAGGAGGTTGCCGGGGTGATCAAAAGTCGCGTGCGCGGCGGAGACCTGGCTTGCCGTTTTGGAGGAGAGGAATTTTCGCTGATTATCGCGGAAATCGATACGGAGGGAACCTACCGCTGCGTGGAACATATCCGTGAGGCCATCAAGCATCTGGCGCTTCATGATCGCGGGCAGACACTTGGAACGATTACAGTTTCCGCGGGTATCGCTGTCTTCCCAGAGCACGGCGAAAATCAGGAAGAGTTGGTGCGCGCGGCGGATGAAGCCCTGTACCGGGCTAAAAAATCCGGACGCGACCGCATCGTGATCTACGAACCGCAGGAAGCCGGCGCGAATTCGATTGAAAAATCTATTTAGCAGTGATTCTTATTTGACGGGCCATTGGCGGGCATTGAAGCGGTTTCAGAAGAGATGTTGCAGGTGTTGGGGACTTTCCAGCCTGGAGAAACCCACGACAAAAACTTTGTAGCGTCCTCCTTTAGGCGGCATCATTTACGTAGTCAATGCCTGACGAGAGGCGCCTGCCACGTCTTTTACTCGATAGCTGACGTGCAAGTCCAACCGTGGTTGCCGGTTTCGGAGGTCGGGACTTCAGTCCCGACTTTTCAGGCAGCGAGTAGAGGGCTTCAGCCCCTGAAACTTCAGGGCCTGAAGGCCCTACCTGCCAGCGAGCTATCGTCCGGCCCGAAGGCCGGACCTCCCAAAATCCCTACGGCCGCCGTGAATTCGGATCGATGGACGGAAATTTTCATTCCAGGCGAAAATAATTTGAACTGTCGCAACGAGTGAAGGGCGTCGCACGATTTCAGGCAGGACCGCGGCCGCAAATTTAAGTGAATGGTACTTACTTTGGAAAGTTGCTGGGACCTACTCCGGAAGCTTGATCACCCGCTTCGGCGTTCCCCATTTTGGCGGTCCGAAACGCAGCGTCACTCTCGCGCCGCGCATAAGCGGCGAGGCTTGCAGGACTGGAGCGATGGCTTTGTAGATAGCCTCGGCGTCGGGGCCGTTTACGAAGTAGCGGCCTTCACTGCCATCGGCCGGAAGCGCGTGCCCGTCATATTCGCCGACCTTGGCTTCGAGGACGGCATTCTGAATTTCGTCTCCCAGCGCGTAGGCATGTTGAAAGTTCGTGGAGCCATAGGCAAAGTGCACTTCCACTTCCTGTTCCGTGGAGGCATTTTTCTCCGCGTCTTTCGCGCCGAAAAGTTTCGAGAGCAATCCCATAACCTCGTATCCACACCTGAATCGGACTACGTCACAAGGCGGCGTCTCTCCGCAAGGGATCAGGGACTCGTTTTACCGATTCACGCGTCGACCTAGCGCTAATCTTAACCCGATCAAACCCGAATTCAGCACAATTCTCGATATATTAAACGACTGTTAATACGATCCAGTAGGACAGGCTTCAGCCTGTCTGGTTTTAATCCTGTCCGGCGCAAAACGAACCCCGATCGATAGCCGTTGCTCCAGTTACTCCACGCTTTCAAAGTCCCCGCCAAGAACGTGCAACTGCTGGCGCGTTGACGCGGCCCGAAGCCACAGACTATAGTGACGAAAGAGTCCGCAAATCGGCATCGATGCAAACGCAACTCATTCGCGAACTGGAAGCCCTTCTGGGAAAGCAGGCGGTGCTGTCTTCGCCCGAAGACTTGATGCTGTACGAATATGACGGATCGGTGGAACTCGGTTCCCCCCGTGTCATCGTTTTTCCCTCTTCCGCGAAAGATGTGTCCGGGATCGTGCGCCTGGCGAACCGTTACGAGGTGCCGATTGTCGGCCGGGGCGCCGGCACCGGGCTTTCCGGCGGGGCCATTGCCCGTAGCGGAGGCCTCGTAATCGCCTTCTCGCGCATGAACCGTATTCTGGAAATCGACGCCGCGAATCTGCGCGCGGTGGTTCAGCCGGGCGTCGTGAATCTGGACTTGTCCCGCGCCGTGGAGCACCTCGGATTGTTTTTTGCGCCCGATCCGTCGAGCCAGAAGTCCTGCACCATCGGCGGAAATGTTTCCGAAAATTCCGGCGGTCCGCACACGCTGGCCTATGGCGTGACCACCAACCATGTAACCGGCGTGGAACTGGTGTTGACCGACGGCGAAATCGTACGCATTGGCGGACGCAGCATCGAAACTTCTGGATACGACCTGAATGGTTTGCTGGTTGGATCCGAAGGAACGCTGGCGCTGGTCACGGAAATCACGGTTCGCTTGATGCGCAAGCCGGAAGCGGTAAAAACGCTGCTGGCAGTGTATGACACGCTGGACGACACGACGGAGTCGGTCGTCTCCATCACCGTGCGCGCCATCACTCCGGCGGCCTGCGAGATGCTGGACGGATTCACGCTGCGGGCGGTGGAGGATTACGTTCACGCGGGATTTCCGAAGGATTGCGCAGCGGTGCTGCTGATCGAAGTCGAGGGTTTGACCGAGGCCGTCGAATCACAAGCCGCGGAGATCACCGAAGTTTGCCGGGAGCATCGCGCGCGCGAAGTCCGCGCGGCGCGCAGCGAGCAGGAGCGCGCGCTCCTGTGGCGGGGCCGCAAGGAAGCGTTTGGCGCCATGGGCCGCATTTCTCCCATGTATTACGTGCAGGACGGCGTGATCCCGCGCACGCGCCTGCCGGAAACCCTGCGGCGCATCGAGGAAATCAGCCGCAAGTACGATTTGCAGATCGGCAATATTTTTCACGCGGGCGACGGTAATCTCCACCCGCTGATTCTTTTTGATGAGCGCAATCGCGAGCAGTTCGCGCGCGTGGTGGCGGCCGGCGGAGAGATCATGCGCCACTGCGTGGAAGTGGGCGGAGCGCTGACGGGCGAGCACGGTATCGGCATGGAAAAAAATGAGCTGATGCCGCTGATTTTCACGCCGGACGATCTCGAATTGATGCAGCGCGTGCGCGACTCGTTCAATCCCGCCGGCCGGCTGAATCCCGGAAAAGTTCTGCCCATGGGCAAGGCTTGCGGAGAAATCCGCGTGCCGCCGACTCCCGCGTCCGCGGCGATTTCCACATGACACGTCCCGCCCAGGCGTCACTCTCACGGCTCGAAGATATTGCCGGCTCCGGCGCTTTGCTCACGGGTGAGGCGGAACTCGCCGCGCGCGCCGTCTGCGGGATGCAGCCGATCGCGGCCGTAATGGCAAGCAGCGCCGAACAAGTCGCCGCCATTCTGCAATTCGCGGCTGCGGAAAAACTGGCCGTGATTCCCATGGGTGGCCGCAGCAAGCTGGGAATCGGCTCGTCACCCACTCGCTACGATCTCGCCCTCGATCTTTCGCGCATGAATCGCGTGCTGTCTTATGACCCGCAGGACCTGACGCTGGGCGTCGAACCCGGCGTGCGGATCGAGGATCTGTTGCGCACGCTCGGCGAGCAAAAGCAATTTCTTCCGCTGGCCGTGCCGTTCGCCAAACGCGCCACCATCGGCGGAATCGTGGCCGCCAATTCGAGTTCTCCCTTGCGGCACGCCTACGGCGCCGTGCGCGATTTCTGCCTGGGCATGGAATTTGTGACCGGCGATGGAAAGCAGGCCAAGAGCGGCGGGCGCGTCGTAAAGAACGTGACCGGTTACGACCTGCACAAATTGCTGGTCGGATCGCTGGGCACGCTGGGCGTGATCACGCGGGTCAACTTCCGCACGTTTCCGATGCCGCACTCGCAAGGCATGTTTGTGGCGTCGTTTTCGTCCGCCGAAGCGGCCTTCGATTTCTGCCGGGCGGTTTCCCATTCCGTGCTGACGCCGCAAATGGTGGAGGTCGCCAATCCGGGCACGGCGGCGCTGATTTTTTCCGGCGAATTCGCCACTCGCCTGGAGCCGCGCACGTGGATCGTCATCGTATCTGCAGCGGGCCAGCCCGCCGTGGTGCAACGCTACCAACGCGAACTGGGGCAACTGGCCGGCGCGGCGGCTGCCGAAGACTTTTTGCCGCTTTCCGACTACGAAGCCAGCTCGGTGATGGTAAAAATCCAGGAATTCCCGAGATTAATGATGGAAAGGGACGCTTCCGCGCTGATTTTCCGCATCAACGCCGTACCTGGGCTGCTCGCGCCGCTGGTCGCAAAACTTCGCGTTCTGGCCGCGCAGCGCGAACTGGATTTTGTGGCCCTCGCCCGCGCCGCAGGAATTCTGTACGCCGCGTTTCTGCCTCCGCGCGAAAATTCAGCGGCGCCCGAAACGCTCACGCAGCTGATTGCAGAGGTCTACCGCACCTGCGGCCAATCGGAAACGCAGGCGACCGCCATGCTCGAGTGGTGTCCGGCGGAACTGAAAAATTCCCCGGAGATCGTGTGGGGACCTGCGCGGCCCGATTTTGCACTGATGCAGCGTGTCAAAAAATCCTTCGATTCGCAAAACATACTGGCCCCGGGGCGTTTCGCCGGCGGAATCTGAAACTATGAATGAACACGCAACCAACGTCGCGGAAACCTCCGGACCCAAGCCGCAGAGCGGATTTTCCGGCGCGGATATTCCCGCGTACGAAGACTACGCGCACTGCGTTCATTGCGGCCTGTGCCTGAATCA
>Ga0075028_100000782_pt1 | contig 11349 bp, 11 predicted proteins | sample LitLauG_LLR_2014_FD_71390 | JGI IMG/M metagenome (GOLD analysis project Ga0075028, IMG submission 71390) | Freshwater sediment microbial communities from Pennsylvania, USA - Little Laurel Run_MetaG_LLR_2014 | ecosystem: Environmental > Aquatic > Freshwater > Creek > Sediment | place: USA... | reverse complement strand
GTTGATGGCGTCGTCGGTGTAAGTGACCGCGTGGAACTTCTCGTAGCGGTCCTTAATGCCGAACAGAATCTTGGTGGCGTCGCCTTCATCCGGCGGCGGAACCTTGACGGCCTGGAAACGGCGCTCGAGCGAACGGTCTTTTTCGATCGACTTGCGATACTCGCCCGGCGTAGTCGCGCCGATACACTGAATTTCACCGCGCGACAAAGCCGGTTTCAGGATGTTGGCCGCGTCTAACGAACCTTCGGCAGCACCCGCGCCTACCAGCGTGTGCAGCTCATCGATGAAGATGATGGCGTTCTGCGACTCCATCAGCTCCTTCATGATGGTCTTCAGGCGCTCTTCAAACTGGCCACGATATTTGGTGCCCGCCACTATTAACGACAGGTCAAGGGCAAGGATGCGCTTATCTGCCAGGAACGACGGAACTTCGCCATTGGCGATGCGCTGCGCCAGTCCTTCGACGATGGCAGTCTTACCTACGCCCGCCTCGCCGATCAGTACTGGGTTGTTCTTGGTGCGGCGGCAGAGAATATGAATCACGCGCTCCAGCTCGCTTTCACGTCCCACCAGCGGATCGAGCTGGGTATCCATCGCGGCCTGGGTCAGGTCGCGGGAAAACTCACTCAGCAAGGAAGACTCGCGCTGACGCTGCGGCTGAGCTTTTTCCTGGCTGGTACGGGCCAGTTCCTCGCGGATGGTCGGAAAGCGTAAGCCGCGTTCGTGCAGGATCTCGGCGGCGAAACACTTCTCTTCACGTAGCAGTCCCAACAAAAGGTGCTCGGTTCCAATGTGCTTGTGCGAAAGGCGCTCAGCCTCCTCGGCAGCGTATGCCAGAACCCGCTTGCACTCGATGCTCAACGGGAGGTCGACCGAGGTCGAGACCTTCTCCCGGATCGTGGTGTGCCCCTCAATCTGTTTGCGGATGAACTCGACCGAGACATCAGAACGCAGGAACCGGTTGGTGAGAAGAGCTTTGTCTTCGCGCAGAAGTCCCAACAGCAGGTGCTCCGTCTCTATGTAAGGAGAACCGGACTGACTGGCCGCGTAGCGCGCAAAGGAGATGACGCGCCGTGCTTTCTCCGTGTAGCGTTCGAACATATAAGCCCTCTCCCCGCCAAGTTCACCGGGAAGGTGTCGGGTCGCGCAATAGTGGGCAGCGAGCAGATCGTTTGTGCAGTTCCTTCTTGCAACTGCAAAGGGCCGTCCGAAGCTCGTGTTCTAACTTGTGAAGATCGTTGAGCATCCGCCGGACCTGAGGAAGCTCGACGGCTTTGGGGGAGCGCCCCCTCATTCAATTAGATTCCCCTGGCACGGTGATTGCAAGACCGACCCTGCCGAGCCGCGCGCGGCCGGACACCCGATAAGCCTTCTTTGGCTGCTTGTAGTTCGTTCGTAGGCTTCTGGGACTCCAATACCAAATTCCTTCTTTCTCTGAAACCGCCGTTGCCGCGCCCAAGTTTCAGGGCTGGATTCAACGTTGCAAGAATCTCGCGGAGCGCCACTACATTGTGAACGTGACTGGTGACTGGAACCCCGCGAAACTGAGGACACATTTCAGGGGATTGGAAGGCTTGTTAAAGAAGGGCGCCGGGGGAGCGGAAATCAGCAGTGTGTGCAGACAGATTGTTTTGGAAGCGGGGCGTCACGGCAAGACCATAGGTAAAGACCTAATCGCGGTTGAAATGGACCGCACCGGCCACACCCAGTGCTCGCACTATTCTGAAGATGAGCGCGGAAGTGATACTCGTTCCTGACATCCTTTAGGAACTTTTCTGCAAAAACTGGGCGAAGGGAAAGGCTGGAAGTTTGCTATCGCTATAGTAACCGGAGCAGTGGCTTTTCTCACGTTACAAGACTCTCGCCCTCATGTCCTCTTCGGAACCGTCATCGTCAAGCATCTGCTGGATCTCATCTCTTCGTGTCCGCAGCCGATCTAGTTCCTCCGATTCGACTTCGGGGACGCTCATCGCGGTCGGGCTATTCGGATCCAGAGTGGCGGGAACCAGCGGGTTTGTAATTTTCAAGATGTCCTGAAGTTCTTTTTCAAGCGCCCTCCTTCGTTCTGCATTCATTAGCGTTTCTCCATAAGCCCCATAGTGAAGCGGCGGCCGACAGCGACCAGCTTAGGTTGTCCTTTCTTCATTGCAGTGCGCCCATTCTCTGCCGGAGCTCGCTTTGTGTGCCGAGATGCCGCACGATTAGATCGCCGGCCCGTGCTGCCCGGCTCCATAGGGTGGAGCACGGCGACTATCCTCGTATGCTTTCCGGCCGCTTTTTGCACCCGCAACACCCTTTCGCCCAAGTTTCGAAGTTCTTGGACTGCAACTCCGCGATGTCTCGCTCCAGACAGTCGTTGGCTGGAAGCCTGATCGCGGACTTTACGGTAGTGGGCTACTTTCATTTTGAGACGGCTGGCGAACGTGCATACTTGGAGCATAGTCTTACGAACAGCGGCGGGCGGAAAGAGAGCGGCGTAAAGACGGAGCATGCGATACTAAGGCCAGATCAAACAAATGCAAGATGAATGGACAAATGTCGGTCGAGGCGGTCAGCTCATGAAATTCACCTACTCTGATGAGCTTCCGGAAGGGAAAGTGTTTCTGACTGCGCAGATTGCCGGCCATGAGGTCGTCTGCTCGGTCATTTTGCCCCAGCCGGAACTCCCGTTCAGTCGTGAAGGCGCTGAAAGTCACTTCGAGCACGGAACCGACTTCGGATTACGGCCTCGTGCAAAGTAGCCCACTACCGACTTTACACTTAAGTTGATTTGGGCGCCGGAGCAGCCTACCATATGCCCCGCAAGAAAGCTGCCTCGCTATGCAACCTTCCGTCAAATCAAAGGGCTCCGCTGACGCCTTCGGCAGGCCTCTTCTCAACCTGCGGATTTCGGTTACCGACCGTTGCAACCTGCGCTGCCGCTATTGCATGCCCGAGGAAGAGTACGGTTGGCTACCGCGCGAAAAATTGTTGAGCTTCGAAGAGATCAGCGAGCTGGCCGGCATCTTCACCGAAGTCGGCATCGAGAAGGTGCGCTTGACCGGCGGTGAGCCGCTTCTGCGCAAAGACCTTCCCGTGCTGGTTCGGATGCTGGCGCAGAACCCGCGAATCAGGGATCTAGCTTTGACCACCAACGGCGTCTTGCTGGCCGGGCAAGCGCAGGCGCTCTGGGACGCCGGCCTGCACCGCCTGGCGGTCAGCCTGGACACGCTCCGCCCGGACCGTTTCCTTGTGTTAACTCGAAGGAACGCCCACGCACCGGTGCTCCGCGGGATCGAGGCCGCCCGTCAGGCAGGCTTTCGGGCGCTGAAGATAGACGCCGTCGTGGTGCGCGGCACCAACGAAGATGAACTCGCTGACTTGATCGAGTTCGGAAAGCGGGCCGGTGCTGAAGTGCGCTTCATCGAATACATGGATGTGGGCGGGGCGACGCAGTGGTCCAGGAGCAAGGTGGTTTCGCGGGCAGAGATCCTGGACGTGCTGAGCCGGCGCTACGGCCGGATCGCGGTGGTGGTGGAGGATAGTTCCGCACCCGCGGAGCGGTTCCTTTTGGCCGACGGGACCATCTTCGGCATCATCGCCTCCACAACCACACCGTTCTGCCGACGCTGCGACCGTAGTCGCCTGACCGCAGACGGGATCTGGTACCTGTGTCTTTATGCGCAGAACGGAACGGATCTGAGGAAATCTCTCCGCAGCGGCGCCACCCGGGAAGAGATCAAGTCCCTCATCGTGAGCCAGTGGGCGAAGCGAAGCGATCGCGGCGCAGAAGAACGCAAGGATCTGCCGTCGCGAGGGGTGTTAGTCGGAATCCAACAGCTCCGGCAGGACCCCCACTTGGAAATGCACACGCGGGGAGGTTAGGCGCGACCCTGCTGCGCGCAAGGGCCCACCATAGCCCTTCTGCGCGCGTTTTAGTGGCAGCCCAATCTGCTGGGCATAAAGCATTCTTTAGAAATCTGTGTAACCGCCGTGAACGCCTGTGTCAAATGGCACCGATCCGAAACGCGAGCACGAGTATGAAATTGTTCTCAAGCCGCCCGAAGTGGCCTCCTTTTCACCCGAGAATAAACAGACTCGTACATGGCGCATGGCTCCGGGAAAAAGGTCTGTGTCCGGAAAGGGCAAAAGATTTCAGGACGGCAAAGGCATGAAGGGTGAGCGGCAAGTATAGGCATTGACGGCCGCATTTCAATCCGGGTACATGACCGGCCGCATCCTGATACTATGGGGACAATTTCCACCTGGAAGGAGTACACATGGGCTGCAATACACTTCCAATGCCGCCTGAACCGGAGAGGCCAGGGCAGCGCAAGGTCTTCTGCGTGAAGTTCCAGAGGGAAATGCCGGGACTGGACGAGCCGCCGTTCGACACGGAACTGGGCGGGCGGATTTATGAAAACGTCTCTGAGGAAGCCTGGAAGATGTGGGGCGAGCATTGCAAGATGATCTTGAACGAGTACCGGCTGAATCCCGCCAACCGGCAGGACCAGGAGATCCTGGTCAAGCACCTTGAAGACTTCTTCTTTGGCGAGGGCGCCCCCCTTCCACCGGGATACGTCCCCCCGCGCAGCAAGGCCTAATTTCAGGTTTCTATGCCCGATCTGAAGGTGCTCCTGATCTCGACCTACGAACTGGGCCGGCAACCGTTTGGGCTAGCCTCGCCCGCGGCGTGGCTACGCGCTGACGGCTTCCACACCACTTCGCTGGACCTCTCGCGACAGTCGCTGGACGAAGAGGCGGTACGCACCGCCAGCCTGATCGCCTTTTATCTGCCCATGCACACCGCCACGCGGATCGCAGTGAGCGCGCTGGAGAGGGTCCGGAAACTCAACTCCTCCGCCCATCTGTGCGGATTTGGACTGTACGCCCCTTTCAATGCCGGCCTGTTGCGTCGTTTGGGCGTTGGCACCATCCTGGGGGGAGAGTTTGAGCAGGGGCTGTTGAGCCTGGTCCGCCGCCTGGAGGCCGGCGTGCCCGGTTGTGGGCTGCCGCAGGTTGAGCCCGAGATCTCGCTCGCCCGTCAGAATTTCCTGGTGCCCTATCGCGACGACCTGCCTCCGCTGGAAAAGTACGCACATCTCACCCTGCCCGACGACAGCACCCGCGTCGTGGGCTACACCGAGGCCAGCCGGGGCTGCAAGCACCTGTGCCGTCACTGTCCCATCGTGCCGGTGTACAACGGCACGTTTCGCATCGTCCAGCGCGAGGTGGTGCGGGAAGATATCCGCCGCCAGGTCGCGGCTGGCGCACAACACATCACTTTCGGCGATCCCGACTTCTTCAACGGGGTCGGTCACTCGATGCAGATCGTGGAAGCGCTCCACCGCGAGCATCCCGGGCTCTCTTACGACGTGACCATTAAGGTGGAGCACCTGCTGAAGCACGCCGGGCGCCTCCCGGCGCTGCGTGAGACGGGATGTGCGTTCGTGACCACGGCGGTGGAGTCGGTGGATGACCAGGTGCTGCGCATCCTAGACAAGGGCCACACGCGCGCCGACTTTATCCGTCTCGCCGGGCTGATGCGCGGCCTCGGACTTTTCCTAGTGCCCACCTTCGTGCCTTTCACGCCCTGGACTACGCTGGAGGGCTACGAAGACCTGCTGGCCACCCTGATACGGCTGGGGCTGATGGAACACGTCCCGCCGGTGCAGCTCACCATCCGCCTGCTGATTCCCGCCGGGTCGCGCCTGCTGGAAGTTCTGCCACAGCACAACGCCGTGATCGGTCCCTTCCAGCAGGAGGCGCTGAGCTATCCGTGGGCAAACTCGGATCGCAGGGTTGACCGGCTCCAGTGCGACCTTGAAGTCGTGGTGCAGCGTGATGCCAAGGCCCGTGCGTCGCGCACCGTGATCTTCGGGGAAGCCTGGAAACTGCTGCAGTGCGCCATGAACGAAGACGGGGACGAAGCGCCGGCTCCGCTTCCGCTTGTTCCACCCGGACCGCAGCGGGCCACAATCCCCTACCTGACCGAACCCTGGTACTGTTGATCCGAACCCACCAGCGGGCAGTTGGCCTGCTTCTAGTCCCCGGGAGAACACGCGGGATGGTCAGGACGGGGGATCATCGTGCAGCAGATGGAGCAGTTCTTCTTGGGTGATGGGGCAGCGCTTCCGCACAACTTCATACCCCAAACAGCAAGCGTTAACCTAAGTTCGGCGAGGTAAATAATCAGGGGCTGAAGTCCCTCGTTTCTCGGATCAAATGGAGGGATTAAACCCTGTTCCGCCCACAAAAATGAAGTCTCCGTTACGCCCTACACCACTGGAAGGCTGGACGAGATTATGAAGTGCAGCTTGCGATGAGCTTCCCGCAGAGCACCTTCGACGTATTGCGGCGAGTCGCCACGCGCGAATATAAAACCCAGATAACTTGAACCTTCCGGCAGTGGCACCAGTTTCTGCCGCAGCTTGGCGGTGATCTCGATCGCTTCGATTCCCGGCACCTGCGCGGCTTGCTCCAACTGCTCAACTCCCTTGTAGATCCCTTCCTGCGGGATGGGAATCATCATTACGCCGGAGCTAGCCTCCTCGCGTTCTAAGTGCGTGACCGGCTCATCGAGCGCGTGCCGAATAATCAATTCCTCCAGCGAGATTCCGTTCCCGAAGCTCAGACTCCGTGCACAGAGCCCACCTATCGGACGCGCCGCGATCTCCAGGATCCAGTTGCAATTGTCTTTGACCCGCAACTCGGCGTGGAGCGGGCCATGAAACAGGCCGAGCGCGTCGACCGCCCGTTGCAGCGTCCGAGCGACTTCGGCCTGTATGGAAGGTTCCAGTCGCGACGGGGTGACGTAGATTGTCTCTTCGAAAAATGGCCCGACCAGCGGGTCCGGCTTATCGAAGATCGCCAGCACTCTCAACTTGCCTCGGTCGGCCAGGCCTTCGACCGCGATCTCCAGCCCGTCGATGTAGTTCTCCACCTGGATGAACTCGCTCGTCTCCTCACGCAAAACACCGACCTCCGGGCTGCGCAAAAGCTTCCGAATACGTTCGAACGCCTGCACAAATTCCTCGGGGGTGTCGGCGCGAATCACACCACGGCTGCCGGAGAGCGCCAGTGGTTTGAGCACGCAGGGAAAGGTGATTTCCCCAGAGGCAATGAGCTGGAGCGGGTTCGAGTGCAAGGGATATCTCTTGAAGGCCGGAACATTCAGCCCGGCATCCCGCAACCGCTCGCGCGAGCGGTATTTATCGCGGCAGATGTCGGTGGCTTCGGGAGGATGTCCCCGCAAGCCGAGTCTATGGCAGGCGCGAGCGCCGGTTGAGGTGGGCCGATCGCCGATGGAGACGATCGCGTGAAGAGGATTGGACACGGCGAAATCGCAGATCCTCTGCGCCGAGGCTTCGGAATCTTCAAAGCGCAGGGGAAGAGCGCCATCCTGCCATGGGTCATCGAGCACGTGGCAGCGGTCCGTTCCGAAGGTGATGGACAGCCCCAACTTCTGTGCGGCCTCGATAAAGGCGCACGTCTGGTATCCCGTGGTCGTGCACAACACGAGAAGTCTTTTTGGTTGGGAGGCGCCGATCATGGCTGGGCCCAATCGCTGCAATCAATTTAGCAGCCGGGCCCAACCACCGCCAGATGCACATAGCAATGCGTCTCAGCCCAGCACGCCCACGATGGCGCGAGCAGCCTGTTTGCCTAGCGCGGTTGTGACTTCGCGGCTGACACGCTCCGTCGCTCGGAGAAGCCCCAGCCCCAGCGTTGTGCTGCACGACTGCAAGATGGGCTGGGGTCATCTCTCCCGAGAAGACTTGTACTGGAAGAAAGTGCCAGAGCGATTGATAAAACGGATGGCAGAACTTGCAGAGTCTAGCCCGTGTCTTCCAGAGGTAGAGTAGCGTGGCCAACAAGATCAGCGTAGCGAAGAACACCAGCATCGACCTGCCTGCGGGAATCGCGGGTGCGGAATTTGCTCACCAGGATATCGGCTGTCCCGTCATCCTCGAATAGCCGTATCGAGATCCCCTTGTCGCTGGCAACGGCAACCGGAAAGAGTTCGGTTCAAGGAGTCGCGGTCAACGAAGAAATCGTAGAGCGGACTCCGCATCCCGCGTTGAGTATCAGAGCCAGCGTGGGTACGTTCTGGCGACAAGGAGGCTGGGGGATTGGATCCCGGTCCGATGGATCGCCGGAAAAATACACGCTCGCTCAACGTTGACGAGCCTGCTGCACCATCTCCATCAGAACTTTTCTGGCTTCCGCCGGATTGCTCACTTCTCGCAAGAATACGATGCGGGCACCCCGCATGCCACCTTGGGTATTCAAGCGCACATGAAAACCGAGGCGGTCCACCGAAGTCATCGCTGCCTTCTGCGACTCAATGCCAGCAAACACCCGGGCAAGCAGGATGAGCGCATCCTTGTGGTCGGTATTCATGTGTTGCACGATCTCGCCTGTAGCATCAGCCAGCGGGTCGGGGTGCGCTTGGTCATATTCCGAGGCAGGGACCCAGCCCATCACCCCGAAGCCGCCCACGTAGTAAACGTCCACCACGTCCATTCGGTGAAAGGAAAAATCTTCAAAGTCCACCCAGTATTTGCTGTTGACGTATCGTTCCAGATAGAGCCTACGCGCCTCCGCCACCCCTGACTCCGGTATTGCCAGAACATTTCCCATCAGTGTGACCCTCGACGCGCCTAGCGGATCGCCGCTGGCATCAGGCTGCGTCACAAGCAGGCTGGCGCGCGAATCCGCTCGCAAGTTTTGGGTATGCATAGCCATCGTGCTGATGAGGAAGATGGGACGACCGTGCTCGTCCAACCCGTATGGCATCACTGATCCAAAGGGGAACCCCGACCGCTTGCGCGAAAGCGTCGACAGGCTCCCGATGCGTCCCAAATAGACCAAGGTGCGCGCTCGCTCCGAGAACGAAGGCTCGGGGACCGTGGGCTGGTCACTCGCCGCGCCAGTGCCCGCGTGTTTTCTGATGGATGAGGAAGACATCGTTGTTCTCTTCTGGCAGTTTAAATAACCGTATTGGTGGTTGTACACAGCGTCCCCGGTCACGATTTCGCAACGATCCAGCGAAACCCTCCACGAGGCAAGCGGAGAGGTTCCACCCGCGCGCGAAATCGTAGTTCTTTCGCACCCGCTTGAAGTCCACCTCGGAATGACAAAAAGCGCTAGCAAACGAAAAAGCCTCGTCCTGCGACGAGGCTTCCATAGTTTTCGGGCTATTCTGATTAGACGTTGAACGACGACCCGCAGCCGCAGGTGCTCTTCACGTTCGGGTTCTCGAACTTGAAGCCGGCCCCCTCCAGGGTCTCGACGTAATCCACGCGGCAGCCGTTCAGGTACATGATCGAGGTGGCGTCCACGAACACTTTAAGGCCGTCCATATCGAACACTTTGTCCATCATGCCCGCGCTGGCGTCGAACTGCAGGGAGTAGGAGAAGCCCGAGCATCCGCCTCCCACAACCCCCACGCGCAGGCCAGCCGGTGCGGGATTCTGTTGCGCCATGATTCCCTTTACCTTGGCAATGGCATTTGGGGTCAGGCTAATGGGTGCCGCTTTTACTTCCGGCGGAGTCGGGGTAGTCGTTGTGGTCGACATATATATCTCCTCGAGCCTACGAACATAGATTGTAGCAGTCTTCAATCGTAAGCTCGCGCAGCATATCTGCGACGGCCTGGTGCACCATCAGCAGTTGATGGTAGCCGGGAACGGACTCCAGGTGTCGCCAACGTTCGCCGTGAATACCGCTTCGCCGCGGTCCCTCGCTTGCCTTGATCACGTCGAATACGGAAATGTACCGCGGGTCGCGGGCGAGTGTGTATCCGCCTTTGATCCCGTGGTGGGACATAAACACCCCGGCTGTGGAAAGTCGCTGGAGGACCTTGGCCAATGCTTCATGGGGCAGTCCATAGCATTCCGCCAAATCATGGGCACTGAACGAACCCTCGCCAGCGTGCTCTGCCAAGTGCTTCGCAGCGATGAGACCGTAACATGCGCTCCGAGTCAGCAACATAGCGAAACCCGCTGATCTGACCGATTGAGACCGGCACACCGCCGCCCAGCCTAAGCCGACGTGCAATCGCGCCAGAAGCCGCCCTCTTGGGGACGGTTTCCGGGTCTTGTCAGCCGTGCCAGTGGAGCAGTACAATTAAAGTGTACCAAATTAGTACTATTTTAATCTGCTCATGTATGGCGGTTCGGAAACCTCTGAGACAGGGGCATTGACGGATGATCCGACTAGGCAAATTGACGGACTACGGGTTAGTCCTGATGACTCACATGGCGCAGAACCACGATCGGTTGCTGCACACAGCGCGCGACTTGGCCGTCGAGGCACGGCTGCCCCTGCCAACAGTGAGCAAGCTGCTGAAGGAGCTTCTGCAGGGTGGGCTACTGGTTTCGCACCGTGGCCTCAAGGGTGGGTACAGTCTGGCGAGGAAGCCGCGAGAGATCTCGGTGGCGGAAATCATTGCTGTATTCGAAGGTCCTATCGCGCTCACTGAATGCAGCACTGACATCTCCGGCCTATGTGACCTGGAGCCCTGCTGTCCCATCAAGGACAATCAGCGGATCATCAGCCAGGCGGTGCGCGGGGCACTGGAGAAGGTGATGCTTTCCGATCTCAGTCAACCCTTACACCTAACCACCATCAGGAATGGGCGCGGAAACCTAGTGCCCACTATTGGTTTTGTATCCGGGAGAATGCAATGAGCACCAATGTGAACACCATCCAGGATCTTGCCAACCGGGAGTACAAGTGGGGCTTCGTTACCGAAGTGGAGGAAGAAAGGGTCCCCAAGGGGTTGAACGAAGACATCATTCGTGTGATCTCGGCCAAGAAAAATGAGCCGGAGTTCATGCTTCAGTGGAGGCTCAGGGCTTATCGCCACTGGGTGTCGCTGGAGAAGGCGCAGGCCGAACCAAAGTGGGCCAACGTCAAGTACGGACCAATCGACTACCAGGAAATCGTTTATTACTCCGCGCCCAAGCAGAAGCCCGGCCTCACGAGCCTGGAAGAACTGGATCCCGAGATCCTGCGCACCTACGAGAAACTGGGCATTCCGCTCGAAGAGCAGAAGCACCTGGCAGGCGTGGCGGTGGACGCGGTGTTCGACAGCGTCTCCGTGGCTACTACGTTCAAGGAGAAGCTGGCTGATCTGGGCATTATCTTCTGCTCCTTCTCGGAAGCTGTGCAGAAGCATCCTGAGCTGGTCCAGAAGTACCTGGGCTCGGTTGTGCCCTATAGCGACAACTTCTTCGCCGCCCTGAACGCGGCCGTGTTCACTGACGGGTCTTTCGTCTATGTGCCAAAGGGGATTCGCTGCCCGATGGAACTTTCCACCTACTTCCGTATTAACGCGGCGAACACCGGCCAGTTCGAACGCAC
>Ga0075028_100000781_pt1 | contig 11354 bp, 7 predicted proteins | sample LitLauG_LLR_2014_FD_71390 | JGI IMG/M metagenome (GOLD analysis project Ga0075028, IMG submission 71390) | Freshwater sediment microbial communities from Pennsylvania, USA - Little Laurel Run_MetaG_LLR_2014 | ecosystem: Environmental > Aquatic > Freshwater > Creek > Sediment | place: USA... | reverse complement strand
GTGAACTGTGGCATGGCTATGGGAGAAGCTCCTAAGACGCAATCCTTCGACAAGCACGCGCTGCTTCGCACCCATCCATTTTTTAGAGATCTGGGTGATGCGGTCATAGATCGCTTGGCACCTCGTGTCATAACCACCAAAGTGAAGAAAGCTGGCGTTATATTTCGGAAAGGGGATGTCGGCTCGAAGCTTTACGCCGTTCGCGCAGGCGCGGTAAGGATCAGCGCTCCGTCCGAAGAGGGAAAGGACGCCATCTTCAACTTGGTCGTGCCTGGCCAACTTTTTGGAGAAATTGCATTCCTTGACGGAGGGCAACGGACGGCGGATGCCGTTGCAATTGAGAACTGCGAGTTGATGGTTATTGAGCGCCGCGATTTCATTCCCTTGATTCAAGATAACCCCGAAGTCGCAATAAGATTGATCAAGATTCTATGCGCGCGTATCCGAAAAACGAGCGAGCAAGTCGAAGATATCGTCTTTCTCGGCCTGCCCAACCGCCTCGCCAAGGTTCTGTTACACCTCTATCAACCTTCGGCTGCAGATTTGCCTTCTAAAAAAATTCACGTCACTCAACGTGAAATCAGTCAGATGATCGGGGTTTCGCGTGAAAGCGCAAACAAGCAACTGCAGGATTGGCAACGTAAAAAGTGGCTGAAGCTGGAGCGCGGCGGGTTGGTGATTTTTGCACCCCAGGCACTGCGCGACCTCGTCTCCAAAAATTCGGCGTGATTGCTTTAAGTTAATATTGTGCCGCCGCATCTCTGCTGATGTGTCGTTCGTCCGATTAACTTCGTTTGGACACTTGAGCGCACGAAAGAGCCTGCTCCCTTAGCGAGAACGGCCTAACGCAAAATAAATCATTAACGGGCGGCGCAGCTTTTTTCGTCCTAGATCCAGAACACTGTCGCTGGTCCAAATAACGGAAAATCAATGGCTTTTCGCTAATTTTTGAAAGAATTGATGACGACGGCCTTGAGGCTTCGTGGCGTTCATCGGATGGCGAATCTTAAAAAAATTTGTCAGGCACTGATTAGATATCGCTCGATGCTGCTCGGAGCAATCCTTGTCGGCCTCGTCTGGACGACTCTGTTCTTTTTCCTGAAGAACGAACACGACAGCGCTGAACGCGCTGCGATTCAAAATTCGACAAATCTGGCCGGAGCCCTAGAAGAACACCTTTCTCGGTCGCTCAGTGAAATAGACCGTTCGTTGAAGATCATCCGAACATTGTACGCGCGGGACTCTGCCAAGGTCGATCTGGCGGATTGGCTGAAATCGAGCCGAATTCTAAACGATGATGTTTTGAAGGTCAGCGTGGTCGACCGTGATGGACATGTGCGGTTCAGCAGTGGCGGAGCAGTGGCCCGCCGCCCATCGGACGCGCGAGATACAGAATACTTCCGCACTCATGCAAATGCGCAAAGCGATGAACTTGCTATTAGCAAGCCACAAATTGATTCCAATACTGGAAACTGGTCGCTCCAGCTTTCACGCCGCATTGAGAACAGAGACGGATCCTTCGATGGTGTAGCGGTTGCTACACTCGATCCCGCCTATCTGACGCGCATCTACAATTCCGTAAATATTGGCAACTACGGCTATATACGAGTCATCGGTTTCGACGGCATCGTCCGTGCGACAAGCGGGCATGGACCTTCGTCTCTGGGAAAGGATTTTTCTGGAGCTGATTTGTTCAATAGAATTCCCATTGCATTGAGTGGGTGGTACTACACAAGCAGCGGTCTAAGCGACAACGTTCAACGTCTCATTGCGTACAGGTCTGTCGACGGTTACCCGATAGTCATCACAGTCGGCCTCGCGGCACCTGAAATCTTCTCGCGCCTCGAGGCCCAAAGACGATCGGGCCACATACTCGCAATAATTCTGACTTTGCTGATACTGACCGTCACGGCTTTCAGCGTTAGAGGTCAATTGTCGCGTGAGAGCGCGAAAAAGCGTCTTGAACACGCCAATATGTTTTTGAACGCGACGGTGGCAAACATGCCACACGGAATTTGCATGTTTGGGCCAGACAAAAAACTTGTTCTGGCCAACGACCTTTACAGCACGATGTATGGTCTGGACCCCGCGCACATAAGGCCAGGAACGACATTGCCGCAAATTATCGCGGCACGCATAGCAGTCGGTTGCTGTCCGAAAGACACCCAAAAATATGCTACAGACCGTATCGAAGAAGCATTTCTTCCTGATCCCGGCTACTTGGTTGATGAATTAAAGGACGGCCGAACCTTCGCCGTCAGCCGACGAGCGATGCCGGATGGCGGATCCGTTGCGGTTCATCAGGACATTACAGCGCATCTGCAGGCAGAAAAGCAGCTGGAAGAGGCCAAGCAATTTCTGAATTCCATTATTGAGAACATTCCAATCGCGGTTGTCGTTAAGGACGCGACTACGCGCAAGTTTGTTCTCGTCAACCGAGCATTTGAAGCAATGCTCAAGGTGTCGAAGAGTGGGGTGCTGGGAAAGACCGTGTTCGATATTTATCGGACAAAGGATGCAAAACGTATCAACGTATCCGATAGCGAGGCGCTCGCGGGAGAATTCGGGGCGTACGCAAGCGACTATGAGGTCGAGATGCCCGATGGCGATTCGCGTGTTCTCTCCACTAACCGGATCGTGGTCCGCGACAGTCAGGGCGTAGCGAGGCATCTCATCGTCGTTATCGACGACGTTACTGAGAGGAAAAAATCTGAGCAGCGGATTGCATTCATGGCCCATCATGACGTCCTGACGGGCTTGCCAAACCGCTTGGCCATTATGGAAAAAATAGAGGAAGCGATTGCACGGCACCGCAGGCGTGGCGACTCATTCGCCGTATTGTTGTTGGACCTCGACCGCTTTAAGCACGTCAATGACACGCTGGGTCACGCCGTTGGCGACGCGCTGCTGCGGGAAACCGCAGTGCGCCTTAAGGGTTCGCTTCGGGAAACCGACGTACTGGCGCGGCTGGGCGGCGACGAATTCGCTATCGTGCAGGACAGAGAGAACGGTCAGCATAACAGCACCTTTGCGCTCGCAGACCGAATTACGGAAATCATTTCCAAGCCGTTCAATATAGAAGGCAATGAGGTCAACATTGCCACGAGCATTGGCATTGCCTTGGCGCCCGAACATGCGACCAGTTCCGAAAGCCTGATGAAAATGGCCGATCTGGCCCTCTATCGCGCAAAGGCGGGCGGACGAAACAGATACCGTGTGTTTGATCCGGAGATGAGCATGGCTGCAAGTGCGCGCCATGAACTCGAGGGTGAACTGCGCCGCGCGATTCAAAAAGATGAACTCGAACTTCATTACCAACCCATCGTCGACACCAAGACGCTTTCGGTTTGTGGCGCCGAGGCACTCATTCGATGGAGACACCCAACCAAGGGCATGATCCTTCCCGACCAGTTCATACCGCTTGCCGAAGAAACGGGCATGATCACCCAGATTGGCGAGTGGTTACTGCAAACCGCTTGCACCGAAGCCGCCGGCTGGCCTAACGGCGTTAAAGTTGCCGTCAATCTGTCAGCAGTTCAGTTTCGAAAAAATAATTTGATCGATGTTGTTATATGTGCGCTTGCGCAATCGGGGCTGGCGCCCGAGCGACTCGAACTTGAAATCACCGAGACAGCACTTATCGAGTCTGCGACAGAGTGCTTACCTGTTTTGCGCCAATTCAAAAACCTCGGTATCGCAATAGCCCTTGACGATTTCGGGACGGGGTATTCTTCGCTGAGCCAGCTGATGATGTTTCCTTTCGACAAGATCAAAGTCGACAAATCATTCACCCAGAATCTGACAAAGCGGACGGAATGCGCTGCCATCATTGCAGCAACCCTGACCCTGGCCCGCAGCCTCGACATAGCGACCACCGCAGAGGGGGTGGAGACACTTGACCAATATCGCCTCTTGCGCCTGGCAGGGGTGACGTCCCTGCAAGGGTATCTGTTTCAGCAGCCTTGCCTGTCGACGCAAATAGACTTTGGTCGATCTTACAAATTCCCAGAGATCGAAGATGCCGCATAGTGTCATATCGGAGTCGGCCGCTACCGAAGATCGACGGAACCGAAATTCCGGCGACCAAAAAGGCGCGAACTGCCACCAGTCGCTAATTGATGAACTGGAAGCTTCAATCTCGCAAAAAAATATTGGCTCGCGTGCTGAAATATTGCGTCAGATAACGGATTTATTCGCAGCCGGCTCTGAACACTTTGACAGCGAGCAAATGACGCTGTTCGACGATGTCATGAGTCGTCTGGCGAATGAGATTGAACATTCGGCGCGCGTCACGTTCGGGGAAACGCTCGCGTCGATCGCAAATTCACCACCCAAAGTGACACGAACGCTCGCGCTCGACGATTCAATTGAGGTGGCCGGGCCCGTACTTCGCCGGTCTGAATGCCTTGACGACGAGACACTGATCGTCGGTGCGAAAACCAAGGGCCAGGATCACCTGCTGGCGATCTCGCAACGCAAGCGTCTGAGTGAGCACGTCACCGACGTTCTGGTTGAGCGCGGGAATCAAGAAGTGGTCATCAGCACGGCTGCGAACGCCGGTGCACGCTTTTCTGAATTCGGCTATTCCAAGTTGGTCACGCGGTCTGAGAACGACAGTGAACTTGCGCTTTTGGTATGGGCACGCCCGGAAATCCCTCGCGAATATCTATTGACGCTATTCGAGACAGCTTCGGAAACGGTACGGCTCAAGTTTGAGACCGCGGACCGTAGTAAGGCGGATTTGGTCCGCGAGATGATCAAACAAGCAGCGGATCAAATTCAGACAAAATTACGCGAACATACCTCAGATTTTGCGGCTGCGCGGGCCTATGTCGAACAGTTGCACAAAAATGGCGAACTTACCGAAGCTCAGGTTTGTAAGTTCGCGGAGCTACGGAAATTCGACGAGACTGCGGCGGCGCTGTCATTGCTGACTGACTTGCCGATTGGAGCGATCGAGCGCGCGCTGGTTCACGACACTGGTGATCAAATTCTAGTGGTGGCGAAATCGATTGATCTCTCCTGGAAGTCGACCAAAGCCATTTTGTTGTTGAGCGGCGCCACGTACCGAGCGAACGACCAGTCCGGGGAATATCTTGATAGGTTTAAAAAACTCAAGCCGGAAACCGCCAGGTCCGCTATTCAATTCTATCGGTTGCGGGAACGCGCCACCAAAGCAAAAACAAAATAGCCGGCGATCGTTCAGATAATCTGCCAATGGCGCCGTGGTATTCCCGACCCTTGCCCAGTGGGGAAGGGTCGGGCAATTGATGCGGCGTCTGCTTACGCCTTTCGTCCATCGACCGAATAGGCGCCAGCACCGAAGGCGACAAAGGCCAACGATCCGCCGATGATTGCCATGTTCTTCATGAAATGAGAAAGCTGATTGCCGTCGGCAAAATTTGTGTGGGCGATCAGGGAAGCGATGAGTACGTAAACGGCGAGGCCGAGAGCCACCAGGCGAGTCTGGTATCCGACCAACATCAGCAGGCCGCCGCCAAGTTCTATAACGCCCGCCAACACTGCGCTGGCTGCCGGAGCCGGCAGCCCCTGCTTGGTCATATAGGCCGTCGTTCCCGCTAATCCCGTCAGCTTGAAATACCCGTACAACACAAACAGCGACGAATAGAAAAGACGGCCGACAAGCGCAGCGTGATCGCTATGTTTTTCAAGATTCATCTGGTGCCTCCCCGGTAAACACGGTCTCGATGGGCGGGTTACCCGCGAAAGCTATCACGAAGTGAAATGCCGCAAAGGCAGAAACGATCGCGGGTGGGAAGCTTCCCACGCCATTGCCCGGGTAAATAAGCGGGTACAGCAGACGGTAGCGCTTATAACGGCGTCTGCGCAGCCCGCTGTCCCGCAGTGGTGCCCGCGATTTTGCCAAAGACCGAGCCCGCCATGAGGCCGGTACCACCCGGATAGTTGAAATAGAACAACCCGCCAACCAACTCACCGGCCGCGTGCAGGCCAGCGATGACCTGACCGTCGGTGTCGATCACGCGGCCCGACGTATCGATCTTCAGTCCGCCGAAGGTAAAGGTGATGCCGCAAGTCACCGCATAGGCCTCGAACGGCGGCTCGTCGACCGTGTTCGCCCAGTTTGATTTATTGATGGCCAGACCCTCGGTCCGGCGACCGTCCTTGACGTTGGGGTTGAACTTGATGTCGGTGCGTACCGCCTTGTTGTATGCCTTGATCGTCTCCAAAGCGCGATCAGCATTCACGTCATCGAGCTTCCTCACCAGCTCTTCCAGCGTGTCAGCGCGAACCTTGGTAACCTGTTTGATGCGGTATTCATCGCGCAGCATCGGGATGATCTTTTTGTCGAAGACCTGCCAGGCGAACTGGCCCGGCTGCATCAAAATCACGCGGCCATATTTGGCATAGGTGTAATTGCGAAAATCGGCTCCTTCATCGACGAAGCGCTCGCCGTTGGCATTGATCATGATGCCCCACGGATAAGAATGTTTCTGGAAGTTGTCGCCGACCGTGAGGTCGCCGAACTCCGGCGCGTTGCGATCCCAACCGACGGCGTGGCAGCCCGACCAGTTACCTGTCGGCATGGCGCCGATATCGAGTGCCATGCGAATGGCATCGCCGGTGTTGAAGCGCGTGCCGCGGATCTTGGCGAGCTCCCATGTGGGGCCAAGGTATTGCGTACGCATCTCGGTGTTGGCCTGAAACCCGCCGGCCGCGAGCACCACGCATTTCGCTTTGACTTCGACGGTGCGGCCATCGTGTTTCACGCGCACGCCATGAACGCCGTTATCGTCGGCGGCCAGCGACAGTGCCCGCGCGTTGTAGGCAACTGTAATCCCGTTCTTCTTGGCAATCTTGGTATGCGCTTCGACAAGCCCGGGGCCACCGCCCCAGGCTTCGACCGTCAGACCACCCCAGAATTTGAATTTTCCGTCGATCTTATAAGCTTGCCGGCCGTAGATCGGGATAAAGCGGATGCCTTTCTTCTGCATCCAACGCATCGTATCCTTGCTGCGTGCAATCAAAAGCTCGCATAGGTCGGGATCAGTCCGATATTCCGTAACGCGGCCCATGTCGTCGAAAAATTTATCCTGGGTGTAAGTGCCAAAGTCGGTATTGGCGATTTCTTCATCCGTCAGGTCCGGCATCAGCGCGCGCAAATCATCGACGCCGTCATAGACGCAGCGAAACGCACCGGCTGTGAAGCGACTGTTGCCGCCCGATTCCTCTTCGGGCGCCCGTTCGAGAACAAGGACGGAGACGCCGTGTTCGGCAGCCGCGTGAGCGGCGCAAAAAGCCGCATTGCCAGCACCGACTACGACAACATCACTCGAGGAAGGCAGCATGACTTTCAATCCGTGTTACGTGCGTCGAGACTAGTGACGTTTGGCTGGTTTCTTGGCTAAGACAGCTTAAATCGTGCTTTCTGACAGCAAAGCCATGTATTTTAACGGCCATTTTCAGAGGGATCGGACAGTTACCGTCAAATTCGCCGTTCGTCAAAACCGTCAAATCGGCCGAACCAATAAGCTCATTCCGATGTTAAAAGTAGGGGCTTAATGCAATCAGAAACCTTTCCGTCAATGAGCGATGTGTTGGCAGTTATCTGTGTCCTGGTGTGGCTCTACCTGATCGTTGGCCGGGGCGCTTTTTGGCTTGGCCGTGTCCGCGATACGGGCAAAGAGCTCCCGGAGTTGCAACAATGGCCCGCAGTGGTTGCCGTCATCCCGGCGCGCAATGAATCAGACTGCATCGCGGCAAGCGTAACGTCCCTCCTGCGGCAGGAGTATAGCGGGGCGTTCAACATCGTTGTCGTCGATGACGACAGCAGCGATGGAACAGGGGCGGCTGCGACGCATGCAGCGGGAGCGGTCAGCCATCGCCAGCTGACGGTTGTGAATAGTAAGGGGCCGCCGGCGGGATGGACCGGCAAGCTCTGGGCCCTCAATCAAGGTATCGCTGCTGCCGAATTGCTGGAGCCGAAATACCTCTTGCTCACCGATGCCGACATTGTGCATGCGCCCGATACGCTCGCCTGGCTCATCAAGCAATCATCTGCTGGACGATTTGTACTGACCTCACTGATGGCAAAGCTGCGGTGTGAGAGCCTGGCCGAACGAAGTCACGTACCGGCTTTCATTTATTTTTTTCAAATGCTTTTTCCATTTTCGTGGGTGTGCCGACCCAACTCAAACGTTGCAGGGGCAGCCGGCGGGTGCATGCTTATCCGCGCGGGCGCCCTTGAACGCGCAGGCGGTATTGCGAGTATTCGCAGCGCATTGATCGACGACTGCTCCTTGGCGGCAAAGTTGAAAGCGATAGGTCCGATCTGGCTTGGTCTGACCGATCGCGTGCGTAGCATCCGGCGATACGAAACCCTGTCTGATGTCAAGCACATGATTTCGCGGTCCGCCTATGCGCAACTGCGTTACTCGCCGTTGCTATTGGCGGCAATGACCGCAAGTATGATGTTAACTTTCATCGTTCCGCCGCTGCTCGCAATTTTTGCCACAGGCTTGCCGCGGTCCTTGGGAATAGTTGCTTGGCTCGCAATGGCATCGTCATTCGTACCGACATTACAGTTCTATCGCCAATCACTGCTCTGGAGCGTTGCCCTTCCTGGAATTGCATCACTTTACCTGTATTACACGCTCAATTCCGCGTATCAGTATGTGCGCGGCCGGGGCGGTCAGTGGAAGGGGCGCGTTCACGCCGATGCGCCGAGTCTGCAATGATCCAAAGCGGTGAACTGCGATCCGGCAAGGGCGCGCATGACGAGAATTTTCCGGTCGCATCACGACTGATCAAGCGGCGGCACCGGCCGGCCATTCTGGCGTTCTACGAGTTCGTTCGCGTCGCCGACGACATTGCGGATCATCCTGCGCTTGCCAGTGCGGAAAAAATCGCCCGGCTCGATCGCCTTGAAGCCAGTTTGCTCGGCAATGGCGATGACCCGGAAGGACTGCGATTGCATGCGGTCCTGAACAGCCGAGGGCTATCTGCACGTCATGCGCAGGATTTGCTGAGCGCATTTCGGCAAGACGCAACCAAACTCCGCTACGCGAATTGGGACGAACTGATCGACTATTGCTCGCGCTCGGCGATGCCAGTCGGTCGTTTTGTGCTCGACGTGCACGGCGAAGCAAGAGCTACATGGCCTGCGTCGGATGCACTCTGCGCGGCATTGCAAATCATCAATCATTTGCAGGATTGCGCGAAGGACTATCGTGAGCTTGACCGCGTCTACATTCCGCTTGATGCGCTGGCCGCAAGTGGCGTCAGCGTCGAAGCGCTCGACGACGCCCGGGCAAGCCCGGCCTTGCTCAATTGTTTGCACGGATTGGTGGGGCGCACGTCGACGTTGCTGGGCGAAAGTCTCGGGCTAGAGGCAAAAGTGAACGACACGCGGCTTGCGCTTGAAATTTCAGTCATCCAAGCCCTCGCGAGCCATTTGTTGACGGTTCTGATGGTCCGGGATCCATTGTCGGAGCGTGTGCATCTCACGAAATCCGAAGCGCTGGCAACAGCTGCAAACGGCAGTGCGCGCGCTATACTGCGTCGCGTGTTACGAACAATGGCGCCGGCGCAGCGATATCAAACCCCATGAACATTCAAGCTCAAAATTTGGCAACGAGCCATTCGCCAGCCGCGCGCCGCGCAGGCGGCAGCTCTTTTTATCTCGCGATGCGTATCTTGAGCCGCGAGAAAAGAGAGGCGATGTTTGACGTATATTCGTTTTGTCGTGAGGTTGATGACATCGCGGACGAGGATAGGTCACGGCCGCAGCGGCTAGCACTCCTGTCGGAATGGCGAAAAAATATCGATGCGCTCTATTCCGGGGTTGTTCCTGACGGTCTTGAACGACTCGCGACGATCATCGCCCGGTTCGGCTTGCAAAAGGACGATTTCCTTGCCGTTATCGACGGCGTGGAAATGGATGCGCGTGCCGATATCCAGGGCCCAAGTCTGAAGGAGCTTGAACTTTATTGCGACCGGGTTGCCAGTGCCGTTGGCCGATTGTGCGTGCGTATCTTCGGTATGAGTGACGCTGACGGAAAGGCGCTCGCTCACCATCTTGGCCGCGCCCTTCAACTTACAAATATCCTGCGAGATATAGACGAAGACGCCGCAGTGGGACGCCTTTACCTGCCGAAAGAAGCTTTGAACCTCGCAAATATCGAGACCACCGATCCAACGGCGGTCGTATCCAATCCGCAAATCAGTGCAGCCTGTGGGTTTGTCGTCGAGCGCGCGCGGGGGCATTTCACCAAAGCCAACGAGATCATGGCCGCCTCTCCACGTCAGGTCGTGCGGGCGCCGAAAATAATGGGCGCGGTGTATCGCCAGATGCTCGAAGACATGGTATCGCGCGGCTGGGGTACGCCACGGAATCGTGTCCACCTCAACAAACCCTATTTATTGTGGATCGCTTTGCGGCATGCATTCGTCTGACGCGGGTACAGTCCACATAATCGGAGCGGGGTTGGCGGGGCTTGCTGCCGCCGAGCGGCTGACTCAGTCGCATCAGGGGGTGGTAGTGCACGAAGCGACCGCCTACGCCGGTGGCCGTTGTCGTTCATATTACGATCAATCGACGGGTATGTTGATCGACAATGGCACCCATCTTTTGCTCTCAGGAAATCACGCTGCGCTATCGTTCACTGAGGCGATTGGGTCGCGGGTCGGTTTGCGTGGGCCGGACGAAGCGCAATTTCCATTCGTAGATATCGCAAGCGGCGAGCAATGGACTTTACGGTTCGGCGACAGCCGATTTCCCTGGTGGGTGTTCAATAAGGATCGGCGGGTCCCGCAAACGGCCGTCGTCGACTACCTGCCGCTTGCGCGTCTCGCCTGGACGTCGGCGGACAAGCCAATCGGGGAGGTCATGAATTGCGGCGGCCCGATTTACGACCGCTTTCTCGAACCTTTATTGCTTGCCGCACTCAATATCACGCCGCGAGAAGGGTCGGCGAAACTTGCGGGCGCGCTCATCCGCGAGACTCTGGCGCTCGGCGGTCAAGCTTGTCGGCCGTTATTGGCCCGCGAGGGCTTGGGAAGCGTGTTCGTGGAGCCCGCAATCGCTCATTTGAGCAAACGTGGCGTTTCGATTGCGTTTGAGGACGAGTTGGTAGAGCTGCTGTTTGCGAACGGACGCGTGTCGCAACTCAAATTTGCCAAGCAGACTATCGACTTGGGAAAAAATGATGCTGTTATCCTTGCGGTCCCGCCCTATGTCGCAACGAATCTCGTCCCTGGCGTGGTGGTGCCATCATTGTTTCGTGGGATCGTGAACGCGCATTTCCGCGTGGATCCGCCCGCTCATTTGCCGCCGATGCTGGGCGTCATCAACGGCACCTGCGAATGGATATTTC
>Ga0075028_100000780_pt1 | contig 11356 bp, 16 predicted proteins | sample LitLauG_LLR_2014_FD_71390 | JGI IMG/M metagenome (GOLD analysis project Ga0075028, IMG submission 71390) | Freshwater sediment microbial communities from Pennsylvania, USA - Little Laurel Run_MetaG_LLR_2014 | ecosystem: Environmental > Aquatic > Freshwater > Creek > Sediment | place: USA... | reverse complement strand
CTCGATGCCTCTCAAAAGGCCAAGCAGATTTTGCTAACCTCGGATGCTGAATGGGAACGGATCGCTCCGCTGGTGGGCGCGCAAGACGCCTCAGCCTTAAAGATCTACCGCGACCGCTATCGCCAGGGTGTTCCGCGCCGTTCGGTTGATGCCGAAGAGAATGACGCTCGCATCCTTTATCGGGTGCTGCTTAGTCTTGGCGATCCTGCATTGGTCGGGCAGGGAACAGAGCTTGCGCCCGGGACCTTCTACAGACCCAACTTTGTGAACTGACGATGCTGAGGCTCCTATCGCTCATACTGCTGGTGGCGACGTGGTGGCTCATATCGCAGTTCGTTGAGCCGCAGATGCTTCCCGGGCCGGAGCGAGTCCTGGGCGCCATCATCACACAAATGCGTGGCGGCGACATTTTCTTTCAACTTGGGGTGACGCTTGCCCGCGTCATCGCCGCATTCACGATTGCAATGGCGGCCGGCACCGCGATCGGCTTGCTGATGGGTCGAGTAAAACTGGCCGACCGGCTCGGCGATCCCTGGCTCATTGTGTTGCTGAACCTCCCGGCGCTGGTGATTATCGTCCTTGCGTTTATCTGGGGCGGGCTCACTGAGATTGCGGGCGTCTTGGCTGTGGCAATCAATAAGTTGCCGAACACCGTCGTCACGGTGCGCGAGGGGGCACGCGCGCTCGATTCGGGCCTTGACGAAATGGCAACGGTCTTCGGGCTGCCGCGCCGAAAATACATGTGGCACGTGGTCCTTCCGCAGCTCGGACCCTATCTCGCTGCGGCAGGACGTTCCGGCCTTTCGTTGGTCTGGAAGATCGTCCTCATCATGGAATTGCTTGGGCGGCCGAATGGCATAGGATTTCAGATCGGTGTGGCGTTCCAGTTGTTTGACGTTACGCTTATCCTTGCTTATGCGCTCGCATTCGTCGCCGTCATTCTCGTTATAGAAACCGCAGTGGTGCAGCCCATTGAACGACGTGCCTCTCGCTGGCGAATTCGGGCAAATTGAGGTCCGTATTGCGCACAAGGCTTTTACGTCAGCTTCTGGCGAGCGCTTCGAAGTTTTGCGCGATCTCAATTTCAGGTTCGGACAGCACCAAGTCGCCGCTCTCGTCGGGCCCTCAGGATGCGGCAAGACCACGATACTTCGCATCATTGCAGGGCTCGAGACAGACTTTGACGGCACCATAACGTGGCCGTTATCAGGCAAGCTTGGCATGGTCTTTCAGGAGCCGCGATTGCTTCCCTGGCGAACTGTCGAAGACAATGTCGGCCTGGTCGCGCCCGGGCTTACCCGTGAGGCGCTCGCGTCTCTGCTCAGGGATTTGGACCTCGAGGCGCATCGCTTGCACTATCCGGGCGAGCTTTCTCTCGGTCTTGCCCGCCGCGTTGCCCTCGCACGAGCCCTTGCGATTGAGCCGAGCTTGCTCTTGCTTGACGAACCTCTGGTGTCACTCGACGAGGCCCTTGCAGTGCGGCTACGCGACCAACTTGCTGCACTGATCGAGAGCCGACCGATCACAACGTTACTGGTAACCCACGATCTGGAGGAGGCCATTTGTCTTGCCGATCGAATCTTCCTGTTGTCGTCGCGTCCCGCGCAGGTCGTTGCCGAAATTCCCCTCACGGCGCCGCGGTCGGCCCGCTCAGAACGAGAGGTTGCTAGGATTGTCAGCGAGGTCGCATGCCGAATGACCGGTAGGGCCATTCGACCCGGTCATGCGTAAATCGCCGGACATGACATTGCGAATCTTTGACTGCGACGGTGTTCTGGTTGATTCAGAGCTCCTCGCCAATGCGGCGCTCGCTAAACTGATGAGCGATCTCGGCCATCCGATGACGACCGAGGAGGCGATTAAGGTATTCACGGGACTCCAGCTTAGCGATGTTCTGGCATTGGCCGAGGCATTGCTTTCGTTTCCGATACCGGCTGACTTGGGCACCGCTGCAGGGCAACAGCTCCTGGAACAATTTCGACGTGAACTTAAGCCGGTCAAAGGCGTCCGCGAGGTTCTTAGCGCACTACCGTATCCCCGCTGCGTCACGTCGTCGTCCAGGCGAGAAAGGCTCCAATTGTCGCTCGAAGTGACGGGCCTCGCGGAGCTGTTCGGCCACCGTGTTTTCAGTTCCGAACAGGTGGCGCATGGCAAGCCCGCCCCCGATCTTTACCTCTTTACGGCTCGGCCGGTCGGAGCAAGACCCGCCGACTGCATCGTCATCGAAGATTCGACGCTCGGTATACGCGCCGCCGTTGCGGCGGGCATGGGCACAGTCGGATTCGTGGGCGCTAGCCACGCAACCCCCGAGCTCGCCCACCAACTTAGGATGGCGGGCGCGCGAACGGTAATTACGTCGATGTCCGGTTTGCCGGCCGCCATAGTGCGTATTGTTGAAGCGTGCACGTGATGCGCGGGTTACAGCTAGCCTTGCTCCTCCGGCAAACGAGGGGCAAATTCAAGTCAAGATGACAAAGCGAATGACGAGTAGGGTAGCGGCAATCGTTGCACTTTGTGCTTGCGCCTTAGCCTCGCCGGGAATGGCGCAGGACATGATGCGCTATGTCGATCTCAATTCGCCCGACATGACGACTGCGGAGATGACGCGCGACGAGGTTGTTGCGATGGTGAAGGCCGCCGCGCCCGGTCGTCCGGCAGATTTTACGGGCAAAAAGTTATCAGGCCTCGATCTGTCCGGGTTGGATCTTTCCTCTGCCGTTTTCCGCGCCGGCCGGCTCAACAAGACGAAGCTTGTCAAAACTAATCTTGACGGTGCGATCCTTGACCAGGCTTGGCTGCTGGAGGCGGATCTCACGGGCGCAAGCCTGCAACGCGCCACTATTTTTGCCGCGCAAATGACGCGCGCCCGGCTCGATGGGGCAAACCTTTCGGGCGCCCGCGTGGTGGCCGAACTCACCGGTGCCAGCCTGGTTGGAGCCAAACTCTCGGGCGCCAATCTGGCGGCCGACATGAAAAATCAGTCCATGGGACTGATTCATACGGTCCTTAAGTCCGCACGGCTGGATAATGCCGACCTGCGCAACGCCGACCTTTCGCGAGCCGAACTCCAGTTCGCTTCTCTTAAGAAGTCCGACCTCACAGGTGCCGTGCTGCGCGGGGTTGATCTCAGCGGGGCGGATCTCACCGAGGCCATCGTCTCAGGAGTCGATTTTTACGGCGCCGATCTTGCGTCCACTCGCCTTGTGGAACCTGTTGGACTTGAAACGGCTCGAAACTTCGACAAAGCGGTAAATCTCGATCGTCTCCTGCAGAAATAGAGTGGGTGTTGGCGCGTAGCTACAGTGGTGATCTGGGAGGGAAACGGAATGAAAAAAGCTGCGATCAGTTTCGTCCTCGCGGTGATCGCTTCCGGCGCACACGCTGAAAGCAAGCCGACACGCTTCTGGAACTTGACGGCAAATACAATCACGGCTCTGCAGATGTCACCCGCAGGGAAGCAGCAATGGGGAATTAATCAGTGTAAGAACGATCGTGACGGGACCGTCGATCACGACGAACGCCTGCGAATTACCGACGTCAGCGTCGGCCGCTACGACGTGAAGTTCGTCGATAAAGCCGGACGCACATGCATCGTGCGCGATATCGACGTTAAGGAGGGCGCAGTCTTTATCATCGAGGAAAAGCAGCTCACTGATTGCCGTAAGTGAAAACTGTATTGGTTTACGGCGTTTCGCCGAGCTGCACCTATGTGCCGCGCATTGCTTGAAGGACTCGCAGCGCGACGGCATGCTCCTCGACGTCGTGCACACGCAGGATTGCGGCGCCTGCGGTAATCGCGGATAGACTTGCCGTCAGGGAGCCAACCAGGGTCCCCTCAACTCCATCACCGGTCAGCGAGCCAAGAAACCGCTTACGGGATGCCCCAACCATAATCGGCAATCCATAGTCGCTGAGCTCACGGAGCCGGAGGATGGCATCACGATTCTGCCGGCTCGTCTTGGCAAAGCCGATACCGACATCCAGTATCGTGTGTTGCTTCGGAATTCCGGCGCGAGCAGCTATAGAAAGTGAACGCTCTAAGAAGCGGCGAATATCGGCAATGATGTCCAGATTTTCATCTTTTTCCGCGCGGTTGTGCATGATCACGACGGCGGCCTTGGCCTCTGCCACGATATCCGCCATGCGAGGATCCTTCTGCAGTCCCCATACGTCATTTACGAGAACAGCGCCGAGGGACAGGGCGCGCGCTGCTACCGCAGATTTGGTCGTATCGATCGATACCGGTACGTCGAGGGTGGCGATCTCCTCGAGCACTCGGTCAAGACGGGTCAGTTCCTCTGCCTCGTCGATAGCCTGCGCCTCAGGTCGGGTCGACTCCGCACCGATGTCAACGATATCGCAGCCGTCGACAACCATTTGCCGGACGCGGGCGAGGGTCGCGCCGCCGGCAATGTAACGGCCGCCGTCGAAAAATGAGTCCGGCGTGACGTTGAGGATTCCCATAATCAGCGGGCGGGTGCCGATATCGGCAAGAAAAACATCGCGCTTCATACGCGCGTTGCGACGCATCATCGACCGTCCGAGTGCAGTGTCAGGTCTTTTTCTGAGCCGGGTATTCGCAGTGCCAGCGCACAGCCATCCATTTCGGGTGCTCGCCGATCCATTGCGCGATGTAAGGAGGCGCAGCCATTGCGCACTGCTGAGGCGTTGCACTGCTCGCGTACCCGAGGCGCTGATCTTCGCAAAGTGTAGGGTGAGCGACGGTGCACACCGTGATCACCAGTTCGAGCAAGCCCATTATGTCATTCTCCGCGCGAAACACCCTTTTACTGCAAACGGCTCAGTCTCGCGAGTTTAGCTCGGGATGGAGGGACAGAATACGGCCATGTCGCCGATAAGTCGTCGCCAGGTCGCCTCAGTATTGCAGCAACGTCGGCGCTATAGCGCTCATGCCGACCTGCGATGGATCGGCGTCATAATGTCGCGCGAATGCCGACGTAGGCCGCTAGCGGCATGCCCGGAACAAAAGTCCGAGGATCGTTGAAAGTGAGAAACGATATGCCCCGCGTATCGAAGAATGTTCCGGCCGCGTAGTAGCGCTGGTTGAAGAGATTTTGCACGAGGCCGAAAACTTCCACATTTTTGTTGATCTTGTAGGAGGTATGCATATTGACGACCCAATAGGCCAGCACCTTCGGATTTTGGTTTGATTGATCGCCAATCAGATATTGACTGCCGACGGCATTTAGATCGGCACCCACTGTCCAGGGTTGCGTGATTGAATATTCAAACCCGACTTTGAAACGCTGCTGTGGAATCCCCGGAATGTGGTCGCCAGGCACAACGAAGAGATTTCCATCAGCATCGGCGGCAGGATTTTGCGGAGAAGACAGAGTCAGTGGCGTTTGGAAGGTTGCATCGACGAACGCGTAGTTGGCATAGGCGCTCCAGCGATCTTCTTTGTAAGTCAAGCCGGCTTCAACACCCTGCCGCCTCGTCTTCGCTGCGTTCTGGAAAAATCCAAAGCCGCTGATCTCACTCGCAACGTTGATGATGTCATCCTTGCTGATCGTCCTGTAGGCCCCAATATTCCATCTCAGCTTCTGACCGAACTCGGTGCCGCGCAAGCCGGCTTCGTAGGTATAAGAGACCACTTGCTTGAGCGGAGGATCAGAAACCAGAAAGGTGTCGATCAAGCAAGGATGCGCCGGGTCCGAGCATCCAAGTTCGAGCGGGGTTGGCGCGCGGTTCGCTTGCGAGTAGCCGGCATAGGCCGTCATGTTCGGCAGGATCTTGTAGGTCAACCCGATGACAGGATTTAAGTGCGAATAACGACTGTCGCTATCAAGAGCAGTGCCAAGCGTATCGTCGAGCTTGATCTGAGCAACGTTGAAGCGGGCACCCGCTGTCAGAGACAAGTTTGGATTTATGTCGATCGTGTCTGTCGCATAGATGCCCGTATAAGTACTTCTCGTATGCAGATTCACGGGCGAAAGATCTGCAGTCGGCTGCTGGATCAATACGCCGGTCCCGTTGACGAACAGGTTCGAGTCGATTGTCCCCAATTCGCTATTGCCAGCGAAACGAACAAAACCACGATCAATACTGGCCCCGATGACGAAATGATTGTCGTGATTTAACACCTTGGCCGTGCTTGTTGCTTGCAGCGCTCCCCCGAAGGTATTGGCGCTTGTCGAGGTGCGGTCAATCTGGCCGAGATTGGATCCAAAGACATCGGGCACTTGGGTGCCGGCAAAGTTCAGAAGAGGCGTCGTATTATCGCCGAAGCAAAGCAGCCCGGGCCCTGCACAAGGCTGCGCATCCGTCGTGTTGCCATCGACGTGACTTTGCCGGAAACCACGATAATAGGCGTTGGCCTGGAGCAAAACGGTGTCGCTTGGATTGTAATTGGCCGAGGCCTGCAGAAAGGCAAGCTGGTTCCGCGTGTTCTGCGGCCATGTGTAAACGCTTGACCATCTTTGATTGAGCATCTCGACCGGCGTTGCCACAACCGACCCAAGTTTGTTGTCTGCGCCGGTGAAGGAGAGATGAAATTCGGTTTGTTCGCCGCGTGCACCGAGGTCGAGATACATGCGGCGCAATCGCGATGATGACGAAAAGTCACGCCAACCGGCATCGCTCACTGCATCAGCCGTGATGTAGCCCGACAAATTTCCCTTTTGGCCACCGGCCTGGGCAGAAGCCCCGACTCTTCCATATGAACCGCCCCTTAATTCGGCTTGCGCACCCTGATAGTTGAAACCGTTCTTCATCTCGATTGAGATTGCGCCACCCAGGGCGTTAAGGCCGTAAACGGGGTTATTCGGTGTCAGCGTCAGGCGATTGACCGCCATTTCCGGGATCAGGTCCCAATTGACCGTGTCGCCGAACGTTTCGTTGATGCGCGCTCCATTCTGATAGACCGCGAGACCTTGTGGCGTGCCCGGCACGGGCGACGCCGTGAAGCCACGATAATCAATGTCCGGCTGGAAGGGATTTCCGGTTTGGTCGCCGCGCGACACGGCGGGTAACGCCCTGATCATGGCGTCCACCAAGCTTGGCGATATTGCATGATCAAAATCGGAAGATGGTATTGTCTGGACGTTCGCAGGAATCTTGTTGCGATCTAACTCTGAGCCCGGAATAGGCGTGATGCCTATAACGTCAATTGGCGGCAAGGTGATGGCTTGCTGCGCGGATGCGTGTCCCGCGAGCGCTACTATCGCGCTGGCTCCGGCTGTCAGAACCACTACGAGTTTACAAACCCGGTACCCGACACCCACTATCTACCGCCCCCGCTTGCTGCACAGCACGAGCACGTTGCAAAGGCTACCGAGTACCTAAATCGACAGCAAGAGGTGGCACTCTTAAGGCATTGAATGACCTGGCAAACTAAACAGGAAGAGAACAAGGAGAGATAAATCATGATGATATCCAGGCGAGAAGTCGTCCGAAGCATTTCAGTTGTGCTCGCTTTGTTTGCCTCTGGAGAGTTCGCATTCGCGAGATCACGCCGCGATCCGCTGTACGGCCTCGACACCGATAACGATCGCTCGGTTGATCTCGAAGAGGCGAAGAGGGCGGCATCTGCTTTGTTTGATCGCCTCGATCGTGATCACGACGGAACGCTTGATCGTCGGGAGCTTCGCGGCCGTCTGTCGGCGAGGGAACTGGACGATGCCGATCCAGACCACGATGGGACATTGACAAAAAGCGAATACCTCGCCGTCGTCGAAAAGCGCTTCAATACCGCAGATCCAGATCGCGATGAAACGCTCGACTCCAAGGAGCTAAAGACCAAGGCTGGCCAGGCGTTGCTGAGACTACTGAGATGAATCGACATTTGCAGGAAGCGGGATGAGGCGCCGCACGTTTGTCAGACTTACGGTCGCGTTGGAAACTTGGCAGGTGCTTCTATTTGCCGCGCCAATGCCGCTTGAGATTCGCCTGCTCGCCGCCGAGCACGCGGCTGCTCCGGTGGTAGTTGCCGACTTCGACTACAGTGACTCCTCGGGCGAGGTCGCGGATCAGCGGGCGGAGCACGCAGCGCGCGTCAAAGCATTCGCTGGGCTTCTACGAGATCGGCTCGCCGGAGAGGGCAAGTACAAGGTCCTGCACCTCGATTGTGCCAAGGTGACCTGCTCCGCAGAGAGTATGGGCACGGACGATCTCGTCGCCGCTGCGCGGAATGCCGACGCGCAGTTCCTGGTCTTCGGCGGAATCCACAAAATGAGCACCCTCATCACGTGGGGTAGTGTTCAGGTCGTCGATGTACGGCAGAGGCAGTTGCTCCTGAGCCGCCTCTTCTCGTTTCGCGGTGATACAGACGAAGCGTTTCGCAGAGCGGCGAAATTTATTAGCGAGATATTGCAGGACGTGGCGCCGAAATCATGAGTGCTGGCGGCAGGTTGCAACTCGCACCGGTTCAGTAAGGCTATTGACACAAATCGGACATATGCCGCCTCGCATGTGGACCTAGGTCCAACTCGATTTGATGGCCTGTCTTCGCGAAAGATTGCATCCCGCGGCGCTGTCATCTGGTTGCGCGCCTCCCGCCAGTTCAACCGGGAGATTGATCGCCCGCGATAAAGCTGAAACCACGGAGGTTAACGCGATCGTCAGTTGTGGTTTAATAGCGCATAAAGGGGCAAACTGCGGCATGGAACCATTTGGCAGACGATTTCACGATAGCGCCTGGTGCCAAGCCTCGGCTGCCGCGCGGCGTGCGGCTCACGCACAGCGAGGCGCAGGGCGGTTGGGTGCTGCTTGCGCCGGAACGTATCTTTAAGGCCGATGCCATTGCGTTTGAGATTCTGAGGCGATGCACAGGCGAGGCGACGTTCGATGCCCTCGTCGACGATCTGGCGCGGACTTTCGACGCTCCGCGCGAACGCATCCACGCCGATGTGACCAAGCTATTGGCCAGCCTCGCCGAAAAAAAGCTGCTGGAGTTGTAACGTGGCTCAAGCCCGTAACCGGACAAAGCCGCTTGGCCTGCTCGCTGAACTGACGCATCGCTGTCCGCTAGGCTGTCCCTATTGTTCGAATCCGTTGACGCTTGAGCGACGCGAGGACGAACTGGATACCGCGACCTGGGCGAGGGTGTGTCTTGAGGCGGCGGAGCTGGGCGTTTTGCAGGTTCATCTATCCGGCGGCGAGCCTGGCTCGCGGCGCGATTTGGTCGAGATCGCTGCTTCGGCGCGCAGGGCCGGTCTCTATACCAACCTCATCACATCGGGTGTCGGCATCACCGCTCGAACGATGCGCGACTTGTGGGAGGCTGGACTTGATCATGTCCAACTCTCGATCCAAGATTCGGATGCCGTTTCGGCGGATCATATCGCCGGCTACAAGGGTGCGTTCCAACGCAAGCACGCGCTCGCGACCGAAGCGGTGCGGCTCGGGCTGATGCTGACCATCAATTTTGTCGTGCATCGCGCCAATGTCGACCGCATCATCGAAATGGTCGATCTCGCGCTGGCTCTCAAGGCCAGCCGAATCGAGATTGCCCATGTGCAGTACTACGGCTGGGCGCTCAAGAACCGCTCGGCGCTGATGCCAACGCGCGAGCAGGTCGATCGCGCGGTGACGTCCGTCGAGGATCTCCGTCGCAAACATCAAGGCCGCATCGTGATTGATGCCGTACTGCCTGACTATCACGCACGATTTCCCAAGCCTTGCGTCGGCGGTTGGGGACGACGCTCGCTCAATGTGACGCCATCCGGCAAGGTGCTGCCATGTCACGCCGCGGAATCGATTCCGGATCTTGAGTTCTGGAATGTCCGCGATCGTTCGCTGGCGGATATCTGGGCATCGTCTCCTGCCTTCAATGCTTTTCGCGGTACGGCCTACCTGCCGGAACCTTGCACCAGCTGCGAGCGGCGCGAGATCGATTTCGGGGGCTGCCGCTGTCAGGCCTTTCTGCTTACTGGCGATGGACGAGCGACAGACCCGGTGTGTCATCTGTCACCCGACCATGATCTGGTGGCGAAGGCGGCCGAAATTCACACGGATGCGCCGTACCATTATCGCCGCTGAGCACCTCACTTTCCCGTCGACATTCTCTTCGAACCCGCCGCGGTTTGCGGGCCGCGCGCGCCTTGCTACAAGCGCGGTCATGTCGAGCGTGCAGGAATTGTCCTTGCCGTATTGGTTGGACGATCACGCTCAAGCCCCAGGCGCCGGCGTGATCGACGCCGCGCCGGGCGCGTAAACGAGCCTTTCGCGCAGGCTGAAATCTCGACGCCGACGTTGGCGGCGCTTTCGCCTGCAATCTCATGGTTGTCGCCCTCAAGGTAGAGCGGGACTTTTCCCGGCACGATGAACAGCTCGGCGTTGGTACCCTCGCCCAAAGAGAAGCCTTCGCCCGGCGTGATGGCGCGCCGCCACATCACATCGGAGCCCAGCACGTCGAACATCGGATTGCGGGCCCCCGCGGCAAGCGTCGCGGCGGTGGCGATCAGGGTGAATGGCGAGCGCTCACGCCGGCTAAAGCACGCCGGCGGTCTGGTCGATCTCCCCGCCGGTGAGCACCACTGCCCTCAATCGGGCTGGCGCGGATGCTGCCGCGCGGATGGAGCTGCCGATTATTCTGGATCTGCGCGCGTAGATCGGGCGAGGCGTTGATGAGTGTCCAACGTTCGCCATCGCCCGAGATGGCGAGGCTAGCCAGTGTGCGCGTACGCACACACTTCTCGCCGGCCCCGGCGATCCGGCACACATTACAATTGCAGTTTCTGCGGAACGCCGCCACCCGCCGCGCACCGAGTCGGATGCCGGTCAGGCCCATCGAATTCGAAACCTAAGCGAAATCAGAATTCGGGCTGCAGATAGCCGTTGATCTCGAGGCCGATGCAGATCTCGATCAGGGTCGGAGTCGTCCAAACCATGGTGCCTCCTCTCGAACCATCAAAACCAGCGCTCGACCGCGCCAGTCTCTCGAACCCAAGGTAGTTCGCGATCCATCTTCGCGCAACCGCCTTGAGCACGCACATCGCGTCTGTAAAGTGGGCTTGCTTGACTGGCCGCCGCGCTACGCGCGGAAGATTGCGGTGGTCTGCTACCGGCGCCTCGGCGCTGTGCTTGCCGCATCGCCGCAATCGTCCGGACGCGGTGTCGAACCGCGCAGATCGAGCGGAACCTTGCAGTTGTCTACACGCTGCTCGTCAGTGGCCTTGCCGCCGAGCCGCTCCTTGCCGGTGCGGGTCGACCCCGCCTGGAGTTGCCTCGCTTCACGGGTCGCGGGCTGTTGGGCTGCGGCGATCTGCGCAAGGGGCAACTGCGCCGCAATCATCGCCAGGACAAGAAATAGGTGGCGCGCGATCCCGCCGGCACGGCCGTAACGTGGGTGCGTGTTCGGACCCATCCGCGGACTCCGGGTACGGCCGTGGCCTGC
>Ga0075028_100000779_pt1 | contig 11362 bp, 14 predicted proteins | sample LitLauG_LLR_2014_FD_71390 | JGI IMG/M metagenome (GOLD analysis project Ga0075028, IMG submission 71390) | Freshwater sediment microbial communities from Pennsylvania, USA - Little Laurel Run_MetaG_LLR_2014 | ecosystem: Environmental > Aquatic > Freshwater > Creek > Sediment | place: USA... | reverse complement strand
CGCCGGGAATGGATCCGAGAGCTTGTGACGGGTGGACGACGGTCCGCCCGTTATGGCTTTTTGGGCAGCGTTCTTTCCGCTAGAGACTGGCGCCGTCGAATTTTTTCACCTTGAACTGCTCCGCATCGACCCCGTCGAGGCAGCGCACGTTAAGCATCACCATCTCCATACCACCCGGCCCTTTGCCGTAGGCGTAGGACTCGATGCCGCAAGTCTTACAAAACGGGTGATGAATGGTGCGCTTGTTGAACTGATAGTCTGTCAGCTCGTTCTCGCCAGCGAGCAGCTTAAAGTCGGACTTCGCAACACCCGATAGCAACGGACCAAGTTTGCGGCATCGCGAGCAATTGCAGGTAATGACGTCGCCGATGTCGGCCTGCTTCATAACGGACTTTTCCGCACTGGCAGCCACCGGTGTAGGTTTTTTTCATTGTTTGCCTGCTCCTATTTCTGCGACCTCGTGTCACCAGAGTTCGTCAAAATTCGGACGGCGCGAAATCAGATTTTGCTCCCGCAATATGAATTCAGCACCTCGAGGCAACTCCGATTGGCTTCTTGCCAAAGCGACCCGTGTCGAGCTTCCCGGCGGCAGGCACGCCCGGTCTCTTTCCCACGGCTTGACCGCCCGGTACTCGACCTAGTTTAACAGTCCGGTACGGAAAAGGAGCTGCGCAATGGCAGACCAAAAGACCGGGCTTGTTGTAACAGCGCATCCCGGTGACTTCGTTTGGCGCGCTGGTGGCGCTATCGCGCTGCACGCCAAACGCGGCTACCGGGTCAAGATCGTTTGCCTGTCTTATGGCGAGCGCGGCGAGAGCCAATTTGCCTGGAAAGAGTCAGGTGCCACGCTCGAGAAAGTGAAAGCTGGCCGCAAGGACGAGGCCGAGCGGGCGGCCAAACTTCTCGGCGCCGAAATCGAATTCTTCGACTGTGGTGATTACCCGCTCAAGCTCAACGATGCCCACTTCGACCGCATGGTCGATATCTATCGAGAATTCAATCCAGCATTTGTACTGACTCACGCGCTCGAAGATCCATATAATTTCGATCATCCGAATGCCGCTCATTTCGCGCAGGAGACGCGCGTCGTGGCGCAGGCCATGGGTCACAAGCCGGATGCTAAATACAAATATTCCGCGCCGCCCGTGTTCCTGTTCGAGCCGCACCAGCCGGAAATGTGCAACTACAAGCCCAACCTTATTTTGAAAATCGACGAGGTATGGGAGCAGAAATACAAGGCTTTCCAGGTTCTCGCGGCCCAAAAGCATTTATGGGCATATTATGAACGCGTCGCACTCAATCGGGGCATCCAAGGCAGCCGCAATACCGGCGTGCCGATGACCTATGGTGAGGCTTACCAGCGGCTATTCCCGACCGTGGAGGAGATTCTCAAATGAAGCCCGTCGTCGTTCGTAACATCAAACGCGCCGACAGCAATGCCGTTGGCACGCTGGCAGCGGTTGGAGTCTCCACAGCGCATGAAGCGCTTGGACGCTCGGGACTGCTGAAGCCCTATATGCGGCCGATCTGGGCCGGCGCACAAATAGCAGGGCCCGCGGTCACAGTGTTGGCGCAGCCGGGTGATAATTGGATGATTCACGTCGCTGTCGAGCAATGTCAGAAAGGCGACGTCCTGGTTGTCGGCTGCACCGCTGACAATACGGACGGAATGTTCGGCGAATTGCTCGCAACGGCACTGCACGCCCGCGGCGTGATCGGACTCGTTATCGACGCCGGTTGCCGCGACGTGCGTCCGATCTCCGAAATGCGGTTCCCGGTCTGGTCAAAAGCAATCTCGGCCAAAGGCACGGTGAAGGCCACGCTTGGCGCGGTCAATGTCCCGGTCGTCTGCGCCGGGGTAAATGTCGAACCGGGCGATGTCATCGTCGCTGACGACGATGGCGTGGTGGTAATCCCTAAGAAGTTCGCAGTCGAAACCGCACAAAAGGCGCAGAAGCGCAAGGACGACGAGGACGGCAAACGCAAACAGCTCGAAGCCGGCACCCTCAGCCTCGACATGTACAAGATGCGCGAACCGCTAGCGAAAGCAGGCTTGATATACGTCGACCACCCAGATGACATTTGATCCCGGGTGTATGTCGGACTTTAAACGTACGCACGACGGTGCGTGATTGGCACCGCGTGGAACTCTTTTCAGGCGTGGATAACAAGCCGTTAATTCTGGGCGCGCGGCTGACGTTGCACCCGTGTCGCCACGAATGACACTATGCAAATTCCGCCGAAAAATTCGGACTTTAGCGACAGTGGGCGCGGCGAGCCAATTTCGGCGGACCAGATATTTGGCACCTGGCACCGGACACTTTCGTAAGAATTGACGCAATTCCATCGCTGCCAGCGAAGCTTCTTTTTAACAGCCAAACGTTACGTTGCCGGCGTCATCGGATAGATGACTGTCTGATGTCCCGAGTTTCAGCCACATGGAGGATGTCTAATGTCTAAGGTTTTTGCGTTCTTGAAGAACGAGTCGGGCGCCACCGCAATCGAATACGGCCTGATTGCCGCTGGTATTTCGGTCGTGATTATTGCGACCGTCAACGCGATCGGCACGAGCCTCAACGCGAAGTTTGACAGCATCTCGACGCAGCTTAAGTAAACTCCGTACGTTTATTGAATTGGCTGAAGCCGCCGGTAACGGCGGCTTCTTCCTTTTTGGGCAGTCGTATTGCAGCCTCAGTCCGGCATCAATGAACCAAAACGCCTGACGCCGGGCGAAACCTGAATGCCGCGATAGTGCCAAGGACAAGAAAAGCAGCCAGCGCAGCCGCCTGAGAAATGAGAAATGGCGGCTCGGACTGTGTCGGCGCCAAAGCATGCAGTACCGGCACTTTTTGGAACGACTGCACGATCAGCACAAATACATTGAGATAAAGTGCGCTGACAGCACAGGCGACATAGATCCAACGCCACCCCCCGACAAGGTGTTTGCCATAGAGTCCAACGAGTGCGAGCGCCAGCAGTACGCACGAGATAATTCCGACACCAATTGCCGGCGTGAAGCCGTGGATGGGAAACATGAAGCCGGTCACGCTGGTTAGAACGGTGGTGAGCAAGAAGAGAGCGGTCCAGCCCCGCACTCGGTGCGATCCGAGCATGCCGATTAGAACCACAAAGCCGCTCGCAATCGCCACGAGCGTGATGACAACATGAACGATGGTAAAAGCTTGAATCGACAGGCCAAGAACCATAAGGCGCCTCCTCGCAACAATCCCGGAAGGAATCCGCTAAGTTTCGCGCGCGAATATGACAATAATCAATAGGACAGAAACCTAACGATTGGCGCTGCTCCAGGGTGCGATTCGACGCCCAACCCATTTCAGCAACGACGTCAGCGAGACACCGAGCACCATCAGCACGATCACGGGTACGAAGGTTTTGTCCATCTCGAACACATTAGCGTAGCGCGTGATCATGAACCCGAGCCCGGATATCGTCGTGTAGAATTCGGCGATGATCATACCGATGAGCCCTCGGCCGATGGCGAGACGGATGCCGGCTATGATGTAGGGCACCGCGAAGGGCAGCAGCACGTCCCGCCACACTCGCCATTCGCTCGAGCGGAATGAGTACGCCACTTCGAGCATGTTCTTGTCGCACTCGCGCACGCCCTGATAGGTGTTGATCAGAACCGGGAACACAGCAAAGAGAAAGACGACAATGATCTTGGCCTTCAAATAGATGCCAAACCATAGCACGAGCAGCGGTACGACGGCGACCAAGGGGGTTGCATAAAGAGCGTTGATCGGCAGATCGAGCGCCCAGTCGAGCCAGCGGATGCGCGCCATCGCGATGCCGAGCGGAATGCCGACAATGAGAGCAATGCTCAAGCCGTAGATCATGACTTCCAGGCTTTGCGCGAGAAAGTACGGCAACTCACCCGACATCGTCGTTGTATAAAAGGCAGCGGCAATCTTCGTCGGATAAGTAAAGAAGATCGGGTTGATGAAGGGGCCGACGATTTGCCACACGATGAGGATCAGCGCGACAAAGCCATAGCGAAAGAGCGCCGGCCGCTCCCACCATGACGCCTTGATTGTTGCGACGCTCGGCGCGCCGTCGGCGAGATGGCCAGTGTGAACCTGGTTGGCAACACTCATCGTAATCGTCCTCGGTACTTCTGGCCCTGTTGTGCGGCGGGGGCGCCACCGATCAGGCGGCGCCCGCCGGTCTCTGGATCAAAGCATCAGAATGCCGCGGTCGGACAGACCGGCCCTTTCCACTCGCCGAGTTGCTCGATCGCCTTCTTCGCAAAAGTGGTATCGACGATCTCTTCATATTTGGGGGTCTTACCTTCTTTGATATTGCCCACCTTGGTCATCAGATCGGCGGTAAAATTCACGCGCTCAGGACTAAGTCCGCTATTGGCATCCCAGATGCAATTCTTGATCATAAAGTCAAAGCTTTCCGAGAGGATATTCTCGGGATAGCCAGTTTGCTTGACTAGGATCGGCATAATTTTGGCTTTGTCCGTGTACATGATCCGGGTCGCTTCGATGTTGGCGGCTATGACCGCCTGCACTATTGCAGGCTTTTCTTTGATCGTCTTCTCGGTTGCCGATAGGAAGGTATAGAGCGTCTTCGGCTGCAACTCCCACATGCGCCCGATGGCGTGCAGATCTGGCACCTTGCTCTTGGCAAGCATTTCCTGTTCGACGTGCAGGATTGCGGTATCGACTTGGTCGGCGACCAGTGCCGGCACGTCTTCGCTCGCGATGCTGACGAAGTTGACATCCTTGGGGTCAATCTTCGCCGCGCGTAGTACGCTGCGGCTCAGGATGTCGGCAAAGCCGCCCGGCTCCTGGATGCCGATGCGCTTGCCTTTCAGGTCTTCCATTGTCTTGATGTTGGCCCGCACCACCATCGATGCTTCAAATTTCGGCAGGTTGGCTGAAAGAGCCTTCACCTCGGCGCCGTTAGAGCGCCCGATAATCGTCGGCGCGCCGGGCGTGAGCCCGAAGTCGATATTGCCCGCCAGCAACGCACGATAGACCTTCACGCCGTCGCCGAGCGATACGATATCGGCGTCAATCCCGGCTTTCTTGTAGAGCCCGAGCTCCTTGGCCACGATCGTTGGCATATGAACGATGTTAGGCGGCGATGTTGGAATACCAATGACGATCTTTTGCTGCGCGCCCGCCGTCGTGGGCAGCATCAGCGCCGCGGCAGCCAGAAAGGCAACGGTCGAGCAAAGTTTGTGCATATCATCCTCCCAGATTATTTTTTTAAGGTTGTCCAGCGCGTCCCAAGGCCACGCACAGACCGCGGGGTCACGCGCTCTAACGGCTATTTTGCCCGATCATGCGCGTAAAAACAACGAAGATGCCTTGTAATTCGCCGCTGCAGCCGCAACGCCTCTGAAGCCCGCCTTTGACCATGGCTATCGGGCATGCCTAATTGCGTCTTGCAACGCAATCGGGTCCAACGATGGTTAAATTCGTCGTCGAGTACGGCAAAGATAGCGAACCGCCTTTAGCCGATGGCCGGTTGGACGCACCTACCTTTCACCGCAATCATGACCCGATCTGGTTCGCGATTGCCGATTTTCTGAAGAATCAGATGGGCGATGTGCTCGAACTCGGCAGCGGAACCGGGCAACATGCCACCACTTTTGCGCGCCGCTCGCCGCAGCTGACCTGGTGGCCGAGTGATATCTATTTATCGCATCTCGACAGCATCCGCGCGTGGCGACGGCACGAGGGGCTCGCCAATTTGCGTGCGCCGCAACGCATCGACCTCACGATTCCCGACTGGAATTGGCGGGCAGACGAGAGCGCCGGTGGGCCGCTCTCAGCCATACTTTGCATCAACGTGTTGCACATCTCGCCATGGCGTGTGTCGCAAAATCTGTTGTCTGGTGCAGGACGGTTACTGCGCGCAGATGGCCGTTTGTTCCTGTATGGTCCATTTATGCGCGATGGCGCGCACACCGCACCAAGCAATGCCGCTTTCGATGCCAGTTTGCGGGCCGAGAACCCGGAATGGGGCGTGCGCGATATCCGCAATTTGCGCACGCTCGCTGAAGAAGCCGGCCTTTCACTTATCGAAATCGCGCCGATGCCGGCTAATAATCTGGTGCTGGCGTTCTCGCGTACGCTTCGGCAGAATTGATCGAACGGCAGAAAAGATCGAAAGCCATGGCATCTGAACCAATCCACGACATCGCGCATCTGGGCCATGTCGAACTCTTCACTCCGAAATTCGACGAGAGCCGCAAATTCTTCATCGACGTGATGGGGATGACGCAGAGCGGCGAGAAAGACGATAGCGTCTACTTGCGCGGTTGGGACGACTATGAGCGTTACTCGCTCAAGCTCACGGCCTCAAAGACCTCCGGTCTTGGCCATGCCGCTTTCCGTACCCGCTCGCCGCAGGCACTGGAGCGGCGCGCCGCCGCGTTGAAAGGCTCCGGTTTCGACATCGGCTGGACTGATGGCGATCTCGGCCACGGCAAGACGTTCGTTTTTAAAGACCCGGACGGCCACAGGTTCGAGATCTATTATGACACCGAATGGTACGAGCCGCCGCCCGAACTCAAGCCAGCGCTGAAAAATCAGGCGCAGAAGTTTCCGGCACGCGGCATCAATGCGCGGCGGATCGATCATTTCAACGGCCTCGCCGTCGACATCAAGGCCAATCGCGAATTTTTCCAGAACTATCTCGGCTTCATGCTGACCGAGCAGATTGTGCTCAACGACGGTACCGAAGCCGGCATGTGGATGACCGCGACCAACAAAAGCTACGATTTTGCCTATACGCGCGATCACACCGGGACCAAAGGGCGACTGCATCACGTCACTTTCGCGCTCGATGCGCGTGAAGACGTACTCCGGGCCGCCGATATCTTTTTGGAAAATGGCATCTACATCGAGACCGGCCCGCATAAACACGCGATCCAGCAGACCTTCTTTCTTTATGTATATGAGCCAGGCGGGAACCGGGTTGAAGTATCCTGCGCTGGCGCGCGGCTTGTGCTGGCACCGGACTGGAAACCCATCCGCTGGACCGAAGCAGAGCGCCAAAAGGGGCAAGCTTGGGGGTTACAAACGATAAAGTCGTTCCACACCAAGGGAACGCCGCCGGTTCCTGGTATTCCGGACTCGTGACCGTGAGTAGTTTATGAGCCGCCGCAACACGCCACGCATTTCCTTCATTGGATTCGGTGAAGCCGGACAAGCAATCGCCTCCGGACTTCGCGGAGCAGGCATCGAGCGTATCGTTGCTTGGGATATTCTGTTTCCTGAGTCCGCGGGCACAGGATTGAAAACGGCGGCCGAGACAATGGGGGTACGCATCGCATCATCGGCCGGCGACGCAGTCCGTGAAACGGACATGATCATATCGGCGGTCACCGCCGCTTCCAGTATCGATGCCGCGCGTTCGGTTGCGCCGCATTTGTCCGGAAGACCGTACTATCTCGATATCAATTCTGTATCGCCCGGCCGCAAGCAGGAAACCGCCAAACTGCTGGGGGAAGGCGCGCGCTATGTCGACGTGGCCGTCGTTGCCCCGATTCACCCAGACCGTCACCGCACGCCCTTGTTGATTTCTGGTCCGCATGCCGAAGAGATTTCGCCGCTGCTCCACGAACTGGAGATGCAACTAACCGTCGTGAGCTCCGAGACCGGCTCAGCAGCGGCTATCAAGATGATCCGCAGCGTCATGATCAAGGGTATCGAAGCCCTGACACTTGAATGCTTCCTCGCAGCCAGCCGGGCCGGCGTGCTGGAGGAAGTCACCGCATCGCTTAAAAACAACTACCCGACGCTCGATTGGACCAAGATTGCCGACTACAACCTGGAGCGGATGGCTAGCCACGGCGAACGCCGTGCCGCCGAAATGGAAGAGTCGGCGGCCACCCTGCGGGAGCTCGGTCTAGACCCGCTCATGGTAGACTCGACCGTCAAACGCCAGCGAGAAATGGGCACCATCGGCAAGCAGAAAGCAGTGCGCGAAACATTGAAATCGGGCCGCACCGCCATGCTCAACGCCATCAACGCCGTAGCCAAAAATCGGCATTGAGTCGCGCGCCACATGAACGCGCGTTCAGGTTCGTATGTCGCACCAAACAGCAAAATTCTTGTAATCGTCGCGTGTCACCTCTTACTATGTTTCGTCAAACGTCGGGAGGAATGACATGACAATCAAAAAGCTTGCCTACGCGACTTTCGTTGCTGCAGCTGCCGTCGCATTCGTGATCGGATCGGCCGTGCCTAGCGAAGCGGCCAAGAAGAAGAAGGCCGCCGCCGCTGCGCCGCCGGCACAGCAGCAGGCAACGTGTTTGCTGAATCCTCAGGGGAAGGTTTGCGCGACCAAGGGCAGCGCGAAGTTCACTTATTTCAACGCCTGCTACGCGATGAAAGACGGCGCCAAGTCCGCTACGTCGGGTGAGTGCAAACCCGCGAAAGTAGCAAAGGGTGGCGGAAAAAAGATGAAGAAGGCGTAGCCGCGCAAAACTTATGAAATTTGGACGGGCCGCTGAAATGCAGCGGCCCGTTTACTTTTAGGAACCTGGTGAGCCGGCTTTACTTCTTGCGCGGCGGAATTTGCAACAGCTCGGCAATCTGCTCATTGGTGAGCGGTTTTTCCAGAAACTTAAGCTTCACCGCATCTGCGATCGCACCATCCAGGTCGGCAAATTTATCTGTCTGCAGCGTTTCTTTAGGTTGGAATTTGTCCATTGATTCCTTCAGCACGTCGACTGGCTGATTCATCTTCTTGGAATACATCTCGACCGCTTTGGGGTCGGAATACATCCAGTCCACCGACTCGCGATAGGCGTCCATAAAGCGCATGATCGCGTCGCGCTTCGTCTTCAGTGAATCGGCGTTGACGATCAACGTACGCACGGTCTGCCCGCGTAGCGAGGGCACGTCACTGCCGCGAGCCACGATGCGAATCTTGCCTTCCTTGAGCTCGCGCAAACCGAACGGTGGTGCCGCCCACCCGATATCGACCTGACCGGACATCACAGCGGTTAGCGTAGCGGCCGGACCACCGGTGGCCGTCGGCTTGGCCTTGGCTCCGAGCTCGCTGACGAAGGCGACCACAATGTTGTTCGAGCTCGATCCATTCGTCGAATAAGCGATCGTCGTTTCGGGCGTCGTATCCTTCAGGCTCTGGATTTTGGAATCCGCTTTCACGTACCAGAAAAGATCGCCGGTGCCGGTGAATGCTGGTGCGAGAATGCGAACCGGCGCGCCCTTCGAGAAGGCACGCATCACACCGGCCGCGCCGACACCCGCGCCAATATCGGCACTGCCTGAGATCACTGCCTGGATCGTTTCGCCGGCGCCTTGCGTGCCGGTATTTTCCAGCACGAGGCCATGGTTCTTGAAGATGCCGGCATCCTGGCCGAGCGTCGGGGCCTGATTTTCCCAATTGTTGATTTGCCCGATGACCACCTTGAGTGTGTCTTCCGCCGACGCAGCGCCGGCACCCAGCGCAAGCGGCACAACGAGGCCGAGCGCGCCGACCATGCTCTTGAAGGTCTTCATGCGATTCCTCCGTCCATGATTATGTTGTTTGTCGCTCCCATGGTGGGCAGCATTCAACACCTGCGCCAATCCACGGGGAAGCCTAATTTGTCAGCGCCGACGCCTTTTGGTTGCACGCTTGGGCCTGGCTTTGGCACGCGCCGGCTTGGTCTTTATGCGTGCCGGCTTGGCACTCTTGGCCGCAGTGCCTTCCGCCTTGTTGGCCACGCGCATCGACCAGTATTCCCATGAGCGCGTGAGGCCTGTGGTCTTGGCGCTGATCTGACCGGCCAATTTCGTTTCGCCCGGCGAAAGCGTGGCGACGTTGGACCCGATCATCATGGCACGCACCTGGTACTCGGCGTTGCGCGCTGAAAAGACCGACCGGAAAATGCAGTCCCTCACACTCGTTCCCGCGACGGTGACGCCGTGGCGCATCATCAGCACCATCCAATGCTTGCCAAGAGCGCGTGCGAGCGAAGCACCCTCCTCCGGCTTCACCACGAGCATGTTGGTGTCGCCGAATTCGTCGCGCTGATCCCAGAATGGCGGCCGGATGCCACCCACTGCGCCGAGATGGAAAATCGGCATGTAATCTGTGCCGGTAGCAAGCAATGGCATGAAGGCGGGACAATGATGATGACAGACCGAATTCACTTCCGGCCGCGCTTTGTAAATCTCTCCGTGGATCACCCGCTCGGAATATTGCCCGACGCCCGGATCGCGCAGCGGCTGCGACTCGATGTCATATTCGATGAAGTCCTCGGGTGTCACCAGCTCGGGCGCGCGTGAACGCGATAGAAAATAACGATTGGGATTGTCGGGGTGACGCATACTGACATGGCCAAAGGCGTCGATGATTCCCTCGTTCGCGACGATACGGTTGGCGAGAGCAAGCTCGCGGTGGGCTTCGAATAAGGTATTGGGCACTGACGTTTCCTCTTAAAAGTGCGAATAGATTGGCGTCCCGCATTATAGGACAAGGCGGCCGTCGGACCAGCACGGACGAAGCTTGACAGATCACAGCGGTTGGACGCTTCCTGACATTATGGCGTCAGCGGCACAGATCGTCATCGACCGCGTCAACCATCTCTATCGCCCGCCGCGCGGCCGCGAGGTGCTGGCGCTCGACCAGGTCTCACTCGAAGTTGCCAATCGTGAGTTTGTCGCCCTGCTCGGACCCTCCGGTTGCGGCAAGTCGACGCTGCTATACCTGGTCGGCGGCTTTCTGCCGGTGGAAACCGGCGCCATTCTGATCGACGGTAAAAAGGTTGCCGGCCCAGGCCCTGACCGCGGCATCGTCTTCCAGCACTTCGCGCTGTTTCCATGGAAAACGGTGCGAGGCAACATCCTCTACGGGCTGGAAAGACAAGGCATGCAGAAGGAAGAGCGCGAGAAGCGGGCCGTAGATTTCATCGAATTGGTCGGGCTTTCCGGTTTCGAAGATAGTTACCCGTCTCAATTGTCCGGCGGAATGAAACAGCGCACTGCAATCGCGCGCACGCTCGCGTTCGATCCGACTATATTGTTGATGGATGAGCCATTCGGGGCACTCGACGCGCAGACGCGGGGCTTGATGCAGAGCGAGTTGTTGCGCATTTGGCAGCGCACGCCGAAGACCGTGATTTTCGTCACCCATGATGTGCAGGAAGCGGTCTATCTCGCCGATCGTGTCGCTGTCATGTCGGCGCGGCCAGGGCGTATCAAAACGATTGTCGCCACCAAGTTCGACAAGAACGATCCGGACATCTTCAAGGCCAAAGCCTTCGTCGAAAAGGTGGATGAAATCTGGAATTTGGTGCGTGATGAGGCGATCAAGGCGCAAGGCACGCGAACATGAAGCAATCTTTGATCCGCTATCTGCCGCTCCT
>Ga0075028_100000775_pt1 | contig 11397 bp, 9 predicted proteins | sample LitLauG_LLR_2014_FD_71390 | JGI IMG/M metagenome (GOLD analysis project Ga0075028, IMG submission 71390) | Freshwater sediment microbial communities from Pennsylvania, USA - Little Laurel Run_MetaG_LLR_2014 | ecosystem: Environmental > Aquatic > Freshwater > Creek > Sediment | place: USA... | reverse complement strand
CACCCCGACGCGGTGGAGGCGCTCACCTTCCCCCCGGGGTCGATGGGGCCCAAGGTCGAGGCAGCCTGCGCGTTTGCCCGCCGGTCCGGGAAGGAGGCTGCCATCGGCGCCCTGGACGACCTGCCGGCCATCCTGGCCGGCGAGGCAGGTACCCGGATCTCGACCAGCTACGTGGGAATCGCCTACCGAGCCACGTGACGGCGGGAAGGGGAACCGCGGCTGGACCCCCATCTGCCCCCGCGACAGTCGCACCCAGTCTGCGGGTGAGCGTGGCGCCCTCGCCCTCGCTGATGTCGGTTCGCCGTCGGTGGCGGCCGCCCTCCGTACCGTGGTGTCGAGGCCCTAGCGTGTGGTGATGACCACGCAGGACGATGTCGCCGGTGCAACCATGTCGAGGCTTGAGGATGTCTACCGGGATCTGCACTCCCACCCCGAGCTCTCGTTCAGCGAGACGCGAACCTCGGCGCTGATCTCCGCCTGGCTCGACGGTCACGGCTACCGAGTCCTGTCGGGGGTCGGCGGAACGGGAGTTGTGGGCATCCTTGAGCGGGGAACGGGCCCGGTCGTCCTGCTCCGCGCCGACATGGACGCCCTGCCCGTGCAGGAGGCCACCGGCCTTCCTTACGCGAGCGCCGTTCGCGGCGTGGACGGCGACGGACGCGAGGTGCCCGTCATGCACGCCTGCGGGCACGACATGCACGTGACCTGCCTGCTCGGTGCGGCGCAGCGGCTGGCGGCGGACCAGGCGGGGTGGGGCGGCACGCTCGTGCTGGTCTTCCAGCCTGCCGAGGAGGTGGTCCGCGGTGCCCAGGCCATGGTGGACGACCTGCTGTTCGAACGGGTTCCGCGGCCGGACGTCGTGCTCGGCCAGCATGTCGCCCCCCTACCGGCGGGAGTGCTGGGGGTGCGTTCGGGGCCGGCCTTCGCGGCCACCGACAGCCTCAGGATCACGATGACGGGCGCGGGGGGACACGGGTCGCGCCCTGAGGCGACGGTCGATCCGGTGGTCATGGCGGCGGCGACGGTGATGAGGCTCCAGACGGTCGTGTCCCGGGAGGTCGCCGGCACGGACACCGCCGTGCTCACTGTGGGGGCGCTGCGCGCGGGGAACAAGGCCAACATCATCCCCGACCGCGCCGAGCTCCTGGTGAACGTCCGCTCCTATGACCCGGTCGTCCGAGCCGGCATCCTCGCGGCGATCGGGCGCATCGTCGATGCCGAGGCTGCAGCGTCTGGAGCGCCAGCGGCACCGCAGATCGAGAGCATCGAGACCGCACCGGCGGTCGTCAACGACCCCGGCGCGGTCGAGCGGACCCGGGCGGCCCTCGAGTCCGTCGTCGGTCCTGGTCGTGTCGTTGACCCGGGCCCGGTAACCGGCAGCGAGGATGTCGGCGTCCTGGCTGCCGCCGGGCACGCGCCCTGTGTGTTCTGGCTGCTGGGCGGGGCGGACCCGGTCGCCTTCGCGGGCGCGGATGGAGTGGAGGCGATCCGGCAGGTCACGGCGCGGCTGCCCTCCAACCACTCCCCGTACTACGCACCGGTGATCCAGCCGACACTGGCGATCGGGGTGGGGGCTCTCGAGGCTGCCGCTCGCGAGTGGCTGGCGAAGGGTCCGTAGCGCGGGGTCGCCTAAGGAGGCGATGTGCCTGACTTGCTCGAGCTGCCTCGGGTGGGCGCCCGCAGGCACCCTTGGTGCCGGGCGGAGGATTAGTCGCTCACGGCCGGCCTCCTGCAGACTGACCGCTCGTGGGCCACGTCGACGTCAGCAGGCTCTCCCACGTCCTGCCGGACGGCAGGGTGTTGTTCGACGACGTCTCGCTGCGGGTGGGCGACGGGGCCAAGGTGGCTCTGGTCGGAGCCAACGGCGCCGGCAAGACGACGCTGCTGCGCATCGTGTCGGGGGACCAGACCCCGCAGGACGGCGTCGTCACCCGCAGCGGTGGCCTGGGGGTCATGCGCCAGTTCGTCGGGTCGGTCCGAGACGCCTCGACGGTGCGCGACCTGCTCGTCTCGGTAGCCGCACCGCGGCTGCGCACCGCGGCCGGCACGCTCGAGGCAGCCGAGCTGTCGATGATGGAGCGCGACGACGAGCCGACCCAGATGCGCTACGCGCAGGCGCTGGCCGACTGGGGGGATGCGGGCGGATACGAAGCCGAGGTCAGCTGGGATGTGTGCTGCACACAGGCGCTGGGCACACCGTGGTCGCGGGCACAGTGGCGACCGGTGTCCACCTTGTCCGGTGGGGAGCAGAAGCGCCTGGTGCTGGAGGCGCTGCTTCGCGGGCCGGACGAGGTCTTGCTGCTCGACGAGCCCGACAACTACCTGGACGTCCCGGGCAAGATGTGGCTGGAGCGGGCACTCGCCGACAGTGCCAAGACGGTCCTGTTCGTGAGCCACGACCGCGAGCTGCTGGCCAGGACCGCCACCCGCGTGGTCACCCTGGAGGGTGGGACCGCGTGGACGCATGGGGGAGGCTTCTCGACATACCACCAGGCCCGCAAGAACCGGCATGAGCGACTGGACGAGATGCTCCGGCGCTGGGACGAGGAGCATGCCCGGCTCAAGGCGCTGGTGAAGACTTTGCAGCAGCAGGCGGCGATCTCACCGGACATGGCCAGCCGCTACCGGGCCATGGTCACCCGGCTGCGCCGCTACGAGGAGGCTGGACCTCCGCAGGCTCCACCCAAGGAGCAGAACGTGCGGATGAGGTTGTCCGGCGGGCGCACAGGGGTCCGGGTGGTCACCTGTGTCGGGCTCGAGCTGACCGGGCTGATGAGAGCGTTCGACCTGGAGGTCTTCTACGGCGAGCGGGTCGCGGTGCTGGGCAGCAACGGATCCGGCAAGTCACACTTCTTGCGCCTGCTCGGGGGTGGCGCGGTCGCCCACACCGGACAGTGGAAGCTCGGCGCGCGCGTGGTGGCCGGGCATTTCGCGCAGACGCACGAGCACCCCGAGCTGACCGGGCGGACGCTCCAGGACATCCTGTGGGAGCACAAGGCGCTCCAGCGCGGGCCGGCGATCGCGGCCCTGCGTCGCTACGAGCTGGACGAGGCAGCCGAGCAGTCGTTCGACACACTGTCCGGCGGCCAGCAGGCCCGGTTCCAGATCCTGCTGCTGGAGATCGACGGCACCACTTTGCTGCTCCTGGACGAGCCGACAGACAACCTCGACCTGGCCAGCGCCGAGGCACTTGAGGAAGGCCTGACGTCCTACGACGGGACGGTCCTGGCCGTCACGCACGACAGGTGGTTCGCCAGGGGGTTCGACCGGTACCTGGTCTTCGGGTCCGACGGCGTCGTCTACGAGGCACCTGAGCCGGTCTGGGACGAGGGACGCGTCGAGCGGGTCCGCTAGCCGGCCACCTGCCTTTGCGCGGCGTGACGGTGGTCGGCGAGCCGGGGTACGAAACGGTCCCCCTGTGGGGCGCCGCAGACGCGACGCAGGCCGTGCGCCCGGGGGTACCAGCTGGCCCGGCGGGGCCCGTCTTTTGACCCCCCGACGACAGGACAGGTACTCTGACGAGTCGTTGTGCCTCCCGGTGGCTGCGGTTGACCACGCTGTGACCATGCTGTGACCATCGGGGTGGCCGCGACGGCGGGGCCCGTGTCGGGACCGTGTCCAGATCCGCAGCGACCAGAAGGCCTACGACCGTGCGCACGTTCAGCCCAAAGCCCGGCGATGTCGACCGACAGTGGTACGTCATCGACGCGTCCGACGTCGTGCTGGGCCGTCTCGCCAGCCACGTCGCGACGCTCCTGCGTGGCAAGCACAAGCCCGTCTTCGCTCCGCACATGGACATGGGCGACTTCGTCGTGGTGATCAACGCGAGCAAGGTCGCTCTCACCGGTTCCAAGGCCAAGCAGAAGCTGGCCTACCGGCACTCCGGATTCCCGGGCGGCCTGTCGGCGACGAGCTACACCGACCTGCTCGCGAAGAACCCGAGGCGGGCGGTCGAGAAGGCCGTCAAGGGGATGCTCCCGCACAACAAGCTGAGCAACGCCCAGATCACCAAGCTCAAGGTCTACGCCGGTCCGGAGCACCCGCACCAGGCGCAGCAACCCATCCCGTTCGAGATCAGCCAGGTCGCACAGTAGGCCACGGCGACACCCGATGAGTGACACGAGAGGAACCGTGGCTGTGAGCGAGACCAAGATCGACCTGGAGGACAGTGTCGAGGTCGACACCGACACCGACTCTGACATCGACTCCGAAACTAACGATGTGTCCGAGTACACCTCCGAGACCGTCGCCGTCCGGGCCCCCCGCGACGTGGTGACCAAGCCCGCCGCGGCCACCGGTCGACGCAAAGAGGCGATCGCCCGGGTCAGGCTGGTGCCGGGCACCGGCCAGTGGACGGTCAACGGCCGCGAGCTGGCTGTCTACTTCCCGAACAAGGTCCACCAGCAGCTGGTGAATGACCCCTTCAAGATCTTGGACCTCGAGGGTCGCTACGACGTCATCGCCCGGATCAACGGCGGCGGGGTCAGCGGGCAGGCCGGCGCGCTGCGGCTTGGCATCGCCAGGGCCCTGAATGAGATCGACGTCGAGGAGAACCGACCGACGTTGAAGAAGGCGGGCTTCCTCACCCGCGACGCCCGTGCCACGGAGCGCAAGAAGTACGGCCTGAAGAAGGCCCGCAAGGCTCCCCAGTACAGCAAGCGGTAAGCCCACCGCGATGGGCCGGCTCTTCGGCACCGACGGCGTACGAGGGCTGGCCAACAGCGATGTGACAGCGGAGCTGGCACTGGACCTGGCGGTCGCGGCCGCGCACGTGCTGGGCGACGCCGGCGAGTTCGCCGGCCATCGCCCCGTGGCGGTGGTGGGCCGCGACGGGCGCGCGTCGGGGGAGTTCCTGTCCGCGGCGGTGGTCGCCGGCCTGGCCAGCGCAGGTGTGGACGTCCTGGACGCCGGAGTCCTCCCAACTCCGGGTGTCGCCTACCTGACCGAGTCCCTCGGCGTCGACCTCGGCGTCATGCTGTCGGCGTCCCACAACCCGATGCCGGACAACGGCATCAAGTTCTTCGCCCGGGGTGGTGTCAAGCTCGAGGACACGGTCGAAGATGCCGTCGAGGCCCGGATGAACGAGCCGTGGCAGCGGCCGACCGGGGCCGCGGTGGGCAGGATCACGCCACTGGACGGGGCCACCGACAGATACGTCGACCACCTCGTCTCGACTGCACCCCCACAGGTCCTGACCGGCCTTCGGGTCGTGCTCGACTGTGCCAACGGCGCGGCCTTCGCAGCGGGACCTGCCGCGCTGCGGCGGGCCGGGGCAGACGTGGTGACGATCGCGGCCGAGCCGGACGGCTGGAACATCAACGACGGGTGCGGCTCGACCCACCTTGAGCCGCTCTCCCGCGCGGTCCTGGCCCACGGGGCGGACGTCGGCATCGCCCATGACGGCGACGCCGACCGCTGCCTGGCCGTCGACGCGACCGGCGCGATCGTGGACGGCGACCAGATCCTGGCTGTCCTGGCGCTGGCGCTGAGCGACCGAGGCGAGCTCGCCCACGGCACCGTCGTGGCGACGGTGATGGCCAACCTCGGCTTCCGGCTGGCCATGGAGCGGGCCGGTGTCCAGGTGGTGGAGACCGCGGTCGGCGACCGGTACGTGCTCGAGGCCATGAAAGAAGGCGGCTACACACTCGGCGGGGAACAGTCTGGCCACGTGATCATGCTCGGGCATGCGACAACCGGGGACGGCCTGCTCACCTGCCTGCAGCTGCTCACCCAGGTGGCGGTCAGCGGCAAGCCGCTGTCCGAGCTGGCCGCGGTCATGCAGCGGCTGCCGCAGGTCCTGGTCAACGTCCCCGGAGTCGACAGGTCGCGGTTGGCCGACAGTGCGGAGCTGGCAGCGGCCGTGCGCACCGCGCAGGCCGAGCTGGGCTCGCACGGCCGAGTCCTGCTGCGCGCCAGTGGCACCGAGCCGCTCGTGCGGGTCATGGTGGAAGCAGCGGCGCCCGAGCAGGCCCGGGAGGTCGCTGACCGGCTCGCCGACGTCGTGCGAACCTCGCTGGCCTGACGCGGGCTCGCCTCGACCGGCCCGGGCGCGCGGGACCGTACCCTGGACCCATGTGCGGCATCGTGGGCTACGTCGGGGACAAGCAGGCTGCCGAGGTCGTGATCGAGGGCCTTCGCCGCCTTGAGTACCGCGGCTACGACTCCGCGGGCCTGGCGCTGGTCCCCAGCGACCGCACCGGCGGCGAGCTGGTGACGCGCAAGCGGGCCGGCAAGCTGGCCAACCTGGAGAAGCTGCTGGCGGAGAACCCCGCCCCACCAGCCACCGTCGGCATGGGCCACACCCGGTGGGCGACGCACGGGGGCCCAACCGACCGCAACGCCCACCCGCACCTGGACGCCCACTCGCGGGTGGCGGTCATCCACAACGGCATCATCGAGAACTTCGCCGGGCTCCGGGCCGAGCTCGAGCGCCGCGGCCACGAGATGCGCTCGGACACCGACACCGAGGTCGTCGCGCACCTGCTCGCCGAGACGTACGAAGCAGCCGGGGGTGACCTTGCCGAGGCGATGCGACAGGTGTGCCGGCGCCTGAGCGGAGCGTTCACGCTTGTCGCGGTCCACGTCGACAGCCCGGACGTCGTGGTGGGTGCCCGGCGTAACTCCCCGCTGGTGGTGGGCGTGGGCGACGGCGAGAACTTCCTGGGCAGCGACGTGTCCGCGTTCATCGCCCACACCCGCCAGGCCGTCGAGCTCGGCCAGGACCAGGTGGTGGAGATCCGCCGCGACGGGATATCGGTGACCACCTTCGACGGGGAGCCCGCCGAGGTGCACCCCTACACCGTCGACTGGGACGCCGAGGCCGCCGAGAAGGGCGGCTACGACCACTTCATGCTCAAAGAGATCGCCGAGCAGCCCAAGGCCGTGGCGGACACCTTGCTCGGGCGGGTGGACGGCCAGGGCCGACTGGTCCTCGACGAGCTGCGGATCGCCGACGAGGACCTGCGTGAGGTCGACAAGATCGTCATCGTGGCCTGCGGGACGGCCTACCATGCGGGGCTGCTGGCCAAGTACTCGATCGAGCACTGGACCCGGATCCCTTGCGAGGTCGAGGTCGCCAGCGAGTTCCGCTACCGGGACCCGATCCTGACCAGGCGGACGCTGGTGATCGCCATCTCCCAGTCGGGGGAGACTATGGACACCCTGATGGCCGTGCGGCACGCGAAGTCTCAGCATGCCCAGGTGCTCGCGATCTGCAACGTCAACGGGTCGACGCTGCCACGCGAGGCCGACGCCGTCATCTACACCTACGCGGGCCCCGAGGTCGCGGTGGCCTCGACGAAGGCGTTCTTGACCATGGTCGTCGCCGTCCAGCTGGTGGCCCTCTACCTGCCCAGGTGCGGGGGACCAAGTGGGGCGAGGAGATCGCCGGCCACCTTCGGGAGCTGGCCGCGATGCCCGACAAAGTCGACCGAGTGCTCGACACGGTCGAGCCGGTCCGCGAGCTGGCCCGTTCGATGGCCGACGCGAACGTGGTGCTGTTCCTCGGTCGCCACGTCGGCTTCCCGGTCGCCCTGGAGGGTGCGCTGAAGCTCAAGGAGCTCGCCTACATGCACGCGGAGGGTTTCGCCGCGGGCGAGCTCAAGCACGGGCCGATCGCGCTGATCGAGGAGGGACTGCCGGTGGTGGTCATCGTCCCCTCACCACGCGGGCGCAGCGTGATCCACGACAAGATCGTGAGCAACATCCAGGAGATCCGGGCCCGCGGTGCGCGCACCATCGTCATCGCCGAGGAGGGCGACGAGGCTGTGGTCCCGTACGCCGACACGCTGATCCGCATCCCGGCCGCGCCGACCTTGCTGCAGCCCCTGCTCTCGACCATCCCCTTGCAGGTGTTCGCCTGTGAGATGGCCACCGCCAAGGGCTTCGACGTGGACCAGCCGCGGAACCTGGCAAAGTCCGTCACCGTCGAGTAGGCGGCCGGGGTCGGCCGCCTACTCGCCCCTGGTCATCCGGCGTTGACCGGCTGACCGCTGGTGCCTGGTTTCTGGTGCCTCGTTTCGGGGTGCCTGGGGGTCAGGGTGCGTAGTAGCCGGCGAGGTCGAGGATGACGGGGGTGTTGCCGGCGGCGTTGAACAGGCTCATGGAGCCGTTGGTGTCGGTTCCGGTGATGGCGAGGTTGGGGACGACGGTGCCGGCGAAGGCGTTGATGCTGCTGGACCCGGGTCGGGTGCCGCCGCTGGGGTAGGCGGTCAGGTAGGTGGTGGAGGTGGGTGCGACGACGGTGAGGTTGTAGACGTAGGCCTGCGCGGTGGCCGGGACGGTGATCATTCCGGCGCTGGTGGTGGCGGTGCCGCGCATGGTGACCGGCAAGGTGATGCCGCCGCCGATGGGGGCGGTGGATCCGAGCCAGGTGTTGGTGCCGACTCGGGTGTCCAGGAAGCGGGTGGGTTGCAGGGGGTAGTAGGACAGGCCGCCGGTGCCGCCGGTTCCGTAGAAGCCGACGACGTCGACGACGGTGCGCACCGATCCGGCGTTGTTGCGGATGGTGACCTTGCCGGCGGCGCTGACGGCGACGGTGACCAGGTTGGCGCGCAGGCCGTGGGCCGGGAGGTTGAGGTTGCTGACCACCGGTGGCGGGCCGACGGTGGTGGGGTAGGCGCTGAGGTAGGTGTCGGTGGTGGGGCTGGCGCCGGTGAGGTTCACCACGACGGCGACGGGGGTGAAGCCGGGGTTGGCCGGGCCGAGGCCGGCGACGGTCAGGTCGGTGGTTGCGCCGGCGCCCAGGGTGGTGTCGGTGGCGCGGACCGGGGTGATGGGGACGTAGTGGTTGGCTGCGGTGCCGGCGGTGAAGTAGCCGGAGACGTCGACGATGACCCCGGTGTTGCCGGCGTTGTTGCGCAGGCGCAGCTTCCCGGCGGTCGACAAGGTGACCTGGACGGCGACGGCGGCGATCTGCCCGGGTACCAGGTTGAGGTTGCTGACCTGGGGGAAGGAGGTGTCAGCGGGGGCGGGGTAGGCCTGCAGGTAGGTGCTGGCGGTGGGGTTGACCCCGGTCAGGTTCAAGGTGACCGCGGTCGCACCGGTGGGAACCGGTCCCCCGGTGATCTGCAGGTCGTACGTCCCGTTCGGGCCCAGGGTGGTCTTGGGCAGCATCCGCACCGGGGTGGTCAACGGCGTGTACGTCGACGGCAACCCGATCGAGGGCGAGTCGCCGGCGAAGTTCACCCCGTTGTAGGCGTAGACCGGGTCGGTCACCAAGGTTGCCCGGCGGGTCCCGCCAGCGTCGGTCACGTACTCGGCGGCGTTGCTGAGGTTCGCGCCGGTCGCGGGGTCGCGCACGATCATGTCGTAGAAGATCTCGGTCCCGTCCGCCGACCACGAGGAGTAGAACACGCTGTACCGGGCGTCGGAGGTGACCAGCGGGACCGTGTTCGCGCTGCCGTCGACCGCAGCGACCGCAAGGCCGTTGACGTAGTAGGTTCCCGCCGCGTTGCTTCCCGTGGACTTCACATACGTGTAGGACACCTTGGTCCCGTCGGGCGACCACGACGGGTGCACCGGGGAGTAGCCCAGGGCGCTGTTCGTCTTGGACAGCTCGACGACTGAGCTGCCGTCGGCGTTCATCAGGCTCAGCCAGGTCCCCGCGTCCGGGGAGAAGGCGATCTTGGTCCCGTCAGGGGAGTACACGCCGTCGTAGGCGCTGACGCCGCCGCCGCCCAGGGCCACCGGCGGGGACAGCCCGTTGCTGGCGACCGTGTTCAGCTGGCTGGTCACAAAGTTTCCCAGGCTGTCGTCGGTCTCGTCGGTGTACAGGACGGTCGAGCCGTCCGGGCTGAAGTTCGGTAGCGACAGGTAGTGCTGCGCCGAGGCGACGGACAGGGTGGTGATCGTGCTCGTGGCGATGGTGAGCACCTTGAGGCTGCCGTTGAGGGAGCAGCTCGCGCCGTAGTCCACGAAGACGACCATGGTGGTGTCCGCCGACAGCCGTGGGGCGATCGGGCAGATGTTCGGCGAGAGCCCGATCAGGTCTGCCACGGTGCCGGTGAGCAGGTTCTTGGTCTCCAGGGCGAACGAGGTGCCCGGATCCAGGCGGGTGAACACCAGCGTCGGTGTCTTCAGGGCGGCAAGGAACGCTGTCGAGTGGTGCGGGGCGACCAGGGCGCCGGCCCGCGACGCCGTGGACCCCGCCGGATGGCTGGCGCGGACCTGGGTCAGCAGTGGGTTGTCCAACGCCCGCAGAGCGTGGGCCCGGTCCAGCGCGCTGGGCGGGCGGGTGGCCGCTCCCGCGGCGGGGGCGACCATCGTCGCCGCCAGCGTGGTCGCGAGGACAGCGGTGACCAGCGCCGGGACCAGCGCCAGACGTGGGACGGCTGACACCGGGTGGCGTGGCGTGCGGGGCTTCATCCAGACTCCTCGTGACGAGACGGTCCGAGGACCAGGAACGGACCGCTGGCGCGGCCGGTGCGGATCATGGCGACGCCGCTGACGTGCGGCCAACGTTCGGCGACGTGAGGCGACATGCGGCCACGACTCAGCAAATGTAGCGGTCGGTGACGGTCTGGACCCGAATTGGCGAGCAAGTACGGCTGAACGGGGGACGATGCCCGCCCGAGAATAGGCTGGGGCAGTGATCGTAGGCGTGGGCATCGATGTGGTGGACATCGCGCGTTTCGGGGCCATCTTGGCCCGTCGACCCCGCCTGGCAGAGCGGCTCTTCGCGCCGGCGGAGCGCAGCCTGACGGTGGCCTCGCTGGCGGCCCGCTTCGCGGCGAAAGAAGCGGTCGCCAAGGCCCTCGGGGCTCCCGCGGGCCTGGCCTGGCAGGACTGCGAGGTGGCGTCGTCGCCCACCGGCCGTCCGTCGCTGGTGCTGCGGGGCACGGTCGCAGCGGCCGCCGCCTCGCAGGGCATCGGCCGATGGCACGTGTCGCTGTCGCACGACGCGGGGATCGCCTCGGCCGTCGTCGTGGCCGAGAGCGCGGGCTGAGCTCATGCGCCGCGCCTACCCCGTAGCTGCCGTCCGCGCCGCGGAGACGGCACTGATGGCCACCTTGCCCGAGGGCACGTTGATGGCCCGGGCGGCTGACGGCCTGGCCCGCACCTGCCTGGCCCTGCTGCACGGCGCGTACGGAGCCCGGGTGGTCCTGCTGGTCGGCAGCGGCGACAACGGCGGTGACGCCCTGTACGCGGGGGCGCTGCTGGCCCGCAGGGGCGCGCGAGTCGATGCGATCGTCGTCTCCGGCCGTGCCCACCCAGCCGGACTGCGGGCGCTGGCCGCGGCCGGCGGCCGGGTCGTGGCCCTGGCCCCTGGGGACTTCGACGCAGGCCCCTTCGGCCAGGGTCAGTCCGCGGCGGGAGGCCCCGGCTGGACAGCCCCACATGGGCCCGAACCGCAGACGCTGCTCGCGCGGGCCGACCTGGTGGTGGACGGGGTGGTGG
>Ga0075028_100000774_pt1 | contig 11401 bp, 11 predicted proteins | sample LitLauG_LLR_2014_FD_71390 | JGI IMG/M metagenome (GOLD analysis project Ga0075028, IMG submission 71390) | Freshwater sediment microbial communities from Pennsylvania, USA - Little Laurel Run_MetaG_LLR_2014 | ecosystem: Environmental > Aquatic > Freshwater > Creek > Sediment | place: USA... | reverse complement strand
TTATAACGCATCGGCCCGCGTGGTGATTCTGTCCTTCGATCCCTCGGCTCTGGATGCAGTGCACCGTCTGGACGGTGCGCTGATGACCGGTCTGCTTTGCGAACATCCTTCGGGTGATCTGGTGGAGCGGACGGTGCGTGCCGGGGCGCGGCAACTGGTGGCTCGCGGCGACCTGATCACGCCTGCCGTGGTGGAGAAAGCTAATCACGCCGGGTTGCAGGTGGTGGCCTGGACGATCAACGAAGCGGAGCAGATGCGCCGCCTGATCGCGACCGGCGTCAATGGCATTATTTCCGACTATCCGGACCGCGTACTCAATGTCGTTCGCGGAACTTCGTAGGAAGCTGTTCCTGAATCATTTCGGTGGGACGCCGCGAAGATCGCGAGCGTGATTGGTTTTCACTTCGCGGCGCGGAAGAGATCCACAAAGCTTGGGATGGAAAGCTGTTCGGCGCGCGAGTCCGCGCGTAGCCCTGCCGCGCTTAACACTTCCACCGTCCGATCGCCCAGCCTGGCTCGCAGATTGTTCCGCAATGTTTTTCGTTTTTGCGCGAAACATTCCTTCACGAAATCGAGGAACGCTGCCTCGTCCTCCACGCGCTGATTCACTCGTTCTCCCGGCATGCGAAAACTGACCAGCGCGGAATCTACCTTGGGCGGAGGCTGAAATGCTCCCGGCGGAATTTTGAAACCGATCTCGGGTTTTCCGAACCATTGCGAGGCGACAGAAAGATATCCGTAATCGCGGCGCCCCGGGGCAGCCACAATTCTTTCCGCGACTTCCAGCTGAATCACAATGTGGATCGCGTTGATGCGATCGGCTTGCTCAAACAGCCGGTGCAGGATGGGCGAGGTAATGTAGTACGGCAGATTACCGTACACGGAGAATCGTTCGCCACCCGTCAATTTCGCAAAATCGACGGCCATCACGTCGCTCTCGACAATTTGCACATTGCTGCGCCGCGCGGCGAATTCGCGCAAACGCCGCGCAAGGGGCGCGTCAAGCTCCACCACGATGAGCTTACCCGCCGTGTCCGCCAGGCGCGTACTCATCTCGCCGTGCCCGCCGCCGATTTCCACCCACAGCCCGCCGTCCGCGCGGACTTCGCGCGCTATGCGCTCCTGCCAGCTTTGATCGCTTAGGAAGTGCTGTCCGAGCCGCTCCGGTGACATGAGGGGAAATTGTATCAGGACACGTAGGGCAGGCTTCACAGACTGCGGAAAAACCACCGAACCTTGTCATTCTGAGCGAAGCGAAGAATCTCTCTTCGATCCAAGTCCTAGCAACACCAAAGAAAGAGAGATTCTTCGCTTCGCTCAGATTGACAATCTTCCATTCTTCCGCAGCCCTCTTCAGCCTGTCTGGTTTTGATTTGTGGGTGCCGCACCCTCATGCCTTTTGAGGGTGCGGGTTCAGATTCGAGACTCGCCCCGGAACTCTCTGGGAGGTTTCCTCTGAATTCTCGTCGCACTCGGAATCTAAACCCGCACCCTTGAAAACCGCAAGGGTGCGGCACCCGCCGCCTAGAGACGTGTAGGAGAGATTTACGATCCCGCCGATTGGCTCATGGCTTTCATGCGCTTGCGGATTTCTTCTTCGGAGACGTCCTCGACGTGTGTAGCGATATTCCAGTGGTGGCCGAAGGGATCGAGCAGTGAGCCGGAGCGGTCTCCATAAAACTGATTCTTGATCGCGCGCAGAGTCGTAGCGCCGTTTTCCACGGCTTTTTGAATCACGGCATCGGCGTTTTCCACGTACAGGTGCAGCCCCACGGAATAGCCTCCGACGGTTTTCGGGCTCATGATGCCCGCCGCGGGATTTTCGTCTGCCAGCATGATCATGGAGTCGCCGATTTTCAGCTCCGCGTGCATGATCCGGCCATCGGGGCCGGGCATGCGCATGATTTCCTTTGCGCCGAAGACGCTGGTGTAGAAGTCGATGGCTAACGCGGCACCCCGTACATACAGATAGGGCGTGACGTTGTTATAGCCTTCGGGAATGGGTTTCACGTTTGCCATGGTGGCGGCCTCCGAATAATTTTCCCAGCGAAGTGCTTCGCACTCGACGAAGCGCTGCCTGCGCGCCGGGACGCGTTTTCGATCTTACGATGGATCAGATGCGTTGAAAATTCAGATTTCGAATGGTCTGGAAAACCGGCGGTTTAGCCCGCCTGCGACACGCATCATTGAGCGTAGTCGAAGACCATCAAGTGGGCCTCCTCCACGATCAGGTTCGAAAGTATGGGTACGTTCACGCCCTTGGTGCTGTTCTGGATTGACGCCAGTTCCTTGCGCAGATCGCCGTTCAGGTCACGCGTCATGCGGGACGGGGTTAGCACGTAATGCCGCGGCACGGCCGAGTAAAACCGCTTCAGCTCCGGAACCCACAGGCCGCTCTTGGCGATCGCGCCTGTAGGAACCTTGCCCAGCATTTCGAAATGGTCCGGATCGAGTTCCTTGAATACCGCGACGGCGCCGGTAGTTCCGACGAAGTACACCCGCCCGGTGGCCGGATCGAAGTTGAGATTATCGGCGCCGCCGACGCTGTCCAGGATTTGGACGACTCGGCCGGTCTGGGTGTCCATCACCGCAAGTTTGCCGGGTTCGTACTGGTGGCCGCCGCCAATTTCACCCTCGTGCTGGCGCATGCGGCTGCCGAAAAAGGCGCGGTGATGGGCTTCGTCAACCGCGGCTGTGTGCGGCACAGGCGCGCCGGTAAGAGGCCATTCGGCGACGATGGCGCGCTTTTGCAGATCGATGGCCTGGACGTGGCTTTCGCCGTTAACGACGTCCCCCATGCCCACGAACATCAACTTTCCGGAGGGCTCCATGGTCAGGCCGGAGGGATCACCGCCCGGCAGCTTGATGCTGCCCACCAGCTTGGCCGTTTGCACATCGACGATTTCGATGGAGGCGTTTTCCGACACGTGCGCTCCGCCTCCGCCGACCTCCACGTGATTGCCGGAGACAAACGATTCCACGCCGGCATAGAGCAGATGTCGGGCGGGATCGTACGCGGCGTTATCGGCGCCGCGATTGGGATCGCCATAGGCGGACAACTCGACAGTCTTCAACAGTTCATAGGTTTTTCCGCTGAGGGCCACCACGCTGCTATTGGTCAGGGCCATCCAGATTTCGTCGCGGTCGGCAAGGTAGAACGCTGACTTGGGCATGGCGGCCAGCGCCGGGGTCTCATGCAGGAACTTGCCGGAACGCAGGTCCACGACGATCAGGCTTTTCGCCGCCTCGCCGCAGATGAACAGTCGCTGGCCCTTGACGTCCACGGCCATGCGGTCCATGTAGCCTTCGGTGGGAAGGGGAATCGTCTCCACCAGATTGAGAATGCCGGACATATGCATCATCGGCACCTGATGGCCGATGTACGAATCTTGAGCATGCGAAATCGAAACACACGCTAAGGCAAGAAGCAGTGCGCCACGGATCCTCATAGTTGTCCCCCGAAGTTTTTACGGCTGAATTCTAAATTGGATACCACGAGGGAGCGGGATATGCAAGGAACTCCGCCAAGTTCCGGCTTCGTAGTTTGGGATGATGGAATTCGGAAGGCTCAGGCAGTGTCCCGCCCCCGCCTCGCTCAGAAACTCCGCTCGGAGCCCGCACCGGCCACCGGGGACTGCTAGAGCACGAAGCCGAGAAGAGGTTTCTTGACGAACATGAACCGTTTCAGTAGCTTGGAAGCCCAGACCATCCTATGAAAATACTTTTTGTGGCATCGGAAGGCCTGCCGTTCTCCAAAACCGGCGGCCTGGCGGATGTGATTGAGGCGCTGCCGAAGTCCCTGGTAGCGCTGGGCCACGAAGTGTCCGTGCTGCTTCCGCGCTATCGAAAAACGCGCGCCGTGGCCGTTGCCGCGCAGAGCCTTTCCGTGAGCATGGGGGAAGCCCTGCGTTTTCCCGCCATCATGGAGGGCGGAACGCTGCACGGCGTCTACTATTATTTTGTGGATGACCCGGAATATTTTGACCGCGAGCAGTTGTACGGCGTGGCCGGCAAGGACTATCCGGACAACGCGGAGCGTTACGCCGAATTTTGCGGAGCAGCGATCGAATTTTGCAAGCAGATCTGGATGCCGGACGTGATTCACTGCCATGATTGGCAGTCGGGGCTCATCCCGGTGTTGCTGCGAACGCGCTACGCGAACGACAGCGCGCTCCTGGAATTGCCCGTGGTCTTTACCATCCACAACATGGGTTACCACGGCAGCTTTCCGGCCGGCACCATGAAAAAAATCGGACTACCGGACAGCCTTTTTGGAATTGACGGCGTGGAATTCTACGGCCGGGTAAATTTCCTGAAAGGCGCACTGGTTTATTCCGACTTCCTCACGACCGTCAGCCCGAAATACGCCGAGGAAATCAAAACGGCAGAGTACGGCTACGGCCTGGAAGGCGTGATCCGCCAGCGTGAGGATCGCCTGACCGGAATTCTGAACGGAGTGGATTACGCCGCGTGGAGCCCGGAACGCGATAAAGTAATCGCCTCGCGCTACTCGGCGAAAGACCTTTCCGGCAAGCTGGCCTGCAAAAAAAATCTGCTGGAGGTTTTCGGGCTGCCGGCTGAGACCGCGAACCAGCCAGTAATCGGAATCGTTTCGCGATTCGCGGGGCAGAAGGGCTTTGACCTGATCGAGCAGATCGCCACCGAGTTGCTGGCGGAGGACGTGGCCGTCGTGGCGCTGGGTGCGGGCGAACCGCGCTATGAAAAACTGTTCCGCGAGCTGGCGCGGGCTTTTCCCACGAAGTTTGCGGTGAAGATCGCTTACGATAATATTCTGGCGCACAAAATCGAGGCGGGTTCCGACCTGTTTCTGATGCCGTCGCGCTACGAACCGTGCGGCTTGAATCAGATGTACAGTTTGAAGTACGGTACCGTGCCTGTGGTGCGCGCTACAGGAGGCCTGGACGATAGCGTGGAAGAGTACGATCCACGCACAGGGCGCGGGACGGGATTCAAGTTTGTGGCGTATGATGGTCCTGCGCTGTTGAGCGCGGTCCGGCAGGCGCTGTCGGTATTTCGTGACGACGCGGCGGCCTGGCGGCGCATCCAATTGAATGGAATGGCGCAGGATTTTTCCTGGCAGGTGTCAGGAACCGAGTATGCAAAGCTGTATGAGGCGGCCTGGAAATCCAGAAACTTTAGGGCCGCAGCTTCATCTAATCAACCGCGGGCGAAATCGGCTAAGATTACGCCGATAGTCCCACTAGGAAAGGGTTCACATGGCAGATAACGTTACCAACGTAACAGACAGCACATTTCAGGCGGAAGTCATCGAGGCCAGCAAGACTCAGCCGGTGATGGTGGATTTCTGGGCGGAGTGGTGCAGGCCCTGCCTGATGCTGGCGCCGACCGTGGCCGAAGTAGCCACTGCGTTTGCGGGAAAAATTAAAGTGGTAAAGCTGAATGTGGACGAGAATACCAACTCCGCCGGCCAGTTCAACATCCGCGGCATCCCCACGCTGCTGATTTTCAAAGGCGGCCAGGTCGCCGAGCAGGTGGTCGGAGCCGTTCCCCGCGACGCGATTGAAAAGGCTGTTCAACGCCACATCGTTTAAGGTTCAAGACTCCCATGCCAAATCGATTGCGCGCCGGGACGCCTGCAGCGGCCCGGCGCACTTGTCATTGGGCGCAGCAAGGAATTTTGGCGCGCTACCATGACGAAGAGTGGGGCGTGCCCGTGCACGACGACGCTGTGCTTTTCGAATTCCTGATTCTAGAGGGCGCGCAAGCCGGCCTGAGTTGGGAAACGGTTCTGCGCAAGCGCGATCGCTACCGGGAAGTTTTTGATGGATTTGACGCGAAGAAAATCGCCGGTTACGACGCCCGAAAAGTCCGCGAATTGCTGGCTGACGCCGGAATCATTCGCAACCGCCTGAAAATTTCCTCCACCATTTCGAACGCCAAAGCTTTCCTCGATGTCCAGCGGGAATTCGGCAGCTTTGACAAATACATCTGGCAATTCACCGGAGGGAAGACGCTGAGCGTCTCGCGGCGGGTGCCGCGGGATGTGCCGGCTAGGACGCCGGAATCCGATGCCATGAGCAAGGATTTGAAGAAGCGCGGGTTCCGGTTTGTAGGTTCCACGATTTGCTACGCCTTCATGCAGGCTACCGGCATGGTGAACGATCACCTGCGCGATTGTTTCCGCAGAAAACTGGTTTGAACTACTTGGCGAGAACCCGCAGCGTGCTGGCCGGGTAAAGCGCGAGCAGGCGTCCGTGCGGGGGAGAGAACCGTTCGATTTCCAGCAGCGCCAGCCCTGCCTTTTTTAGCTCCGTAATTTTCGCGCTGGTGTGCAGCACGTGGCCGATGGTCTGGTGCAGATGCGGCTCATGGCCAAAGCAGAGCACGACCTTCGCCTTCATCGATTGAAGCTCGCGCATCAAGTCGGCGGGAGCGCTGGTGCCCTTCAAAGCGTCCGTGCGGATTATTTTCTTGGTCGGATAGTCGATCGCTTCGCAGAAAATTTCGGCGGTTTGTTCGGCGCGCAGCCAGGGACTGGTCAGCACTGCATCCGGCTTCACGCCCAACTCCAGCAAGCCGAGCGCCGAGGCGTGCGAACGCTTCAGGCCTTTCGGCGTCAACGGCCGCTGCGTATCCGGCGGACAATTGGGATCGTCACGGTCCACCGCAATGCCGTGCCGGATCAGGTAAACATGCATCATCAGGCGACCCTCGCCTTCTCAACTACAAGCACTCGCTGAAACGACAGGCGTAAATTCAATTCACGCTCCAGCAGGCGCGCCTTGCGCTCGATGCCTGCGAGGTTCAGCCGGGAATTGCCGCGCAGCTCGACGTGCACGCGAATATCGCGCGGGCCGCCTTCCAGAGTAATTTTGGAAATACCCTGGCGGTGGTCGCTTTCCAGGCGCTCGGCCAGTCGCAGCATTCCGGCCAGCAGCCGCGTGGTTTTGCGATGCTCGCGGCTGAGCGTGGCGAACACGGGATGCTTGGTGCTGGGCTCGGATTTCCGATTGTGGTAGCGCACCAGGCACGCGGTCATATTCTTGGCCCAGCCATCCAGGCCGGGGATTCTTGCGTTGTGCACCAGATATTCGCCGTGCCGGTGGTGGGCCTTGCGATTGATGAGCACCCCGGAATCGTGCAGCAACGCCGCGCAAGCCAGAACCGCGCGCGCCTCAAAATCCAGATGGTGGTAGGGCCAGAGCTGATCGAAGAGTTGCAGGGCCAGCGCCCGCACCTGTTCGGCGTGATTCAGATCGCAGCGCACACGGCCGGCAAAGGATTCCGCGCCCACCAGCATCTCCTGGGAATGGTGGCGCTGTTCTTCCGTCAGTTCCGGCGCGCCCATTTGCGTGGCCGCCAGTTCGTAGAGTAGTCCTTCGCGCACGCCGACGCGCGGCGTGGTCATCTGCCGCAGCCGCAACCAGGCGCTCACCGAAACCAGCACGATGGCCGCGACTCCCATGACTTCGGCGCGATCGCGGCGGACATTGAACGATTTCATTCGCCCATCCACTCCGAGTTGCAAGATGTGCCACAGGCGATCGCGCAGCAGTCGGGGATTCAGTGTAGTAAAGCCGCCCATGCGCGGACCGGCTGCAAGTGTGGCCAGCGTTTCGGCGTTGCCTCCGCACGCGACGCTGTACGTACCATTGGGGCGGGGCCGCGCAGGCAGCGCACTTTGCAGCACGGACAACACATGCAGGCGAATTTCGTTGGCGGTGTGCTCGTGAATCGCGCCCTGCGCTTTGAAAGCTTCCATCAGCCGGACCGTTCCGAGCGGCAGGCCGATGCTTTCGTGCAGAGCGCCGTGGCGGTACTCGTTCAGCTCCAGGCTGCCGCCACCCAGATCGAGAATGAATCGAGGCGGATCGAAATCGCGCAGCGCGCGCAGAACCGCGAGGCGCACCAGGCGGGCTTCTTCATCGCCTGAGATCACTTCCAGATTGATTCGGGCCGAGTGCCGGATGCGATCGAGCAATACATGGCGGTTGCGAGCTTCCCGCGCAGCGCTGGTGGTGACCGCGCGGTAGGCGGTGACCTTGTGCGCGTCCATCAGGCTGCGGAATTCGCGAAAGGCTTCGGTAGCATCGCGCAAAGTCTTGCGGTCAAATTCCCCGGAGGTGAAAACGGAGTGGCCGAGGCGCACCGGGGCGCGCACCGATTCCACAATTTCCCAATCGTTCGCGGAATGAATGCGCGCGATCATCAGTCGAAAGGCGTTGGAGCCGGCGTCAATCGCCGCCAGATGGATGGGTTTGCGAAGTCTCAGCGCCACAGGTTGGCCAGTGCCGCGGATGGCCGGTAGTGCGTGCGTTGAATGCCCAGATGGGCGGCAATGCGTTTTCGAAGTTCGTTGTTCACGGATACCACGCTGGCCTCGCCGTCCAGACCGATGAAACCGTGGCGCTCGGACAGGCCCTCAAATTCGTTCCTGATTTTAGCCTGATAGAGGATGAATGACTGAAATAAATCATCGGACAGGGAAAGGTCGCGGCCGGATTCCCAGTAGCTGATGGCGTGTGATTTGCGGAACTCGCGCTCGAAGGCCACTTCCGGCTTCACATTGAGCCAGAAAGTCAGGTCGGGGCGCACGGCCATTTCGTACAGGCCGTTGAGATAGTCGCGCTCGATGCCACGGGCCGCCGCGCGAGCAATTAGCGTGTAGAAGTAGCGATCGGCGAGAACCACGAAATCCGAGCGCAGCGCCGGGATGATGCGGTGCTCGAGCTGGTCGTAGAAATCGGTGGCATACATCAGCGTGAGCGTCATGCGCGTGATGGTGTTTTCCGCGAGCAGCGCGTCGATGTCCTTGGCCACCAGGCCCGACCGGCGCAGGCCCATCGTTTCCACCGCGAATCCTTCGGACTCCAGCCATTCCGTAAGCAGCGAAATCTGCGTGGAGCGGCCGGAGCCGTCCATGCCTTCGATGACGATCAGCGAGCCGCCGAATTCTTCGTCATTCACGCCCGGTAGCGGCAGGCCGTAATTGCGGGGAACGGCGCCGGAGGGTGTGGACTCATCTTTTTTACGTCCGTTCTTCGACTGTCCTTTTGCGGATTTCACAGCGGCCTCCGCGTCGATTTCTTGGGCGCGAAGCGCGATAGGTCGATGCGCGCCTTGACCATCTGGCGCATTTGCTTCTGGAGAGTATTCACGGCCAGCGTTCCGTCCATGACCACGAATTTGTCGGACTCAATCATTTCGTCATACTGCGCCAGGATGCGGCCCTGAAAAATCCGGAAGCTTTCCGCGCGATCCAGCGAGAGATTCAAGTCCATGCCGGCTTCGTAGTGTTTCAGCTTTGGCCGGCCGCTCATGATGCGTTTCACGGCCACGTCGAGAGGGGCGCGGAAGTAAAAGGTAATGTCCGGAAGCGGCGCGAAACGGTAAAGATTCCGCAGCCAGCGCGGAGAGCAATTGCGCGCCACGTCCCGTGCGAAGGCCGTGTAAATATAGCGGTCCGCCAGCACCAGGTAGCCGCTGTGCAAGAGAGGCAGTATCTGCCGCTCGCAGCGATCCGCAAAATCCGCCGCGTGCAGCAGGGAAAAAGTCGTGGGCGTCAGCAGGCGGCGCTGCTTTCCTCTGCGCGTGGCGGACTTCACCAGGGGCGAGGAATTCCACTCCGTGAAGTGGAGGCGATAGCCGCCGATTTCCAGCCAGCGCTTCAGCAGGTAAAGCTGCGTGCTCTTTCCGGAACCGTCGATCCCCTCGACGACAATCAACGCTCCGGGATATTTCCGGGAAGGCTCCAGGCGCTGGGAGATTTCAGGGTTCAAATTCTCGTGTGAATCGGCAGGTGGGTCTGCAACAGTTGACAATGGACGCGCAGTCACGAAGAAAAGCCTCCCGACGACCCATTATACGCACACCAGGTAAAATTTTGGTGACAACTGCGTGACTGTGCGATGAAAGAAATGGCCCATGGCTCGGGCGCTGCACCGTCCCGGTGCAGCGGCTCGACCGCTGAAGCGGCTGCGGGAAACTTGGAACGTTGTCATTCTGAGCGCAGCGAAGAATCTCTCTTTCTTTGGTTTTGCTTGCACTTGGATCGAAGAGAGATTCTTCGCTGCGATCAGAATGACAAGAGTGGGTGCTCGTTTCAGCGATTGTTACTGGCCCCAGATTTTTTCCCTCGAATCCTCGAACGGATAGACGTGCACCATCCATCCAAAAATTACGGGGTAGAAGGTCCCTCTGGCGTCGGCGCAGGCTTCCTTCGTTAGGATCGATCCCTGCAAGCCGAATTTGGCCCAGTCCACGTGCTCACGCTGGTCCCGCGGCGGCATGCACATCCTGGTGTGCAGATGCCACTGCGCGATGCTTAGTGGAACGCGCTCGTTCAATTGGTCTTCCGAGACGCGCTTGGGCATGGTGTACATCGCGCCGATCAGGTCGTAGCCGGTTTTGGTTTTTTTGTAGAGCAGGGAAGTCGGCCTTGCAGGATCGAAGGTGAAGGATTCCAGAAAGCCGTTGTAGTAGTTGGTGAAGTGATATTCCGACTGCGGAAGGTTGGGCATGAAAATCCGGAAACCGTCGGCCAGCGCCGCGTGGTAGTCCTTGTATTTTTCGATGGACTCGCGCAATTCGCCGGCGATCTGGTCGGCCTTGGTCCAGTCCGCGGCACTGGCCGGAGCGCGCAGCTTGGTCATGTACATGTGCGGGCCCATCTGGTGATGGTGCATGTGGCTCATGGCGTCCATCGCGCCGTGCTCGGTCTGCTGATCGTTTTCTTCAGAGCCCTGGCCCATTTTCATTCCGGGCATGTCGTGGTCCATGTCCATGCCGGGCATGCTGTCGTCCATCCCCGGCATGCCCGAATTCTTTCCGGAATGATCGCCCGATTTCTGCGGCGGATTCTGCGGGCTGGCCTGTCGTGCATTCATGCGCGATGCGAAGCCGGCTGATCCGAGCACTAGGATTGCGACTGCTGCGAAAGGAGAAAGTTTTCGAGGGTTCATTGCCATATCCTTTCGTCTTCCTTGCGCGCTCATAGCGGCACGACGTGTACAAGGTCTGGTTTGTAGAGCGGGCCCCGGTTTGTAGGGCACGGCTTCAGCCCCTGGCAGCCCAGGCCTAAAACGCCGCACTTTACGCCACACCTCATTCTACGCGCCATGCGCAGAAGAATATCAAGCCGCTGCCGATCTATTCCAACCTTGCACGTGTGATGGCCCGTTGGAATAAGTTCGTAGGGCAAAACGAACCGCGATTGGGAATTGCGGACGGCAATGTTGCGAACCTGTATAATCCCCCCGGTTTTGGTAGTCTGAGAGTCCGACCGAACGGCGCGAAGCGGAAAAGGCTGAGGACGCCGCGCATCTCGTGCGCGACTCACGATGCACCGTGCCGCGGAAAAGAGGAATCGTTTGCCGGCAGAAAGCCAAAAGATCTTGCTGGTGGATCCGAATGCGGAGTC
>Ga0075028_100000772_pt1 | contig 11418 bp, 12 predicted proteins | sample LitLauG_LLR_2014_FD_71390 | JGI IMG/M metagenome (GOLD analysis project Ga0075028, IMG submission 71390) | Freshwater sediment microbial communities from Pennsylvania, USA - Little Laurel Run_MetaG_LLR_2014 | ecosystem: Environmental > Aquatic > Freshwater > Creek > Sediment | place: USA... | reverse complement strand
ACATCGCGCATCACTTCGGAGTAGACGATGGCCGGAACTTCGTCGACGGCAATCTCGCGCGAGTCGCGGTAGAACCGCACCTGGTCCGATCCCACGAAAAGGTTGATGCCCGCTCCGGACTGCTCGCCCAGCGCCGATTGCAGCAGCGAACCGTCGCGATCCGATGGAATGTCCACATAGAACTCCGCGCGCATGTTCCACGGATCGAGTTTTTTGGTCGGAGTATTGTTTCCATCGAAATGCGCGCTCATCAGCCGGTATTCCCATCCGCGCGCGCGGCACAGGCTGGCGAATTGATGCTGGCGCATCAAGACTTTTGCGAAGCGGTTGGAGTACGTGCGCGTCCTGCGGTCGTCCTCCGTGACTTCGTAGAACTCGCGAAACGCCTGGCGAACCGGCTGGCGTAATTTCAGGGCGTAGACGCGCTGGCGCCAGAGCCGCACCTCTTCCGCGGAGGACGCCAGCGGGTGCCAGAGAGTCACATTTTGCGCGGGCGTGATGTCCAGCGCGTTTCGGCTGGAATCGATAATGCCTTCGCCAGACCAGATTCCGGAGCGCTCCCATCCTTGATCGTTGCGGAACAACCAGATCAGCCGGCGTCCAAGAAATCCCAGCAGCGGATGCTCGATAAAATATTGCCGCCAGTGCGCCGCGGTCATCGCGCCGGGAATCAGGAAGGAAGCTTCGATGCGGGATCTTTGCGCGAGAAAAGCCTGCTCGATTTCCTTGGCCAGCGCTGGGACCGCGCGAACTTCCCTGGGGAACGCTTTCTTGATGTGCGAGGGAGCAGACTTTACCGGCTTGTTGTTCGCGTCGAGCCAAACAATCCCTGCGCGGCCGTCTTCGCCGAGGCGCACGATCGCGCAGGCATCGCCGATTTCAATTTTCGCCTCGCCTTGCGCGTTCAGGCCGTAACGGCTCACAGAAATATCTTCCAGAGCCTGCACGGTCAGTCCGCTGGGCACGGCCGCCTCGCGCAGAGATTTCTCAATCAGGCGGCGCGCCACGGTGTACTTCACTTTGGCGCGCAGGCGCGTAAGTTGCGCGACGGCTTCGCTGCATTCCATCGCGCCCAGCGCCTGCACGCAGGAGAAGCCCACTTTCTGCGAAACCGCGCCGAGTAGCGGAACTTTCCGCAGACACGCCAACCCGAAATCGGCGATGGCCACAGCTGTTTCCCGATCGTCTCGCTGCGCCAGGCACCACACCGCGCCCTTTTGATACGGCGAATCCTCGATGGGTGAACGCGCCTCCGAGGGTTGCCCCGGCGTCGGACCGAGCGCCAGCCAGCGCAGCAGCGCGGAGTAAACTTCTTCCTCGCCGAGCGCGCCGACGAGTTCCCGTGTCTTCTTTTTCCACTTCGCTCCTGGCACGGCCTGCTCCAGCGCGCGGCAATGCTCGAGCAAAGCTGCCCAACCGGCGCGATTAATTTCTTCCCATGCCTTTAGCTCGTCGAACACGAGTTGCGTCCATGGCCCGCGCCCCTCATCCAGTTGTCTTTCGCCTTCGACGCGCATCAGTTCCGCGAGTTGCTCGCGGAATTTCTGTGCGTCCGGCTCGATTTTTCCAGTGGGGCTCGGCGCAAGGCGCAAGTGCAGTTTCCGCAAGTGCCCGCGGATTTCCTCCGTTACTTGTTCCTTGGTGAGACACAGAATGAGCTGCCGTAGCGGAAAAAACATATGCGCCATTTCACCCATCGAGCCGTAATACTGCCGGAAAAGTTGCGCCAGCAATTCTTCAGGCAATGGCTTGGGCGCCCGCGTCAGCACGAGCTGAATCCCCTCCGCGACGCAACTGCACGCAACGTAGTTTTGGGCCAGGTGCGCTTCGGCTTTCAGCCAGTCAAAACATTGCGCCAGGTAGGCGAGCAGGACAGGAGCCTCGGCGTGCTCCAGTTCCATGAATGCGGGGTTGGTCGCTTTCCATGCGGCCGTTTCGCGGCGCATCTGGTCGGCAGTTTGGAAGCGCACAGGCCGGTCTTTGCTGGTGGCGACCAGCATTTCGTAAATGGCCAGCGCCTGCTTTTCAGGTTCAGTCATGGCAACTGATGCGCCAGAGGGAAGTTTTAAAGAATGTTGGCCTCAATCTTTTCGACCCTGGCGATAAAGGAATCGAAATCCGCTTCCGCCTGCAGCACTCCGTCTTCATGGTAGACGAGATAGTTCCGATTCGTGGCGAGGATACCATTGCATCCGGCAGTTTCTATAAAGCGGATTTTTTGCGAGGTCAGGAAATTGAGCACGGCAGCGGGGTCCGCTCCGCGAATCCAATAGTGCGCGGCGAACTCCGGATGCTGGCGGGCATCCACATTCACTGCGATAGCCGGCGTTCCGGTCAATTTGCCGACGACGTCTTCCACTTTGCGCAGAATCGAATTTTTCCCCAACGAAAATTGAGGGAGGCCAGGAGCCTTGATCTTGGCAACCTTGTAGCGAATGTCTTGACCGCCATGGACGTTGCGAGGCGTCACGCTCAGATTGAAAATCGTGGCTTCTTTCGATCCCACCCGGCAGGTGAACGCCAGCCAGTCTCCCGTTCCGTTGGAAAGATCCTCAATGTCCGAGATGTCCGAGGACGCGTGAACCGTATTCCGCAACGCAGGATTCTTTGCCATCTCCAGCAGAGAGCTGTTCATCGCGCCCTCAATCGCCGGGTTAACCAGGGTGTAGCCGCGCTTGCGCGCGTACTCAACAATGCCGCGCACCTTATCGCGGGGACTCTTGCTGAAGCCAAGCAAACGAAACAGGAAAGGGAGAATGATGCTGAGGACGAAGAACAACAGCCCAATTTGAACGAAGTGGCTCATAAAAATGTCAGTTCCGTGGCGGGGGCCATTGTCCTGCTGGGAAATTGGTCTTACGTTTTTCGGAGGGCCGGGCTTCATCCCGGCCGTTCCGCATGTCCTTCGAGGGGCTTTAGCCGCTGAAGCTTCAGGGGCTAAAGCCCCACTAGTTTCCGTTCGAAACGGCCGGGCTAAAGCCCGGCCCTCCGAAAGCCCGGCCCGCATGGAGTTCAGGCCTCATGAAACCTAGCGCGCAGTGGGTTCAGCCGCCTGAAACTTAGAGCGCGTGGAGCCCGACGCACTCGGACTCTGGCGCTAAAAGTATATCTTTGCGGGGCTTTGGCGCTCGTAGCGGCCTTAAGGAGGAGGCACTTACTAGTCACGTGGGGAGCAAGCGTTTCCCACAACTTGCTGAAAGCGGCGGCTCGACGGGTGTGGTGGCCACGTCCCCCCCAACGAATCGTTGACGCTCAGCCCGCTAAACCCGTATAATCGGGGTTTCCGATGTGTGTCTGGAGGGGCGATGTACGCCGTAATTCGAAGTGGTGGAAAGCAGTACCGGGTAGCTCCCGGCGACACGGTCAAGGTGGAAACCCTGGCCGGCAAAGTGGGCGATGAGGTCAAGTTTGGCGACGTGGTCGCCATGGCCACTGACGAGAAGAAGTTTCTGACGGGCGCGAATGCCGCCAAGGCAAAAGTGGTCGGCAAAATCGTCGAGCAGGGACGCCACCCCCGCATCACCGTATTCAAATATCGCTGCATCAAGCAGTACAAGATTGTCCGCGGCCACCGGCAGAATTACACCGCCGTGCAGGTCAGCGGCATCGAGCTCTAAGAGCTCCCAAAGGAAATTGCCATGGCACATAAAAAGGGCGGCGGCTCGTCCGTAAACGGCCGCAACTCACCTGGGCAGAGACTCGGCGTCAAGCGGTTCGGCGGCCAGCTCGTCCATGCGGGAACAATTTTGATTCGCCAGCGCGGCACCAAGCACAAGCCCGGCGTTAATGTAGGGCGCGGTAAAGACGATACGCTCTTCGCGCTGATCGACGGCGTCGTGCTGTTTCAGGATAAAGGCCAGGACGGGCGCTTCATCAGCGTCCTGCCGCCGGACCAGGCAGCCGCTGCAACGCCTGCCGCTACGCCAGCAAACTAACTGGGTCTCGAATTTGAGAAGGCGGCTCCGCGGTTGCGGAGCCGCCTTTTTATTTAGGATTCAGTGCAGCATGCTTCAGCTTGCGCGGGTTAAAGGCCGCAAGCTGAAGCATGCTCCACAGAAATGCAGTCCAAAGGTAGAAGCAAGACATGGTATTCGTCGACGAAGCTAAAATTTATGTGAAGGCCGGCAACGGCGGCAATGGCTGCATCGCGTTCCGCCGCGAAAAATTCGTGCCGCGCGGCGGGCCTTCCGGCGGCGACGGCGGCAATGGCGGCAGCATTTATCTGGAAGCCAACCCGCATGACAACACCCTGTTGCGCTATCGCTACAATCGCGAATTCAAAGCCGACCGCGGCCGTCACGGCGAGGGTTCCAATTGCTCTGGCCACTCCGGCGCGGACATGATTTTGGCGGTTCCGGTGGGCACAGTGGTTAAGGATCAGGACACCGGGGAGCTGATCGCGGACCTGACGAAACCTGGCGAACGCGTGCTGATCGCGCAAGGTGGGCGTGGCGGGCGCGGCAACCAGCATTTCGCCAAGCCCTGGCACCAGGCGCCGCGCGAATCGGAAGAGGGACATCAGGGAGTTGAACGCAATCTGCACTTCGAGCTGAAGCTGCTGGCCGACGTGGGCCTGGTGGGATTTCCGAATGCCGGGAAGTCGACGCTCATTTCGCGCATTTCCGCGGCCCGGCCGAAGATTGCGGACTATCCGTTCACGACTCTGCAACCGGGTCTGGGCGTTGTCTCCGCCGATGGCGTTCCCGGAAAGCGGACCGAGAAAGCTGGCGGCCGGACCTTCGTGGTTGCCGACCTGCCCGGTCTGATTGAAGGCGCGCACACCGGCGTGGGACTGGGCATTCGTTTCCTGAAACACATTGAACGCACGCGGCTGATTGCGCACTTGATCGACACCAGCGACGCTTCGGACCGCGATCCGGTGCACGATTTTGAAATTATCGAAGGCGAACTTGCAGCGTTCAGCGAAAAGCTGGCTGAAAAGCCGATGATTGTGGTGGCCACCAAGTTGGACGCCACTACGGACCGGACACGCCTGGATAAATTGCGCGAATTTTGCGGCGCGCGCGGGCTGGAATTTCACGCTATTTCGTCGGCGTCGGGTGAGGGAATTCCGCAACTCGTGCGTTCCATCGCCGATGCGCTGGACCGGCTCGCACCTCCTGAACCGCTGGTGGAGACGTTGGAACCTCTGGGACCGGCCGCGGAAGCCATCGAACCAACCGCGCAGGCAACAGAAGAAAACGAAGAAACCCTGGAAAGCAAATCACTCGAACCGGCGCCACCTGCCGCTAGTCCCAAGCCGCCGCGCAAGCGCGCGCGGGCCGCGACCGCCAGGCGCAAAGAGGACCGTTGAGCGTAGCTCCCCCCGAAAGGCGCGCGGTTCCGCGCGATCCTGCGCAGCAGCGCCGCATCGCTCTCTTCGGCGGCACTTTCGATCCCATTCACATCGGCCATCTGGCGGTGGCTCGCGCAGCCGAGCGGCGCTTTCATCTGGATGAGATTCACTTCATTCCCACCGGCCGCCCGCCGCACAAGAATCGCGGCGGCATGGCGTCGTACGCGGACCGCTACGCGATGACATCGATCGCCTGCGCGGATCATCCCCGATTCGTGCCTTCGCTGGCGGAAGCGGGCGCGGGGCAATCGGGGCGCGAAACGTTTTATTCGGTCGATACGGTGCGGCATTTCAAGCAGCGCTACCAGGGCAGCGGAGCGCATTTTTACTTTTTGCTGGGAGCGGACTCTTTCCTGGATATTCCCACGTGGAAGGATTACGAAACGCTTCTCGGCCTGTGCGATTTTATTGTGGCCAGCCGCCCGGGCTTCGATGTAGCCGCGCTACGGCTGGTGATTCCGCCAGAGCTTTTCGCTCGGCGGGGAGCCGAACACGCGCCGCTCGATCCTCGGGCAATCACGCTGCGGCGCACCGTGATTTACGTGCTTGACGCAGTTTCCAGCCACGTGTCGGCGACCGAAGTAAGGGGTCGCTTGGATCGAAACGAATCGATTCACGGGCTTGTGCCGCCGCGCGTCGAGGAATACATTAACAAGAAGGCCCTTTACCGGTGACCCCAAGAATAGACCCTATCCCGGCGCACGTTCGCGCGGCCATTGGCGCCGCCCAAGACAAACAGGCTGAGGACATTGTCCTGCTGGACCTCGAAGGCCTGGGCGCGTTCACCGATTATTTCCTGATCTGCACAGGCTTCAGCACGCCGCAACTCTCCGCGATCTGCGACGCCGTAGAGGAAAAGCTTGAACGCCTCGGGCATCGCCGCGCCCGCCGCGAAGGCAAATCCGGAAATGACTGGATGCTGCTGGATTTCGGCGGCCTGATCGTTCACGTTTTTACGGAGCGCGCCCGCCACTTTTATGATCTGGAGCGGCTGTGGCGCATCGCGCGTCGCGTGGAATTTGGCGAGTCCCGCACTGGCAATTCTCTGGGCGGAGCGGCAGAGGCTGAAGGATGAACGACGCGCCTCCAACGAACCGCACCGACTCGCGCATGGCCTGGATCGCGGAAGATCCGGCGTCGCAGGCAGTTCTGGAATTGGCGCGGAAAGTCGCGGACACTTCCACCACGCTGCTGATCACCGGCGAAAGCGGAACGGGCAAGGATCACCTTGCGCGGCTGATCCACGAACTCGGCCCGCGGCGCGACGCGCCGTTTCTGAAAATCGATTGCGCCAGCCTGCCGCAGGAACTCGTCGAATCGGAATTGTTTGGACACGAACGCGGTGCCTTTACCGGCGCGGTGGACCGCAAATTGGGCCGCCTGGAAATGGCGGATTCCGGAACCATTGTGCTGGATGAAGTTGCGGCGCTTTCGCCGGCCACGCAGTCCAAATTGTTGCGCGTGCTGGAGGAGCGGCAGTTTGAGCGGCTGGGCGGAACCGAAACAATCACCATCACGGCGCGATTGATTGCCCTGACCAACGCCGACCTGGCGCGCCTGGTTTCCGAAGGGCAGTTCCGCGAGGATTTGTATTTCCGACTCAGCGTGCTTACCGTTCCGGTTCCGGCGCTGCGCGCGCGCCCCGCGGATATTCTGCCGCTGGCCAAGGCTCTGCTGGAGCGCGGCGCCCGTGTTCACGGCCGCAAGGATGTATCGCTTTCCGATGCGGTCGTGAAGATGCTGACCACCTATTCCTGGCCGGGAAATGTGCGCGAGCTGAGAAATGCGCTGGAGCGGGCGCTGGTTTTTTCCGGGAACTCTTCGCTGATTCCTGAGGATTTTCCGGAAAATGTGCGCACTGCGGAACTCGCCTATGGCGCCGGCCTGCGTTCGCTGGAGGACTTGGAACGCGATGCCATTCGTGCCACGCTCGAAGCCACCCACTATAAGATCGGCAAGAGCGCGCAGATTCTGGGCATCAGCCGCAAGACTCTCCTCGACAAGCGCAAGAAGTATGGGCTGAACTAGAGGTTGAAGCCCTAACGGCTAGGACCTTTGCTTGCTGTCCGGCTGGATGTAGGGGCTGAGCAATCGACCGAAATGTTTGGCGATTGATAGAAAATCAATTGAGCCAGTGGGTGCCGCACCCTTGCGTTTTTCAAGGGTGCGCGTTTTGTGATTGAGTTCGAAAGAGAGATTCACAGCGAAATTTCAAAAAGATTGTTCGAGGTCTTGACTCTAAACCCGCACCCTTCAATGGCAGAAGGGTGCGGCACCCTAAACGGCAGGGCTTGCGCAGCGCTTTATCTGGTCCGCGACGCGCAACGCTGCAAATCTCGAAGCTGCAAACCGCTCCTCGACGGCCTTCGATGAAAATTCACCTGGTCATGCTCGGCAAGACCCGCCGCCCGGAAATTCGCGCCCTACTGGACGATTATCTGGCGCGCATCGGCCGCTTCGCGGATGTGCAGCTCACGGAATTGCGCGAGGATTCCGCGGCCTCATTGCGGAAACTTTCATTCGATCCGAATGCGACCGTGGTTTTATTGGACGACGCAGGGAAACCGCAGACGTCCGCGCAGTTCGCAAAGTGGCTGGGCGAAACGCGCGATCGCGGCGCGCGCGAAATTATTTTTCTAGGCGGCGGCGCGGAGGGCTTTCCCGAAAACCTGCGCCGCCGCGCCACGCAAAAACTATCGCTCTCTCCGCTAACGTTCTCGCACGAACTCGCCCGTGTGATGCTGGCCGAACAGCTCTACCGCGCCTTCGCCATTCTCGCCGGGCATCCGTATCCGAAGTAGTTGCTGCGCCGCGGACCGCCATTTCCACGCCGGTTCAGGCTGCGCAGGCAACGGCGTATTTCGTTCGATCGAGCGTGACAATCTGGTCCGCGAGATACGGCGCCTCGCGGCCACACTCCTCGCAGCGGATGACAAAAAATTGCGGCCTGTGTGCCACCGCGCCGCCGGAATAGCTCCGTGTGCGCTGCGGCATCGGCGTCAGTATTCCGCAATGCAAGCAAACGACTCCTGCGCCTTCTTCTCGCGTTTTTTCCGTCATGGCTGGTTCCACCCTTCGTGGGGTTCTGCAATCGAATGTCGGCCAGGATTCGCCAATGTGCAATTCGAAACTTACGCCCCAGGGCGGCAAGGCGCCCGTGACCACGGTCACGGATCGCAGTGATCCGTGCCGCCATTTGCGCGATCTCCCGCAGCAGCCGCGCTTCCCGGGCAGGATTAAGTTAGGCGCAACCAAACTAACCGGAGTAGAATCTAAGAAGTGTAAGGCAAAGCGAGTTCCCGCAGAGACTCGTCCGCAGGTCTTACGCAGTGTTCGCGGAGGGCCTTAACATGAGCAAGCCTTTCTCCGTCCGTTTCACCTCGGCTTTTATAATTCTGTTTTCCTGTTCGGTGGTGCCTGCTTTCGCACAGCGCGGAGGTGGCGGCCATGCCGGTGGTGGTGGCGGAGCACACGGTGGCGGCGGAGGCGGTTTTCACGGAGGTGGGGGCGGCGGGATGCGCTCCAATCCCGGACCTGGTTACAGCAGGGGACCTGCCGGCAATCCTTCGGCTCCGGGCGCGCCTGCATCTGCTCCGATGCGTTCCGGTAATCAGCTGGGCTCGCGCCCCAGTTTCGCGTCTGCCCCGCGGCCAAATGCAGGACCGGCTGCCCAGCCGAATTCTGGATTCGCGCGGCCGGGACAGCAATTTGGAAATTCATCAGCGCCTGCGGCGGTTGCCGACGGACGCTGGCATTCCTTTGGCGGCTCGGTAGCGGGACAACAGGCGCAAGGCGCAGCAGCCAGTAGCGCAGCGAACGCACCTTCCAATTTCCACGTATTCACGAGCAATCGCTCCATGGGCTCCGCGGGACCATCGCGCAGTTTTTCAGGCCAGGGCGGTGAAGTGTGGGAGAACGCGCCGGCTGCAAGGAATGTGGTTCCCCGGTCGCAATCTTTGTCCACGCTGCAGGGTTCGTTCCGCGGCTCAGACTCGGCAAGAACCGCGCTTCGGCCGAACTCCACTCTTTCAGCCTCGTCCACAATTTCCGGCGCATCCGGCTTAAAGCCGGGGCAGCAATTTTCAAACCGGCCGATGGCTGCGGCTTCCTTCCAACAGTTGCGCGGATTTAACCGCACCGGCTGGCCATTCGGCCGCTTCGGCCGAGGCTGCTGGAATTGCGGCTTTGGAGTCGGCGGCTGGGGATGGGGAGGATTCGGATTTGGCTGGGGCTGGCCGGGATTCGGATTCTGGGGATGGGATCCATTATGGGTTGATCCGTGGTGGGGCTCGCCGGCGGTTGGCTATGGCTACTACGCGCCGCCCGCATACAACATTTACAGCGCGCCGAATGCACCGTACCCAGACGCGGCCAACTCCGCGCCCAACGATTACTCGAATTCGCCCTCGACGCAGGATTCCCAGGAAAATCCAGCTGAGGGAGATAATTCCAGCATCAACGGAAACTGGGTTACGCCGAACGGGCCGGCGGTGTCCTCCACGCCGAGTTCACCAACCTTGGCTGTGCCATTTCTCATCTATCTGAAATCCGGCGCGGTAGTCTCAGTGCGCGATTACTGGATGCTCGATGGCCAGTTGCACTACATCCTGATGAACGGCCGGCAGAATTCCGTTGGCCTCGAGCAGGTTGATCTGCCGCGCACCAACACCGAAAATGCCAAGAGCGGCGTGAAGTTTATTTTTAAGTCCGAGCCCAGCGTCACGGCTCCACCGGAGCCTGCTCCAATCCAGCAGCAAGACGCGCCCTCCGCACCGGAAGCGCATACCTGACATAGAGACCGCCGGCTACTGTCTGACTGCCGCTATCTGACCGGCGCCGGAAACTGCACCTTGGGCGCCTCTCGCGAAGCCTCGGTAGCGGTGAAGTACGCGTTGTTCCTCTGGAATCCCGCCCATCCCGCATACAAGCTGTTTGGAAACAGCCCGATGAAGGTGTTGTAGTCCTGTATGGCGTCGTTATAGCGCTTACGCTCCACCGCGATGCGGTTTTCGGTTCCCGCCAGTTCATCCTGCAAGCGCAGGAAATTTTCATTGGATTTCAGCTGCGGATAATTTTCAACGATTGCCAGCAACCGGCCGATCGCTCCGTCCAGCTGGCCGTTGGCCGCGATTTTGTCCGCGGGCGTTTGCGCGCCGAGCAACGCGGAGCGCGCCGCGGCAATGTCATGGAATACAGTCTGCTCCTGCGCGGCGAAACCCTTCACGGTTTCCACCAGATTCGGAATCAAATCGGCGCGCCGCTGCAGAACCACGTCCACCTGGGCCCAGGCGGATTTCACCGCTTCGTTCTTGGTCACCATCTGGTTGCGGCTGCCAATGTAAGAGCCGCCAACCATCAAAGCGACCACGATCATTACCACCAGTAGAATCACTCCGACCTTCATACGCGTCCTCCCCGAATCAATTCGTTTCCTATTTTCTTTCCTCGAGCTGCCGGTCAAATTTGTCCGTCACGATTTCGACGAACGCGAAATAGCGGTCCAAAGTTTCTTCGGTATTTACGTCGCGCTCGCGCAACTTTCCCTCCCGCACGCCGAGTACGGTATGAAAACCGGCGGGGTCGGCGCCGGCAAATTGGGCGATCCGGTCAATGGCCTCGCGCCTTGTCTGCGATGGCGCTTCGCCCATGGCGATCAGCGCGTGCCGGAATAGCGCGACAAACGCGGAAAACGAAGCGAGCATGATTTCCAGATGCACTTTGGGTTTGTCCGGCGCGGCCAGGATGGCCTGGCGCAGGCGCAGCCAATTCGTGCGCAGTTCGCGCTCCACTTGAATCGCGTGGTAATGCACCGGAACGGGGATCTCTTCGAGTACATTCTCTCCGTAAAGAATCCGGTGGCGCGCTTTCATGTCCAGCAGCTCAATCGTGAAAATGTCGGCGGAGCGGCGCAATTCTTCCAGCGTAAATACCAGCGGCGCGCGCCGTCCGAGTCGCGTCCACCAATCCACCGGGGCGTGCAGCGCTGCCAGCTGTGCCGGGCCCGCTTGATTCAGGACGCACAGAATATTCAGGTCCGAATGTTTCGCGTGAAACTCATCCGT
>Ga0075028_100000769_pt1 | contig 11433 bp, 10 predicted proteins | sample LitLauG_LLR_2014_FD_71390 | JGI IMG/M metagenome (GOLD analysis project Ga0075028, IMG submission 71390) | Freshwater sediment microbial communities from Pennsylvania, USA - Little Laurel Run_MetaG_LLR_2014 | ecosystem: Environmental > Aquatic > Freshwater > Creek > Sediment | place: USA... | reverse complement strand
GTGTTCATCGCGCCGATGGATACGCCCGGCGTGAAGCTGATCTGCCGCGCGTCCTACGAACAGAGCGCTCACAGCCCGTTCGACTACCCGCTTTCCAGCCGCTTCGATGAGAATGACGCGGTGCTGATTTTTGAGAACGCTTTTATTCCCTGGGAAAACGTCCTGGTGTACCGCGATCCGGAGCGCGCCAACAGTTTTTACCGGCATTCGCGATTTGTGAATCGCTACGCGTTCCAATCCTCGGCGCGCCTCGCCGTGAAACTGGACCTGATGGTGGGGCTGTTCGCCAAAGGCATCGAGACCAACGGCACAGACGCCTTCCGCGGCGTGCAGGCGGCGCTCGGCGAAATCATCGGCTGGAGAAATTTGATCTGGGGAATGACGGCGGCGATGTGCGGCGATCCGGAGAGCGCTCCGGGCGGCACGGTGGTGCCCAGGCAGGAATACGCGTATACCATGCGCCTGTTCTCCACGCAGGCTTGGCCCGCGGTGCGCCGCATCTTCGAACAGTTTCTCGGCGGCAGCCTGCTGATGTCGCCTTCCAGCTACAAGGATTTTCAGAATCCCGATCTCGCGCCGATGCTGGACAAATATTATCGCGGCGCATCGGCCACCGCCGCGGAGCGCATCAAGCTTTTTAAGTTGATCTGGGATGCCATCGGCACGGAATTCGGGGCGCGGCATGAACTTTATGAGATGAATTATTCTGGAAACCACGAGCAGATTCGGCTGGATCTGCTGACGGGCGCGCGGAAGAGCGGGATTGTCGACCAGTGTGTGGCGCTTGGCGAGCAGTGCATGTCGGATTATGGATTGGAGGGGTGGAGGGATTCTACGTGGGTGTGGGAGAAATAGTAGATTGATATGTTGTGTAGGGGTTACGGGAAAACGACAAGAACCCACCCTTGCACAAAACGCAAGGATGGGGCACCCAACAATTCTAAGGTGATACTTGGGCTGCTCGTGGAATCGTTCAAAAATGAAAGATCTGGAACACACCATATATGAAGAGCGAAGCAATCGCCAAACTCAAAACCCAAGCAAGGAACGGCCTCTTAGGTTCAAATCCCCACATTCTTCTGGGCTTGTCTACGAACCACGACAATGTCATTGCTATGAATAGTCCCAGAGCAAATGCTGGCGCGTGAGACATGCCAAACCAATTTCTGAAACCCGTTTGGAGATAGTCCGCTAGAAAAACAGTCAGAGCAATTGCGAGAGTTTGACGAGTATTCCGCTTCCTTTCCGACGTGTGACTTACAGAACTGTTTATAGTAGACGTCCGAGGGTCCACTACGTTGTCGGAGTTCATGAGTAGACATTATCATCATGTATATTCATTGCGGGAATAAAATATTTTGTCCGGGTCACGAAGTGCCTGGAATTTTGCCCGAGAATCACGCTTCTAGGTACAACAAATTCCGCCCAACTCTCGCGGAATCGCCCACCAAAAACCGCCTAGATTTGGATTTAAAATCGCACAGTACTATCAAATCGATCTATCACGACCTTCTCCCCAAACCCGTGTAAAATAGTTAGTTTGGGGAGGTAGTAAAATGGAATTCCTAGCCGGAAGCCTGCTTGAACTGATCACCCAGACGTCTACCAATCTTCCGCCGGATGTTCGCGCTGCGATGGCCATTACGGCCAGGGAAGAAACGCCCGCGACGCAATCGTCGCAGGCGCTGGACATTATTTTGTCGAACATTGACATGGCCAGCGACGACACCGGGCCGATTTGCCAGGATACCGGGATGCCCACGTTCGTGGTGCACACGCCCGTCGGCGTGAATCAGATTCGCATCAAGAAGGCGATCCGCGAAGCGGTGGCTGAGGCCACGCGGCTGGGCAAGCTGCGGCCCAATTCCGTCGATTCGCTTACGGGGAAAAACAGCGGAGACAACCTGGGCGTGGAAACGCCGGTCATCCACTTTGAACAGTGGGAGCAGGATGACATCGAAGTGAAGCTGATTCTGAAGGGCGGCGGCTGCGAGAACAAAAACATTCAGTATTCGGTGCCCTGCACGCTCGATCATCTGGGCCGGGCCGACCGCAACATCGAAGGCGTTCGAAAATGCATCCTGCACGCGGTGTGGCAGGCGCAGGGCCAGGGCTGCGCTCCGGGAGCGGTGGGAGTTTGCATCGGCAGCGACCGCGCGCACGGCTACGATCTGGCGAAAGGCCAGCTGTTCCGCACACTGGATGACGTGAATCCGAATCCGGAGCTGGCCAAGCTCGAAGCGGAAATCATGGAAGAGGCCAACAAGCTGGGAGTGGGCGCGATGGGATTTGGCGGGAAGGCTTCGCTGATCGGGTGCAAAGTGATGGCCGCGAACCGCCTGCCCGCTAGCTTTTTTGTCTCCGTGGCCTATGACTGCTGGGCGTTTCGCCGCCTCGGCGTGCGCCTTGATGCCGCCACGGGCGCGATTACCGAGTGGCTGTACCGCGATCCTTCGCGGCCGGTGGAACGCATGGCGCGCGGCGCGGGATTCCAACTGACGGGGCGCGAAGTGGTGCTCAAGGCGCCACTGACGGAAGCGCAGGTGCGCGCACTGAAGGTGGGCGACCTGGTGCTGGTGAACGGCGAGATGTTCACCGGGCGCGACAACGTGCACGCGTATCTGATGAAAAATCCTCCGCCCGTCGATATGAATGGCTCAGTGCTCTATCACTGCGGCCCGGTGATGCTGCAGCAAGGCGACCAGTGGGTGATCAAGGCCGCGGGGCCCACGACGAGCATCCGCGAGGAGCCTTACCAGGCTGACGTCATCAAGAAATACGGAGTCCGCGCGGTGATCGGCAAGGGCGGCATGGGCGCGAAAACTTCGGCAGCGCTCAAGGAATTCGGCGCGGTGTATCTGAACGCCATCGGCGGCGCGGCGCAATATTACGCGCGCACGGTGCAAGAAGTTATGGGCGTGGAGCTGATGGAGTTCGGGATTCCCGAAGCGATGTGGCACCTGCGCGTGAAAGACTTTGCCGCCATCGTGACGATGGATGCGCACGGGAACAGCCTGCATGCGGATGTTCAAAAAGCCACGGGAGACGTCTTGGAGACGTTGCAGTCGAGGTAACTTGGAGGCGCGGAACGGCACACAGCCGAGCTGCGCCCTAAGTTTTGCGTGAACGTGCTTTCACAGGCTGCGGAAAGACTCTAAGTCGATGTCATTCTGAGCGAAGCGAAGAATCTCTCTTCGATTCAACTGCTAAGAAAATCAAACAAAGAGAGATTCTTCGCTTCGCTCAGAATGACAATTTTTGCGGTTTTCCGCAGCCTCTTCAGTCTAACGTGCATGCAGGTGCCTTCCTTCGAACTCGCTACCTCGGAACCGGCCGACTCTTCCCGGAGGAAATCGATAAATTTTTGAGTTACTATTCCTCGGAAGTAAGCCCGGAACGGGCTGGGGTGTGCATTCGAAACGAAAACGGGGTGAAATCAGTGACCATACGGCAAGCATTCAATTTTTCAGGCAAGAAAGCAATTCTCGCTACGCTGGCATTCGCTTTTTTTGGACTAATTCCTTCCGCTATACATGCGCAATCCGGAACTCCCAAGTTTGAAGTGGACCCTTCCTGGCCGAAGCCGCTGCCGGAACGCTGGGTGACCGGCGAAATTGGCGGCGTGTGCATCGACGCGCAGGATCATGTGTTCGTCGTGCAGCGCGTGAACGATGTGGGAGGCATGGACGGCCACCGCGAAGGATTGACCGACGACGAATATAACGCCGGGCAGGCCGCGCCGCCGGTGCTCGAACTGGATGGCGACGGAAAGGTCGTCAATTCCTGGGGAGACTCCAAGATTCTGCCGAAGGATCTACACGGATGCGCTGTGGATCGCGAGAACCACGTGTGGCTCGACGGCTCCGAGGACGGCATCATCCAGGAATATTCGCATGACGGTAAGGAAATGCTCCTGCAGATCGGGAAGAAGGGTGTGTTCGATTCCTCGGACGGCACCGTCAACGGAACGCCGCTTAATACCAGTCCTTCGCAGTTTTTCCGCGTCTCCGAAATCGCCTTCGATCCGCACAACGGCGACATGTACGTTGCGGACGGCCACGCCAAGGGCAAGGGCGGGAATAATTTCCGCATTGTGGTGTTTGACAGCAAGGGCAAATACTTGCGCCAATGGAAATTGCACCGCACAGCGGAAGAAGCTCCCACCGCTGCGCGGCCTACTCCGCACTGCGTGCGCGTGGCGGGCGACGGCACCGTGTATGTATGCGATCGCTGGATGAACCGGCTGCAGCTGTTCGACACCATGGGAAATTTCAAAAAGGACATGCCCTTCTCCTACAAAGTGTGGACGCCGCCCACGTCGTCCGCGGAAGGCGCGCAGCGGTTTGCGGCGCTGGTGGGCTCGTGCTCTTCCGTGGAATTTTCACGCGACCCGGGCGAGAAATATATGTACGTGATCAACGAGATCGATGAAGAGATCGACATCGCCGATCGCGCTACGGGAAAAGTGCTGGGCAGCTTTGGCCGCCCGGGCCACCAGGTGGGCGAATTCATGCACGCGCACACCATGGCTGTCGATTCCAAAGGCAATCTTTTCGTCGGCGAATCGGTGGATGGTCGAAGAGTGCAGAAGTTCAAGCTGATGGCCAGCAAGTAAGAGCTTATCGCATTAATGATCAGGCACTCGAAACGGAGGGCAGGGGCTAAAGCCCTGTTCTTCTTCGAGTCATAATGTCGCGGCTGAAGCCGCGACCCACAAATCACATTTAGAGCAGGATGGCTTCGAGGTTTGGTTCTCTGGCGCCGCTGTGGCGGAGCAGTGGCGCCGGAGTTCCGCCGGCGCCACAACTCCTCACGCCGGCAGCGTCGTCGCTATCCTCGATAGGCGATGCTCAGTCCCTTGCCCACGGGAACCATGGTGTGCTGGAAATCGTCGCGGCCGGAGATGAATTTCAGGTAACCCGCGATTTCCTCGGGATGCGACAAGACATTGTCGGCAATGACCAGCGCCTTGTCGGCAAGCTTCGGCAGCACAATTTCCATGATTTCCGGAAATTTGCGTCGATCGGCATCCAGAAAAACCAGATCAAACGGTCCGGGCAACCCGCGAACAATTTCCTCGGCGTCTCCGGTGCGCAATTCCACGCGATCCTCGAAATTTGCGCGCCGCAGATTCTCCCGCGCCAGAGTGTGCTTATCCGGATTGCGGTCGATGCTGATGATGCGCCCGCCTACCGGAGCCAGCGACCACGCCAGCCAGATGGTGCTGTAAGCGTTGGAGGTGCCCACTTCCAGCGCCCGCGTCACGCCACTGGCGCGCACCAGAATGCTGATCAATTCGGCGCTGGCGGGCTCGAGATTGAGCATCATGCGCGGCCGCTCAGAGACGCGCGCATCGTTTTCCAGCCCACGCTGCTGGATTTCGTGCAGGAGCTCGCGTAGCTTGCCGTCCATCAGAACTTTTAACATTTGGCTCCGCGGCCGCCTTACTTCTCTTTTTCCGGCAGTGCAAAAACAAAAAGCGTGGAAGCCGGCTGCGCAAGATGCGTCGCGGATTCCGGATAAAGTTTCGCGAGGCGGCCTTCGGTCTCCGAACCTCCGCCGGAACCGACGGCCACATACTGCCTTCCGTTGACCGAGAAACTCACGGCGGCGGAAGCGATCCGCCCGCCAGTATTGAACGACCACAACTTTTTTCCGGTCTTGGCGTCGAGCGCGAAGACGTTGCCTTCGAGGTCTCCAGCAAAGATCAGGTCACCGGCCGTGGCCAGAAGCGAAGACATGTTGTAGTACTTGGTGTTGAAGGTCCATTCCTTCTTGCCGGTAACCGGATCGAACGCGCTGATGTTGGGCGGAACATTCGGGTTGACGAGGTCGCCTTTATCTCCGCCATCCACGAAATGGGTGCACAGCTCAAAATCCGAGCTGTACCACCAGCCGGTGTAGGGACTGTACGCCGAGTGCTGAATCCCGCGTCCGCCGGTGTGAATGCTGGGGCAGACCAGGCCTTCTTTCGTTTCTTTCGGAACGACCGGATCGATGGGAAGTCCGGCCTTGTCGATGCCTTTGTTCCAGTTCGGGGCGCTGTACGGAAACGCATTCAGAAATTTCCCGGTTTCCGGATCGAACTCGTACGTAAAACCGTTCTTGGTCGGGTGGATGATCACCGGGCGTTTCTGCCCGCCTACATTCATGTCGATCAGCATGGGCTCGGAAGCCGAATCGTAGTCGTATAAGTCGTGCGGCGTTTCCTGAAAAAACCATTTCAGCTTTCCCGTGTCGGCGTCCAGAGACAAGAGAGAAGCGGTGTAGAGGTTCGGCCCGGGGCGCAGCTTTCCATCGATGGGCGTGGGATCGCCGGTGCCCCAGAAAATCGAGTTGGTGCTCGCGTCGTAGGTGCCGGTGAACCAGGCTCCGCCACCTCCGGTCTTCCAGTAATTGTCTTCCGCTCCGGCCCAGGTTTCCGCGCCGGGTTCGCCCGGCGCAGGAATCACTTCAAAGTGCCAGACCAGCGATCCGGTCTTTGCGTCATATGCGTTGATGTGCCCGCGCAGCGCTTGGTAGCCGGAGCCGGCGTTGCCGGTCAGCACTTTTCCCTTGATGTAAAGCGGCGGCGCAGTGATGCGGCACTGGCAATTGGAATTTTCCTCTACCAGAATGTTCCAGACTTCCGCGCCGGTTTTGGCATCCAGCGCGACGACGTGATTGTTCTGCGTGCCCATGTAAATCCGGCCGTCGCCGTAGGCAAGACCGCGCGCGCCGCGAATGCTGAATGTTTTTACCTCCGGCCACTTATATTCGTAGGTCCAGATCTGGCGCCCGGTTGCGGCTTCGACGGCGTACACATTGTTCTGCATTCCCTCGAGGTACAGCACACCATCCACGACCAGCGGCGCGGCTTCCAGGCCGGGGCGAAGTCCTGCAGTGCCGGTGGGAAATCCGGCCGGGAACGCCCACACGGGAACGATATTCTTCACATTCTCCCGCGAGATCTGATTCAGCGGGCTGTAGCTCCAGCCGCGATAGTTTCCATAGAAGGTGAGCCAGTTCTGCGGCTCCTGATCGGCATGTTCGATACGCAGGGTGGTGGCGTCCTGGGCCATGGCGCTGGAAGCCGCGCCTGAAATGCCGCCGGCCAGCAGCAGGATTGCCAGCGCCGGCTTCATAAGAATTCTTGCAAGAATTGGCTTCGACCTGTTCATTCGCAGTCTCCGATTCTTTCCGTTATTTTCTTTGTTATTAAGGGCGGCCGTGGGTCTACTGGGCGGCCGGCGGCTTCTTGCTTACTTCTCTCTCCGCGTGCAGCACTCTCAGCCACTTCCCATTCTGCTTCACCCACACGTCCGAGAAATTACTTTCGCGCGGAGTGACTTTTCCATTCCGCTCGAGCACGACTAGCGCGTGATACGTCACGACGGCCACGTTTCCATTGTCGTACACCAGGAAGCGGTGCCCGTCCTGTTTCATGGAGTGCATCTTGAAAACGCCGGGCTGCAATCCGGCCTCAATCTCGGTTTTGTTGGGAGCGCTCCCGTCGATATTGGTCTGCGCCACATCTTCGGCGTCGTACTGGCGGATCCAGTCCACCGGCTCCGAACCGCCCCGCAGCAAGCCCGCCACTTTTTCATCTTCAATCTTCATGATTTCTTTTTTTACCGCCTCGGCTTTTTCGCCCGTGACGGTCTGCGCGGAGAGTATTCCGGGCAGTGCGGCGGCCACGAACGCAACGAGCATGAGTTTTCGCATTGTAGGAGTCTCTCCCCGAATCTTCGCAGGATATTTCGACGGGCACGCGAGCACCCGAGCCCGAACGTAGAAAGGAATTTGGATCGATCGGTGCGCCGGTCGACACGCAAGATATAACTTGCGGCAGCAGAAGGCAATGCTGGCCTGCATCGGCTCGCGTGCCGGTGACTGCGGTCACGAGCAGCGGTGACGCGCGTCCTATGGCCTTTCCGGTATCGGTGTTAGAAAAGATCTGTAAGCTTGCAAAGCCACGGGAAGGAGATCGAATCCACTGGGCACTATGACTGGAATCTGAAAAACTCTTTCCGCGATACCGCGCACGCGGTGCCTGGCGAAGTTGGCGTCGATAAGCGCCAACCGCCAAAACCAGCGAGACACGCAAGGGGAACCGCCAGGTTCCCCTTCGTGATTTCCAGTAGTCCAATCCGTTTTTCCTTGACTCCCTACTCCGTCGGGCGTACGAACTCATCTGGAAAGATATTCTTCTGGTTACCGTAACCGGCGAGATTAGCTTCCAAACCCTTTTCCGTTCGCTCGGCAGCGCAATCGCCGGATGCCGCGCCACGAGGTGCCTCATGAAACGCGCCATCAGAATAGGCTGCGGCCTGACGGCCGCTCTGCTCCTGCTTGGGCTCACGGCTTTCGCGCACCACGGCGGGTCGGACTACGATGTGCAGCATCCCGTCACGCTCAAGGGCACGGTCACGGAGTTCTACTGGTCCAACCCGCACTGCCAGGTTTTTGTCGACGTGAAGGACGATGCCGGCAAGGCGGTGAACTGGACCATTGAAACGTTGGCGCCCGCGGTATTGAAACGCGCCGGATGGAGCCGCGACACGCTCCATCCCGGTGATCAGATTTCCATCACGCTGGTTCCCAGCAAGAAAGGCACGCCGGTGGGAATGTTACGCAAAGTGGTGCTTCCGAATGGGGCGGAGTTGACGGGCGGAACGCTGGGCGAGCAGCCGTCACAGTAGCGCCCGCGCTAGAAACGGCTGAAAGCGCCGCACGCGCAAAAAATCTCACTGACGGAGAGGCGAAATGAAAACATGGCTCGCGGGGTTCGCGATCACGCTGCTGGCGGCGGTGGCGTTTTTAGCCGTGGCACGCGCGCAATCCGATCGTTCCGCCGCGGCAAAAGCGAGCGCGAAGCCTGGCGCTTTCGATCCGCATGATTTGAGCGGCATCTGGGATCCCGCGCCATTTCTGCAGCCCAAAGGCGAAGTGAATCCGCTGGATCTCGGCGGCCATCCAGAACCTTTGCCGCCATTCACGGCCGACGGCGAAAAAACCTACCGCGCCAATGCCAAGTTCATCGCCGCCGGTGCCGTGCTGGACTGCGATCCCTTTGGAGTGGCGCGCAATTTTTTCACGCCGCGTCCGTTTGAAATGATCCCCTCGCGCGACAGGCTGCTGCAACATTTTGAGTATTACGACAACTGGCGCGAAATCTGGACGGACGGCCGAAAGATGCCCGCCGATTTCGATCCCGAGTACATGGGATATTCCACCGGGCTCTGGGACGGCGATACGTTTGTCGTTGATTCCACGGCCTATAACGGCAAGGCATTCCTGACGTGGCAGGGATTTCCGATCAGCGAATCCATGCACCAGAATGAAAAGTGGCAGCGCGTGGATGCGGACACGTTGAGAATTATATTTACGTTCGATGATCCCAAAAACTATGCGAAGCCGTGGTCCATCACGTTTTTCTGGAAGCTGAAGCGGGACTGGGCGATGGACGCGCATCCCTGCACGCTCTCTGCGATCAAGGAATACGATGAACGGGTAAACCATGCGGACAAACTTCCCGGGCGGGATTACGGCGCACCGGACAAGAAATAGTTTTGCTTCAGTCCACGACCCCGGCATGCTCCAGGATTTCAACGACAGAACCGCCGAATCCGGCTTATCATCGAACTATCTGGCGGCGGCTGCCGCCTGCAACTAAACGGGAAAAAGGGAAATCATGAAAAGGATTTTGCGCAGGACTTTCGGAGCGTTCTTCGTGTTTGCAGCGCTGTGCACTCTCCTGGCGCCCGCCGCCGCGCACGCGGATGAAATCAAGATTGTCACCTCCGGCGGCTTCACGGCCGCGTTCCTGCAGTTGGTGCCCGCATACGAAGCCGCCACACACAACAAGCTGGCCACCGAATTCGGCCCTTCCATGGGCACGACGCACAACGCGATTCCCGTGCGCCTGAATCGCGGCGAGGCGATCGACGTGGTGATCCTGGCGTCGCCTGCGCTGGAGGAACTGATCAAGAGCGGAAAAGTGCGTGCGGACAGCCGTACCGATCTGGTGATTTCAAAAATCGGCATGGCCGTGAAAGCCGGAGCGTCGCGACCGGACATCAGCAGCCTCGACGCGCTGAAGCGCACGCTGCTCTCCGCGAAATCCATCGCCTATTCCGACAGCGCCAGCGGCGTGTATCTCTCGACAGAATTATTTCCGAAGATGGGAATCTGGGAGCAGATCAAAGGCAAAAGCAAGAAGATCGAAGCCGATCCGGTCGGCGGCTTCGTGGCCACCGGAGAATTTGAAATTGGATTCCAGCAGATCAGCGAATTGCGCCCCGTAAAGGGCATCGACATTGTCGGAGAATTGCCGGAGGGCGCGCAGAGAGCCACGATTTTTTCAGCGGCTATTCCCGCGACCGCCGTGCATCCGGAAGCGGCAAAGGCGCTGATCGAATGGCTGGCATCGCCCGCGGCGTACGCGGCTATTCGAAACAGCGGCCTCGAACCGGCCAATTCCGCCGCTAAAACCGCACGCTAGACAGCATCCTCTCAAACGCCGGATGGAAGTCGTCAAAATCGTACAGCGGCGACACGAACACCAGAAAGAGCACATCCGACTGGCCGCGCGGCACGGCGACCAGCCAGTCGCGTTCGCGCTGCGGCCTGCCCTTCGGACCGATCATCGGCGAGATGGTTTCGAGTTCCACTGAGCCGCTCGCGACTCCAGCCACGGTGATAGGCTCGATGTCGCCGACTTGCTTCATTTTGGCATCGCCGCTGCGCAGGCTTTGCACGATGGCGGCCGTCAAACGGTCCGGGCCTAAATTTGCGGACGGCGCGCGCACCTGGCGGATCACCACTCCATAAGCCACGGCATTGTCAGAAACTCCGGCGCGCGGCGCGATCGTGGCGGAGTTCTGGTCCCCACCCATCACTTCCCAATTTTCCGGGCGGTCAATTCTCATCACGCCGAGATTCGCGTTCAGATAATTCGAATGCGGTTCCACAGCGGATACGGGAGCTGCCGGCACGCTCGCGGGGACGGGAGCGGAGGCCGGAGCGGGAGTCGTATTCGAACCAGCTCCAGCACCCGCGGCGGACGCGGCGGCTGGCGCATCGGCAAAGATCGCTCCATTCTTGCGATTCTCGGACGTCCAGCGGCCGCTCTTCGCGCCATCGGCAATTTCCGTTGCGCTATACATGGGGACGCCTGCGGAATGTTTTCGAACGCCGGCAAACTTCGGGCTGTCGCCGGAATACTTGCGCGCGGGCCATTCGGCAATTTCATCCTGGATGGCCGATTTGCGGTTGCCGGGATTCGGATGGTCGCTCAAAAATTGCGGCCCTGAGTTTCCGCTCTGCGCCTGCAGCTTTTCAAAAAAATCAGCCAGCGCCACAGGATTAAAGCCCGCCTTCCACATGATGATCGCGCCGACGGCGTCGGCCTGGGCTTCATCACCGCGCGAATATTTCAGCATCAGCGTGCCC
>Ga0075028_100000766_pt1 | contig 11454 bp, 9 predicted proteins | sample LitLauG_LLR_2014_FD_71390 | JGI IMG/M metagenome (GOLD analysis project Ga0075028, IMG submission 71390) | Freshwater sediment microbial communities from Pennsylvania, USA - Little Laurel Run_MetaG_LLR_2014 | ecosystem: Environmental > Aquatic > Freshwater > Creek > Sediment | place: USA... | reverse complement strand
GGGTGGCGCAGGCGGGCGACGTCGCGGGCGATCCCAGCCCGGCAGCGCGGCGACTGCGCGCACCCTTGGAGCGCGCTCACCATGCTCGCGGCGTCGCCGCGCGCCTCGGCGGCGATCAGGTCGGTGACCGCGGCTTGCTCGGCGTTCGGCAGGCTGAACGCGCGGGCCAGCAGCCCGCTGATCGCCAGGAACACGGCCAAGGCGATCACGATCAGCGCGATCCGGCGCGCGCGCACGACCACAGGGTAGGTGCGTCTCGGAAACGGCGTGGCGGAGCGGTCCGGCCGTGCCGTTGCGGAGCGGTCCGGCCGGTCCGCCACCGGCGCGCTCTTACCTTTCTCTAGCCGCTGCGTTACTCAGGTCTAACCGGCGGCTTAACCATCGTTTGCCGCTTACTGGAAGGATCGCTCGGCCATGTGTGAAGACTCGGCCGGCAATCGAAACCCAACTCGCTCGCGGAGGCATCTGCGGTTCGCGGGCCGGCCTCGGGCGGCCGCATTCGCCGCGCTGGCGACTGTGCTGCTGGCGGGCCTGGGCCAGCAGTCGCTCGCGCTGGGCGCTGCGGCCGCTCCTACGAGGTTCCCACCGTCGCGCGGATCGGGTATCGCGTCCACAGGCCCGTATGGATCGAACCTCGCTTCGGCCGCCCCGCGCGGATCGCAGCTCGCTTCGCTGACCGGCTCGCCCTCTCAGGCGCTGCCCCGGGCAGCCGTTTCCGTCCATCTCCCGGCCGATCCCCGTGCCGTTCCCCGCTCGTTTCTCGGGATCTCGACGGAATACTGGACGCTGCCGATGTGGGCTCGGTACCCGGAGCTGCTCGGCCGGGTGCTCGGGCTGCTACGGGTGAACGGGCCGCTCGTGCTGCGGATCGGCGGTGACTCGGCCGACCGCACGCTGTGGTCGCCCGCGCGAGAGCTCCCCGAATGGGCCTTCGAGTTGACGCCTCAGTGGCTGACTGGAGCCAGCAAGATCGTCGGGATCACTCGCGCGCGGGTGATCCTTGATCTCAACTACGTGACCTCAACCCCACGGATCGCCGCGAGTTGGGCCAGCAGGGCAAGTGCGAACCTGCCCAAGGGCAGCATCCTCGGCTTCGAGATCGGCAACGAGCCGGACATCTACAGCCATCGGTTCTGGTTGCGGGTGACGGCCGCTGGGCTGCACGGCACCGGCCGCAACGCGCTGCCCGTGGCGCTGTCGCCCTCGGGCTACGCCGACAGTTTTTTGTCATACAGCCGGGCGCTTACGCAGGTTGCGCCTGGAATCCCGCTGCTGGGACCGGCCCTCGCCGACCCCAACTCGCATCTCGGCTGGGTGTCGTCGCTGCTCGCGAGCCCCCACCCCGGGCTCGCGGCGATCACCGTCCACCGCTACCCGTATTCCGCCTGTGCGCTTCCGTCTTGGCGTAAGTATCCGACGATCGCGCGCGTGCTGAGCGAGAACGCCAGCGCCGGTTTGGCGGCCTCGCTGCGGCCGGTACTGGCACTCGCCTCGCGTGCCGGCCTCCCGGTGCGCCTGACGGAGCTCAACTCGGTCACCTGCGGTGGATTGAAAGGCGTCAGCAAGACATTCGCGACTGCCCTATGGGCGCCCGACGCCCTGTTCGAGCTGCTGCGCGCGGGCGTGATGTCGGCCGATGTGCACATCCGTGCCGAGGCGATCAACATGGCGTTCTCGCTGACGCGGCACGGACTGGTTGCCAACCCGCTGTTCTACGGGCTGCTGACGTTCGTGCGAACGATCGGTCCCGACGCGAAGCTGCTGGCGGTGAATCTCCACGCCCGCCCGGCGCTTCACCTGAAGGCCTGGGCGGTGGCCCTGCGCGGCGGCGTGCTGCACGTGCTGGTGATCAACAAGGGCGCGCGGTCGACGGCTGTTTCGCTGGCGCTCCCGACGCATGCGCCGGCGACGGTCCAGAGGCTGCTCGCACCCTCGGTCCGATCGACCAGCGGCGTGACGCTCGCCGGCCAGCGACTCGGGCCCGACGGACGGTGGACGGGGCCGCCGGTGCTCGAGTCACTCCCGCGCCAGGGCCGCGCCTACAAGCTGACCGTGCGCGGCTACAGCGCGGCGCTGGTCACGGTCAAGCTGGCTCGCAGCGGCGGCGCCCGGCAGTAGCGCAGCAGCAACAGCCATCGGTACGCTCCCCCTGGTGAAGCTGCTCTACAAGCCATTCGGGCTGATCGCGGGGCTCATCGGCAAGCTGCTCGGCAAGCAGGCGTTCCGAGCCGTGTGGACGGAGGTCGACGAATCGTCGGACCCGCCGGAACCAACGGTCGGCGAGACTGACATGTGGAAAGCCGTCAGCGGCACCGCGCTGCGAGCGGCGCTGATCGCGACGTTCGTGACCCTGCTGCGCCGCGTCAGCGCGCGCGTGTTTCGCAACCTGATCGGCGTCTGGCCCCAGGAGCCGGCGCAGCCGGCCGACCGAGCCGACGCCCCGGCACAAGGCGGCACGCGAACCGATCGGTGAGTGCTACCGACCCGCTAGGCCGCGGCGTCGACGAATCCGTCGCCGCCGGCCCCGGCCGCCTGCGCTTCGCCGGATTCCGTGGCGCGCCCCACCGCCGGGGCGCGTGGATCGGGACGCAGCTTGCGGTCGGCGTCGAACGCGTCCTCGGTGAAGATGTCGGCGCTGCTGAAGCGGGCGAACACCTCGCGCGCCGCGGTGATCGCGCGCTCGCAGACGCTGTCGTCGCTCTCGTAGGGCTCCTCCCCGCGGGCGATGCCGTACGCGAGGCCGAACACGAACCCCCAGTCGCGGCAGTTGGACTCAAACTCGGTGAGACCTGGCTCGACCGCCCTGGGAAACACCGACATCGCCTGCACGGGGTCGGTGAACCCATGGCCGGCGACCGCCCCGAGCACCGTGGTCACCTTGTCCGTCAGCTTCATGTTGCTCCCCGTAGGAGTCATGCTTCCTCCCTGCCCTGCGCCGAGCCCAGTGCTACGACGCCCCCGCCTATCTCGACGTGCCCAATCATATGCGATTTCGAAGCACAAGCGGCTGCCTGCGGGGGAAGCTGGCGCCCGTTCGCCTCGTGAGGAAGTCGCCTCAGCTGGCCGCCGGCACCAGATAGCGCTCATAGCCTGTGAGCGGCTGGTAGCCCAGGCGCAGCCAGGCGGGGGCTCCGAGCACCGAGGTCTGGGCCAGTGAACACCACGCGCCAAGCTGTTCGAAGCTGAGCTTCAGCGCCATCCACAGACAGGTCTCGGCAAGCCCGCGTCGTTGTCCAGGGGGTCCCGGGGGAGGCAGGCGCTGCCCCGGTCTGAGCTTTCGAAGCGTTGCACCCTGGCAGCCGAGCGCGACGCCGTGAGTGACGAGCGTCATCGCCCCTGACAGCGGCATGTCCTCGTAGTAGGCGACGAACGCTGCGACGTTCTCGTCGTCGAGCGAGGTGGGATCAAAGAAGATCTGCGCGGCGATCTCGCGCGACAGCTCACCCATCCCCCAAGCGCTTGAAACGAGACCGAGGTAGTCATCCTGCGTCTGGGCATCGCGGGCCTGGCGTAGCTGCACCCCGTCTGGAATCTGGGGCTCCTCCGGCAAATGGTCGAGCATCAACTCGGGAAGTCGTCCAAGGTCCCGCAGCCCCGCACGAGCTGCCCAAGCTCTCAGGTCGGCGTCTCCGTGCTCCCGGACCCACAGCGCGTAATGCCGGTCGCCGAAGAACTCGCGTCCACGCCGCTCCACCTCGGCGACGGTGAGCCGGTCGTCGAGCCGGAGCGCGCCATTGCGATACGGGTTCGGCTGCGGATGCGGTCCGCAAGCCAGCAGCAGGCCGGCATCTTCGACGAACGAGCCGCCATGGGTCGCGAGATGCCGCAGATAGGCCGCAAGGGTGAGGTCAGAAAGCTCCAGCAGCCGGCCGCGATCGGCGGTCGGCTCGGCTGCCTCCTGGCCGTGCCCGCGGGCATCTCGCCTGCCTCGGATGCCGCGCACGGTGGCGTCCAGACTCATGCCGGCGACACTGCTCCGAGGTCGGTGCTCACTTCGGCGATCAGTTCGGGCGGGACTGTGAAGTCGTCGAACCACCGACCGCCGAACGGGCGATGACTCGGGATGATCTGATCGCTCGAGTACGCGAGAATCTTGCGGTTGTAGCGGCGTATCTCATCACGCAGCTCGTCGGGGAGCTGGCCGTCGGCCGCGAGTCGCCGTTCCATCTGATCGAGCAGCAGCTGAGTTTCGTCGATCGTGGTCACGATCCCGTGCGCCCACGACGAGGGGAAGAAGCCCTGCTCGCCCTTCACCTCCACGAGACGCTTGATCGCTTCGTAGGAGACGTCCTGGAGCCCGCGCCGGGACAGCCACCGCGTCTCGTAGTTGAGGCGCTGGTGCCAGAGCGGCGCCACCATCGCCCGGCGATGCTCCTCGAGCGTTCGGTGGAAGATCGTGTAGCCGTGCTCGGCAGGATGCTCGAAGAAGCGCGAGCCCGGATCCAGGAACGGGACCATCGGGCAGATCAGCGGCAGGACATGCCCGCCGGGGAACCGCTTCATCAGCGCCTCCGAGTAAGCCACGGTGTCGAGCACCGAGCGCCGGTCCTGCCGGGGCATGCCGATGAAGAACCAGACCATGATCCCGCGCACCCCAGCGGCAAGCGCCCGCGGAATCCAGCGCTCCATCTCGTCCATCGAGTAGTTGCCACGGCCGGCGAGCCGGGAGATCGCCCGGTCGTGTGACTCCGGCGAGAGCATGATGAACGCCTGCGTCGCCTCGCCCATCCGCTTCAGCGTGTCGTCGTCCGGGAGCGAGAACTGCTCGAAGAAAACGCTCTTGTAGCCCATTTCCGCGACCACGTCGAGGTACTCGTGCAGGCGCCGTTTGGTTTCCGAATAGCACTGCAGCGCGTAGATCGAGGTCATCCGGGCGGCGTCGCCGAGCGAGCGCAGCTCATCCACGACACGGGAGTGGTCCTTCTGGATCAGCGTCTTGCGGACGCCCATCATCGACTGGTACGCGTAACGGGATCCGCCGCACCACGGGCAGTCATGGGCGCAACCGGTGTTCGGAAGGGTCATGATCAACTTGTTGGTCGCCAGATCGCCGTCGACGTCTCGGTAGTAGGACCAGTCGACCGTGGCGTCGTTGTAGTGCAGCGACGGCTTGTGATCGAAACCGTTGGAGCGGACCTCGCCCCGCTCCTTATAGAGCAGATTTGGAATCGAGCCAAACCGTCTGGTGCCGCGGGTGACCTCGCCCACGAGCCGCGCGACAGGCTCGAGCGTGTCGTAGCCCTTGATCACGAAGTCGACCGCCGGATACTGGATCAGCTCGTCCGCGTAGTAGGTCGCGGAGATGCCGCCGAACATCACCAGCGAATCAGGCCGCACCGCCTTGATCCGCTTGGCGACCTCGATCGCGCCGTGACACTGCGCCATCCAGTGCAGGTCCAAGCCGAATATCGGTGCATCCAGACGGCCGATCAGCTTGTCGACGTCAAGCGTCGGGTGCATCAGCATCAGCGAGGCCACGTTGACGATCTCGCAGCTGAACCCGTGCTCGCGGAGGCGCTGCTTGATCGAGAAGAAGCCGAGCGGGTACATCTCGTAGATCGACGTGATGTTCACGCTGTCGGAGTCGCTCAGGTAGGCGAACAGGACGTCGTCGCGCTCGCGGAAGTCGTAGACGCTCGGCGCGTGAAGGAGGAACACGTCCGCGACCAGGTTGGGAGTCAGGGCCGTCAAGTCGCGCTTTCCGGCTGGTCCCCGGAACCGGAGGGGCCGTCGGCCGGTTCCTGGTCGAGGGTCATCGGCCTGCGGCGGCGCGCGCGCATTGCCGACCCCGGCGCCCCGCGCGCTCGTCGTCGCACCGGGAGTTCGAGCGCGAGGATCTCCGCGTTCGGGTCGTCCACAACCTGCTCGAGCAACGATCCGAGTGCGTCCACGAAGAAGGCGATCGTGGCCGGCTCGAAGAGGTCCTGGTCATACTCGAAATAGCCGCTCAGCTGTTCGCCGTGGAGTTGCAGCTCGAGCGATAGATCGAAACGGGAGAAGCCGATGTCGACCACCTCTGCTTCGACGGTCAGGCCGGCGAGCTCAAGCCGCGGTGGCGGAGAGGACCGAGCACGGAAGTTCAGCTGAAACAGCGGATTCGACGCCGTCGTTCGCGGCACTCGCAGAGCTGAGACGACCTTCTCGAAGGGAAGCTCCTGATGAGCGATCGCCCCCAGCACGGTCTCGCGGGCGCGTGTCACGACGTCGTCGAAGGTGGTCGCGCCGGACAGCCCGATCCGCAGCGCGACGGTGTTGCTGAAGAAGCCGACGATGTCCTCGAGACCGGCATGGGTCCGGCCCGCGACCGGCGAGCCGATCACCAGGTCCTCTCCCCCGCCGAGCCGGTAGACCAGGGTGGCGAAGACAGCGAACAGCACGACGAACGGAGTCGTGCCGCGCGCCTGGGAAACCCGGCTGACGGCGACCGCGATGTCGCTCGGGAGCGTGAAATCGTGACGTGCCCCGACGTGCCGCTGGACCTGTGGACGGGGCGTGTCGAGCGGGAGGCGGTGGGTGAAGGGCGCCCCCTCGAGCGCCTGAGTCCAATACGCAATCAGCTCCGCCAGGAGGGGACCGGCCAGGCGTTCGCGATGCCAAGCCGCGTAATCCGCGTACTGAAGCGCCTGCGGCGGCAGCTGGATCGACGCCCCGGTGAGCTCCGCCTCATACAGCCTGCCGAGATCACCAAGCAGAATCGCGTCGGAGTGCGCGTCGCCTGCGATGTGGTGCAGGCACAGAAGCAGATGGTGTTCGTCGTCGGCGACCCAGATCAAGGTCGCGCGGATCATCAGATCGCGCGTGAGATCAAACGGCTCGCGCGCACGCTCGCGCAGCGACGCCGCGATCGCCTGCTCGGGGGCGCCGACCATGTTCACCACATCGAGGGGCATCTCGAAGGCCTCGAGCGCCAGTTGACTGAGCACCCCCCGCTCGTCGACCACGACGGTCCGCAACGTTGCGTGCCGCCGCACGACCGCCTCCAGTGCACGACCGAGCGCGGCGACATCGACCGGGCCCCGGAGTCGGTATGCGCGCGCCGTGTTGTGCGTGGGAGAACCGGGGGCGAGCCGGTCGAGGATCCACATGCGCTCCTGCGAGTACGACAGCTGCGCGGCCTGGGAGGCGTCACGGCGCGGAATCGACCCACGGCGTGCAGCTTCGCGTCGGCGCTTGAGCGCCGCCTCGACTACGGCACGCTTACTTGCAATTGAGGTCCCGGACGCTTCCGGCAACGAACCCCCCAAGGCTCCGAGCGATGACGTCAACCCCCGATGTCAGTATACCCCCGGCGCGCCGAGTGCTCCAGGGCGTCCTGAAGAGAGCACTCGAGTAGAGGCCTGTCCAATCGGGCGAACCACTCGTCGTCGTAAGGACCAGGGCGCCGTTGCTGGACGCGGTGCCTCAGCGTCTGTGTGGGCGGGCCGCCGAGGCGTCGAGGAGGGGCGGTTACCTACTCTTCCACTTTCATTCTATACCGCACGCGAGGCCCTCATGAAGCCACCGTTCATGCCGCATAATCGCCCGCCGCAGGCCAGAACGACGGAGATCGGAGCCTCGAAATGCGTGTGGTGTTGTCGATGCATCCAACGGGAGGGCGGGCATGAGCGAGCATGCGGTGGTGATCGCCGGTGCGGGGCCAGCGGGGATGATGCTCGCGGCTGAGTTGGCCCTCGCGAAGGTGGACGTCACGGTTGTCGAACGGCGTGCTGATCACGTGCTCGCCGGCTCACGTGCGGGCGGATTTCACGCGCGCACGATCGAGGTGTTCGATCAGCGTGGGGTTGCTGACCGGTTCCTCGCGGAGGGGAAGGTCGCTCAGGTCGCGACGTTCGGCACAACCGTGCTGGACATGAGCGACTTTCCGACGCGCCATCCATACACGCTGGGGATCTGGCAGAACGCGATCGAACGGATCATGGCTGCCTGGATCACAGAGCTGCCGGTGCGGATCCTTTACGGGCGAGAGGTGACGGGCTTCGAGCAGGGGGATGGCGGCGTCGATGTCCGGCTGTCGGACGGCGAGGCGCTGCGGGCTCGGTATCTCGTCGGGTGCGACGGTGGGCGGAGCATCATCCGAAAGGCGGCCGGCATCGAGTTCCCGGGATGGGACGCGACGAGGAGCAATCTGGTCGCCGAGGTCGAGGTGGCCGAGGAACCGCCGCGGGGCATCCGCCACGACGAGACCGGCGTTCACGGTCTGAACCGGATGGAGGATGGGAGCACGTTCCGGGTCGTCGTCACCGAGCGACAGGTCGGGCCGGGCACCGAGGCGACCATCGACGACCTCAGCGAGGCACTGATCGCCGTCTACGGGACCGACTTCGGGATCCACAGTCCGACCTGGATCTCGCGGTTCACCGACGCCACGCGCCAGGCGGCGACGTATCGCGCAGGACGGGTCCTCCTCGCCGGGGATTCGGCGCACATTCACTACCCGGCGGGAGGGCAGGGCATCAGCCTCGGCGTCCAGGACGCCGTCAATCTGGGATGGAAGCTCGCGCAGGTCGTCAACGGGACCTCCTCGGACACACTGCTCGACACCTACCACGACGAGCGCCACCCGGTCGCCGCTCGCGCGCTCAAGCACACGATGGCTCAGACCACCCTCCAGCGGCGCGATGACAGGATGCAGGCCCTCGTCGACATCGTGTCGGACATCGCAGCCTTCGATGAGCCGCGCCGATGGCTCGCCGGGATCATCTCCGGGCTTGACATCCACTACGACCTCGGCGAGGGCCACCCGCTGCTCGGCCGGCGCGTGCCCGATCTCGACCTGACGACGGCCGACGGCCCGCTCCGCGTCTTCGAACTGCTCCGCGACGCCCGTCCGGTGCTGCTCAACCTCGGTCCTCAAGGCGACGTTGACGTTGCGCCGTGGTCGGACCGCGTCCGTCTCGTCGACGCAACATACGGCGGCGCCTGGGAGCTCCCGGTGCTCGGCGCCGTCAACGCGCCCACAGCCGTTCTGATCCGCCCGGACGGATACGTCGCGTGGGTCGGCGACGGAGACAAGCTCGGCCTCACGGAGGCACTCACCACGTGGTTCGGGCCCACCACCACCAGCTAACAGGCCGCCCGAACAGCGCTGTCGGATCGCCCTGTGCGGGCACCGCCCGTTTCCAGCCTTCCGGGATGGCTGTGCCGCTGCACGGCCGGCTAGCTTCAGGTCGCGTCTCTGGTCATTTAGGGCCGCGAAGGTTCGACAGTCCGACGATCACGAACAACGCGACGACCGCGAGCACCGCCAACGTCGGAAACGTGTCGCTGCCGAGTACCAGAGCGATCACGGTCAGGGCCTCGGCGGTCCCACATCAACACCTGCCGGCGCTGAATCTCCGAGCGCCAAACTCAGGGTGTGTTGGACGCAGGCCGGCGGGGTCGGTGCGCCCGGGCCCGGGCCGCGCGAAGCAGTTTCCATCGACGCCTCGGCCGGCGCCGGAGCGGCCGGGATTCGCTCCGGATCAGAGGTACGAGCAGAGGCCTGGCTGCCGACATTGTGTTCAGTGATTCGGCCCTGCGCCCCCGACCCGCGAACGAACTCGACGAATGTTGGGGGTCGCGGTTGACGGTGGACAGATGGAGCGTCCGCCGGCGCTTCCTCACATCCTTGACGAGGCTGACGCCGGGTCCTCGCCTCAGAGAGCGAGACGCATCTTGAAATTCGTCATCGCGACCCCGCGAACGACGGGGGTGCAACGATCGACGATCACGAACCCGAACCGCTCGAACAGCGGACGCGACGTTAGGCTGGCGTAGGTTTCGAGCGTGCATGCCCCGCCTTTACGAGCGAGGCACACGATTCGCCCCACCAGCGCGGCCCCAATCCCACGTCGGCTCACATCCGGATCGACGAAGAGCATGTCGAGCAGCGAGCCGTCCACCAGATCGCTGAAGCCGACGACCTGTTCGTCCTCGACGGCGACGATGGTCACGGCCGCCGCACGGGCGGCCGCCCACGTCAAAGCGTCCAACGAATCGAGCCCTGTCGACACCCACGCATTGATCTGCTCGGTCGTGTAATCCCTCGAAGCCGTGATCCGGATGGCTCTCTCGAAAACGCTCATCGTTGCGGCCGCGTCTTGATCGACGTAAGCCCGCAGCTTCATGCCGAACAGACTAAAGCGGCGGCGCTGCTAGCAGTCGGCCGTCATACCGCGGGGCGTTGAGCGTCGTCAACCCGAGGGGCGCACCCGGTCGTGGGCAGGGCCCGTCGTGCAAGACGTAGGAATCCACGCCAGAGCGAAGGCCAAGATCCGCGATGCCGGCATTCCCTACCGAGTGCCGACCGACACAGAGTTACCCGAGCGCGTACGCGCGGTCCTCGCAGTCGTGTACCTGATCTTCAATGAGGGCTACGCGGCCAGCGCGGGCGAGGAGCTGGTGCGGGTGGCGTTGTGCGCCGAGGCGGTCCGGCTCGCGCGGCTGGTGGCGGAGCTAATGCCCGACGAGCCCGAGGCGGTCGGCCTGCTGGCGCTGATGCTGCTGATCCAGGCGCGGCGCGAGACGCGCGCCACGCCCGCCGGCGACCTTGTGCTGCTCAAAGACCAGGACCGAAGCTGCTGGGATCGGCACATGATCCACGAGGGCCAGGCGCTCGTCCGCAGCGAGCTGCTAACCGACGTCGCCGACCGCCGGGACCACGTGCTCGTGACTCGACCTCGACTGGCCCTTGATCGACGCTGTCGAGGAAGCGCTGGGGCTACTTGAGCGCGATCCTCGGGGGGACACGCGCTACGCGGTCGGCTCAACGGCCTCCGCTCACTGCGCGTGGGCACCTATCGCATCATCTACCAACCGGCAGACAGCGACACGATCGTCCGCGTCGCCGCGATCCGCCATCGCTCGATCGCCTACCGCACTGACCCCCGCCCATAGGCGTGGCCGGCCGTTGATCGCTTCCCTGATGTCCGCGCAACCCAGGTCTCTGCCGCAAACGGGGCCCGACCAACTCTCGAAATTTGCAGGGCTCGGTGTGGCGCGCCCCGCTTTGGAGAAAACGCGATACTTCCCGCCAGTCGTCGTCGGCGACGCCGAGCGGAGATCACGCTCGGCCCCGCAGGTGGCGACAAGCGCGACTCTCTTGCGTCCGATGGGTCGAGACCTGCCTTGTGATTACGCGGTACTCGTCGGGGTCATGTGGTCTGCCTTGGCGTGAGAGCGATCAGGGATCGGGAGATGGAGGAGAACGCAAAGGGGAGCGGGCTCCAGTGCTCGCCGCCGTCGATGGTCTCGAGGACCTGTCCGTTCGACAGCCCGGCGTAGAGGCGGCCGGCAGCGGGAAGGAGGGCGTATGGCATTGCGTCGACTTCGAGGACCGGCTGCCAAGGCCCGTCGGCTTGTGAGCGGAGGATTTGGGCGCGCTGTTGTGCTCCGTGCGCGCTGCGCACGCTCCGCGCGGCCGACAGGAAGCGCAGCTCGGGGTTGTCGCGGTCGCCGGCCGCCGCCCATCCATAG
>Ga0075028_100000764_pt1 | contig 11465 bp, 13 predicted proteins | sample LitLauG_LLR_2014_FD_71390 | JGI IMG/M metagenome (GOLD analysis project Ga0075028, IMG submission 71390) | Freshwater sediment microbial communities from Pennsylvania, USA - Little Laurel Run_MetaG_LLR_2014 | ecosystem: Environmental > Aquatic > Freshwater > Creek > Sediment | place: USA... | reverse complement strand
ATCTAACACCGGATGCGCGCAACCAGATTCAGGCGCCCACCGAAGTTAAAGGCGCGGTCGTCGAGCAAGTGCAACCTGGTAGCTCCGCCGATGAAGCGGGGTTGCAACCGGGCGATGTGATCCTGGAGGTCAATCGCCACAAAGTCCAGAGTGCTGCCGATGTGCAGCAGGATCTGGGCAAGGTCGAGGCCGGGAGAGACGCTCTCTTGCTGATCTGGTCGAACGGCGGCAATAGCTTCCGCGTGCTGCATCCGACGCAGGGGTAACTGGGCTCATCCGGCCGGGAGAGCAGCCCTCCCCGAACTTTGTCATCCCGACCGGAGCGCTGGCTTCGCTGTGCGCAGCCAGCGCGGAGTGGAGAGGCCTGCTTTGCTTTTGGGCTGGGCAGGCCTCGACTCTTTATGATTGCCCCGAAAGCTGTTACGGTCGGACGGCTTGGACTTCCGCGAGATTGAGTGGAACGTGTTTGCTCCAATACGAGAACATTTCCGCCTGGGCGCGCAACCGCACCTGAATCGCCGAAATCTCCTCGGGGGAAAAGTAATTGCGGTGCTTGGCGACGAGGATTTTAGCTGGGATATGGACGTACACCCAGGATCTGTAGTCCTTGAGGCCGTCGCCGTACCCGCGATGGATCGCTTCGAGATCCGTCCTGCGCTCGAACTTGGCTGTGTAACGGCTCGACACTAGGCGGACTAGGCCAAGCCGCCGAATGCGATTTCCGTGACTCAGGGCAACTACGTGAGAAAGTTCGTGCGCCAGGACGCTGCACACGCCGTCTGTGGGCGGTTGTTGTCCGAAGAGATTCGGGTTGACATCCACGAAATACCGCATGCGAACCGGAAGAAAAAATCGGGTCAAGCTGAAGCGGGTGCGAAAGTAATCGGCATCGCTGTGGAAGGTGCGGACGCGCAGATCGGTATTTGCCAGTTCCGGGAATGACGCGCTTCGCAGCGCTCGTATCTGGGCTTCCGTTGCTGCTGTGTCGGTGTTTGGCTGGGTCACTTGAAAGCACGGCGGTGGCTCCGGTAGGGGGTGTGCGGTACCGGTTTGCAGCACGGCCGCCAAAAGAGTGGCCAGCATCGCGGAGCGTAGAAATCTCATTCCGGATATTCCTGCGACTGTAACCGGTATTGGCGGAGCATGCTTAATAGCGCGCCGACGCTGGTGGGCTGCACTCCTCGCGCGCGATTCGCATCTCCGATTTCGAACGCCAGACGCCATTGCTGGAACAAAACCCGATACGCTTCCCAAAGCCCGAGCTTGGGATCGTAGATATGCGTTGCTTCGGAAGTTACTCCGTTGAGTTCGACGACTTTAAGGTTCAATCCGGCGCGAAAATCCTCCACCGAGGGCACGCGAACGTCGAAGCGCCCGAAGTAGAAGCCCAGGAAAGTCCGGGCGATTTTGTCGATGACTTGTTCGAGGGCAGGGGAATTTAGTGCGCCACCATCCAGGAAAATTGCTCCCCGGCAGTGGGTGCCAATTTCCACTAGCTGAACTTCCTCGCCGGACTGCGGCACGCGTTCGGCTTGGATGGAATTTTTGCGCAGGTAGAAATCGGACATGCAGACGGCGCGGTCGTCGGCCAGGATCAAGTCTTCCAGGGTGCGTTGGCCATCGCCGACCAGCACTGGCATGCGCTTCTCGGTGATGGAAAAAATGTGACCCCTGGCTTCGTCAGGGCGGCGGTAGTAGAAGACGCCGAACTCCTTGCCCGGAACATACTCCTGCAAGATAACGGGAAACGAGGCGTGCGTCAGGTAGTTGCGCATCTCCTCGTCGGAGCGAACGATGGCGACCCCTGAGCCGCGTTGCCCAGCGTCAGGTTTCAGGACAAATGGGAACTGCGGAGCGTTTTGCTTCAGAAACTCGTGAATCTGCGTAATGCGCTGCTGTAGATCGCCCGGGGGCAGCAGCGTGTGGCGAGGCAGCCATTCTTTTGCGTTTGCCAGGTGCCCCAGAATTTCAGACTTCGATTCGCCGACAAATCCGCTGGCCGGGATTGCGGGGTCTGCGGCGGTAAACAGAGTCCAGCTGCGGAAGCGAATTCCCAGATAAAGAACATAGAGAACGACCGGCGGATAAAACGCGTAGGGTGGCCAGAATTCCCAGCGAACGAGTCGCCTCCAGCGCCGAACGAGTCCGCGGCGGCCTCGATACGTAGCCAGGGTTGTGGCCAGTCGAGTTAATACGAACAGCGCCGCCCCGGCAAAAACGAGTTTCCTCGAAAGAGACTGGCTCGCCAGGAAGCCTGAATGCAGAAACGGCAAGCCGAGTCCTGCCGACAAGCCGACAATGAGAGGGGTCCAAATCGCCGCTGCCAGCAGGAAATAAGAAATGAATTGTCTAGCGGAAGTGTGCAATACCCCGGCGGCGACATAGGTCGGAAGACGAGTTCCGGGAACAAAACGAGAAGCGAAGATGGTAGTCGCGCCATTGCGCTCCAGCCACGCAGACGCATTTTCCAGAGCCTTCGGATGAATGAGCCAGCGTAACGGGGCGCGCGCCACAGCCGGTCGGCCAATCCAGCGCCCCACGAGATACAACAGCATATCGCCAACAAAGATTCCGGCGAAACACGCCAGCACGGCCAGCAGAAGACTCATGCGTCCTTCCGCAACGAGAACACCGGCGCTGATGCAGGCAAGATCTTCGCTGACAAACGTCGCCAACGCCAAACCGACCACCATTACGAACATCGTGATCGGTCCCGGCTTAGGCAAATGCGAGGGACCCATCGGTTGCTTCGCCAAGGCGATGCTTTCCCGCGGAACGGTCGCATGGGTCGCGGCTCGGCCCTTTTCCACGGCGTCGAAGAACGACGTAAGGAAGGGCACTAGAGGCCCTGGATCCTGAAACGTCATGAAGTGATTGCTGTCGAAGAGCTCCAATTCACTCTGCGGTACCAGCCGGTGGACCTCGACTGCTGCCTCGACCGGTACCAGCGGATCCTTGCGGCCGTGCAGAATCAGCATCGGCCCGTCGAACGATTGCAAGATTCCGCGGAGCGGGCGCTGGTCAGAGTCGTAAAAATTCCTCGCGTAGGAAACGCCCATGTCCGTCCGGTTCAACTCGCCGAAGCGGGGTAGCCCGGTCTTGAGCAGCCAGAGTCCGGCCAGTTGCGCGCCGTGCACCGCGTGGTTCAGGTGATAGTCGCCGAGCATTTCCATCTCTTGAACATTGAGCGCGGAAAGCATGGTAACCGAAGCCACCCGCTCCGGAGCTGTGCGCGCCATGTTCAGAACCACGCCGCCTCCCATGCTGAAGCCGACAAGATGCACCCGCCGGATTTCCAGTCGATCCAGCATCTGCCAAACATAGGTCGCATGCGCCTTGAAGGAATAGTCCGGCAGATCGTGCGAGGATTCTCCAAAGCCGGGAAGGTCTGGAGCGATGAGCCGGCGAGGGCCTTGCAGTTGCTCCATTAACTTTTGCATGACTTCGCTGTCGCCCGGGCTTCCGTGGATCAGTACTACGGGAATGCCATCGGAGCGTGATTGTGCGGGGATTTCGCGATACGCGATTCGCACATCTCCGGGCAGGATTTGATCGCCCTCGACGGCGGAGACGGTTACCGTCTTCAGGTCGCTAGGAATGGGCGTGGGATTTTTCTGGAACTGCCACCGCTGATAGTAGGAAAGAGAAAGAGCGACGAGGTAAATTGCAGCTACGCTTGCTAGCAGCCATCGTTTCCAGGGACGAGTGGGCTTAGGTGCGCCGGTAGGCTCAAGTCCTGGCTCTGGCTCTGGCGACACCTTCTGCGGCAGGGAATCGGACTCCATCGCAAGGCCCATTCTACGGGATCGTCAGAATGACTGGAGCGCGGGCGCGCGGCGTATCTCGGAGAGTTGAAGATCACCGGCCGCGCAGGGATTTCCTACGAAGTGTCGCATCGCCATGCGGTCATCTGTGCATTGGATTTCTGTGAAGGTGAGCGTTCGAACATCGTCTCGGTGCACGCAAGGGCCAATGGCTCCCGCGGGGTCGTGAAAGGAGTGCAGCTTCCGAAGCCAGTCAGAGGAACCGGCATCTGGCTCTTTCCAAGCGTCGCGGCAGGTTGCGCCGCGCACATGGAGCGCGCGGTCGTCACCCAGGCTAGAGGAGAACCAATGCTGCGACTTCCAAGGAAGATCAATCGGCTCAAGATTGCGCGCGTCCCAACGCCACTCCCGAACCGTTTGCTCGCCGGGAAAAATCCCCGCCAGACGAAACGGCTTCACCAGGCTCAAGTCAACTTCATTCATCGCCGCTTGTACCTCGCCCAACGTGCGCGAGCCCGCCAATGATGGAATCAATGCCCCGCGACTTCGCGCCTTCGTGGGCAATGGCGTTACCGGCTCATTCCAGTTCAGGAGCGCGAGCGTGATGCCGAACTCGTTGCAGGCAATCCACGTGCCTTCTTCGCCATTTGATGCGCCATCCGAGGGATAGAGTGCGCGCACGCCAGCAACTTGGTGCAGCTCGGGCAGATTTCCAGCCCCGCGAGCGATTCTTTCGTCGCGGTTCATGGCCAGAAGGTAGCTTTGACTGGGAGAGGAGCTTTCGACAACGAGGCTGAGCGTGCACACGAGGCTTACCGCCCCTGATGGGTTTCCAGGTGTTTCAGCGTCGAAGGAGCGACGCCGAATTCGTACGGCACCCGTATTCCCATCTGCGAGCACTGCGGTTTCATCAATGCGTAGTGGTGGGTGGCATGGCCCACACAAAACATGACTTCGCGGGCAACGGTTGAGCGGGCAACGCTCGAACGCACTTCTTGAGTGCCGCCTGCGCTGTAACCGACGCTGTATACCACGGCGCATTCTCCCAGCAAAACTTCCTCGCCGAGGTCACGGAAGCCCGCAATCAAGGATTCCGTGGCCGCCAGCGCCGTTTCTGGGGAATTCTCGAGGTCCGAGCTTCGGCGTCGTTCGTCATAGTTGATTCTGCCACCGGCAACACCCTCTAGCAGGCACTGGAAGTGCTCCAGCACATGGCGGTAATGCATGCCAATCGACGCGCCACAGCCTCCGTCGTCTTTCCAGGTGTAGGCACCCGTGCCGATGGTGCGAAGCAGCTCGTGGCCCTCCTCAAGGACTTCTTCCACTGCGCCGACCAGCCCTGAGTTGTTCGGGGACAGCTCGCTCATACTAGAGCCGCCCGCCAATCACTGGAATTTGGCTGCGGTGCAGGTAGAGCGCGACGGCGCTGCAAAGGAAAACAACTACAGCCAAGGCAAAGAGCTCGCCCTTGTCGCCCATTACTTCAATGCCTAGCAGAGTCAAATGGCTCAAAATGGCTCCTGCCATAACGCCGAGCGCCAAGAAAGCGCCCAGCCATACAAAACGTGGCGTCAAAAGCAACACGGCTGCGATCAACTCCACCACTCCCGAGCCGATGCGTCCCCATGGCTCCGCGCCGACCTTGGTAAAAATATAAACCGATTCCGGGGCCGCTGAGAACTTAAAAAACAGCGTCTGTAAAAGGATGAAGGCGGCGATAATGCGGCAAGACCAGCTTACGACTTGTAACGTGGTTGTCATGGGTGAACTTGTCATCGCATGGCTGCTCATATGTTGCTCCCTGTGCGGTGTTTTTACTTACCGTACTTGTCGACCAGTCCGGGCCAGTTCTGATCGGCCTTCTTGAGCGTGCCCTGCTGGTCTTTGTTAAATGTGTCCTTCACGTCGAGATCGTACTGCATCAGCAGCCGGCCGTTCACAATCTGCCAGGCTTCGATCTTGATGGGCGCGCGAGCGCCCCGGCTGACGCCATACGCGCAATATCCGCCGAATTGCGGCTCGTACTTGGCCGGTTCCTTGTCGAAGGTTGCCTTGTCCTCGTTGGACGCAAACAAATACTTCGCGCCGTTATAGGACGAGCTGAATTGTTGGACGCCCTTGACGGGTTTATGTTGGGTAAAAAACGCTACTGGATCGTAGCCTTGAATGGCCACATCGTTGGAATCCAGGTTGAGCAGTTGCTTGCCCGCGGCAAAGCCTGAAAAAGCACTCAATACCAAAACTGTAAAAATCAAAGCTTTTTTCATCGATAACCTTCCTGTCCAAGTTTTGATTCGGCGGCCTTCGGGAAGTTACACGGTTCTCACGCTTCCCGATGAAAATAACCTTCCAAATCAAGACACTTTCTGCGGCACGGGAGATCGGATATCTTGGAGGCGCCAACAGCATGGGCCGACCGCGAGAAGAGACGTATGAAGGAGTTAGATTCCGCCACAGCCGCAGCGACAACTCACCGAAGCGATGCTCGTGGATCCGGCATCGATCTTCGCCAAGGACCGTACCGCGTCCGTGAGGCTGTTTCGGAAAGTGACAGGCTCGCCGCGTTCCGGTTGCGTTTTTCTGTTTTCAACCTCGAGTTACGTGAGGGATTGGAGACCGCTTACGCATCCGGCGTTGATTGCGATGAGTTCGATCCGTTGTGCGACCTTATCATCGTCGAGCACTGCGGCAAGCGGCAAGTGGTCGGGACCTACCGTTTGCAAACTGGGGTGATGGCTGCGGCCAACCTCGGGTATTACAGTGAGCGAGAGTTTCATTTCGAGCCTTACGAGCCGCTGCGGGGCAGCCTGGTGGAACTTGGGCGGGCGTGCATTCACCGCGAGCATCGGTCGACGGATGTGCTTTACCTGTTGTGGAGGGGGATCGCGGAATACGCCACGCGTCACGGCGGGCGCTACCTGGTGGGCTGCTCCTCCCTCACTTCGCAGGATGCGGCGCATGGGCTGGCGGTCTATGAATCGTTGGCGGCGTGCCTGGTGAGTTCGGAATTGCGTACGGCGCCGCGAAATGGATTCGCTTTGCCGGATGCTTCTTCTCAAGGCTCGAGCAACGATGTGGGTGCCAGCGTGAACGTGCATGTTCCCAAACTTCTGCGGACATACCTCGTTGTTGGTGCGAAAATCTGCGGTCCTCCGGCGCTGGATCGAGACTTCAAGACGATTGATTTTCTGACGCTGCTGGATCTGGAGAAATTGCATCCTCGAGTGCGCGCCCGGTTTTTCCCGAAGGTATAGCGACGTTTGTGCGGACGTGGACCTCGGGGAATTGAATTCCGCGCGGACCTCTGGACCCTTCTGGTGGCAGGGGTCCTTCGACTACGGAATGCCTTCACTTCGTAAAGGCATACCTCCGCTCAGGATGACAGTGGTGGGGTCGATTGGTGCGGCATTGTGCGTACTAGTCTGATCCGTGACGCAGTTTGGAAGGGTCGATTTGCAGGAACTGGTAATCTCCGCGTTCGAGTAGTTCGGCCTGCACGGTGATGGGCTCGGCGACGAATTCGCGCAACACGTCACTTCCCAGAGCGGCGCCGTCCGGACCAACCAGGAGGAACTGGGTGCCATTCCTCACATTCGTGTGCGGGGCGGCGCCAGTGCTCTCCATGCGTCTGGCAACAAAGATTGGCGGGATTCCGCCGCTCAGGCAGCGCGCGGCGCAATCCCGGTGTACCTTTCCCCGGGCTGGGTTCATAACGCCCAGGTAACACTTGCTGTCGACGATTTCTCCGATTGCCGTAACGGGTCCCAGATCTCGACTGACCTGCGGCGACGCTGGCGCATCGGGTAGAACTGCGATGGAGCCGGGAACGATTTCGATCATGGGACCGCCTGCCATGAGCCGGCCATCGCGGTAAACCAATTGCCCATCGAGGCGAACGCGCTTGTCTTGAAAAGCATGAATCAGGTCGTCGGCGCCGTGCTTGCCCGGCGCGGCGAGGAGGTATCGCGAATACTGGTTCTCCGGCGAGGTCTGACCCGGGCGAGTTACCAACAGCACGGGATAGGGCTGCATGGCGACAACACCCTCAAAACTGCGTACTGTTCCGTATTCGAAAAATGACCGGGCAAACGGGTGTTGGGTGAGGACCAACGCTAGAGCTATCGTTGCGGTGAGCAGAAATAATCCGAAGACCAGTCTGCGCAAAAATCGAGCCAGCGCAGGGGGTGCTTTGGGCAGATAGCCAATGTAGAAATCGCTCATCTGCGCGCCTCCTTGTTTCTGTTGGCGTCGCTGTTCGGACGATTCCCACCGCCGATCAGAGCCGGCTGCACAAAGGTTCCGGGCGGGTTGGGCTTCGGATGTACGAAGACCGTGCCATCTACCACTTTGACATTGAAGGTCGGTACCTTTTCTTGGAAGGGAGCTGGTGATGCGCCGGATTCGGGGAGATATTGATACCCGTGCCAGGGGCAGGTAATGCAGCCGTCGATGATGCGACCTTCGCCGAGCGGGCCGTTCTGATGCTGGCACACATTCGAAATAGCTGAAATTTTCCCGTCGTAGCGAAAAACGGCGACGCGTTCACCGGACAGAGGAACGATAGTCGCGCACTTTTCGGAGATGTGATCCGCGGCACAAATTTCGACGAAGCCGTCGGCAGCCGCCTGCTTGCGGATGCGGTCGATCCTCCGTTCGCGGAGCGCGGCTGCCAGGTGCAAGGCAACAACAATTGTCGCGCCGGCGATCAGTAGGCCGCACAATGCGCGACTACGCTCCGATTGCAGCGCTCCCAGCGTTACGTGGGCCACGAGCAACGCATAGGCCGCGTACACCAGCATATGGAGGCTTTTCCAAATAGGTGCCGACAGATTTCGCAACCAGAAATCGTGGCTCGTAGCCGCCATCAGAAACAGAATGATAAGAGCGAAGAATCCCAGCGACTGAAAAGGGAACTCCGCCACGCTGTTGTACCGGGGGTTGCTGATGAAAAGGCTGACCAGTGGGTTCTTGTTGCCGAGCGCGTGAAATTGAAACAACGAAAACGTCCCGTGCGCCAGTCCCATCAAGAACGTGGTGACGCCGAGATGCCGACGATTGTAGAGAAGCGGAAGAAAGCGGCGGTCGAGCCTTGCCAGCGGCCCGATGCAGAGGACAACATGCAGCAGTAGAAAAGCGCTCGTCCCGAAGGCGCGAATGAGCAAAGTTTCCGCCGTGGCCGTGGGGTTGCGCCAGGCTCCCACTCCAATAAAAATGGCGAGATACAGCGCCAATGCCAAGACCAGAGCGACGTCGTAGACTTTCTTTTGCCGGTTCCAGCCGATGGCGCCGTATTGAACGCTCATGGCATCGCCTCGAGCGGAGCGGTGTCGGTAATCGCGCTGTGCGCCAGGCTGTAAAGGACCAGGTAGCCTCGCTGCGAGTTGACCTCGGGTGGAAAAGGGATCGGTCGTCCAGGAACAAATTGTCCAAGCAAGTGCGCGTCGGCGGGCAGGTTGCTGCCGGTAGGCGTGTTGCTGACCCAATACAGCAACAGGTCGGGTCCGTTCAGTCCTTTTGTGGGTAACAAAATGATCGTCGGTGGTTGCGTTTTGCGATCGATATTCGACAGCATCGCGCGACTTTTCCAAACACCCGGTGAAGATGCAAGAAAACTGACCGCATTGCCGTTTGTGGCGAGACGCGAGCGATTGCGTGCGGAACGGGCAGCGAGACCGGCGAAAAGAATCGCGGGTACCAGCAAGGCCAGGGCAACCACGGCACCGCGATGAACAGCTCGCAGCGGCTGAATCATAGAGGTCTCGCGATCATTGGTCGTTCGATCATCGGGCGCCCGCGCGCCGGTGGGAATTCCGCTCGACTGGCGGTTCGTGGACGCCACGTACCCAGCGGCTGAGAAACATTGGCCAGAATGCGGTAACACCGGGAAGAATCAGCAGCCGGAATCCAAGTCCGGTGCCGCGAGCCTGCGAGTCCAGTCGTTGCACGCCGAAAAAGACAAACGCAAGGGCAAAGACCAACCCTATGCCGGCATACGCCGCTAACCCTTGGACGAATATTGTTACCAGGGTTTCAGACATCGCTACCGTACACGGGGATGACCGCGCCGTTCACGTCCTTCCCAGCGTCGCCGGCGAGCCACAAGATGAGGCTGGCGACATTTACCGGTTGCACCCACTTGCCAATATCGGCGTTGGGCATGGCCGCGCGATTGGCTGGGGTATCCATGGTTCCAGGCAGAATGACGTTCGCCGTCATCCCGACATCCTTGTTCTCTTGAGCGACGGTCCGAATCAGCGAAACCATGGCTGCCTTCGACGCGCTGTAGGCTCCCACCCCGGCACCCGGCTCCACGGCGGCACGGCTGCCTATGGCGACGATGCGACCGTTCGGTGTTTTCCTCATGACCGGAAGCGCGGCACGCAGCAAATAGAACGTGCAATGCAGGTTCAGGTCCATCATGCGCTGGTAAGTGGCGTCGCCGGTGTCTGCGATGGATTGGCCCCCGGCAAAGCCACCGACGGTGTGGGCCAAAATGTCGATCCGGCCAAAGCGAGAGACGACGGCATCGACGGCTGCCTGGGCTCCGGCAGCGGTTGAAATTTCCGCCGAGAGACCTGTGAACGCAGAGCTCTGGAAATCAGAATCTTGAATTTTACGCGCGATTCCAGCCACCGTAGCCCCAGCGTCGAGCATGGCTTGGGTCACGTTGCGGCCCAGACCTCCGTTGGCTCCGGTTACTAGGACGATTTTTTCTTTCAATAGACCCTGCATAGTACTCATCCTGACTTCGATCCGTTTTGGTGTGATTCCCAATTTAGCCGGAAGTTGCGAATTTGGCGAGAGCTGATGTTGGTGGCACCGAAAAAAGGGCGGCCGAGCGCAACGGGCGTAGCGAGACCATCGGATACAATTTGATTTTCGGGAGTGGCATGGAATATTTCATTCAGCGCGGGGTAGAACGCTACGGGCCCTACAACGTAGAGGAGCTGCAGCGGTACGTACGATCGGGCAACATCATTTTGGCGGACATTGCGCAGGGCGAAGGAATGAGCGATTGGACGTCGGTATCGGAGGTTCTCGGGAGTTTCCCGAATGTCGCGCCGGTCGTGCTGGCTCCCATGATGCATACCCCTTTTGAGTCTTCGCTTGTCAACCGTCAAAAGGTGCCTCTACCGCCCAACCTGCCTTGGATTGTCGTTCTGCTGGTCTTGTATTTCATTTGGATTTTCGTTCAGGCAAACTGGGCGAGAAAACTAGTGCCGGGCAACAAGGCGCTGTTATTGCTGGCATTCTGGCCGACTGGAATTGGCTTGGGCATCGGGATTGCGGTTGCATCGAGTGATCTCGCGATTGTGGGTTTGGCTCTCATGCTCGGGGGCAGTATCTCATTTTTTGCTGGCGTCTTCAGCATCCGCGCGGCAATGGAGCAATACTACAACTCTGTTGAGATCGCCGATCTGGACCTTGGTCCGGTCATGACATTTTTCCTGGGCCCGGTGTATTTCCAATATCACATCAATCGTCTGCACAAGTGGAAACAAGAAGGCCTGCTCGCCTCTTGATTTACTAGTAGTGGAATCGATAGCGCAGCTCGACATACATCTCTCGCGGATTGTTCCAGTGGAAGCCGCCGAAGGTTTGGCTGTTGTCGAGATTGACTCGCCGGTTGGCAACGTTCAAGGCATTCAGCGAGGCGGAGAAATTCTCGCCGAAGTCTTTCCCTAGAGATAGATCGAAGGT